>Ga0129348_1000384_pt1 | contig 15817 bp, 8 predicted proteins | sample CPBDNA_4_FD_94424 | JGI IMG/M metagenome (GOLD analysis project Ga0129348, IMG submission 94424) | Freshwater to marine salinity gradient microbial communities from Chesapeake Bay, USA - CPBay_Sum_27_0.8_DNA | ecosystem: Environmental > Aquatic > Marine > Coastal | place: USA: Chesapeake Bay...
GACGTTGCACCTGTTACCTGTTTGTTTGTGGCAAAGGTGTGGAACTTACCGTCAGTTGAACCAACATGTGCGACCTGAAGAACTCTATCAGAGTCAGACCAATCAGTGACTTCACCTTCCATATTATAACCCGTATGAACTTGGGTGATAGTTTCACCAACAGTATAACCACTAGATGCAGAGTCCATAGTCAACGCATATTGAAAAGCGCCTTCATACTCAATCACATCAATACTCGCGATTTCTGTATCAAAATCCTCATCATTATATTCAAACAATTCGCAAGTCATACGGAATGTAGGCAGATTACTCAACTGATAAAAAGGAGTCTCTGTCTCTACTTTCTGGATTTGGAATATGGAGTTGGAAAGTGTCAGATAGATTAAGTCACCTTCACGAGGCCGGAAGTTCTGTGAGTCAAGTCGAGACCCTACGAGTTGTTTCCATCTTTTTCTTGAAACAATGAAGTTTGCTTGGTCTCTTAGTTCGATACCGAATTTGGTAAACAAGTCTCCCTCACCATCAAACGCTTCAGTATTCTCAATATACATCTCCACCTTGTAGGCAGAACCGAAACGTGACGGAACATCGTCAAGAAAGACTTTATCTTTGTTGACTATTTCTCTTGGAAGGTAGTAAACATCCTGACCATACATTTTGAGGGCTTCAATAATGATGTCCTCATACATGTTCTGTTCAGAACGAACTCCTTGTTTGAAATACGGGTTCGTTGCCATTTAATTATCCAACAAAGAAATCTGGTGGTGTATCATATTCATTATATATTCTCTGACGAGCAGCTTCAATCTCTTGTTTTGCATCTTCAAGAATTTGTCTACCATTTAATTGCACACCGCCAGGCAATTGTATACCCTCAAACTTTATGAGATTTTGTCCCCACTGTTCTTTGATAAGTGCAGTTGCATATTCTTTTAGGAACATATTATCATATGCTTTTCCACTATTGTTGACATCAGTTGCAAGATACATTTCAATCAGAATGATATCACCCGCCTGTAAATCACCTTGTGAACCAGCAATATCACCAAATATATTCAGAGTATTTCCGGCTCTACTAAACTGTATTTGTGGATGACCAGTTAGTTTTAGGTCGATAGTTGTAAGATACTGTTGCATTTGTTCATAGTATGCGAGGTCACCAATACCTGTTTGTAAGTCCCACATATCATTCAGACGCATCTGATACTTGATATCAAAGAAATTGACACTACTTGTTTGGTCATCAACGGGGAGAACTCGAACAACACTCAAAATATTATCGGGATTTATTGAACCGATACCATCAAGGTCAAAATCAATAAATCCTCTAGAAATCATATCTGATGTTATTGTTTTTGGAACATATGCCCTAAAACTACCTTCCGCAACATAATCGTGATATAGTTGTATTGCATCATTGATACGGTCTTCGATTTGTTCATCATCCACATTGATTTCAATCACGGGATGACCCAACCTACGAAGACAGTAATCTATGAACTGGTCTCTACTTGTTATTCTACTATACATTGACATTTATCTATTTATCCTTAATTTAACAACGTTCCAGAGGCATCGAACACTGAAATTAATCTTTGTGCGACAGGTTTACCACCAACCAATGCGGAGTCGGCGTGGACATCATTATTGAATGTTGATGTATCACTATCAAGAACTAGTGCCTCAGTGCTTTTACCATACAATCTAGTTGTTCTGTCGCCCCTTCTAACTAGAACCGTAGCACCGTCACCGGCTGGAGCCGCATTTCGACCCCAAGTTCTTTGAACAGCATTACCACTAGCTACTGCTATTTCAAAACCATTATTACCTCTTTCCCCATTAGTGAGAATAGACTTGTCAGAGTCATAGAATGCCAAGAATTGAACAGTATCAAATGTTCTGAGGTTTAGTTGTTTGTTACTGATGTCTTCAAAACTGGATTGACTTTTTGGTCTTAATGTTGACATTGAGATTGTAAGTGTATCACTATCCCAATCAAGAACACCATTGCCGCCATGATTGGTTGTGAATTTTCTACCATCAGCAGAACCTCTGTATCCATCCCAACCAGTCGCATCACCATTTTCTAAACCTTGATAACCAATACTCATAACACTATGAGTTGAACGATTGAACCCGCCGCGCTGAGACGAATCAAAAGCGTCCAAGCCGGGGAGAAGTCCACTATCTCTACCGATACCATATGAGACTGTCAATGCACCCGATACGAGTTTAGAGGTAATCCTTGCCGCTTCACTTGCATATGTCGCTTCAGCATGTGCCGCATCAAAATCTGTTCGCTGGGCCCGAATGTTGTGGTTACCAAGAACAACGTTTCTACCCATGTTTGCTTCTGGGCCTCGTCTTCCACCATATTCAGTCAAGTGGTTAAATGGTGCATATGACCCAATCTTATTACCAGTTTGGTCACCATTATTATCATCATTAGAAATTGCGAACCTGTCAAGAACGGTGAAGTTGAAAGAGTCTGCTTCTAGATAACTAGCGCGACCTTTGATTTTCAAGAAACTTGCACCAGCATCAGCATCACTGTAATAACCATATCCAAAGTTAGAGAAACTATTTCCTTTGTCAGAGTCCTTACCAATAATTACAAGGTCAGAGTCACCACCCGATGTGTTAATAAATGCAAAGGTGCGATTCTCACCACCACCAAAGGACGCTGGCAATTCACCTGTGGACGTTGAGTCCATATTCATTCTGAATTCAGTTCTATTGTTATTGAACCTGATTGTCGAAGGTGCAACCGCACCAGCGGAGTCGCTCAGTCCCAGTATACCGTTGATTGTAAAGTCACTATCTGCAAGTTGTGATATCTTAGGTGTGACATTGGTCGCAAACGAACCACCATCAGCAGTGCTGATAGTAAAGATACCTGTTCCCGAATCAAATGATGTTGAAGATACACCCGCGACAGATACAGTTCCGATTGAGTCAATCAGACCATGTGTGTTGACTGTAATGATAGGGACAAGAGATGCAGAACCATACTCACCAGAGTCTACATTTGCAGCAAGATTATTCAGTGAGATATTACCTGTAGAACTATCGTATACAATACCACTACCAGCCGCGAACATTCCCTTGACATTTGCAGAGTCGATATTGAATTCACCGTCTGAGTATGTAAGTCCCTTATGACCAGAGAACATTCCTTTGACATTTGATGAGTCAATGTCGAATACACCTGTCGAGGATGTATATGTAAGACCTTTGTCTCCCGTGAGATTGTCTCTTGATATCTTAATAATGTCTGCCGAGTCAACATGTAGATTACCCACATTCAAATCAGTCAGTGTGACAGTTCCCGCAGTAAAGTTGCCAGATGCGTCACGAGCAACAATCGTTGAACCAGTATTTGCATCTGTCGCAGTGGTCGCAGAGTTGTTAACCTTACCCGCAGTCGAAATGGTTGCGAGTTTTGTGTCAGCGATATTCGCTGTTGAAGCGATGTCCGAATCTTTAATTACTCCTGCCGCGATATCTGTTACAAGAGTGACATTACCTGTCCCATCAAATGATACCGCAGATGCAGTTACTTGACCCGTCAGTTCAAAATTACGACCATTTGCGAGTGCTGTTGCAGTCGAGGCATTACCTGTCACCGCACCAGTCAGACTACCTTCAAAGGTTTCTGCAACCAGTGTTGCGAGACTAAATGATGCATCAGCAGCATTAATCGTGCCAGTTGGTGTTGAGTCATACTCGTCAAGGAGTTTCCACTTCTCATCAGATACATCAAAGTAGAGACCCATGTGGGTATAACCGACACCCGATGTGCCTGTGTTTCTGTTTGTGAAGAAACCAGTATCAACATTTACAGGAGATGCGACACCTTTCCATACATCACCCGAATCGTGACCCGTGGTCGCACCAAAGTTGACAGAGATATTATCTGTCGAGTGAATGAGTTGGTCTTCACCTGTGATTGCAGTTTTGGTAAGTATAGGTGAGGCAAATACACTATCATTACCCAATGCGACAGCAAAGGTATCTACACCGCCCGCACCAGTTCCTACACCGTCAATCTTAACATAATAGGTCTGCGCTGTCGTTCCTGTAAAGTGACCCGCGAAGAAGGCATCGTCAAGACCCGAACCAATAAATGTCGTTCCTGCTTCACCAATCGCATCACCTTCATTGAGACGATAGAATGGCGCACCCTGTGTCACATTTGATTGACCCACAGTAGTTTGACTACCCAGAATGGTAAGGTTACCATCGACTTGTAAGTCCGTCCCGATGTGTGCAGATGTCTGAACACGGAAAGAACGAACAGAGTGGTTCTGTTGGTTGACTAGAAGAATACCGTTATCAGAGTCACCTGACTGAACAACCCAACCCAGACACATTGGGAAGTTTGGATATGTCGGAGATGCGTTCTGAACCAATCCAGGCCCAAGACCCACGAAGAAGTTTGTCCCGTCTGACAGACCCGTTGTATTCACTTCGGTCAACTGACCCGCAATCAGACAGTGACCATAGGAGTTGTTTGCGATATCGAGTGCCGCAATACCTTGTGCGTTGTATGCGTTTACATCTGTCGCATCGGCAAGACCGACAGTCGGAACATCGATTACTCCTGATGTATAGTTACCAGAGAAGTAAAGTGGTTGACCCTTCTTGATTGTCGAACCAGTATTGTTGAAGACACGTTGGTGTTCCTGTGTGCCAACTTCGTGAACCATACCAGTGATATCATCATTGTAGTTGAGTGTCTTATGCTTGTTATCATAATACAACAGACCTTCACTATACGGTTGATGTGAGTCAAAGGTTGTCGTATCAAACTGAACATTTAGAAGTGATGCGGAGTCTGCTTCAATCTGTGTCGCTTTCAGTTTATTCTCAACACGCAAGTCATCGAAGTGTTCACTCATACCATCAACAAGGATAACACCATTCGTTGAGTCAGCGGTTAGAACGCGACCAATATGGAATGGATACCCTGTATCAACAGTTACGGGTGTCTCTGTTACAACACCCGCAGAGTCAGGAGACAGATAGAGGAGATTACCCGCAGTCATTCCACCTGTATTGACATCACGAACCAGACCATAACGAGTTACCCAACCGTGTGCATTATCTGGGATGTCCATAGTTGCAAGACCCGTTGGATTACCTGTCGAAGAAGCATTTGCTCGTGCCTTTGTTACCTGTGGATGTTTACCATGAGCCGTTCCAGAGATGTAAACAGCATCACCATTGTTGATTGCTGCGCCTGTCTGGTTGTGAACATAGAGGAAAATTTCTTGACCAATATTGAGTGTCACATCTGGATTTGTATTGTTCTGTGTATCAAGGACAACGGATAATCCCTTTTGATGGTCAGAGTCAAAGAATACTGTCCCTGCGGCATTTGCGTGTCTTGATGTGAGAACATTAAAGTTGATACCATCAAGGATTGCTGAATCCATTGTGGTCTGTGCAAATGTCACATTGTCGGTAGTTCCGACAGGTTGACCGATTGATACTACACCCGTTGAACTATCATAGGTTACGCCCGTTCCACCAAGCAAAGATGCTTTTGCGTCACTGTCTGCTCTTGCGGTGGTATAATAGAGGTTTGTTCCCTCTGTAATATCACTCGTTGTATTGGTTAGTGTGGTGAATTTCAGTGTTCCAATATTGGCGCTATCGATAGTTGCCTGAGAACCAGTGAATTGAGTATTTGCTAAATTAGTGACTGTGGCCGAATCTACGGTTGCATTTGTTAGTGTTGCCTGACTTCCTGTCAGTTGAGTGTTCGCAAGGTTTGTAATTGTTGCACTATCAACTGTCGCATTTGTGATGGTCGCGGTAGTCGATTTTATGGTCGTAATATCAGCACTATCGATAGTCGCCTGTGAACCAGTAAACTGGGTGTTCGCAAGGTTCGTAATCGTTGCACTATCGAAGGATGCAGAATCCGTATGAATGAATTCCGCAGTAAGTTGGTCAAAACTTGCACTGTCAATCTGTGTCTGTAATCGTGTCAGGAAGTCACTATCAAAGTTTGTCTGACTATAGATTTGTTCAACATCAATCGAGAAACGACCCGTTGAACTGTCGTATGTCATATCTCCGCCAGCACTAAAGTGTGCGCGAACCTCACTGGACGATGGCCCTGTATATGTGAATACACCAGTCGCACTATCGTAAGACAGTGAACCATCACCACCCGTATCGTTGACAAGGAGAGATGCCTTCGCATCAGAGTCAGCACGAGCAGTTGTATAGTAGAGGTTTGTTCCCTCTACAAGATTACTTGTTGTATATGGGTCAAGTGTAATCGTTGTTAGGAATGTTGCACCATCAGCAGTCCCGATAGAGATGTTACCGTTTGAGGAATCGAATGCAAATGATGTCACACCCGCAACCGAAACTGTTCCCGCACTATCAAGTTGACCCTGTGCGTTCACAGTAAAGACAGGAATCAAAGACGCCGAACCATAAGTTCCCGCAGTAACACCCGTGTTCGTTATAGAAATTGTATCTGTCGAACTATCGTAAGTGATACCCGTGCCACCGTCAAGGGCTGCACCCAAGTCACTGTCAAAATTAGATTTGGTATAAACCTGTTCTACATCAAAGGAGAATTCACCTGTTCCACTATTGTATGTTAGGTCACCCGCAGAGGAGAACAGTCCACGCAAGGTAGATGTTGATGTCGCATCAAATCCAGTGATACCACCCAAAGATGTAATATTCGCACTGTCGAAGGTTGCCTGTGAACCTGTCAATTGAGTGCTTGCTAGATTGGTAATGGTTGCAGAGTCAATTTGTGCGTTGGTGACTCTTGCGTTGTTGGAATACAATGCATATACTTGTTGTTCACCTGTCGTATCGGAGTCAACCAGTCTGTGCCATGCACCGCCGTGTGCAAAGTATCCACGACCCGTTGCATGAACATGTGCAAACATACCATGATAGGTCGATGCACTTGGAAGGTCACCCTCTGTGCTGTATACGTTTGCAAAGAGAATTTTACCTGTGGTATTGAAAGTCTCTGACCCGATTGACCAGTAGTCATTAGTCTCATCCCAGAGGAATGTTTTGTTTGCATCATCACCACGTTCAATCTCGATACCAGCATCTTCGGTTGCAGAACCCGTTGCATTTGAGTTCAAAACAATAGTGTTATCTGCAAGCGCGATTGTCTCTGTATTCAGAGTAGTGGTTGTCCCTGTTACATTGAGATTACCTGTAATCTTCAGGTTTCCAATATCTGCACTATCAAAGGTCGCTTGAGAACCAGTCAGTTGTGTATTTGCTAGGTTGGTGATTGTTGCGGAGTCAATCGTTGCGCCATTGTCTACTGTAATGCCTTGATGAAATATTTCTGCAACATCAGTTCTTGCAACATCTGAATCTCTAAATGTAAACTGACCTGACCCACTATCAAACGTCAGAATATCCGTATTAGAAGTTCCTAGAGAGATATTGAGACTGATAGAGTTTCCATCACTGTCCACGACCACCAATGCACCACTACTATCTTTTAGGTCAATTGACCCCAGAGTGATTGTGTCGCCTGATAGGAAAAGACTACGAAACTTTTTATTTTCACTGCCGAGGTCATATACCTCGTTACTATCTGGTATCAGAGAACCAGTGAATGTCGTATTGGTGAAAGCAAAGGAATATGTATTTCCAGCACTATCAAATGTAACAGTGACATTATCATCATTACGAAGATTCGTTACTTCGTAGTTCCCTGTTGAGGGATTGTATGCAAGGATAGAACCATCAGATTCGGTGGCAGTAACATCTACACCACCCAAGTTGGTGAGAGAGAAAGAACCAGCAGTCACTCGTTTTACAGGAGTTCCTACTACCACCTTCTTGACAATAATCTTTTCAGTCATGGTTTCCTCTTATTATTTTGTGACCGAAGGTGAGACTTCGATTTGTCCTTCGAGAACTCTTTGAATTATTTGATTGTTATCACTATCAGTGTAAGATACTTCTACATCATAAACATACCGACCTCTTGTTTTCAGAGCATCAGTTTCGACGTTTGTAAGAGATAATGTAATAATACCATCTTCTGGCGGTGTGGTAACCACGGCATTAAATGTAACCGTATCAGGGTCATTTGCCGAGTCACCATATCTACGTTTCATTTTTGCTGTAGCTGTTCGTGATGTTAAATCATATGCAGAACCACTGTCATTGATGAGATGAATCTCAATAGCGACATCGGTGCCTTGATTTATTACAATATCTTCATATGAAATTAATGCCATTTTCAAAACCCATTACTTCTTCTTTGTCTTTATTTATAAGGATTTTGACGTTAAAGAAACTATATTTCAGACATTATTTCTTCTACAATTTCGTCTTGCAGTCCCATAGACATTTGACTTCTATCGAACATGTATGATACTGTTATTCGCCAACAGTCGGTTTCCGCTGCATGATATACACGATTATACCACGGTTCACCATATGCACCAAAGTATCCCGCTTTACATTGCCACCCCTTCACATCTTGCATAACAACCTCATTGCCAGTGTGACCGTCTACATATCTAAAACAACCATCTCCTGTCTCAGACCAACTGAAAATAATATTATATGCAGAGGCATTTGCATTATTATGCCAAGCAATAAATCCGCCAGGCGGATACATTTGAGTTAGTGCATTATTTTTTGTGCATAACAGATGCGCTAGTTGTTGATTAGAATCACTATATTTTGATATTGCCCCCGCCACTTCAGCGCTGTTATGATTGACATGAACGATACGGTCAGCCTTGAGAGCGTAAGAGTGTATTGTTTCTGGAAAACCATCATGTTTTTCGGCCATTGCAATAACCTTATCACGATATTCAGAACTCACATACTCTTCTCTTTGTCTCTCAGTTCCATGTAATACATAATTTTTTTCAATCATTTTTCGATTATCATAAAACCATAGAAAATTATTTAAGGCCTCAAGAATCTCTTGATTTTTTATGGGGACATTTTTCATACTATGAGTGTATCCTTTTTCAAAGAACCAGAGTAATGACGTAAAACTGGCGGTTTACCTTCAATAGAGTGTAATCCTTCGTATCCATATTGTGTGAAATAGTTCCATCGAATATCATCATGAAAAAAACCAATCTTTAAGTCCTTGTATTTATCTACCTTGTTGACCAACCACCAAAGTGTTGTCTGGTCAAATTTAGCAAGGTCTTGTCTCCATTGTTCATCATTAAATCCATCAGGAGTCCATAAACCATTATATTGTTTGTTAAATAATTCAAACCAGTCTTCCATGAACTCACGAACCAAAGGATTAGAACTGCGATACAAACAGACACCACCGCATAAGGTATATTTCTCCATATTACCATTATATGAAAACTCTCGTATTGCGTAAAATTTCTCTCTTTCTTTTGTCAACTCGTGAAAGACCATATCATAGTCTTTTAGATTATCCCACACGTTCATGATGTCTTCGTGTTCGCAATCCATATCTGCATCAAGATACATTGTTATGTCATATGGAGTTTGTGCCATACCCCAGAGTTTGGCACGATAGTGATTGTCACAATGTATGATGTTATCTGCAACATCAGCCCGTTCATCAATAAAACGTTCTTCTGTTACCAGAGTGATTTGCGCTTCGGGATAAAAGTCTTTGATTGATTCTGCTAGGTTGGTCGCGTAGATATAGAAGTTTGAATTCTTTGACGCGACAATTACAAAACCTTTACTTGATGTGTTCATCTTCTAGAGATTCCTTAACAATCATCATAGCATACAGGTTCACTTCAGGAATCGATTTAGAACGTCTCAACTTTGATTTTAATAAACGGTTTTTTGAATTTTTTATTTCATCAATCTCAAATGTCTCTAGTTTATACTCAAACAGTTTTTCCAGTTTCTTGGAACGTTCTTTCTCTAATTTTTTTTCTTTCTCAATTTCAGCTTCTGCTTGTTTCTTTTCGAGACGTTTTTTAGTTGCTGCATTGATGACTTCTTCACCTAAAAATTCAACCGCCTCATTAAAAAGTTCGTTTGGTGTTCCGTCATCATTATATTTATTTAATTTGTGAACTTCCCGTTTCACCTTATTAGGTTGTTCGGTCTCCTCACTAATTGCATTCAACATTTGTCTTTTGGGTGTTTCCCAGAATGCATTATTTAACCATATTCTCTGCACTATCATTCTCCATAGTTAATTTCAATCTTATATATTCATTTTTTACAATGCGGTTTTAACATATAGGGTGTATGTTTCAATTGTAGAAGTCGATGCTGCGATTGTTGTTCCGACATAATTACCTAAAAAACTATCTCCATAGTTACCTATGAAGTCTCGACTATAGTCAGCTGCAAAATTCCTAGAATAATTACCTACATAGTTACCAGTGAAGTCACCTACAAAGTCTCCAGTGAAATCCTCAGCGCGGTCAGCGGTAGAGTTCCTCGTAAAATCTGAAGAATAGTTACCTTCAAAGTCACCTGTGAAATCGCCAATATAGTTACCAACGTAGTTGCTCGTGCGAGTTCTAGTGTATTGTCTAGAGTAGTTACCTACATAGTCACCTGTAAAGTCACCTGTAAAGTCACCTGTAAAGTTACCAGCGAAGTTACCAGTAACAGTGCTAGTCCTAGTTGATGTTCTGGTTGATGTTCTGGTTGATGTTCTGGCGTAGTTACCAACATAATTCCCCGCAGTGCCATAAAATGTTCCGTCAGAATAGTAGAATCTACCGCGAGTATAGTTACCAACAAAGTCACCAACAAAGTTACCAGCAAAGTTACCAGCATAATTTGTAGTGGTGACGCTAGTCCTAGTTGATGTCCTAGTTGAATTCCTTGTTGAATTTCTGGTATAGTTTGCAGAAAAGGCCCTAGAATAGTTACCAACAAAATCAGCAGAGGTTGTTCTGGTAAAATCCGTATCACGTTCACGGGTAGAGGTTCTTGTATAACTTGTAAGATAGTTACCAGTGAAGTCACCTGTGAAATTTCCCGTGAAAACTTGTGTAAAGTTTTGAGTTGAATTCCTTGTATAGTCAGCAGAAAAGACCCTAGAGTAATTACCCTCAAAGGCACTTGACCTAGTTCTTGTAAATTCAGTTACAGATGTTCTGGTATAGTCTGTATCAGTTGTATCTCTACGGGTGTCAGTTGCAGTTCCTTTTGCAACCCATGTTCCGCCTGATGGCGCACCTTGAGCAGATGACCTGATTAGATAATTACCAATAGCACTTGAAGCAGATGCCATCCGACTTTGACAAAGAGCACCAAAAGTATACTTCACCTCTGCATCAGTCATCTCCTGTATACCCTGAAACGTTCCTGTTGCACCACTTGAACGTTTGACACTAACTGGTCGGACAGTAGACGGTGGAGATGAGATAGAGTCTTTTACATATAAATTATATGAAGTTCCTGATACACCAGTTTCAATTGTATCCTCAAAGATACCTGACTTGTGAACTGACCAATCACTGCCTGGCGATGATGACCCTAACTTATAACAGCCAGGATATTCGTTGGTAAAAAGTGCAGATGCTATTCTATCACCTAGTGTGTTTTGTTCACTTGTTGTAAGTTCATGAATTTCAGCAGCGCCACTATTATCAACAAATTCGGTGGGGATTCTGAAATCTGCCGAGTCTGAATATGTTATTGAATCTGCATGTTGATTGAAGGCATAACTTGTTTGAGTAACAGGAACAGTTCCATTAGCAAATCCATGTGTTCCAACTCCGTCATCAAACTTGGTGTCAACTATAGAACCTATTGAACGATTTGTTCCAGAATGAGAGACATTACCTATCACATAGGTTTGACCAGAATCCAAAGACGCAAGATGCAATCCCGCCTGATATGCGAGATAGTTCTCTTCAGATGTTGTCATCTGTTTAAGGTTGCCGTCAGTTCCGTCAAGTTTTAGTGGTGTAGTTCCCATAATAAACCTATTTATGAAGTTCTTACATAGAGTGTATATGTCTCAATGTTACTAGACCCTGAACCAATAGTATCACCAGCATAGTTACCTAAAAACTCACCTACATAGTTACCAATGTAGTTTTGTTGATAATTACCTTCGTAGTTTCCAGTAAAGTCTCTTGTATAGTTACCTTCAAATGTTCGGGTAAAGTTCCTAGTATAGTTACCCTCATAATTACCTGTGAAATCACGACTAAATGTTTCAGCACCCAAGTATGTTGATGTGCGTGTTCTAGTGAAATCCCTAGTATAGTTCCCCGTGAAAGACCTAGAATAGTCACCTGTAAAGTCACCTGTATAGTCAGTTTCGATTAGACGGGTGAAGTTCTGTAAGAAATCAGTTGTATAGTTACCAGTATAATTTGTAGAAACCGCCGTTGAAAAATCACAGACTGTCATACCTCTGTTATTAGTATAGTCTTGGGCAAATAAAAAATTCACACCAACTAGATAAACATTATTATTATTTGCATAAAAACAAAGTAATCCAACTGTGCTATAATTATCATCAATACCTACAGGATATATTCCATCAGCAAACGTTGGTTGTGATGAGTTATTCAGAGCATAAGCACGAGTTAGGTTTTTCGCGAATGTTGCGCCATAATCTGAACCGCCGCCCGGATGCGCCTGAACGTAATCACTATTCGCATAAGGATAACTAGCGCTAGAGCTGTTGCCAAACCAATCCTGTCCGTTTGTGACGGCAAAACCTGGCTGATGACCTCGTATCCAAGTTAGTTGTGCGGTAGTCGCTGTCCTGATAGTCTCTGTATAACTAGGTGATTTATTTGTTCTTGAGATGTTCGGGGTCGTTGGATGACCATAATATCCATGCAAGTATGTCCCATTTGTATTGTAGTTTTCAACGCTTATGGCAGAACTACCACTGGAAGCGATTGCGCTAGTAGCAGCAAACCAGTCTTCAAAATTGCCGAAAGATACTTTATTGGTTTGCGTATACCACCACTGATTTCCGTTCGCAGATGCCTGTGGAATAAGAACTCGTTGAGTTGCTCCTGTAGTTACTGTGCTAATTCTAGTAAAATCAGTAGTAAAGTCACCAGTATAGTAACCAGTATATCCACCCGTAAATACACCAGTGGCGTTACGAGTATATGTTGATACTCTTGTTCTGGTATAGTCACCACTATAGTCACCTGTAAAGTCACGAGTAAAGTCGTCTGGTCTTGTGGCCTGACGGTTTCTTGTGAAATCACCTAAAAAGTCTCCCGTATAGTTACCAGTATAAACTGCATCTCTAGTATAATCACCTGTGAAATTTCTAGAAAAATCTGATGTATATTGACCAACTCTTGTAAAGTTACCAGTAAAGGTAACATCATAGTCTTGTTCAAACTTTGATGGTGCCCAAGAGGCTACCGCCGCACTTTCACCAAAATCATTTTGCATATAACGAAATGAAATTGTCCCAGCTGGCCCAGCGCCAGTTGGCAATTCATAACCAGTAATAGACCCACTGTTACTGCCACTTGGATGTTGAATAAAACCCTGATTCCAACCAGTAGTATCGATATAAGGCGAGAACAGATACGCCAAATCGCCAACCTGAGCAATGTAAGCACCACTATTCGGCGCTCGACATGTGGCACTTGCTACAGTTATACCATTGGCATATTTTTGGTGATTAGTGATATCGCCTCTGCCACTTGAACCTGTTGTGGAGACGCCATCAGCATCACTTGGCGCATAAGAACTGAACGCCTTATTGAGAAAAATAACCCTTGCACCCATACCATAGACTTGTGGATTATTAGTCAGGAAGAAATAAACAGATTTACTGCCTGTAGAACTATAGTTTAGGTTATAAATTGCTGTATCAAAAGTATATTCAGCGGGCGTGTTATTTTGAGATATCGCTTCGTTCATTGTGGTGCCACCAAACGTGACAGCAGTAAACCGTGACCGTCTATTACCATTCGTTTTAACATTAGCACACAATATAATAGACTTTGTTCCAGACGGAACAGTTACGGTAGATGCAACATAACCACCCGTTAACGCTTGTGAGGATATCGTTATGTTTGCCGTGCCAATAACTGATAAACCTGATGTTACTGGGCCTACAAAATCACCCGTAAAGTTTGTTGTATATTGTAGTAATCTACTAAAATTGCCAGTGTAGGTGCTTGAACGAGTTCTTGTATAATTTAATGCGCCAGGGTCAATTCGATTCCTTGTAAAATCCTCGTCACGTTCTGTTGTATAGTTAGCAATAAAGTCACCCACAAAACCGAGTGAGTAATTACTTGCTCGTGTTCTGGTATAGTTTGCACTATATGTTGATTCTCTAGTTGTTGTATAATCTTGTGAAAATGCACTTGAACGAGTTCTTGTATAGTTACCCGCAAACGTAGAAGTTCTTAATCGAGCAAATGAACTTGAACGAGTTCTTGTATAGTTAACATCAACAATCGCTTGACGAGTATCTGTTGCAGTTCCCTTTGCCGTCCATGTTCCTGATAAACCTATATCTGATGGTGTGCCTGCCGCAGAACTCAGGATTCTGTAATTACCAATATTTGTAGAAGAAGATGCGATTCTTTTCTTTGCTTCCTGACCCAAAGAATACTTTACTTGTCTAGGTGTCATTCTCTGAAGACCTTGATAGTCTCCACTGTCACCATTAGACCGTTTGATTGAGAATGGAAGAACCGTATTAGGTGCAGCCATCGAGGTTCTTTTATAGATATTATATTGTAAGGAATAGTTACCAGCACTATCTCTTGTGTCAGTCATTACATTAGCCAAATCGAGTGACCAATCGGCGCTGTCAGGAGGAATTGAACCAAGTCTATATGAGCCTGGATAGTCAGATGTAAAAATACGTCTATTCAATCTATCAATAAGAGCGCTTCTACCACTGCTGTCCATCTCCTTGATTTTTGTTTGAAAATTTTCTTGAGTTAAGGCGTTTACATATACTCCACTATCATTAAGTTCAAATCCCGATGTTGATTCGGCTGGATTGCCATACATAACTCCATTAATAGTTGGATTTCTAAAGTTAATCACATATGCTTTATCAGAATCTTCATACCTACCCCTTGATACACTAGCTTCAACCATCACCAACAATTTTCGTGTATCACCATCGCTGTCATTAAAAACGTTACCAAACTCTACAGTTCCATCATGTGTTGCATATTCATCTACATCACTATCGTGTTGATTGATTGAATTTCCAACAAACCTATCAAGTATCGCGTTTCTTTCAGAAGGTATTTTTATTCTTAAAGGGTTACCAGAAAGAATTTCAACATAATCAGACTTTTCGCGACCTCTCAATAAATTGACTTGAGACAGATTTGCTGTTGTGTCATCCAGTTTATCTTCTGGGTCACCTTTATGGGAAAAGGCGCTTGAATTGTTAGTTTTGTAGACAGGAATACGATAGTCACTGTCAGTAAAAGATACTGTTCCATCTCTTTGAAACACCGACTGAACAGTTTGACTAAAAGTCAAAAATGAACCACTTCCGCCAGTTCCAATAGCTGAATCATATTCAGTGTTTACTAAGTCACCAATAAAATATGCGGAATCTGTGCTTAAATCAGCTAAGAGAGATAGTGAGGCTGGTTCACTACTATCTGCTTCGGAAAGTGCAAGACCTACCTGATATGCCAAATAGAGTTCGTCTTGATTGGCTATCGCACTGGCAGTCTCGAATTCTTGTAGGTTCGCGCTGTCTTTTAATTTTAACGGAACATAAAGTGTCATTATGTGTTACTCCAATTAATTCAACTGTGTGCCGTTTTCATCATAGATTAGTGGTATATCTGCCCTTAATGCGTTGAGTGCGTTTACGAAATTGTCTCTCTCTGTTCCGACAAATGCA
>Ga0129348_1000385_pt1 | contig 15791 bp, 8 predicted proteins | sample CPBDNA_4_FD_94424 | JGI IMG/M metagenome (GOLD analysis project Ga0129348, IMG submission 94424) | Freshwater to marine salinity gradient microbial communities from Chesapeake Bay, USA - CPBay_Sum_27_0.8_DNA | ecosystem: Environmental > Aquatic > Marine > Coastal | place: USA: Chesapeake Bay...
CTCCTGGAAGTAATTTACCTCTTTATTCAGATGCTGACAATTGTGGCACGTATTCTTGTGAATGTTGTTGTGAAAAATGTGAAAATGATGCAAAATGCCCAACATCTACCTTTACTGAAACAGGTTCGGCAACTGATACTTATACTTCATCGCATACGAGTTCATCTTCGCAAACATATACAGCTTCATATACAAAAACTTACTCAAGCACAGCCTCACATACATCTACTCCCACAGAAACAAGTACTGGTTATGTTCATGATTTTTATCCTTGTTACTACGGCTGTGACAATCCTTATATAATTGAAAGCTCTAATTTTTGCCTTCCTTCTATACTTCAAACGGGAGTTTATAAACTTGGAGATTGCTGTATATATGTTAGCTACAACGATGCATTAACTTGTGGTAGTGCTCCAGTAGATTCGCCACCCGATGGATTATTAGCTGCGATACAAGAATCAAATACATATAGTGATTGTGATGACTGTGAAGCGACCCCAACACCTAGTTACTCAGGAACAGTAACGTACACAGAAACAGGTACAGAAACCTATACAGATACGACTTCGGAAACTTATACATTTTCTAATACGATCACAACTTCGGAAACTTATACATTTTCTAATACGATCACAGAGACGGGTTCACATACATCAACACCCACAATCACAGCATCACCCACTAAATGCTGTAATGACCCTTGCGCTTCTAACTACAAGCCTGAATGTTTATTTCTTGCTGAGTGTAGAGATGCGACTGTAGAAGAAGCGGGTTGTGAATGCTCAAAAGATACTTGTATATACAATGAAAAATGGTGTACTAAATTAGGGGATTCATGCTTCAATTTGCCTCCTGAAATTCCATGTGGTGCTGAATTGCCTAAAGGCTCAACTCATCCACAATTACATTATGATTGTGAAGAGAGTTGTTGTGGAGTCGAATGTGCAACTGACAGTCCACCGAGTGATAGTGTTCCAGAAACTGCAACAGCTCCAGAAAGTGATACTGCTTCTGATAGCTCAACTCCTACTTTTTCTGAAACTGCTACTGCCACAAATACTGAAACATATTCATTTACTTACTCAGGAACTTCTACAAAACCAAAAACCCCAACAAAAACTAAAACCCCATCAAAAACTAACACAGGAACTGATACAGAAACTGATACAGAAACTGATACAGAAACTGATACAGATACAGATAGCCAGACAACTACAGGGACAATCACAGGTCCATTTACAGAAACAAAAACAAAAACAATTCCTGATACTCCTACAAAAACCCCAAAAAGATGCTGGGATACAGCTCCTAATGGAATTCCAAATGAAGACGGTGGATTACCTTTTGGTAGAGCTTGTAATTACGGAGAAGTTATTGATCCTGATTTTCCAGATCTTTTAGAAGAATATACCAACAGATCAGGTGTTACATTAAAAATTACTGAGTGTTATTACAGAGATCGTTGTAGAAAATGTACTCTTTATCATTTAGATCAATGCTTTAGAAGTCAATGTTGTGATGATCCTTGTGATGTCTCTTATGGAAGCATGCGTACCAAGTGTCTAACTTGCCCAAATGATTCTGACCCAGAAGGGGATTATACATGCTCAGGTCCACCTCAAGGTTGTTATTACATGGATTACCAAGGTCTTGACAACAGTCAACTGCCAAGGCGAGCTAATGGGGAAGATCCATGCAATGCTCAAAGTGTCTACGAGAGAAATGATACTAATCCATGCAGCGAAGGTCCATATAAATGGCATGATAATCCAGGGGATTTTTGGACTTGTTACTATAATCTTCCTCAGGGAGAATCTAGATCAAGTACATCTCTTTGTGACTTAGGAGATTGTGCTGGTTTTTGTGATTATCGTTGCTCTTCCGTTGATGGCTTGTGTTGTGGGCATGAGACTTGTCCAGATGGTTTATGCCCAACAGAAACGCCTGATGCAACCCCTTCGAATACAGCTTATACTCCAACGCAAACAAATTCTCAAACAAATACTTTTAGTGCGACAAAGACGGGGACCGAGACTGAGACCGAGACGGAGACGGAGACTGAGACAGAGACTCAGACGAATACTCCGACATTAACAGTTCGAACTGAGACAGGAACAAAGACAGAGAATCCTCTTCGTGGGACACCTACGGAGACTGCTCCATTTACTGACAGAGTAGAACTTCCTCCCACTCAAACAGTTCCGAGTTCAACTAACACACAGCCAGTTCCGAGTTTAACTAACACACAGCCCCCTACAGCAACGATAATAGAGAATCCGACACCTACGGAGACTCAAACAGAAACTGGTACTCAGACCCAAACAGAAACTGGTACTCAGACCCAAACAGAAACTGGTACTCAGACTCAAACAGAGACTCAGACTCAGACTGAGACCGAAACTCAAACCGAAACAGGTTCTTATACTATAACCGAAACAGGTTCATTCACTAAAACTCAATCAGCAACCTATACGCAAACTGAAACAGGATCATTCACTCATACAAAAACAAAAAGCCCTTACTTTTTACCTCTCCCAACTATAACTCCTAGTTTTGGTTTAATTATCCCTATAACTCCTTCACAAACTTCTCTTGACGATACGATTAATTGCAATCATTGCATCCCCCCAACTCTATCAATTACTCCAACATCTTCTGGTGAAAATTGCGATTTCGAAAATTTTGATGATTGTTCTCTCTGCCCTCCCAGACCGACAGGAAAAACTTTAGAGAAAATTGTGATACCAGAATCTTCTGATTCTATTATCTACAATGATAAATGTTTTAGATCTACTGGCCAATATGTCCAATGCTTGATTCCATCATCGAAAGGTAACAATACTTTTAGTATTGATGGTTCAAGTCGAATTATATTTAATGGAGTTGATTATGACAATCATTCATTTATTGGAATTGGTTTAGGCTCTTATATAATTGAAAATGTCCCCCAAATCCATGCTCTAGGATTTGTGGCTGATTCGAGTGTGCTTGAAGTCACTGGCTCAAACAGTGCGGGAACCAAAGTTGTGGACGGGTTAAATATTGAACATTTTTATGGAAATATTACTTTAAATGTAAAAGGTGACATTGATACAGTTAGCTATAATTGTTTTAACCATGGCTACATGGGTGGACTCAAACGTTTAACTTATGCCCAGCTATGTCAAGATTCTTTCGATCTTTCTTATTATGATGGCTTTATTGATTGTGAATCCTGCAATTCTTTTCTTTTAGAATCTTCATCAAGTTCCGATTTCAACTCTTCAAATAATTTTAAAAATATCTCTCAAGCTATGAATTTTTCGTCAACTCAATTTCTTTTACAAAAAAATAATGTAGAAAGTGTTTTTGTCTCTACAAAAATTATAGATGGTGTAGATTCTCATCAAGAATGTATTGCTGTAGGGGTTTCAAAAAAAGTTGGAAAAAGTTTACTGAAGAAGGAAGATTTGATACCCTCTTCGATAGAGGGTTTTAAAACAGATGTCGTAGAAGTCCCTAAGATGTTTGCTTTTGGCGCATGCGGCGAAAAAGTTAATGGCCTATCTCCCTCAAAAAAATCAATTCATGGCTGCCCTCAAAATTCCTACGACTCTGACAAAAAACCCTACAAGTGCATTCCTGGAGGAGTATCAATTGGGGTGGCGAATGATTATTCTGCAGGAACTTTAGGTTTTTCCGCTCTCAATAAAGACCAAGAGCTTGTTTGTGTTACTAACAACCATGTTATCGGCTCTCAAGTTTATGATCCAAAAACAGAACCTCCTATATCTTATAATGTATCTTATGAAAACGGGTTTATTTTTGAAGATATTTCTGGAGATTCTTTTAAAAATCCAGCTTTTGACAATTCTGATTTTGCTTTTATTGAAGCTGGTAGGAAGTATATTTTTAAGGGCTTAAATCTAGATTCTTCACCTTTTTGTTTAACTTACAGTGATTTAAGCAATTTAACTTCTATATATTCCAAGGTCGAGACGAATGTTTCTATTTTTAAAAATGACGGCACACTCATATATAAAAATGGCAAATCTAAAAATAATAGTTTTCGCTTTTATCCAATATTAATGTCTGATGAGTATATGGAATTTTCTTATCAAACCTCTGATGAAACTTTTAAAAAAATATATTACACTTCTTGGAGTTCCAAGCCAAGTAATCAACCTTTAAATGTTTTATTTTTTGGAGTCCCTTTTTGTTGCTCTACGGATGAACGAGGTAATGGAGACTCTGAATATCATTCTGGCACTCTTTCTGATTCTCATAAAAATCTTTTAGATTTAGAAATTTCTAGTCCGTCTTTTCTAGATCAAAACACTGTCTTTGGAGCAGGATCGGTAAATATTGGATCTACAAATTATATCGAACCTTTGTTTTTTCCACATCCTTTTAATAAAACTTCCTATGGAAACCATGGCTTTCAACCAATTAATACAGTAGATGCTGCATCAATAAATTTTGGCCCAAGTGTTTTCCCCTCTAGTTCGATTATTGATTTAACTAATAATACCCCATCATTCTCAGATGCAAAAGTTGGAGATTTTGTGTTTAAAAGCGGTAGGACGACGGGCTCTACCACTGAAAACTCTTTTACCGAACATCCCTCAATAATTTCTGACTCTTGGATGGGTTATGTTTACTATTGTAGTAATAGAATTCTAGATCCCTCTACGGGCTCCATTAAAGTTGTTCCATCTATGCAACATAAAGCTATTTTCACTGATTGTTTATACTATAGAGGTAAGGGAGAAAATATTTATTTTTCAGATTCTGGTGACTCAGGCTCACTATTAATGAAAAAAGACGGCGACTCCTTAAAAGGTTGTGGTTTGCATTTTGCTGGCTTTAATGATGGAGTTTATAGTCATGGACTTGCAAATAAAATTGGAAATGTTTTCAATTCTTTAGATTTAACAGTATGGAATGGAGGATTAAATATATTATATGGAACTCCAGAGCATGAAGAATATTCAAAAAATGGATTTATAGATATATGTGGAAAAACATATAAATAATTGTTGACTTTAATAAAAAAATAATCTATAATACATTTTCAAACGAATATATAATATATGGATAATAAAACAGGAGAACTTTTAACGAAAAATATAGCAGGAGTTAATAGAATTTTACCCCACAAACATAAATATGCTTGGGATTTATTTTTAAAAAGTTGTGCTAATAACTGGATGCCCACTGAAATTAGCATGCAGAACGACATAAAACAATGGAAAAATAATGAAATTACAGATGATGAAAAATTGCTCGTTAAACGCTGTTTGGGGTTTTTTGCTGGATCAGAGTCTCTGGTTGGTAATAACCTTCTTCTTTCGGCTTTTAGATTTATTACTGATGCTGAGTGTCGTCAGTACATTTTGCGTCAAGCTTTTGAAGAAAGTCTTCACAATCTTACGGTAGTATATATATGTGATAGCCTTGATCTTAATATTGAAGAAGTGTTTGCTGCTTATGAAAACATTCCAAGTATTAAAGCAAAAGATGATTTCTTAATGAGCATAACTAACGACATTAGTCGTCAAGACTTCAACCCTCACAGCAAAGAAGGGAAGCAAGAAATATTAAGAAATTTTTTAACATATTGGATTGTTTGCGAAGGAACTTTTTTCTTTAGTGGTTTTGCTATGCTTTTAGCTCTTGGTCGTCAAAATAAACTCCAAGGAATTTCTGATCAGATAAAGTACACCTTAAGGGATGAAAGTTCTCATATAGCTTTTGGTACATATTTAATTAATACATTAATCGAACAAAATCCCTCTATTTGGACCAAAGATATTCAGCAAGAATTTATCGATCACATAAAAAAAGCTGTCGAGCTAGAAATATCTTATGCTCATGATGTTTTACCAACAGGAATTTTGGGTCTAAATGCTGAAATGTTTGTTGATTATATGCATTATATAGGTAACAGAAGATTAGAAGCTATAGGTTTAGATTATCGTTTCCCCAGCGATCATAATCCATTTCCCTGGTTAGGGGAAGTCGTTGATGTTCAAGCTATGGGTAATTTTTTCGAAAGAAGGGTTAGGGAGTATCAACAATCAGGATCTCTGGAAGATGATTTTTAATAGCTTATGAAAATAAATTTTAAAAAACTTTCGATTCAAGCCGTCACTCCAAAATATTCCAGAATAGGGGATGCAGGTTTAGACCTTACGGCTATTTCTTTAGATGAAACTGATTTATACTTTGAGTATGGCACAGGCTTATCTTTTGAAATTCCAGAAGGTTATGTTGGCTTATTATTTCCTCGTTCTAGTGTTTCTAAAACTGAGCATTACTTAAGAAACTCTGTAGGTGTCATTGATTCGAATTATAGAGGAGAGATAAAAGTTAGAATGAGTGTGCCTAATAGTCTTTCGAGAAGATACAATATTGGGGATCGAATTTGTCAAATAATCTTTATGCCAGTTCCTCATGTAACTCTATGTGAAACAAATGACTTAACACATACAGTTCGAGGAGAAAAAGGTTTCGGAAGTTCTGACATTTAAAATTTCTATTTTTCTATTTTTTTGTGTATTATTAATCATGCATATAGAATTTTATAATGTTAAAAAAAAATCTAAAGTAAAAATTCCATCTGAAGAAGTGCGAGCTTCTAAATTAGAGAAAACTAACAAAGATGGATCTACTAGAGTTCGTTATGTATTAAAAGCTATTGATAGTGATGGCACAAAACTAAATAAGTTTTGCAATAAAGAAACTTTTGAACAACTTAATTAAATGAAAAAATTAGGGATAGATGTCTCAAAAAAGATTGAAAATGAATTATCTCATTTATCTCAAGAAGTTAATTTATCAAACTCTTCTGAAAAAGTTATTGATTATTTAAGTAAAAAAGTTTTTTCTCATAACAACAACCATCCATCTTGCAAAATTTCATTAATTCAGTTAAAAGAAATTTTTAAAAGAGGTATTTATGATGCCACTAGGCTAGATAAGCCAAAAGCTTTGTGGGCTTTAGCTCGAATTAATATGTTCTGCAAGCTTGCTAAAGGAGCTTTTGTGTCAAATGAATATATAAAATTAGACAGAGATGTTACGAACGATCAGTCTTTTTTTATTCATGACGGAATTGAAGATGATCTTTATTTCACTTACGAGCAAATCCTTGAAGCTAAATTAGAGTCAGAAACTTCAGGTCTTTGTAGTGTTGAAGACTTTAGTTTTGTAAATTTTGATGAATTTTTAAAATAAAATGTCTAGAGTAGAATTAACAAGCAACTTAGGTCCAGAAGCTTTCACATCTTGGGATAAAATTACTGATGCCGACCCATCAAAAAACTATAGCTCAATTATTGATGTTAGATTATATACCTTACATAGCTATCAAGTTCATAGCGAAGCAGGCAATGGGTCTGTTCAATTTCAGATTTTAGGCTCTAATTATACAGATCCTGCGACAAATTCAGCCAGTTCAGACTTTCAAAATCATTGGAGTTTAATTAGTGATCATGCTATTTCAGGTGGTGAAAATTTAGCTTATTGTGATTTTTGGAATTTTAAATATTCCTGTATTAGATTTATAGGATCTAGCACAAAAAGTATAAAAGTTTTTGAAAAACATAATGCTTAATAAAACATTTATCTTATTTAAAAACTAAAGCTCCCCGTATTTTCCATTTTGACCCAACGGGATATAATAGAGGTTTTGGAAATTACTTTAAAGAAAAAGCTGAAGGCAAAAAATTTATTTTTCCAAAATCGAAAAAAAGTTGAAAAATAATACTATATATATAATATATATAATATATAACAATTTAACTAGCAACAACAATGAAAAAACTATATAAAATGAGGAACACACTATGAGTATTTCAGGAGATAGTAAAGATTATGACTTATTAGAAAAATGGTCTAAAGACTTTGATTGCCAAGGTTACAAAACTTGTGAGATTGGTGTTCGCAAGGGATTGGGAAGCAAAATTATTATGGATAATGTTCTTAATAACTATATTCATGTGGGTGTCGATCCTTACGCCAACCTAAAATATCAACACTATGATAATCAAGCTGCAGTCACATCCAATTATACTGATGCCATGCGAGATGATTTATTAAAAGATTTTCTTCCATATAGTAATCAGGGTAAGTTTACTTTGTGTAATATGACAGACATAGATTTTATGAATGAATCAAAACATCATGAGTCTAAATTTGCATTTGTACATTTTGATGGACCGCACACTACTAAAGATGTTTTAAATGAATCTATATGGTTTGCAAGTAGATGTGCGCCACACACAAGATATGTATTTGATGATTATCCAACTTATGACATGGATTTGATTGCAAAGTGTTTAGAATATTTTGGTTTCAAAGTATTAGAAATTGGTATAAACAAATATGTAATGGAGAAAAAATAAAAGTTGATACCGATTCCTGTGTATATATAATATATGGGACCTGTTTTAAATACAATTATTGGAGCTGGGATTAAGTTAGCATGCAATTTATTAAACTCTTGGCTCGAACAAAAACGTCAAGATCAAATGATGTTGGCTATTAAAGATGAAAAAATGATGCAAGCTTTAATCTTGAGTCAATCAGAACAAGCTAAAGATCCTTTTGTAAAAATTACTAGGAGGATTTTGTTTATGTCAATCACATTTACAATGTGTTTTTTGATGATATATTATGCTTTTAACCCTCAAATTGAATACAATTTAATTGTTCCCAAAGGAGAGAGTTCTCGTTTAGGTTTTTTTGGCTGGATTTTTGGAGCTAAAGATTGGGAGATTGTCAAAATGACTGGTGGTTTAATGCTAGCATCTTTTATGGATCTTTGCTTCATGGTTGTTGGGTTTTATGCTATTCCTAGTAAAAGAAGGTGATGAGGTTTATATTTTTATGTTTTTTATTTTTAGGTTGCACTAAAACCAATTCTTTTTTAAATAAAGCAAAATTAAAATCAAACATTCCTCAAGAGACTCCAAATGCTCCTTTAGGTTCATCTGAGCTTGAAGCTTTAAATAATAATTCTTTCCCAAACTATTCTGATCCCATTTTTTATTTTTTGATTATTTTATTAATTGTTTTGCTTACATCTTTTAGTTTTAAGCTTTTTAAAAGAGTGTGATATATTTTGTGTATACATAAATATGCCATCTATAATTAAAAATTTTTTAGAAAAATCTACTACATTAATTAGATCTATTAATTTAAAAAAATCATCCTCACTGCAATCTAGTCAGAAGTAAATAATAAATAAAATTTAATTTTAAATTTTACTTCTTTTTGTGTGTAAATATTGTTTATGCTCCCCATACAAGATGATCTGCTAGAATTTTCCATAGATTGGCATGGGCATTGTTGTGACGATGTTTGTGCGGACAACTATGACCCTTCTTGTCCTAGTGGTTCAGTATCTTTAAGTGATGGTACGAGTGTTAGTATTGTTGTAGACAATGAAACATGTCTTTATAATGGCTGTTATGGAGATGAAGCTAAACAAAAAGCTTTAGCGGCAAATCCTTGTCTTTGTGCCTCAAATCCTGGTTGTGCAGATCCATCGGCATGCAACCTTTGTGGTAATTGTGATTGCGTTGATAATTCTCTCTGCGAATATGAAAGCTGTAAAACAGATACTCCACCTGTAACTGAACCGCCTGAGTCACCAGATCCTGGAGGAGGCCCAGGTGGAGGTGATAAGAAGACCCCATTACCGACAGATACTTCAGTAACTAACACATTTACCTCCTCACTTCCAAAAACTGCTACGGGAAGCTACACTGTTCTTCGTACTCCTACAGCTCAAACTCTAACTGAAACACCGCCTCAAACCGAAACACCGCCTCGAACCGAAACAACAGCTCAAACTAAACCGCCCACTCAAACTCCTGCTGAAACTGATCCTCCAAAAAGTCAAACACCGCCTCGAACCGAAACACCGCCTCGAACCGAAACATCGCCTCGAACCGAAACACCGCCTCGAACCGAAACACCGCCTCGAACCGAAACACCGCCTCGAACCGAAACACCGCCTCGAACCGAAACACCGCCTCGAACACTACCTTCAACTCAAACATTTACAGAAACAGTAACGTGCCCACCTTGTGAAAAGCCTTTTGATATTTGTCAAAATAATACATTTGGAATTAATTCAACTTCACAACAATGCACGGCATGTTCTAGCTGTGTATACTATACTGTATGTAGCTCTAGTGATCAATCGCATAAAGCTTACGAAGGAATTTATTTTAATTCCAATAATTTAACAGAAGGCACTTACAAGAGTGGAGATCTTTGTGTTAGTATTTCATATGTATGCTGTTCTACTGGAAACCCCACTACAACATTAAATATTCCCTCAAATTTATTTTTTAGTTATTTACCTTGTAGTTGTGAAAATCCGACTCCAACAACAACTAATACAAAATTTTCACCAACAGAAACTGGCTCTGCTACTTCTACTGAAACGCCAACCCCTACTCACACTCTAACAGACGCTAACTATTATTTACTAGATTCTTGTGGGGATGCTGCTGCCTGTGATGGATCTATTGAAAGACCTTTAATATATGGTTTTGAGTACGACACTTACTATAAACTTCCAGAAGGAGCAAATTCTAGCGATTATACAGATGGAAGCTATAAAGGTCAATTTTCTGATGAGTCCCCAGGATGTGCTTTTCTTGTCGGACCATATTCTAAATCAGAAGATTTACCTCCAGCTGATGCTCCACCACTACCAGAAGATCCAACGGTAGTTCCCGACATACCTTTTCCTCCAGATTTAGAAGGTGATTGTTTATCGGAGCAAAATTTATCGTACGAAATAGAACAAAACTGCACAACGTGTCACACCATAACAATGGTTAGTGGAGCTCAACACTCTTTTAGGCTTTTTGGTCCTTTATGGTTAGATGATAGCTGTGCTCCAAACTTTGACGAAGAAGTGCATTGTTTTGACGGAGATTGTGTTAAATCAATAGAAAAAGGTGGTTCTTGTAATGGTTCCACGTACAGCGAATATAATTTAGCAGATATTATACCTCATAATATTTACAAGCAAATTGTTTTAAGTTATAGCCAATCAACTCTTGCGGGTCAAATTACAGTCAATAACCCTTCAACTTCTCTAGCTGACTTAAAAGATATGTTTTGCTCTTCGTACTCTGGTGGTGTTTTCGAGCCTTGTACGTATGATCAATTATTATTAGCGTTCGTTACTAACCAAAATTTATCTGATATTCAAATTCAGCTTTTGGGATTTAGACTTAATGATCCTAATAATTTAGATAAGCAAACGGGAGACGCTTGCTTTTTGTGTCGTAACTCTCCAGATGATTGTCAAGGAATTGAAATTCAAAATTGCCCTGCAACTCCTACTCAGACACAAAGCCTCAGTCAAACACCCAGCCCTTCTTTTACTTTTACAAATCACAGTCCAACCCCAACTTCTACATATACCGAAACTTGTTTAAATGAATATGGAGCTCCAATTAGTAACGGTTTATGCGGTTCTTTATGTTATCACTCAGACCCTACGTTCAATGCAAGCGGGCCATATTATTGTGGAAGAAGTCCTGGATGCCCATGTTGTTGTCCAGAATGTAAAGGTGACGGTAATTGCACAACCCCCACTCCATTTCCGACAAATACAAAAACTGCACCCACGGGTACAAAAACTCAAACTGAGACTCATACAATAACGCCCACAAATACACCCTCTTGTCATTGTTTTAAGAAAGAAGTGTGTGACGCAGATTCCTTAATTAGGGCTCATAATGGTTCTGGTGGTTCAATTAATTTAAATGAAACATTTAAAATTTGCCCTTCTGAAGATTCTTTCTCTCAAAGTGTTTACAGTGACTTAGTCTCCTCTATTGGAGATACCTTCATTTATTATCATAACGAAGGATATCATTTTTGCTATACTTTACTTGATTCAATTTGCTCACCTGATACAGATCGTTATGTTGATTCTGGACCTTGGGTTGCTGCAGGGCATGCAGGTCATAACAATAGTTTCGGAAAAAAAATATCTAATTGTGACAGCAATCTTTGCTCTGTTACTCCGACTTTCACTGCTACAGGATTAACTCCAACATTTTCGCCGTCAATAACTGAAACAGGGTCCTTAACAAACACTTCGACTATCACAACTTCAGAGACTTTTTCTGAAACCTCTACAACATCACTTACGGTCTCTCCAACGCCTTCGCCAAGCCCTTCTTGCTTTTGTTTCTCAAAAGATCCCTGTAATTCAGAAAAGGCTGATGAATTTGATTCTCAAACTGGAAACTTTGTTAATTCAAATGGTGTTTACAAAGTCTGTCCTAGCAATGGAAATGCTGACTTATTCGTTTATCAAAATCTCCTGACAGGCTCAGGAAAAACATTTTTCTTCCAACATATCAGTGGAGCTAGTTTGTGTTATACATTAAATAGTTTAAATTGTCAAAATACTATTTATCCAATAAATTATCTCGGCTTTAATAGTAATTTCATTGCAGCCAATAATAATTCCCATACAAATAATACTTTTGGTCAAGAAATTTCTGATTGTAATGACTCTAATTGTTCCAGAACTCAAACTCCTACATACACATTAACTGACACAGGTACACGTTTTACCCCAACACAAACTTCTATAACTCCAACATTCACTGAAACATGTTTTTGTATGGAAAGGACGTTGTGCGATCATTCTGTTGAAGCATCTATGCCTGACAGAAAAGTATTTGCTAAATCTTGTGATCCTAACGCTGCTCTTGCTTTTGACGGCAATACAATTATTTGCTCGGATGGTCAATGTAGAGATGTCAAAATTGTTGATATGGCAGCTTGCGAAATTAATGAATCCAATTTGGTATTTAATTTTGATGGTTGTTATATCGTTCCTGATGGTTGTGATAGCAATTCTTGTCCCCATCCGCCTTCGCCTACACCAAGTATTACTGGAACTTGTACTTCTAAGCCAGTTCTTGAGGTTAAATATCATCAGTATTGCACAACCAAAGATGATGCTCCAGTAGATACTATACAAGGGAAAATAGTTTATTATGGAGATCAATCTGGCTATACTTCCCAACAAGGGACTGTCACAGGTAATTATTGCGATGCAGCGCAAGATGCGGTAGGGTTAAATGTTGGAGATCTTTATTATACTAAAGGGATTGCCACAGGTAATATTAATTACGATCAGTGTTGGCAAATCGCGGAATTTAACGTATTAACATGTGAAGAAGCTCAAGCTATATGGAATGTCAACGGTACTACAGGTTGCTTTCATGATTATACCCTTCCTACCTCTGAAGAAGCTTGCGACTCTCTTTGTCCAACTTGGACACCTTTTCCAACAGAAACTATCACTGTCTCTGGAACACGTTTTACTCCAACACTGACTTTAACGGAAACAGGTTCTTTCACTCTTACAGAGTCGGGAAGTTTAACTCAAAGTCCTTCTCCTAGCTTCACTCAATCTCCTACCTCTACTACCTATAAATGTGTCAGCTTACAGGCTTGCGGAGATGCAAGTTGGTATGGTGTATTTAACAGTTCTGGTAGTTCTAGCGAAGAAGGAACTTTTCGAATCTCAAGTCGAGCTTTAATATCTCATAACACTTTATCTGGGACTACTGGAGGCGAAAACCCTCAAGTGGGCAATACCTGCTTTACTGCTAAAGTATTACCAGAGCAAGATTATCCATGTCAATATAGATTTTCTCCGTTCTTTGGGCAAAAAATCTCTGACGAACTAGATTGCGATGCATGCCAAGAGCCTACAGATAGTCCAACCGTCCCAAGCCCATCAGCAACTGTTACATGTCCTCCTGGAGAAATCCCTGTGGCTATCGAATGCCCTCCTGATCAATTTGATCCAGAGTCATTTAATTCTTTTTACTCTCAAGCAGATGGGTGTACTTCTGGAGATTGCAAACAATGTACCGAATGTCAAAAAGAATGGAGTTGTGGAAAAGATTCTTCTTTTTGGTCGAAATTTACTGCTCAATCATGTGACTGTCAGGCTCCTGTAATATCTGGTTTTTTTGGCGATTTCAGTTTCTCTTCTGAGGCTAGCATTTTTGAAAACGAATCCACTTATGAAATTCCAAATGAGAGTTGTTACTGCTCTAATGAAGGCAGTGGTGGTATGTACAAAATGTACGCAACTAACCCTTTAGATGAAGAAAGTTTATTTTTTACCGATTATAATAGTGCTGTTTGTGCAAAAACTACAAATGGTTTATGTTTGTTAACTGTAGCCTTCAACCCACTTTGGGAATGCACGACTTACATTCATGCCTCAGATCCTAATAAAACTTTTACATATTGCGCTGGAGATCCTTTAGATGAGATAGACGATTCTTTGCTTAATTCTGATGCCTGGGCAAATTGCAATGAGCATCTAAAAGATTACGAAACTGATCCTGCGTGTGAATGGAGTATTGCACCACAGGTTCCAGTTAATGCTCACTATGGAAGTGGCGGTGACCCTGGAGATCTTACTTGCGATAAATGTTGTGAAAGAACTCCAACAATTTCAGAAACAGGTATTAAAGAGCCAACCCCAACACCAACACCAAGTTGCAGATGTTATCTAGTTGAAGAATGTTATAACAATTGTAGTGGGGATAATTTTGATAACGCTATAGCAAGACCAGCTAATGTTGGTGGATCTGGTATATATTCATTGGGGCCAAACCATGGAAACTGTGTTATTCTTCAAGAAGTTACTGAATACTATGATTCTTGTAATCCTTGCGACCAGAGTAACCCTAATTTCTTAGTGGTAAAAAATGCAGTCCCAAACTGCAATGATGATGAATGCAAATGTCCAGAAACAGATACTCCACCAGTTTCCCCAACAGAAAGTAATACAACATCCCCTACACAGACCCACACTGAAACAGCTAGTTCTACAACCAGCGAAACACAGAGTCCGTCATTAACTATAACTCAAAGCCCTTCTATTACTCAAAGTGGTTCCCTCACTCAAACAGGAAGCCCCACTGTAACTGAGACTTTAACACAGACTCCAAGTGGAACACAGACTCCGACTCCGTCATGTTTATGTTACTATATAAAACCTTGTACATCAGGTTGCATTGATGGAGCCAGAGATTCTGGTTATCATTTATTACAAAGCTTACCAACGCCTGAAGATGAGTACATTCTTGCTGAAAATAATGTATGCTATGAATACTCACAAGCTAATTTAGCTGATTGCGCAGATCAAACTTGTGGAGGTGATTTTAATTTTACAATTCATAATACGATAGGCTCCAATGCTTACGGTCAAGAATACAAAAAAGACTGCGATCAAATAGAGTATCTAGATGATGACGGAGTATATGTTACTTGGAGAAAGGTTTGTGCTTGTCCTACTCCGACAGATACCAAAAGCCCAAGCAAAACTAAAACCGAAACAGATACAGCGACTGAAACTAAAACAGAAACAGCAACAGTTTCTCAAACTGAAACAGAAACTGGCTCTTATACAGAAACTAAAACTGGTACAGAGACAAAAACTCACACAAATACAGCATCTGAAACAAAAACAGATACCCTAACAGAAACAGAGACTCACACAAATACAGCATCTGAAACAAAAACAGATACCCCAACAGAAACAGAGACTCAAACAGAAACACAGACTCCAACAGAAACTGATCCTCCCACACCAACAGAATCTAAAACTCATCCACGTACACCAACGGAATCTCAAACTGATCCTCCCACACCACCGAAATCTCAAACTGATCCCCCCACACCAACGGAATCTCAAACTGATCCTCCCACACCAACGGAATCTCAAACTGATC
>Ga0129348_1000388_pt1 | contig 15750 bp, 20 predicted proteins | sample CPBDNA_4_FD_94424 | JGI IMG/M metagenome (GOLD analysis project Ga0129348, IMG submission 94424) | Freshwater to marine salinity gradient microbial communities from Chesapeake Bay, USA - CPBay_Sum_27_0.8_DNA | ecosystem: Environmental > Aquatic > Marine > Coastal | place: USA: Chesapeake Bay...
CCTCCAGTGTCACACCCTTCAGCTCAGCCCAATAGCTCTGATCAAATCCAACTGAGTGGAGAAGAAGCAGCGCAGCTTGCCGAAGGACTTAAGCAACAGTTGCGCCAAGGAGAAATACCTGCAGGCGACAGTGATGCCATCGAAAAAATGGTGGCTGGATTAGGTGATAAACGTGGCTTATTACGACTTACTTTTGCGGAAAGTTTGGGTGCGGTCGGCAGCGCTGCCGTGCCCTCACTTTGCATTGCGATGCGACGGCACGAAAACGTCACCGTTCGTCGAGCTGCTGCCAAAACGCTGACGTTAATTAATGACGTGAAAGCACTACCCGATCTCCTTGAAGCTCTCTTGGAGGATCCAGATCCTGTCGTCCAAGGGTCTGCAGTGGGTGCCATGGCATGCATTGGTGCAGCGTCGGTTGATGGCCTTCTTGATGTGCTCATCAACCCTAAAAGCAGTCAAATGCAAATTGGACTAGCGAGTTGGGGGTTGTCTTTTGTTGGAGCAAAAGCACCAGAAGCCCTGCGCAAAGCAGCCTGTTCAGAACATGCACAAGTGAGAACAGCCGCCATTGCAGCACTGGGGGATCAGATCCAACAACTTGACGATCTTGACGCCCGTGAACTTCTGCAAAATGCCCTGAAAGATCCAGAAGAAGAGGTTCGAGCCGAGGCAACCACATTGCTAGGGAAGCTTCATGACACCAACTGGGGAGCCCCACTCCTACTACCAATGTTGCGCGATCAAGATGCTCAAGTACGAAAGAATGCAGCACTTTCACTCATGAAACTTAGGGATCCGCAGGTGATCTCGAGACTTCGCACAGAACTTGAGCAGGAACAAGACAGCAGCGTGATGACCATTTTCAACCTTGCAATCAATCAACTATCTCGCGACGAAAATGATTAATCGATTTCAAAGCCTCAGCGATCATTTTCCCCTGGCATCACCTTTGGCCAATCATCCGACTTAAAGAAGCATCGACGGTCTCACGCGAGAGTGGATCTGTTTCAGGGTCAGCCAAAATGTCTCTTAAGCACTGTTCCGCCGCAGGATCTGGAATTTCTGCTAATGCCATCGCTGCAGACTGAATATGAGCAATATTGCCACCCTTACAAATGCGAATCAAAAGAGGGAGTGCTTGCGTGCCCACTTGGCCCAATGCCATCACGGCAGACTGAGAAACAACTGGCGAGGCATCATCGAGAGCAACTTCTAAGAGAGACATCGCCTCGGAGCTGAAGTCTTGCTCTGGATAGTTTGAAGCGATCTGCGCATAAGCTTTCACACAACTTGCCCGCACCGTTGCATCGGTGCTCTGAGCAAACAAGTCAGCTAGGGGGTGCAGAGTCGACACTCCAAAAGCACCTAAACCACGCACCGCGGCGCGGCGCAAAGAAACATCTGGTTGATCGAGTAAAGACAACAAGCGTGGAACAGATTCTTCCGGCCAATCATCAACCATTGCTGTATAAGCCTCTTGCTGAATCCTCGGATTGGGATGGGCTAGATCAGCGAAGAGATCATCCAATTCACGACGCTGGTCATTCGAAGAAGCCATGAAATCAAAGCAATGAAAGACGCTTGAAACCCATCAAATCGTCCCTATAAATCTACTAGAAAACCAATCCACTTCATCGCTAGCTTGGGAAGTGGCATAAAAAAAGGAGGCCAATTGGCCTCCTTTCGTTCCGTTTAAGGACCTAAACCAACGTCTTCAGGAAAGAGCGTTGATGGTGTAATCGAGGTAGGACTTGAACTCGTTCAGAGCCTGGGGGCTCATGTCACGAGGTGCACAAGCGCGGTCACGGGTGTAGGTGAGAGCTTCCACGTAAGCGGAAGTAGGCAGACCTAAGCCGCGGTAAACCTCACGAGCACCAGCGATGCCCCACTCATCGAGAGGGCCTGTACCACCAACAATCAGGCAGTAGTTGATCAGGCGCATGTAGTGGCCCAGATCGCGGTAGCACTTGTCCACCTTGGTCTGGTTCTCACCAGCCTCACCGGGCTGCTTGAGGTAGGGATACTTGTTGAAGCAAGCATCACCAGCTTCTTTGGTGACTGCATCGAGACCAGAAGCCAGCTTTTCAGCAGCTTCAAGACGGGCAGCAGCACGCTGGATGTTGCCTTGAACGGCTTCGAGGTCGTTCTGAGAAGGGAAGCGACCTGCTGCATCTGCAGCAGTCACAACGGTCGTGACGACGGATTTCATCGTTGAGATCCTTTAGATGGAGGTTTGCGTTAAAAAAAGAAAAACCGGATGACTCAGCTGATGGCGCTGATCACGCGATCGAAGTAAGAGGCAGCCTCAGCAACCAAAGCAGAGCAATCGCCCTGGATGGTTTCCATCTTGCGGAACTTGGTGCCACCCAGTGCGGGGGTGTTGGTCTCGCCGATGTGCGCAGTCGCTGAAGCCTTCATGATGGCAACAGCGCGGCCTGCGGACTGTGCAGGTACACCAAGAGCGATGTAGGTCTCTTTCAGACCATTCAGGCAACGATCGTCGAGGACAGAAGCGTCACCGGCGAGAAGTGCGTAGGAGATGTAACGGAGAACGATCTCACCATCACGCAGGCAAGCAGCCATGCGACGGGTGGGGTAGCAGTTACCACCGGCCTGGATCAGGCCTGTGTTCTCACAAATCATGCCTGTCACTGCATCGGAAACGATGCAGGAAGCATTAGATGTAATTGCGTTGACAGCGTCAAGTCGCTTGTTGCCTTCGGCAACGTACGAACGGAGAGCAGCGATGTCGCCAGCACCAACAGGAGCGGTTTTGGCGTCAGCGCTCAAAACTGAGCGGGAGAATGCGTCGAGCATTGGGAGCCGGACTAAGGGAGCTTGAGGCCTAAGACTTGATAGGGAGTCAAGAAAACCTGACGTATCCGTTTCGTGGTCGAAAGCCAAAACAACTTAAGCGGCGCAAACTGGGGGGCCGTGCGTTTTGTGCAGATCACGCAAAGGTTCGTCACCGTTTTGAGCTGATCACTGAGAGAGCCTGTCCTGGAAAGGGTTCTAATACCGAGAGAAGTCCAAAATCCTTCTCAACCAGCACAGGGAGGGGCAGTATTTAACATTTGCTTCAGATTTAAACCGCTATCTCCAGCAGTTTTCCAAGCAAACCCCTCTATTACCCTTTCCAAAACCCTTGAAAGGCGATGGCTGAATCATCTTTGAGCGAACTTCAAGAGTCGATTGAAGAGCTCACGGCCTACATGGAACGGCTACGCAAAGATGTGATTGGCATGGGTCAAAAGCTCAAACTCCCTCAGAAACGCATCGATGCCTCCATTGCGGAGCACCCAGAGCTTCAACGTCTCACCCAAATCCTTCATCAACTCGAAGAACAAGTTCGAACGGTGAAAGCCTCCAATTAATGGAGACAGTCCCTACCTTTCAGTCGAATGGCCCTATGACAGTGAGCGACTCATCTTTAGAGGTCATGAGTGCTGAGGGATCGTCTCTCCCGACCGACGGGTTTGAAACACCCATGACGATGACGGCATTCCTTGAAGCCAGTGCGGGCATCTGGATGATTCGTCGCGTGGTCCATCACCAAGACCATCAAGATGATGAAGATGGAGATTCCAACCTGATCGTTGAGCCCTTCGGCCCTAATGACAACAGTGTGGCCGCTATTTGCGCCGCTCTGGGTGTGGACCCCTCCCGAGGCTGCGGAGGTGCACGTTTCTGGTGGGAAAGCAATCTCAAACTGAGCGATCGGAGTGAGGATCGTGCAGCGGCTCTTGTGAATGTCGTGAACCCTGAAGATTCAGCAAAAGGGTTCCTCGTTCGAGACAAGGGATACGTCGAAAAACAACCTGTTCTGAGCTCTTACTGCTTTGCTGAAGATGGAGTGCTAACGATCACCACCCGATACGACACCAGCGTTGGCATTGAACGTTGCTGGTTTGTGACCGACCAGCTGCGCATGCGCGTGAGTTCCGTACAAAACCTCGACGGCGTCACCATGACGACTTACTGCACAGAGCGTCGTTGCCCTAGCGACGCTGACATTCTGGCCCTTGCCAGGCACACCGCAGAACGAGAGATCTGAAATGTTCGACCCCTTTCTCGAAACTCTGCATCAAGACATCAAAGCGAGGGGAGGCCAGACCCAAACCATCTCTCCTGAATTCGAATTACAGCGATCTGAGCGCAACGCCAGCACGATTCGCAGCTGGTTATGGGACGTTCCGGGCTTCCGGCGTTGGCGTGTCACCCGTCTCGATGCCGGAGAGAGTCTGCAGGTCCTCAACTCCGTGGCTTATCCATCCCATGACCTCGATCATCCAATTCTGGGAATCGATCTTCTTTGGTTTGGCGCGCGTCAAAAGTTGGTAGCGGTTCTTGATTTCCAACCCTTGATTCAGGACGAGGGGTACCTGAAACGCCACTTCTCAGGCCTGAAAGCGCTCAATGAACGCTTCCCTGAACTGAATGGGGAAGAAACGATGCGTTCCTTTGACCCCCATCAATATTTCTCTCCGTGGCTGTTGTTTTGCAGAGGGGGAGCTGAGCAAGCCCACGAATCACTCCCACAGGCCTTTGATGAGTTCATGAAATGTTTCTGGGAGCTGCATGACACGGCCAAATCCGTTCCCTCGCAGCTACCGCCAGACGAAGTCGACAGACTTCAAATTGCCTATGACGTCTACAGCGCCGAACGGGATCCTGCTCACGGTTTGTTTACCAGTCATTTCGGGAAAGCCTGGTCTGACAAATTCCTGCACACCTTTCTCTTCCCTGCTGCGTTATGAGCAACTCACGCCAATCCAGCCTCGACCCCATTCAATTAGAAGGATGGCGCTGGGCACCGTTTCTCGATCAGGCCATCGATCAACTGCTGCCGATGCAGCCGACGGCATACCCGATTGAGCAGACCTATCTGCATAAGAACAACACCGGTGGCTCCAAGACAAGGCCGTTCAGTGCCACCACCGAAACCTGGGGATGCAGCACAGAAAAGCTTCGACAGGTCAGAGCCGCATGCGTGGAAGCCGGTTCAGCCGCTTCCGTTCTCAACCTGGTGATGAATCCCAGAACCAGCTATGACCTGCCTTTTTTCGGCGCCGATCTCGTCACGCTTCCAAACGGACACCTCATCGCTCTTGATCTTCAACCAGCCCTTAAATCGGACGCGACCCATACCGAGCACGTCTGGTCAAGGCTGACGCCGCTGTTTGAGCGCTGGAGACGAGAGCTTCCCGATGGAGGCCCCATCCCTGAAGAAGCTCAGCCCTTTTTCTCGCCCTGCTTCCTTTGGACGCGGTTACCGCTTGGAGATGAAGGGGATGCGCTGATTGAAAAGGCTGTGATGCCGGCCTATCTCGACTATCTCCATCTCTATTTGGATCTGGTCAAAGAAGCGACATCCGTGAGCTCAGACCGAGAACAAAATCTCTTAAGCGGACAGCGGAAGTACACCGCCTACAGGTCTGAGAAAGATCCCGCCCGCGGAATGCTTGGACGCTTCCACGGGCCCGAGTGGACCGAAAACTTCATTCACGGCGTTCTATTCGACCTGGAGTAGGGGGAGAAAACGCCCTGGGCAGATGGCCTCTGCCACCTGGGGAGTTAAACATTATGAACAGCTGTCGGGGGCGACAAGCCTCTTTAGTCAGAATCAGTTCCGACGGGATGGGCACAGCTTCCGTGCCGTCCTCATCCAGGTCTGAAGACTTTTTCCCCTCCAGACAGTTCCAAGGAGTTCTCCCATGTTCGACGCCTTCACTAAGGTTGTCGCCCAGGCCGATGCCCGGGGCCAGTTCATCAGTTCCAGCGAAATCGATGCCCTGTCGGCAATGGTTTCCGACAGCGACAAGCGACTCGACTCTGTGAGTCGTCTCTCCAGCAACGCTTCCACAATCGTTGCCAACGCTGCTCGCCAGCTGTTTGCTCAGCAGCCTGCATTGATCGCTCCTGGTGGCAATGCTTACACCAGTCGTCGCATGGCTGCTTGCCTTCGCGACATGGAGATCATCCTGCGCTATGTCACCTACTCAGCATTCACAGGTGACGCTTCTGTCCTCGATGATCGTTGCCTGAACGGTCTGCGCGAGACCTATTTGGCTTTGGGCACACCAGGCGCCTCCGTTGCAGCTGGCGTCAGCTTGATGAAAGAAGCTGCCCTGGCAATCGTCAACGACAAAGCCGGCATCTCCTCAGGTGATTGCTCTTCCCTCTCCAGTGAAATCGGCACCTATTTCGACCGCGCTGCTGCTGCAGTGGCCTGATCAGGCATAGCCGACTCGACGATTCAATCCCTTTTCAACAATGAAAACTCCCCTCACCGAAGCTGTAGCAGCAGCCGATTCACAAGGCCGCTTCCTCAGCAACACTGAAGTTCAGGCTGCTTCTGGTCGTTTCAATCGCGCCAAAGCCAGCCTCGATGCTGCCAAAGGTCTCACCGCCAAGGCTGACTCCTTGGTGAACGGTGCCGCTCAAGCCGTTTACACCAAGTTCCCCTACACCACTCAGATGCAGGGTTCGAACTACTCCACCACCAGTGAAGGCAAAGCCAAGTGTGCCCGTGATATCGGTTACTACTTGCGCATGATCACCTACTGCCTGGTGGCTGGTGGCACAGGCCCCATGGACGATTACCTGATCGCTGGTCTCGATGAGATCAACCGCACCTTTGAGCTTTCTCCATCCTGGTATGTGGAAGCCCTTAAGTACATCAAGGCCAACCACGGTCTGTCTGGCAATGCCGGCACTGAAGCCAACAGCTACATCGACTACGCCATTAACGCTCTGATCTGATCTAGATCAATCCAAGAGTTTTTGGTCAAAAGGGGCCCCATCCAGGGGCTCTTTTTTATTGTCAAGCAACTCCTAAAAGCGGAACATGACGCCATCCGTACGCCGTTTTGTTCAGCAGATTTGTGGTGAATACAGCAACCAAGAGCAGGCATTCGAAAATCCGCCTTTTTTTGCTCACATCTTTCTGCGCTACACACCTCTCCTCCACTTACAACCTGGATCGATTTTGCTGGAGCAGACCTATGCCGTAGATCCCATCCATCCCTACCGCTTAAGGGTCATCAGAGCAGAAGAACGATCCCCAGGAGTGATCAAGCTCTGGAACCACACCTTCCTGGACCCGGATCGCTTTGCAGAAGCGACGTTTGATCCAGATTGTCGAGGACAAATTCAAGACAAGGATCTGATCTCCATGGATCAATGCCATTACCAAGTCACAGAGGTTGATGGCGGCTACCGCGGTGAAATGGAACCGGGATGCCAATGCATCGTGCGACGCGATGGAAAAGACACGGTTTTAGTCAGCACCTTTCATCTCAAAGGTGATGCTTTAGAAACACTCGACCGAGGGCATGACCCGGTCACCCATGAACGCTGCTGGGGATCCATCGCGGGCGAGTTTCGGTTTTTACGCACCAGAACATGGGACGAGGAAATCCCTGCGCAATGGACATAATCAACACTCCAGCTGCAGACGCTGCCGACCACCCTCCCCTCAGTGAAGAGCAAGTCATCAGCAATTTGCAGCAAGAATCAGATCTATCCGACCAGTACTACGCCGCATGGTGGCTCGGAAGGATGCGCAGTCGACATCCCCAGACAGTGCCCCTGCTCCTGAAAACCCTGCAAACTTTTCAGGAGCATCCAGACGATCAAGATCGTCGCGGGGTTGCACTCAATGCCATTCGCTCTCTTGGTTGGCTCCAAGAGACCTCGACGTCCGACATCCTTTCAGGCCTCCTTCAATCCAATGACTACGGCATCCGAGAAGCAGCCGCACGCAGCTTGGGTTCGATGCAAGCCCCCAACGCCGTAAAAGCGCTTTGCTCCCTTCTCGCCAGCGGGCCAACCATCGCTGGCCAAGAACGTCCGAACTCAGCTCTGTTGCAAGAGCCCTGTGAAGCCATTCTTGAAGCGCTTGGATCGATTGGCAGCAACAGAGCCGACGTGCTGAATGTGATTCGTCCCTTTTGCAACCACGCTCGAGCTTTGATTCGTAGTGCAGCGTGTCGAGCGATGCTGCAGCTCACCCAAGACGGGCAATGGGCCCAACAATTGGAACAACTGCTCAACGATCCAACACCGCTCGTTCGCCGTGGAGCGCTGCTCGATCTCGGGGCCACAGGATGGCTCCCCTCCCTTCCAGCCATTCAAGCCACCGCCGCTGAGAACAGCCTCAAATTGGTTGCCTTACGTGGATTGGCCGAACAATCTGGCGATTCCAAGGTTTTGGATGCCATGGATTCACTGCTGTGACGCACTCCGACCTTCTAAGCAGCACGATTCGAGAGCTCGATCGTGCCCGCACAACTCCAGATCTGATCCAAGCCACCCGATCGCTATCGACCCTGAAGGATCTCAAGGCAGCGCCAAAACTGATCGAAGTGCTCAGCTTCAACAACCCAGCGGTGGGAGCGGTGGCGATGGGAGGACTGATTGCCCTTGGCCCTGATGTGGTGCCGATCCTGCTTCGCAATCTCAATGCCCATGATTACGGCGCTAGGGCATGGGCGATTCGCGCCTTGGCCGAACTGAAGGATCCTCGCGGCACCGATGTGCTGATTCAGGCCCTCCAACAGGACATCGCCCCGAGCGTGCGACGCGCCGCGGCCAAAGGTTTGGCCGCCATCAGTGGAGCTTCGATCCATTCGCCAGACAGAACAGAGCGTTGTCTTCAGGCCCTGATTGACGCAGGGGAGGATGGAGAGTGGGTCGTGCGCTACGCCGTGGCCTACGGGTTGGAGTTTTGCCTCCTCCATTGCAGGCTTCTTGGGAGCATTCGTGATCAAGCCAGCAGCACGCTGAACATCCTTGCGGGGGAGTCTGAAGAGGTGGGCGTGGTGCGTCTCAGGGCAAAGTTGGCACTGCAACGCCTGAAGGCCTCATGACAACAAAGTTGCTGTTTGTCTGTCTTGGCAATATCTGCCGTTCACCCGCCGCTGAAGGCGTGTTTCTTCACCTCATCGAGCAGAGAGAGCTCACGGACCAGTTTCTTGTTGATTCCGCTGGCACCGGTGGGTGGCATGTGGGCAATCCAGCCGATCAGCGCATGCAAGCAGCCGCCATGCGGCGAGGGATTCATCTGCCCAGTCGTGCCCGCCAACTCGAACGCGGCGACTTAGAGAGCTTTGATCACGTTCTCACCATGGATCGAGACAACTTGCGCAATGTGACCAGCATGGCCAAAGAATTCGGCCTCAGAAGCACAGCCCAGATTCGCCTCATGCTCAGCCATGCGCGTCGGGCAGACACGCTCGAGGTTCCAGATCCCTATTACGGAGGGGAGAGGGGCTTCGAACATGTGCTCGATCTACTCGACGATGCCTGCGAAGGCCTTCTAGACGACCTCTTGGCTCCAACCACTCAGCGCTAACCGTTAGGCGGGGTTGGCCAGACCTCTTCCGCCACCCGACGACGGAACAGATCTTCCAAGGCATCAATCACTTGGTCGATGCTCATGCCATCGCTGATCAACTCGATGGCATCGTCGGCCTGAAGCAGGGGCGCCACCTCACGGGTGCTGTCAAGGCGATCGCGTTCAACAATCTGTGCTTCTAGGTCAGGCAGAGCTGGCACCTCATGTCCTCTCTCCTCCAAATCGAGGGCACGGCGTCGAGCGCGCTCTTTCGGCGTTGCAGTGAGAAACACCTTGAGCTCTGCATCCGGAAACACTGCAGTGCCAATGTCACGACCTTCAGCGACCAGACCGCCCGCTGAGCCCATGCGCTGCTGCTGGGCAGTCAGCGCAGCACGGACACAAGCATGGGCCGCGACCGCTGATACCGACGCCGTCACCCGCGGATCGCGAATGGCATCGGTGACCTCGTGGCCATTGACACGCACCGCCTGCACACCTTGCTGCAAGGGCGCAAGTTCTACCTCGAGATCCTGCAACACAACGTCCACAGCCGCAGAATCCGCAGGATCAATTCCCTGCTCGAGCACCAACCACGTCACGGCGCGATACATCGCTCCCGTATCGAGGTAGACCAGTCCGAGGCGCTCAGCAAAGGCCCTGGTCACCGTGCTTTTACCAGCACCAGCAGGACCATCAATGGCAATGAGGGGAGAACGCGTCATCAAAAAAACATGATCAATCAGGCGAGTGCTGCCACATCGAACAGCAGCTGCAAGCAAATTAATGGATGCGTGATGGGGCTGGGAAGGCTGTAAGAGCCAGGGGTCAACAACGTCGACGTATTCCACTCCGAGTCCTCCCTCCTCAAGATGACGGCGAACTTGACCAGGGTCCGGCGACATGCCGCCACTCAAGAACGCAGATTTCGCATCGCGTAGAACCTGGGCAAACAACACCCCTTGCTGGCGCTCATGAGCGTTGAGGTAGCGGTTGCGTGAACTGCTAGCCAGACCATCACCATCCCTCACGGTGGGCACACTGCGCACCCGAACCTCCAAGCCCAAGTCCACCACCATGCGGCGAAGAATGGTGAGTTGCTGCCAATCCTTTTCCCCCAAAAACAACTGATGCGGCCTGGCCAATGCCAACAGACGGCACACCACTGTGACGACACCATCGAAGTGACCAGGCCTTGTTGATCCGCACAATCGTGACTGCAACGATTTCGGCGCCTGAACCCTCCACGATTCAGCCATCCCACCGGGGTAAATCTGCTGCTCGTCTGGACACCAGATTGCAGAAGCACCAGACAGCTCCGCCAGTTCGCAGTCCGCTTCAAAGGTTCGTGGGTAGCGAGCGAAATCCTCATTGGCACCAAACTGCAAAGGATTGACGAACACGCTCACCAAGGTCTCTGCCACACCTGCCTTTGGGCGGGAGGCCGCTGCAATCAGGCTTGCGTGGCCGTGATGAAGCCCCCCCATCGTTGGGACAAAATGCACATTGGCATCACAAGATTGACGCCAACGTTGAAGTTCATGCAGGGATTGACAAACCTGAATGCTCAGCGCAGTACCTCGAGGCGCACTTGAGCGATGCCGCTTGACACCAACCCAAGGTGCTGAGCGGCGCCATGGGCGATATCGATGACGCGATGGCCACTGAATGGGCCCCTGTCATTAATTCGTACGATCGTTTCTTTGCCGTTTCTGAGATTCGTCACCTTCACTTTCGTTCCAAAAGGCAACGTGCGATGCGCTGCGGTCATGGTTCCTGGCCTGAACACCTCTCCATTGGCGGTGCGATTGCCAAAAAAGCCAGGTCCGTACCAGCTGGCTTCTCCCGTTGAGGTGGAGACAACCAACGTTTTGGCAGGTTTCGGCGGAGCGACGGCAGTGGGTGGAGCCACCACCGGGGCTGTTGGAGCAGAGGCCTGAACGGACTCTGAACTCAAGGGTTCGAAAGGGTCGTAGAGATCAAGGGTAGGTACATCACGCGCCAACACTGGAAACAGGGCAAAGCCTGTAGCGAAGAGCCCAGTGGCGAGCGTTGCGAAGGGGAAAGATCGGTGCATGCAAGTCGATGGTTCGGCCTTGTTAGAGCGACCCTTGTCCGAAAACAAATCGGAAAAGGTCGTCTGGTCCGAACGATCTCTCGTTTCAAACTCTGAGCAAACTAAAAACCTTTTTCAATTGAGTTCAGGAACGTGAGACATCTCGCTTGGACGAAATCGTTGACGTAACCCTGAGATGTCACACCCGCACAGGGCTACGCAACACAACAGAACGAATAACGCATTAGGGAGCCTGATCCCAGAGAAAAGCCACGCTCATCAATGGCTCGGACGATCCCAGATCAGGCACAGCACGAGCCATGAAAGAGGAGGATTATTGAAGTGAAGCATTTTTAAATGGACTACAAAACCGCTGGGGTCGATGTGGAGGCGGGGCGCGCCTTCGTCAACAGAATCCGCAAGAGCGTGGAAGCCACGCACCGGCCAGAGGTCGTGGGCGGACTCGGTGGTTTTGGCGGCCTGATGCGTCTTCCCGCAGGACTCAAGAAACCCCTGTTGGTTTCAGGGACTGATGGCGTTGGCACCAAGCTTGAACTCGCTCAAGACCATGGCCGGCATCACGACGTGGGGATCGACCTTGTCGCCATGTGCGTCAACGACGTGATCACCAGTGGAGCGGAACCCCTCTTTTTCCTCGACTACATGGCCACTGGAGCTTTGAGCCCTGAAGCGATGGCCACGGTGGTGGAGGGCATTGCCGAGGGATGTCGCATGAGTGGCTGCGCTTTGTTGGGTGGTGAAACCGCTGAAATGCCAGGGTTCTATCCACCAGGGCGTTACGACCTAGCAGGCTTCTGCGTGGCTGTTGTTGAAGAAGAGCAGCTGATCGACGGGAGGCAGATCCGCGCGGGCGATCGCATTCTGGGCATTGCCAGCAGCGGCATTCACAGCAATGGCTTCAGCCTGGTCCGCAGGGTGCTCACCCAAGCTGGCGCCAATGCTGAAACCAGATTCGGCCCCGACGATCAACCTCTGATCGAGACCTTGCTTACCCCCACACAGCTCTATGGACGTCTTGTGAAAACCCTGCTCGAAGCAGGAACACCCCTTCACGGAATGGCTCACATCACAGGAGGCGGACTTCCAGAAAACCTGCCTCGTTGCCTACCGAACGGTTTACAAGCAAGCGTGGACCCTTCGAGCTGGGTACGCCCGGCTGTCTATGACTGGCTGCAATCCCATGGCGACATCCCCGAACGAGACCTCTGGCATACCTTTAATCTCGGCATTGGTTACTGCTTAATCGTCCCCGAAGAAGGGGTTGCGGTCGCTGAGAAAGCATGCGAGTCGGAGGGGCTTCAGGCCTGGAGCATCGGACGGATCGAACGTTCAACAGGCGGGGATGGAAACGGACCCGTCTTGGGACTTCCAACATGAATTCCGCTCCCTACTCGATAAAAGACGTCAGCTCATCAAACTGGCTGCGCTCTCAAACCCAGTTAGGGTATAAATCGTTAGTGTTGTTATGGCACTTCGGCATTCGCCGTAAGCAGAGCATTAAATCTTTAATTAGGAATGGCTTTCGATAGAATTCAAAGAACGACCCGTAGACGCTCTTCTGCTGGTCCTACGCCTCCACGGAGGCCTCTTGGCGGGAATTATGACCGTGCATCAGGCCATCGACAAGGGGCCAGGCCTACTTTTCTAGCCCTCAAAGATCATGGAAAGGTCTTTGTGGCCGATATGCCCTTCCTGTCGGACGGACAACTCGCCAACATCACCAAAGAAGCAGCTGAAGTTCTCGAGAGCCTCGAGCGCAGGATCGTTGAACTTGAAGAGATTCCGGATCAGCCGATTGCCGACCGTGACACCCTGATTAAGGCCTGCACCAAGCGAGACGTGACCCATCGTTTCCTTCGTGCCATTGAAGAGGAGCAACAACAGCGCCGTGAAAACCCAGCGGTCCTGAGCGCTGCAGGAGAGTCCCTACCGAGAACATTTCTTGAAATCGCCCGGCATCGTCTGCCAGGGGCCACATTCGATTCTCTTCTTCAAGAAGCTTTGAATGCCTGTGAACAATCCAAGGCGCAGGAAGAGACGTCCAATCCATCTCCGGTCAAGGTCATTCCATTCCAGGGCAAAGCATCCTCTTTGCCAGTGGTTGTAAGTCCTGATCCTGATCCTGCTGATCAGGCACTCTGAAATGGATTAGCTGGCATGCGTGCCACTGTTGTTTTGCTGGCTTGATCCAAAGCTTGCCTCTCGGTTTCACTCAGCGACCATTGCAAAGCTTGAGTGACATCAATCACTTGGGCTGGGCGGCGCAATCCTGGAATCGGACAAGCACCATGGGCCCGGCACCAATTCAAAGCCACTTGGGCCATAGAAGCGCTTCGGCTTGCAGCGATCTCAACCATGACGGCACGCAAGCCCTCACTGGCTGGCAGCAGACGCCGAAACAACCTTGAACGCAACATCGTTGCGGTGGTGCCTTGCGCTCCTGGAGGAATCGCCAAAATCCCGAGAGATAGAGGGCTATAGGCCAACAACTCAACACCAAGCTCCCGGCACACATCCGCCAACTCGCCATGGAGAACCGGTTCAGGAGCAAGCAGAGACAGCTGAACTTGCACGCTTTTTAGGGAGATCCCTCTGTTCAAGAGATGTTCATGGAGGAAGCGAAGACGCTTGGGCCCCACGTTGGACAAGCCCAGTTCTGGCACCAAGCCTTGCTCGACTAGGTCCCCAAGCCCATCGAGCAAAGGCAACTCTTGCCAAGGGGCATAGCGAGCCGTGGACCAATGCAATTGGATTCGATCCAAACGTCCTCCCAAACGCTCTTTACTGGCATCAAACGCACGCTTAAACCCTCCGCGTCCCAGCCTCCAAGGGAATGGAGCCAACTTGGTTGCCACCTTGAGCTTTTGGGACTGAACAGGATCAATGGCACGCAGAAACTGACCCAGCAACCGTTCGCTACGCCCATTGAGGCGTCCTGTGCCATAGGAATCGGCGGTGTCCACAAGCGACAATCCGCCTTGAACAGCTGCACTCAGAGTGGCCGCAAGATCGGGATCATCACGCTCCGGCTGGTAACCCCACAGCAATTGATTGCCCCAGGCCCAAGTCCCAAATCCGATTCCCGTCACGCCGGCCTTTCACTGTTCACGCCATGATCGTCGTAAAGCAGCGTTCGCCATGGCATCGATCGCGGAATCCATCATGCAAACGAGCAACCCATCCGGCTCCGAATCCGATCGAGCAGGAGATGGAATGACCACAGGCCAAAGCGAAAAGGTCCTTTGTCCCCACTGCCGCCGCACCGCCACCAATGGCATCCGATGCATGGGGATTTGCGTAGCTGATAACGACTACTGAACAAAGGATTACTGAACAGATGATGGATCGCTCTCTTGCTTTGCGCCTCAGCACCCTGCTGCTGCTGAGCAGCACGATGAGCTTTCCTTTAAGAGGGGCTGCCGATCCGAATCTAAAAATTGGCCGCTATGAAACGAACACGAAGGAGTGTTCCTTCACCGGCAGCAAGCAAGAAAGCTCTGATTGCATCACCTTGCAGCTCAAAGGACGCAGTGCCTCCGTCGTAGCGGTCCGCTTGATTGGCCACGGCAGCACCAAAAATTCCCGTAGGCAGCTCACGTTCGTCACCCTGACAACACAGGGAGAATCACCTTTGAAATGCAGCGCTGGAACCTGTCGCTTAGACGCCCAGTCGTGGCAAAGCGCAGTCTCAAGCGTGGCAGAAGCATCATTCAACTCCAATGGAATTGCAACGGGCTTACCCAAGGCTTGGGCCGCTAACAACGGAGAATGCAGATTGAAAGACAGAGTATTGCGCTGCAGCGCTCTGCACATCAATGGTGAGATCTACAAAGCAGAGGCTCATTTCTAGATTTCAAAATTTTTTATTTGACTGTATTAAACAAAGAGAACAAATGCCAACCAAGAGATCAGGTCTTCTACTAGTTGGGCTGCAATCTCAACAACGCTTGGAATCTAAATCCGTTTTTTCTAAACTCAGAGAATCTGTGAATCCAGAAGAAATAATGCCAATAGGGATTGCGATCACAGCAATCCAAACATGCCGTCATCGCAGCAACAATCTTTCCAGCTGCCGTTTCTGGGGATACATCTCCATAGCCAACCGTCGTTACGGTAATCACTGACCACCATAAGCACCGAGGGATGGAGCCAAATTGCTCGGTTTGCACGCTTCCTTCAACCACATACATCAATGCACTACTGATGCAAATCACGACAGCCGAATAGATGGCAGAAATTTGCAGTTCTGAAAGCACTTAGAACGCCCTATCTTGCCAATTCGCACAAGACGAATCAGTCGAAGCAGATAGAGCTCAGGACTAATAAATCCAAG
>Ga0129348_1000389_pt1 | contig 15747 bp, 18 predicted proteins | sample CPBDNA_4_FD_94424 | JGI IMG/M metagenome (GOLD analysis project Ga0129348, IMG submission 94424) | Freshwater to marine salinity gradient microbial communities from Chesapeake Bay, USA - CPBay_Sum_27_0.8_DNA | ecosystem: Environmental > Aquatic > Marine > Coastal | place: USA: Chesapeake Bay...
ACTACAAATGGATTAAAACTTGCACACGAACCTTATGTAAAACGTTTGAAAGATGCAGGATTAAGACTTGTTCTTTTAAGTATGAATGGTGCTGATGATAACACAATATACAAAGTTATAGATGAAGGAAACTGGGCAACTGCAAAGGTAAGAGCACTTGAAAATCTGCTAAAACATAATATGATCATTAATACAGGTACTATTGTAGCAAAAGGTGTAAATGAAAATGTTATACAGAAACAGGTTAACTTGTTTGTAGAAAAAGCCAAGTTATACAACTACAAAACAAAGATAACACCTATTTTACGTTTTAGAAGTGTTGGTGCTTTAGGACGTTATATGGAAAATACAAGTATGACATATGACGAACTTATTCAGTTGGCTAGTAAACAACTAGGTGTTAGTATTTCGCATATTGAAAGCAATGATGTAAAAGCAAATATTGATGTAAAAAATAATACATTTGGATATATTTTTCCAATACAAACAGAAGTAGGTGAAGTGTTTATAAGACTTGTTGATTGGGATGCAGATGAATACGGAGTTCCTGATCCTGATAGCAACAGTAGAGGTCGTATTACACAGGATTTTAAGATTGCACCGTTTTTTGATCATGTAAAGGAAAATGAGTTTGGCTATTAGTGTAACAAATATTATAGACGATGTTGATCTTATTTTACAACTCACTACTATAGCAAGTATGGATAAACATCGCAATGCTGTAAACTATGAAAACTTTGGTGCAAGGATAAAAAACTATAAAGCGTTTTATGTAGTAAAGGAAGACGACACATATCTTGCAATGAGTGGAATATATCAAGGTGATCATTGGGATAAAGATTTAGCTCGTATAGGTGATAGAAACTATTATTTTCCTATAGCAAGATCTAAAACATTAGGTTTCAAAGCAGCAAATGGATATACTGCATATAATAGCGATTATCTTGTACCAACTCAAAAACAATGGTGTTTAGAAAATGGTATAACCAATATTTTTTTAAGTATTCAAGAAATCAATCGTAGACCTGCTTTGCAAAAAATGTTAAAATATCAAAAAAGCAAAGGTAACTTTGATTTTGCTATGTTGAAAGATATGTATTACACATGCAATGAAAAATATAATCCAGATGTATATAATCCTAAATGCTGGCAGAGTGTTATAAGTTACAAAGGTAAAGATATAAACTTGCCTAAAAAACCAATAGAAAGTATAAAGAATGTGGTATAACAAAGAGAAAAAAACTGGATTTATTCACATACCAAAAAATGCAGGAACTTCTGTTACTGGTACATTGCTTAAACACGATTTTGTAAAGTTTGAAGAATATGGAAAGTTTTATACTTTACCTATAGGTGTAATAAAAAATCACTTTGAAGATTATCTTATTTGTTCAGTTGTCCGTAATCCTTTTGATAGACTAGTAAGTTATTATCATTTTTTAATACAAAACAAATATAATAATTTTAATAAAGAGTTTTTAAACAGAAGTTTAAGTGATATTAACAAAGGATTTAACCATTGGTTGCTCGAAACAGAAACAGTTGTAAAAGAACAATATTTGTATAAAGAAAGCAATGTACAAAAGCAAACGCAATGTGATTATTTGTGTGATAACAACAATAACTTACTTGTTGACTATATTGGAAAGTTTGAAACTATAGATACCGATTGGAAAACTATTTGTGATCTATTTCAAATTAAATATACAGAGTTGCCTATAAAAAATACAAGTATGCGTCCTGAGTATAAAAATGTCTATAGCCAGGAAGCTATAGACTTTGTTGAAGAACATCATAAAGATGATTTAGATAGGTTTAACTATACTTTTTAACCTCTATCAAATCTTTGTTTTATAACTATTTTTGCATTTTTAATAGTTATACCCGCACCAAGTGTGCTTGTGCGTTTTGGAAATGAAGTTTGTGTGATTTTGGTTAAATCTTGATAACCTACTTTTGCATCACCGCCTTCTAAACTATTATAATCTAGCCAGTTACTGTCGGTTGCTGTAGATGATTCTAATCCATAATAAAAGTCTGCACTTGCTTGATTGTCAAGACTTTGGAAATATGAAAGTACATCACTATATGTCCAGTTTCTGTTTAATCCTACTAAACATGTTATAAATCCAGCAGCTACAGGACAAGCCGCACTTGTACCACCGAACGCACAATCTTCTGGCACTCCTGCACCCGAACCACTGTTTGCTGTAAATCCTGGGTATGTAACAGGGTATGTTCCTTCGGGTGTATAGCTTCTATTAGCTGCTAGTGTACCGTCTGCTGGAAAATATACATCAATACCGCTACCTCTGTCGCTGTAACCAACTTTTGCTTCTTTACTTGCTGCATAGTCGTCATCTAACGCACCGATGTTGATTGTTTTATATGCAACTTCACCATTGCTAATAAGCGGTCCGTTGTTGTATTCAGGGTCCTGCGTACTTCCGTTACTTACAACATATCCTGATACACCTGCTAGACTTGGATTGTCTTGTGCTGGTGTGTTGCCATCTTGGAATATGCTTCTAATAGTAGCAAGTGATGGTTTGCTAATAACTGGAGCAATGTATGTGTTGTGTAGTGCGTATCCTAGCGGATTGTTTTCTAGAATGCCTGCTTGAGTACGCATTAAATCACTCCATTCAGGAGCAAGACTTCCGCCATCCCATAATTCTGTGTATTCAAACATTGCAAAGTTCAGTAGGAACAAATATTCTTTTGCGGCTACTTCAAATGCATCCCCATCAGTCTTCCAAGTGTCTCCGCCGTATCCCGAACTATCCCACATGCCTGCATCGTATGCTTCTTCCATAGCCGCATACAGTGGACCACTTGCCCAGTCTGCACTAATATAAGAATACAACTTTAATGACACAGCATCAAGTCCATGCATATGAAGTGTATGGAATACGTGTTCAATAACTTCTTGTGCATCGTTGTCACCGTCTCCGTAGCCATCGCCGGTTGAATTCAAATACCAAACCATGTCATTTTGTACATGAGTATCAAACAGGTTAGTTAGGTTCCAATATATAATACCCGGATCTGTTAAGAAGTTTGTGGAGTAATCCGCGCCAGCACCTCTTGCCACCCTTTGTAGTGTTGGAAATCCGGCGTGATATGTACCTGTGTCACCACTGAGTGTTTGTATAACAGTTCTTTGTGCAGCTTCATTAATACCTGCGGCATTTTTGTCTAAGAAAAGTTCAAACATACGTCCAACTTTTTCTAACCATGCATCTGGCACTGCTACCTGCCCACCAACGCTACCGGCTCCTACAATACGTACACCATTAACTGTAAGTTCACGCTTAAAGAAATCGCTACCAAGACCGTCACTTAAATCATGTTTGCCACCTTGTTGTGGAAATCCACGTCTATTGGTTGTACCGGTAACCGATATACCAAATTCGCTGTAACTGCTTTCTTCGATAGTGTCATCGCTGTTGGCACTGATATAGTTGTCAAAATCAGGATGCCCCCAGTTGGTTTGTTTTTGGTTACTGTTACCTGCTGCACATACAAATATTACACCTGCTGCTATCAATTCGTCTAGTGCAGTTGTAAGAGAATTGGTTTTCATTTCGCTTTTCCAACGACCTGCATCCCCTTGTGTTCCCATGTGACTAATAAACTGAGGTTCATTCCCTGTGCCGCTGTATTGCACTGCTGCATCTGTTCTAAAATGATAATATCCGTTTACATCGCCTTTACTTGCACGATAACCCCAGCTATTAGAACTTACTGTAGGATCTTGTGTATTATATTTGGCATTTACAGGTTTAGTATTATGAAAAATCTTTTGTATATCAAAACCATATTCAATATCAGATCCGTATGTTCCATACAAGTTCAAAACCCATTTGTTTGCATTGTATGCCCAACCTTGTGTTCTACCGTATGTAAGCGCCATACAGGGCGTACAGTGCTCTCCTACTGCACTTTGTGCAGTATTTGATCCATTACAGTTTGCTCTTGTATAACTGCTTGTAATAAACGGTATTGTACCTGCACTAGGATATTTTGCGTTAAAAGCATCACTTCTATTAGCTGGACTTATCCACCAGTTACGAGCATTTGTTTCTTTAGGAACAATTGTTCCGTCCCATCTTTCTTCAATGTAATCACCTAACTCAACTGTAATAGTTCCTGACATAGAAAGATGTGTGCCGCATTGATAATAATATGTACCTGCTTCTGTAGGTGTCCATATAACAGTGCTATTGTTTACAGCACCTTGTCCTGTTGCACCAGTTACTAAATCTCCTGTACCTGTAGTTTGAGCTGTTTTTAAATAAAGCGGATGAGACCCTTCAGGAGAGGTATTTGTTATTCTTAGAGTATCACCTACAAATATTCTAATAGGATAGTCTGCACCACCACCTGTTCCGTTTCTATCAGATCCAGTATTTAAAGTATAGTTTGTGGTTTCAACAGGAGTTGCATAAACACTTCTCGGAAATACGTTAGGAGTTGGGTAGAAGAAATCAGGATCTAAATAACCAGGACCGTCTAGCAATAAATCTAATACGTCACATGTGCCATTACCTGGTAGTTTATTTCCTCCTGTATAGCCCCAAGGGTTACTACTACCAGTACAGTTATTTTGGAACTCAGGATGTCCTATCCAACCTGCACCGTCATCTGCTACAATAATATCAACATCTCTACCGTCGGCAAATTGTTCTATATTACTAGGATAAACATAGTTATCAGCTTGACTGTTTGCCACCCATGGATCTAGTTTTTGCATTGGACGCAATAACTGATATCCAGTTCTATTGTAATCGTCACTGCCTGGTGTGCCTGGCAACGTGTTTGAAACTTCAAACTCTCTGTATACTTTTACTGAACCTTTAAATCTATTTAAAAGATCGGGCGAACTTGATTGTAATTCGTCTGGCGGCGCTTTATATGTTTCTGGATAAGAAGAATAATCAATGTTTAAAAACTTAATACGGGGATCATTTTTTAATGTTGCCGCCTCTTCATCAGTTAATAAAAATGTTCCTCTTGTTGGACTGTGAATCTTGTCATCATAACATGTGCATACTCTATCAGGTATATTTGCTATTCCTGAAGTTGCTTCGCATAGTTGGTTGTGTATTTCTAACCATTGTGCAGCATCGTGTGTACCAAGTTGGTAATATTTTTCATCAGCCATAAAAGCTCCCTTAGTGTAAGTCTACCCAAACGCCATTTGCATAGCCTTGGAATTTATTTGTAGTGCTATTATAGATCATGTCACCGTTTTGTGAAGATAATGCGTCTCTTTCAGATGTAGTAAAACTTGCCATTTTGATAGGACTTTGGGTGATCTCAACTCTAGTACCTGCTGTAAGTGCAATAGCACCGTCTGATTCAATCTCAGGAGTGCCTGAACCAACTGTTTCTAGATTCGTATATGTTAGAGTTGTTACTTGTAATGTGTCTGCAATAACTCTATTTGTTACTCTTAAATCGTTTTCAACAGTCAAGTCACTGTTCATTACAACTGCCGGAACTACAGTGATTGCACTACTGTCACTTGAATCAATTGTACCTGTAATAGTTGGATTTTCCATCGGACCTGTAACAAGTCCGTTCACTGCGTCTACGAGCAGTGTTGAGTCATCAGCAAATACACTGCCTTGTACATCAAATGCATCGCCTGCTTGTAATGCACTGTCTGCAAGAGTACCTTGTGCACTTGTTGCAGCATCAGTAATACCATAACCTGCAAGTGTTGTTGGTGTACCAGTTAATGAACCCCATGCACCGTCAAATGCATCAGTGATGCCATAACCTGCAATGGTAGTTGGTGTACCAGTTAATGATGCAAACGAAATAGATGCTGTGATAGTAATAGTACCTTCAGCATCACTTGTTGTTGAAATACCTGCACCTCCTAGTATGCTGATAGTTTCGCCTTCGTTTATTAATCTAATAGCACTATCATCTGCTGCAACACCAATGTTTGTAAAGGCACTTCCGCCTCCACCGCCGCCGCCTGCTGGGGCGTTTGTTGGACTCCAGTGTGTGCCATCCCAGTATAAGAACTGTCCAGTATTTGGTGTTTCCCAACTGCTTACTTCCCATTTACCTGTTGATTGGTTCCATTGTGAAAGTTGACCAGTGTGATCACCTGCGTTTGGAATATTTGTATAACTACCAGCTTGGTTAAACTCAAAACAATCTTTATCAGTATTGTATAAAAGTGTGCCTGTGACAACTGTACTGTCATTACCTATGCCGTCAATTTCGCCTTGGTCTATAGGCACCATTACTAATAGGCTGCCCCATGTTCCTGCGCCATCAAAAAGATCAGTACGAACTGATGGAAATGCACGCCAATCTAGAATGTCACCGTCGTATACGTTAAGTTTTTTGTTTGCACTATCCCAGAACAACTCACCGTCTTGAGGATTTGATATGGCTCCTATAGCTCTGCTGTCTTGTAAAATTATGCTACCATCTGTGATATGTAGTTTTGCTAGTGGATCCGCACCGCCGATATGAAGTCCGCCATTTCTAAAAGTATAATACTTGGAAGCATCTGCGTATGCGCCTGTAGAGTCAACACCAATTAAAAGTCTATCTTGTTTACCTATTATTTGAGAATTAACTTCAAGACCGTTAATATCATTTTTTCCAAAACCTACGTAGCCTAATGTTATGTTTTGTCCATCGTAATCTTGTGATGTGTCTTCGTTCAGTAAAAGAAGACTACCACGTGCTTGAGCGCCTTTGATTGTAACTGTGTTTTCTGCTGCTGCTGCTGTTCCCGATATAACAAAATCGTTTGCCTGGCCTACAAGGGCCGATCCATAAAATGTACCAGTTGCTCCATCAAATGCTAATGAACTAGTTTGAGAATACAAATCTCCAGTAAGTTGTCCTTGAAAGTAACCAAATGCTTCACCCGTTAAACTACCAGTAACATTACCTGTTAAATCGCCTGTAACATTACCTGATACATCACCTACTAATCTTCTTGTAGTTGCATTAAGCAATACTGTGCTGTCAGTTCCAAATACACTACCAGTTACATCACCAACTAAATATCCAAAAACACCGCCTGTCAGTTCGCCGACCATATTACCTGTAAGATCACCAACCACGTTACCAGTGACATTACCGGTGACATTACCATTAAGAGGACCTGTAAAGTTTCCTGCAAATGTTTCTGTAAAAGGATCCCAAGCTACACCGCTATCGCTGGCAATCAATGACCCTGAAATATTAATATCATATGTTTGACCTTCAAGTATGCCTGTACCAGACCCACCTGCGTATATACTAGCAACATCAATACTAGTCCATGATCCTCCAACGTATGCAAGTACATCGTTTGCATTTGGGCCAATAGCAGTTACATCTTGTAGTTGATCTAAAGTTATACCAGTTAGTAATGATCCATCACCAGAAAAATCACCTGTAAAAATACCTGTAGCAGAATCATATGCTAAAGAACTATCACCTGAAACAATGTCTCCTAGTATATTGATATCATATGTTTGACCTTCAGTTATTCCTGTACCGCTACCTGATATTCCTGTCAGTTGACTACCATCACCAACAAAAGTAGTTGCTGTAACTGACCCTGCCATGTTGATAGTGCCTGTTCCGACAATCTGATAGTTTGCTAAGTTAAGATTTTGTGTTAGTGATGCTGGTGAGCCTTCTACGCTACCAGTTATTCTAATACCTCCTAAAGTACTGCCATCTCCGGCATATACTTCTTGGGTATCTGTTACATAAACTAGTTCGCCTTGTGCAAAAACAACTGTTTGTCTTTCGGCGTCAGTTCCTCTTCTTAAGCGGAAAGCCATATTAAATCTCCTAGGTGATATTTCTCTAATAGTATTTATCACATGGCAAGATTTATTATTTGTTTAATTTTAAAAACTTTTTAACTCTTTTGGATAAATCTGCTTTGACACGATCCATATCCATGCGAAAATCTATACTGGCAATACTGCCTTCGTATATTTCAAATAGTTCTTCTAATGAATCTTCTATGTCTTCAATAGGTTGTTTACGAGCACTAGATTTAATATCTATGTGCCATTTTGTTTTATCATTAAACTGTACTATTACTTCATTCATGTATTGTACTGGCAATTCAGTCATATCAATTGAATCAAATATTTCTTGCCAGTACTCAATGTTTTCCTGTGGTTTTTTATCCGACAACTTCTTGTTTCTTTATTCTTTTTTTAGTTGGAACAAGTTCTTCTGCTTGATCTCTAAGTGCTTTTGCTTCTTTAAACATTGCATCAGCTTGACTACGCAAAGATTTTGCTAAGTCTTCGTCGCTCATCACATCATTCTGTGTTGTCGTTTGTGTTTGTTGTACTGGAGGACTTGATTGTTGTTGTACTTGTGTTTGAGTACTAGGAGCGGCGTCTGGGGAAATAGCCAAGTCTTCTAGTGACACTCCACGTTGATTTGCAATGATTTGATTCAACTCATCTAAACTAATAGTGTTATTAGAATCAGGAATCATTTCAATTTCATTTGTGCCAAACTTTCTTAACTGTCCTTCTCTATGTAATGCACTTAACATATTTCTACCATCGATAAAATATGATCTTGCTAATGCTGTAGCAAGTTCGTACTCATCTTGTCCAGCAGCTGATTCAACTACTTTAATCAAATCATCATGGTCTGCTGCGTTTAGGTTTTCTGTTAAAATAACAAGAGCATTATATGGATCGTTAGGAATAGTTCTATAGGCAACAATAGCTTTGTGTCTATTTGTTTTTATTCTTCCTACGTGTTTCATGCTGCTTCTTCTTCACTTCCTTTTGGTTCATCGGCTGGTGCTTCTGTTTTTTTTGCCTCTGCTGCTTTAGCTGCTTCAGCTTGTTTTTGTACTTCAGCTAGAAATGCTTCTAGCTTGTTATAAACAATACCAACTGCTGCCATTTCATTTGGTTTAAAAACACCACGTTCGCTTGCAACATCAATAATACCTTTCATTGTGGCAAGATCTTGAATGTTCAGCTCTTGTGGGTTTGGTTGTTGTTGTTCAGACATTTCTTACTCCTTATATGATACTTATGTCATTACGATTAACTATATTTCAAATGTGGACAAGCCAACATAAAATAACTCATTTCTTTTTTGTTTTCAAAACCTATTTTTAATACATTAACAATAGCGTCTTCTTTATTTAATCCTACTGTTTGACCAATGTAATATTTTCCTTTTAAGTTAGTATATATCCAATCATTTATTACATCTAAGAGATTATATCCTGGTGCAATAGTTAGCGTTTCAAAGTAAGGAGGGCAAAAATCTACCTTCCTTACTTCTAAAACATTTAAATGATTGATTTTGTAATCAGTCAAGCTGCTTCCTCATAATGTGCAGTGGTTCCAAATGGTGCCTGAAGATCTTTATTATGATTACTATGTATAATAAAAATAGTATCACAATAGTCGGGATCTCCCCAACTGTCCCATGCATAACCATCTGTAAACATAATAAACTTTTTAGGTTGAATATCTTGTTCTTTCATATATGTCCAGTTTACTGCAAAGTCGGTACCACCACCGCCTACTGGTTCATATTCTAACAAGCTTCTGCCATCGTCATATGAAAAATCATCTTCGGCATAAACAGCAGTGTCAAAACACCATATCTTTATCTTATAATCTTTAAACTCTTCCATAATACCATTCACTTCACCTAAGAAGTCTTTAGCTTGATCGTTACCAATGCTGCCACTCATGTCAAAACTAATACATAGATCAATAGTATCTTGGAAGTTCATACCTGGTAATATTGCACCAGTATGCCAGCCTTTACGTGAAGGACGGCTAAATGTAAAATCACTTTTAATTGTACTTTGAATCTGTTGTCTAATAAGCTCACGCCAGTTCATTTTTGGCTCAGTCATTTCTTTTATAAGACGTTGAATGCCAGCAGGAGTATTACCTGCGCCTGCACTCTGAGCTGCTTGAAGCATGGATTCTTTGATCTCATCTTTTATCTGATCTATTTCTTCTTTGGTATATTTTGGAAGACCTTTGTTTTCTCTTTCTTGGTTTTCTTTTTCCCAGTCAATATGTTCGTCTAGCATTTCGCCAAGACTCTCAACATATTCTTTACCATTTTTTTGATACTGGTCAAACAAATCGTCGTAAACATCTTCACTTGCCCAGTTTTCGTATTTAAAATCTTGGAAACAATCAACAATCTTAGGTTTTTCACCAATACGATCTCTAACTAGTAGATTGTTTACAATGTAGTCTGCCGCAATATTGTAAAGCATAGGAATACGTTCATCTCTGCGTCCTAAATGATCATATACCATGTGTAAGATTTCATGTGCAACAACAAACTCAATTTCTTTATTTGACATTGCATTAAAGAATTGTGTGTTATAATATAAGTTTCTTCCGTCTACAGCAGCAGTTGGAATAAACTCGTCTGCTGGTGTAATTTTTAAACGAGTTGCCATGTTACCAAAAAACGGATGTCTTAATAGTAATCCAACACGAGCTGTAATAATACGGTCATGTACTTCCGTTTGCATTACAGCAAGTTCTTCTTGTGTTATATCAGGATTTGGTTGCCATTGACGTGTTTTGCTTGCGGTATCTTTAGTAGACATGATTAACCTTTGTTTTGTTGCTAGTTTATATTAACAATATTTACTCATATTGTCAAGTAGAAAAGTGGGTAAACTGGTTACCCACTTTTCCTCGATTAGGATGCTTGTGCAGCTTTGATAAACTTACCGAATCTATCGTGAAATTCATCAAAACACTCAACTTCGTCTGGATCGATAGGTAATGCATATTGCGTTAATGCAAGTTTGATACCCATAACAACCAGTTCTGTTTCGAAGTTATCCATTGCAAAACGTAAAAAGTTGTTGACTTTATTGTCAAAATCTTTATCGTTTTTGTCTGATGCTTCTTTAAGTTCATAACAGAGTGAAACAGTTAAGGAATACATGGCACTGATTTCTTGTGTTTTCAGTTCTTTTATTTTACCTTTTAAAACATCAGTAGGATTAGGAAGTTGCCCAGCAACCTTACGATGCGCCATAAACTTTACAGCTAGACCTTCACCTACAGATCCAGCAACAAGATCTGTAATAGTTGTGTCGTCTTCGTCATCTTCTAAAAACTCAGATACAAACGACCAACTACGTGGTGTAGCAAAACTACGACTCGGAGACCGAGGATCAAAGTCGTATAGGTCCTTTTTGCTAAAGTTCAAAAATCCAACTACATCTGAGTGAATTTTGTGTTCAGTAGCCCATTCAAACCAGTCGTTAAAATCAACTTCTAGTTCCAAGTGTACAAAACGGTTAGCAAGTGGAGCAGGCATACGATATGTAACGCCTTTGTCTGCTTCACGGTTACCAGCTGCAACAATCATAACATTGTCTGGCAGCTTGTATTGTCCAACACGACGATTAAGAATTAACTGGTATGCTGCCGCTTGCACTGCCGGCGCTGCCGAATTCATCTCGTCAAAAAATACAACAATATTATCATATTGTGCAGCAAATTTTTCATCTGGCAACTCGCTAGGTGAGCCCCAAACCATTTTACTAATATTACTATCAAAGTATGGAATACCTTTAATATCTGTAGGTTCCCAAAGTGACAATCGAATATCGATTAGATGTGAGTTAGGTAGACTATCTGTAATCTGCTTTACAATGTCCGATTTACCAATACCGGGAGGACCCCAAAGAAAGATTGGACGTTTTTTTTGCAGAGCTTTGCGAATAGATTTTTTCGCTTTATTTGGTGAAACTGTTCTATCTGACATGTTGTATTCCTTTTTATCAGTGCCTATATACTATAATAGCAAATGTTGCAGAGTGTGTCAACCTTATTTTTTATAAAGTTTACGGATTTTTACACGGTCGTTGTAACCAATGCCCTGTTTCCATAAAAAGTAATCAAAGTCTTGATCACAATCAATGTCGTCGCCTTCTGCGTCTGCAAGGAATCTTACGGCGTCTTTCCAGTTGCAATCGCAGAACTTCATAGTTGCTGCAACCTGCTTGCGGAACTCTACCAATGCAGCAGCCTCCTGCTTTGCTTGGAGCGCCATTGACTCTTCCATTTCTACGCAGAGTTTGTCCCAGATAATCTGTTTGACGTTGTCGGGCGACTGAGTCCACTCTTCCCAGAAGTACTCGCTAGGACGGAAGCCACGAGCGTCTTTATGAAGATCCGAAATGATGTTATCGTCGAAAGTGTAAGACATTTTATAGCCCTCATTGCTTTGTTTCATACTATTAATATAGTTATGATTTACAAAAAGTCAAGAGATCTCGTCATCTTTTTTTTGTCTAGAAAGTGCTTTTGTTAAGCCGTATTTTCGTAAGTCTCCACTAAAAAGTGTAAGTTCTACAGCTTTTTTCTCCATGGTAACAAAGATACTTTTATTAGTCAAATAGTAAGGACAATCAATAAAGTTGTCTAAAAAAATAATAATTTGTGTTGTAAGTGTCATATCCAAAGGAAAGGGTATTTCATATACTGCTAGTTCAAGTTTTTTGAGTACATCAAACCCTTCTGTAGTTAATCGTAATCCACCTTTGTCTTTATCTCTAATATTATACCACCATAAGTGTTTAATACTTTGTACATTCTGTTCGTTAATAGACTCACCTAACTGTTTCAAAAACATTTTTGTATAAACAGTTTTATTCATTATCTACTGGTTCTCCGTCTGTAAGTTTGTACACTTCAAACTCGTCAGTTTTGAACATTTGGTTTAGTTTTTTTGCTAGATTATGAGCATGTCCTGGATTTGAAAAACTTGTTTTTTTATACTTAGGACCTGGATAGTTTGTTAGGGTGTTTTGGCTCTTAAGATTAAAAGGTTTTCCTTGATAAAACACTGCCCAAATAGCTTCAGCATCTAAAACCTGCTCGCTTCTATAGGTTTTACCGTCTACAAACTCCATTACTACAGTTGGTTTAGGCCTACTCATATACGTCTCCTAGTAATATACGTATATATTTATCTCAAAAAAAACAATATATTGTTTTTATTGATTACTGCCAATCAGAAGATCCGCCCAACTGAACTTGAATAACTTCATCTGAACTACCACCTGCATTTTCTTTAACATATTTTTCTAAGTCACCATTTAATCTTGCCATAACTATACCTAAGGTAAATGCAAGATTTTTAGCATTTGAAATATCCATACGAATGTCTTTAGCCCTACTTGATTCTGCACCTTGAACAAGTTTAATGAACTGTTGAATAGGTTGTGTATTAATTGGTTCTATTGACATTACTCAATGCTGCTCTCATTTCTAATTCTGTTTTAAACGGACCTATATATTCATTTCTTTCAATAGTAATAAGTTTTGGACAAAAACTTTTAAGCCAAGTTACATTAAACTTTACCAAGTAATATCCTGCACAGTAAATACTTTTTGATTTTTCGCTTTTAGTAAACAACGGAAGTTTTCGTTGTATATCAAACATACTATTGTATGGATGCGTTCTTGTTGGAAATCCATTTACATTTTTTTCAAGTGTTTTTTCTTCAGTAAAAATTTTAGCAGTTAAAAAGTTTTTTCCAAATGTTTTACTTAAATCTTTTTTTGTAGGATACATTGTAACATTGCCGTTTTTACTTAAAAGAAATCCGTCATCTTCTTTGCTTAATGTTCCTATTTTTTCTCCGTTGTTTTCAACAATCCAAAACTTGTCTTTAAGTATTTCTTTTGCATTCATGATATGTATCTCGCTTGTAATGGTTCCGCATAACCTGCTGCGTTATCTGCAATACGTTGCAAATCCCAACGGGCACAAAACTTCATAAGTCTCATGCCTACTTGACTTACGTTTTTGCTTTCCGCAGATTGAACAGTATTATTTATTTCTTGTCGAATGTGCTCTGGTTGTGCTGTAAGATCACACAGTGTAACATTACGAGTATAATCATCTAGCACACGATGTTCTACACCTTCATGATCTACCCAACGCTGTAACATCATGTTATTCCAGTTAAATCCTTTTGTCTGCTTGTCAGCAAACGCTTCTTGTAATCCTACTTTGTTCTTTGTGCCTTTCTTACGTACACCTGGATAAGCACTAAACACATTGTCACTAGTATCGCCACGCATACACTTTTCAAACAGCAACCAACTAGGATCAGGAGCAGGACGAGGTCCGCCTAGTTTTTTATCAATAACTTCTTTGCCTTTATCATCAAAGTAACCTTCGTGTGTAATAGTCATGTTTTGAATGCCGTTGTACTGACGTACATTAGGTGCAATAAGTTGTGCAAAGTCACCGTCTGTACTAATAATAACATGGTCATCGTTAGGATGATTTTGTATCCAACCTGCAATAAGATCATCTGCTTCTAGTACAGGATTGTGCAAAACTGTGCAGTTTGTTTTATCTGTAACAAACTCTTTAAACTCGTCAAAGATTTCCCAAAACACTTTATCTTCTTCTGCTTCACGTGGGCTCATAGCGTCACGAGTTTCTTTGCGATTGCGTTTATAAGGCTCGTAGTAGTCTTTGCGCCAACTACGTCCTTCTAAGCAAAAAACAACGTGCGAACCGTCAAAGTCCTGCCATGCTTTTTTGATACTGTTTAAGGTTATATGCATTGCCATGCCAACCTTTGTATCAATGTCTCCACGCACTACATGGCGTGCTCGAAAAAATGTGTTAGCGGTATCTATAAGAATGTATGTCATATTATTAATATACACTATTTTCCGTATTTGTCAATCTCGATTTATGATACTTCACTTCGGCCTTTATCAATTGGCACAACATTAATATATCCTGCGCCTCTGTCAGTGTCTAAACCTTCTTCTTGTAACATATTATAAACAATATCTTTAAACCAACGGTCTACAATTTCTTCTTCAACATCGCCTTCGCTGCCATATCCGTTGCGTTTTAACTCGAGAATAAAATACTCGTTCCAATCCAATTCAAAAAACCCATTACGAATATTATCTTCGTTTACCTGCATATCGAGAACATTTACCCAAGGCTCTTTTTTCTTTGTTGCAAGAGCTTTAGGATCAGTTTTAGCTAAAACTGCATTTTCTTTTTCATCAAGTTCTTTTTCTTTTGCTTCGATGCCAGTGATACGCTTTAACCATTGTTTCATCAGTATTCTACCTTTTGTACAATATCTTCTAGTTTCCATGGATCTGTAACTTTGCTGCGAGTCAGTGAATATCTCACATCCATTTTTTGTAGAATCAAATCTAACTTGTTTAATCGTGTAACTGTATCTTTTAGTTCTTTAACTATTTTTTCTGTGCGTGTATCTTTCATTACCAACCAATCCTTTCCCATGGAACATCTTTGTCACCAAAGTGTCCATATGTACAGTTATTACTATACTGTGTAAAGTTAAATAAGTCAAATCTATCTATGATGCCTTTAGGTGTCAAATCAATATTTTCTCTAATAAACCGTTCAATACTACGGTTATGCCCATTGCTGTCAACATAGATACTTGTAGGCTCTTTAACACCAATAGCATAGCTCAACTGTATTTGACACCAATCTGCCATATCATCTGCTACAACGTTTTTAGCCAGCCAACGTGCCATGTATGCTGCACTGCGATCTACTTTTGTAGGATCTTTTCCACTAAATGCGCCGCCACCGTGAGGAGCGTAACCACCGTAGGTATCAACAATAATTTTTCGTCCAGTAACTCCGGCATCACCGTCTGGTCCACCAATAACAAAGTTACCTGTAGGATTAAGATGCCATATAGTATTTGAA
>Ga0129348_1000390_pt1 | contig 15732 bp, 7 predicted proteins | sample CPBDNA_4_FD_94424 | JGI IMG/M metagenome (GOLD analysis project Ga0129348, IMG submission 94424) | Freshwater to marine salinity gradient microbial communities from Chesapeake Bay, USA - CPBay_Sum_27_0.8_DNA | ecosystem: Environmental > Aquatic > Marine > Coastal | place: USA: Chesapeake Bay...
ATCATTGAGGAACTCGCAGAGCGTCTCATTAGTCTTGAAGCAGCAGTCATTGAGCTTGAGACAGTAACGCGATTCCCATCAAAAGATTCGCCCGTACCCAATCTACCCCATGGACCTGGAAGCACTGGACTATGACTTCTGAATACGATCATAACATGTATGAAGAGATTCTCAAGAACTTTGATTCATTTTGCGATCAGTTTGAGGGAGCAGCAGCACGTCGTTTTGCAGGATTAGACAATGATTCAAGACAACCAATTGATAATGCAGAGGTACAACGAGTTACTCCAGTCGTTGTCAGAGAGATTGACGATGGTGGAGCAGAAGGTGTCCCTCTTAGAACGCCCCCAATTGATGTACAAGCCGCCCCAATGCCAAGACTATCAGACGATTGCTGAAACATTGGATAATCTACATAATGCAGTAGAGGAGTTAAGAAATGGCGGGTGAGATTGCGAATCCAGTGATGCTTGATAGTGAGAGTAAATTACCTCCCACTATCTACCCACCATTTCCGATTGGTGGATCCTTAACTGTATTAAGTGGGGATCAAGAAGGCAACAGAGCGATTTTAACAACAAATGGGACAGGTATGAAGACATTACCAGATGGTAGTCCGAATCCTGCTGTGTTGCCAATGATGATCATGTCAGGGGAATCTGTCTATCTACCAGTAGCAGGTGTTGCACCATCCCCTATAGTGCCCTCTCCTGCCACGATAAACCGTCCCGAGTTGGTGGCAGTCCAGAATACTAGGGTGTTCTTTGCAGACGCTGAGAAGGGTCCTGGGCAGTACATACGAGTTGCTGTTGAAGGTGATGCTATGAAAACCGAACCACCTACATTACCACCGTTAAGAGTTATTGTGAATACCCCATTGACAGGTGAGACTCTTTATCCTACAATACTAATTGGAACGAGAACCGTTTAAAAATTATGGCAAAAGCAAAGGTTGGCATTAACAAGTCCAGTTACATTCCTGGCAAACCGAAGATCACTGCTCAGGGTCGTAGTAAGAATACGAATCTTGCAGCAACCTCTCGGAATGGTAGGAAGAAGCGTTATCGCGGTCAGGGTACTTAATCTCTGAGGAGCGGAACGCCGAAATCTCCGACAACTTAATATTGGGATAGTAACCCCAATAAAAGTTCTATGTAGAGTTACGGTAATCCAATGGGCAATCACCATCATGTAGATAAAAGTCAGGAATTCGTAGAAGAAGGAATGACCCTAATTACAGAAACAGATTCAGATAAGTACCTGGATATGGTGGCAAAACGGAATAGAAACAAAAGGAAAGAAGAGTTATACCCAATTCCACAAAACCGCATGGATCGTCCATGTGGTGGGGCTGGAGGGTTTGATGATTTTGTTGAGAGATGGCATCAATGAAGGTCGCTAAATAACTAGTGACTTCGTAGACTCTTAATGGCAGGCACGTCAGATCTCTCGTTTAGAGATATCAATATAACGTTCAAAAAGCATCCTGTGACTGATGACGTTGTTGTCAGCAAGGATGCTGCTGCCATTAAACAGTCTATTGGTAATATTCTGCTGACAAACAAGGGAGAAAAAATGTTTGCTCCTGATTTTGGTTCTGACATTAGAGCATACCTCTTTGAACCGTTAGATTATGCTACTTCAGCAGCGGTATCAAATAGTATTAGATATACTCTAGATACTTACGAACCAAGGATAAGTGTTTTATCAGTCACTACGACTCCCAACTTTGATGAGAATCGTTTTGATGTTGAGATGACATATGTGATCAAGGGAGCAGATGCACCACCAACAACAGTAGAATTATTCCTGACCAGGACGCGATAATGCCATATACTCAGTTAAACAATCTAGATTTTAACGAAATCAAGATTGCTCTCAGAGATTACATGAGAGCGCAGACGGACTTTACTGACTATGACTTTGAAGGTTCTGCTCTTAGTCAGTTACTTGATGTGTTAGCATATAACACATATTACACAGCATTCAATACCAACATGGTGGTGAATGAACTGTTTATTGATTCTGCTACTCTAAGAGACAACGTAGTAGCATTAGCAAAGCAGTTAGGATATTCACCAAAGTCAACAACTGCTCCAAAAGCGGTCGTTAGTTTCAACGTTACATATAAGAACGTTGGAACTGCTCCTGAGACCACCGTATTAAAGGCAGGAAGCGGTTTTGTCACAAATTATGATGGATCACTCTATCGCTTCGTTTTGAGGGAAGACAGACGCTCTGAGGTGTCAAATGGAGTTTCTGTCTTTGATGAAGTAGATATCTATGAAGGATCGTTAATTACATCAAATTTCACTGTTGATACTTCACTAAAGGACCAGAGATTTAAAATTAGCAATCCAGGGGCAGATATAAGCACCCTGAAGGTGCTTGTTTATGAATCTGCGACTAGTACGGTCTATGAAGAGTACAAACTGGTAGAGACGATTTTAAACATCGGTTCTAATGATAAAGTTTATTTCGTCAACGAGGGCGAGGATGAGTCCTACGAAATTTTCTTTGGTGATGGTGTACTAGGTAAGAAACTAGAGAACGGTCAAGTAATTAGAATTAGTTACATTATCACAAATGGATCAGACACAAATGGTGCTAGATCGTTTACATTTAATGGTAATCTAAACGATCAGAACGACATCGTAATTGCTGTTCCTTTTACTGTAGGAACAGTAACCACAGTAAACAAGGCAGAAGGTGGAGCAGAGATTGAAAGTATTGCAAAGATTAAATACAATGCTCCAAAATACTTTGCTTCTCAAAACAGAGCAGTAACGACTAGTGATTATGCTGCTATCGTTAGAAACCTTTATCCAGCAGTTGGAGACATCATTGTATTTGGTGGTGAGGATCAAGAACCACCAGCATACGGTAAAGTCTTCATCTCAGTCAAACCAACTTCAGCAGCAGCACTTTCATCACTAACAAAGAGTGAATTGACTGATGAATTGAAGAAGTATACTGTTGCTTCAGTAAGACCAGAGTTTATTGATCCATCAATTCTGTATATTGAGTTGAGTAGTAAGATTTATTATGATCGTACTAAGACAAATTTAATTCCAACTCAAGTTGCAGCAAAAGCAGCAAATGCTATTCAAGAGTATCTTGAGACTTCTGGAACAGAGAAGTTTAATGGCAAGTTTAGATATAGTAAGTTTATTGGTGTTATTGACAATTCTGATCGTGCTATCAATTCAAACGACACCGAAATTACGCTAAGAAAAGATTTTTATGCTCAGATTAACTCATCATCATATTATGAGATTTGTTATCAGAATGCATTCCTAGAAGATTGTGATGGACCAGTAGTATCTTCCACTGGTATGACTGTATTTGAGTGGCCTAATTATACCACGTATCTAGAAGATAGGTCTGGCAAAATCGTCCTATATAGACTAGATTCGGTAACTGGTGAGAAAATTCTATTGAATGATTCCATTGGTGATATTGATTATGTAAAAGGCGAGATTAAGATGTATGACTTCACGATTCTGAAAGGATCTTTTTCAGATAATCGTATTGAGTTAAGGGTAAAACCAGCCAATAAGGACATTGAAGTCAAACGTGAGGTATATCTGGATGTAGATGTATCACAAAGCACTTTCTTAGCATACAAAGAGTAGTAGTAGATGTTGAAAACTGCTAATAAAATCTCATTCTTAATTGAGTCTCAATTACCAGACTTCATCAATGAAGAGTATGAACTTTTTGGTAAGTTCATACGAAAATATTATGAGCAATTGGAATTGCAAGGGCAACCATTTGATATCATCACGAATTTAGAAAAATATCGTGATATTGATTTTTATGAAAAAAATCTTCTAGTACAATCGTCAACACTTGTCGGTTCTGTGAGTGCTAACGATGATACAATTACCGTCACTGATGCTACATCTTTCCCAAAGAATGGTGGATACATCAAAATTGATGACGAGATCTGTTTCTATGCTCAAAGAACAGACACTCAATTTTTAGAGGTAAGTCGTGGCGTTAGTGGTAATACAACGCTAGGTGATCTATACACTACCAGTAATTTTGTTACCACACAAGCAGCATCTCATGTTTCTGGATCTACCGTTCAGAATATTAGTAACCTTTTCCTATATGCTTTAGTAAAGAGCTTTGAGAAACAGTATCTTGCAGATTTCCCAGAAGCATATCTAAAGGAAAATGTAGATAAAAGAACGCTGATCAAGAACATTACCAAGTTCTATCAGTCAAAAGGAACAGATAATTCGGTTTCTTTCCTGTTTAAGTGTCTTGTTGACAACGATCCAGAACCAAATATTTCATATCCAAGAGAATCTACTCTTAAGAGTTCTGAATCCAATTGGATTCAAGTTTACGCACTAAGAGCAAAAATTCTTTCTGGAACCCCAGAAAATCTAATTGGAAAAACAATTGTCCAAGATGTCAGTGGGAAATATGCAGCTGCTGTAGTTGACAATGTAAAATTTTCTGGCACTTATGATGGCGAGGATCTTTATGACATTATTTTGTCAGAACAAAGTGTTAATGGGACTTTCTTAATTGCAGCAAGAACGAAATTAACAAAATCAATTACAACATCAGATTCTGTTGGGGACAGAGTTGATGTATTTTCAACCATGGGTTGGGAGAAGCAGGGTCAGTTTACAATTGGCACAGAGACTTTTACTTTTGAAAATAAAAATGTAAACCAGTTTGTTATCAAGACTAGATCTGGAACTTCTTCTCATAGTGTTGGAGCATCTGTGACATATGGTGCTAACGTATCTGCTGATGGAGTTAATTTACTAGTATTTGGTGTTCTCTATGGTTTGACTTCTGCAAATGGTCAACCTTATTCAAATCCAGGTGATCGTGTTGAAATTTCAGAATCTGGATTCCTAACAAATGATGTAAAAATCTTTGATGCTCAAAATAACCTAAGATGGATCACCACTACCACTATTCCAGTATCTCAGAATAATCAAACTGTATCAGATGCTATTGTTGACTTAAATTCAAACGTTTCTGCGATTTTTGAAGACGAGACTGGATACTATATTACTTCCTCGGGATTCCCATCACACGATATTATTAAGTCTGGAGTTACTATTCCATCTGGTATTCAAGATCAGAAGATCCTTAGAATCGTCAGAAAGAATCCAATTCAAACAACAGAGGTTTATCAAACAAAGTATAGAGATGTTGGTATTGCAGTTAATGGCATTCCACTCCTCAGTTACAAAGACGAAGATATTGTTTTAAACGGACCTATTGAAAGGATTAATGTTTTAAACAGAGGTTCTGGATATCAGAAGAGTCCATTTGTTTTAATTGATGGTCAAAGCGGTCTTGCACGATCTGTTCTTGCTGGACAAGTTGTTGATAGAATTATTGTTGATTCTCCTGGAAGTTATAATGCAACTCCAGTGGTTGAGATTCTTTCTGGAAGAAACGCAACAGCAACTGCAATCGTTACCAATGGCGTGATTACCAGTATCAACGTTGACAATGCTGGGGAATATTATTCTTCTTCCCCACAGGTAAGAATCACCGACACTGCTGGAAGAGGTAGATTTGCTGAATATCGTGCAATTGTTGATTCATCTGGAAAAATCGTTGAATTTGAAAAAGTCAACGGTGGAAGACTATACACACAATCAAATGTTGTTGTTGATATTATTCCCGTTGGTTCTGGTGCAACAGCAACAGCGGACATTCGCGTTTGGAGAAAAGACAGATATAAGAAGAATTTTGCAAGTCTAGATTCTAATAATGGTTACTTCTTTAAAAACTTTGTTGAATCTCGTGGGTATGGATATGGATACTATGCTTCTCCCAATGCATTAAGACAGTCGGATACTGGTGCAAATCACTCTCCTATCATTGGTTTTGCATATGATGGCAATCCCATTTACGGTCCCTTTGGACATCAAGATCCACTAGACCCACAAAGTTCTATTGTCAGAATGACATCTGGGTATTTTGTAAGTTCTACCAGATTAAATGGTCCTCCTGTTGCAACTTATCCATTAGGAACTTTCATTGATGACTACAATTTTACCAATGGATCAAGTTCACTTGATAAAAATAACGGAAGATTCTGCATTACTCCAGAATTTCCAAATGGAACTTATGCATATTTTATTACTGTTGATTCCAACAACGATCCAGTATTCCCATACATTTTAGGCGAAAACTACTACTCCTTACCAGTTGATTCAAATTACAATTCGGAAATTTCTCAAGATGATCTTCCAGTAAATGCAAGAAGATTGAGAACATCTGATATTGATTCAAACGGAGATCTATCAATCGCAAAAATTGAGGATATCACTAGTGGAACAGTTTCTTCAATTGATATCGTAAGTAGTACACCAACATTTTCGGTCGGATCTGAAGTTGTTGCTAATAACAACCAAACGGAAGGAACTGGAGCACAAGCAAAAGTATCTTCTGTCAAAGGTAGAACAGTATCATCAATTGAATCCCAGGACATTAAAACATTGTATGTTGAATTAGTTTCAACAGCATACTTGTTTGATGGTGACACAATTACCCAAAGTCTGACGGGAGCAACTGGTCAGATTGTTGGAAATGTGTTCAGTGGAACAAAATTTGCACTCAGAAATGTATCTGGAACTTTTAACAGTACAGATGTATTAAGTTCAAACACTAAAGTAGTTTCTTTAATTCTTGATCAAAACTCATCATATACAAAAGGAGCAACCCTTTCTTTATCTGATGGTGTTGGTGCTGCTGTTGCTACTGGAGAGATTTTAGAAACAACGTCAAATCAAAATACTGTAAAAGTTAGAGTTTTATCAGGCACTTTTACAGTTTCAACAACTCTGTTCTTGACAAGTTCAGATCTTATCAACACCACTGGTTCAAAAATCGCATCGGTAAATTCGCTTAGCGATGATTTAATTATCTTCAATTTAAAAGATAATGTTGCTTTATTAACAACTGTAGATGCTCATGGTGTAGCAACAAACGAGTATGTTACTGTTGACATTAACCCAAATGATGCTACAACGACAACAACTTACTATGTAAGATCAAGAATTTATCAAGAAGTCTATCTTACTACTCCCGCTGGTGAAAGAACCCTTACTGATACTGGTATTGGAAGAATTGAGATTCTAAACGGCGGCAACGACTATACTCCTGGTTCTTATCCTGGAATTGCGTTGTCTGGAGGATCTGGTTCTGGTGCTGTAGCAACTATCGTAGTTTCATCTACTGGATCTGTTACTAGTGTCACAATTACGGACAAAGGTTCTGACTACGAAAAATTTGATCTACTCACTGTAGGAAGTGCTGCTCTCTCAAAAACAGACACATCAACTCCAAGCGTATCATTGAGAATTGATCATGTTGGATTCTCTATTCAAAATACAGTTTTAAATCTTGACAGTGCCATTGGATTTACGGCAAATGATTATTTACAAATTGGCAGTGAAATTGTAAAAGTTCTTTCCAGATCTGGAAATACTTTAAATGTTCAGAGGGCACAAAAAGGAACCAAGGCAGTTGATCATTTTAATGGCGCAGAAGCATTCTTATATGCACCTGGATACAATTTGCCTCAAGGATATCAAATTGGTTCAAATGCAACTGATCCATTTGTTTTATCATATAACCAAAGCACACAAAAAGCAGTTTTTGTCTACAACTATGGTCAGTCTTTAACATCTATTTCTGAAATTACCTTAGCATCAGTATTCTTTGATCAAAGTACCGATCAAAGACTTGTTAAGGTTGATTCTGTTTCTTCGCCAGAATTGTATTTTGAGTTCTCGGAAGATAATGTAAACTTTGAAAGAAATAGAATTATTGATATCAAAAAGTATTACAAGTACAATTTTGATGTCTCACACTCTTCAATGAATGGTGTTATCTTTGATATCTCCCCAAGTATCAATTTTAATCTAATTACACCAGAAAAGAAAGTTTCTGGATCTATTGTTGATGTAAAGTTTGGATTTGGATCAAGAATTGCTTCCAATCAATATACAACAAAGAGAGATCTGCCATTTACAAAATACTTCTATTATGATAAGAATGGCAATGTATCATCAGAAAAATCATATCTCAATCTAATAACTGACCCATTGCAGGGAAGAAAGAAAGCACTTTATGTAACGGAGAACAGAATTGTATATGATACAACATTTACTGCTACACATGATGGTAGCGGATCAATTACATATACATCAGAATCCTCATTCTCGGTTGGAGAAATTAATACATTATCAGTAACAAATATCGGAAAAGACTATAAAAAACTTCCTATTGTAACTGGTATTATTCCATCTCCATCATATGCAGCAGTTGCTACATGTGCCATTTCCAATGGATCTATTGAAAGTGTAAATTTAACATATTCTGGAAAACAGTATTCAAAACCAGTTATTGTAATTTCTGGAAATGCTGTTTTAAAACCAGTCGTTGATGCTGGCAAAATTACAGGTATTACAATTTCGGATGCTGGTTCTGGGTATGAAATTGCTCCAGACATTAAAATCGTTGAATCTGATGTAAAAGCATTTTATAACAGTAATGATATTGGTGTACCAAGAAATGTCCGAGTATCTAATGTTGGCGGATCATATCACAGTGACAACACTCTGTCATCACAATTTAGATCAAACTATGTAATGAAGGTGTCTGATTTTGACTATGATGCTTTCCGAATCGGTGAAACTGTTGTACAAAGATCTGGAAATATTGAAGTTGCAAGAGCTAGAGTAACTTCCTGGAGATCTGGATCAAATCTACTGATTGTTGATAGGTTATTTGGTATTTTCAGAGAAAATCAACCAATTATTGGATTGGCTAGAAATAAAACAGCAACTCTGAATTCAATTTCATATACAGAATTTACCCCAGAAGTAAAAAGTTATTATGACAATCAGGGGTATTATAAGTCGGATTATGGAAAACTTGGAGATGCGAATCAAAGGATAACAGATTCTTATTATTATCAAGATTATTCATACCTTGTAAAATCAAGAACACCAATTGAAACTTGGAGATCTTTAATTAAGAAGACTACCCACCCAGCTGGATTCCAGTTGTTTGGAGAGGTTTTGATTGAAACAACTTCTAATGTTTCAATGAGTGACAATACAACTACAAGAAATATTAGTATTGTACAACTATGGAACGAAGACACCAATAAGATAACTGTAGTAAGCACGAAGAAAAAGACTACTCAAAGTATCGCTCTTGTGAAATCACTAGAAATTGAACGAGGAGTTGGTTCTGTTGCTTTAGACACAGCAAATTATTCAGAGATTCTTGCAAAACCAGTTTATTTAAATGCAGATTTTGATGGTGCGTTCACAAACAAAGGCAACCTTGAAGGAACTACTACTTTCAATTTAGTAGATTCTGATGGTAATTCTGTTACTCCATACAATGAACAGTCACTTACAATTACATTGGATGGAGTTCTTCAAGAACCAGGGATTTCATATACAGTTTCCCAAAATAGAATTACTTTCTCAGAACCACCTCTAGGTCCATCAACAAAAGACGGACAGGTTGTTCCTGGCGTTAAGTTTTATGGAAGATGGTTCCAATTTAAAACAGACACACTAAATCAAAAATATCTGAAAAAAGTTAGAAACATTTTCCAAAGAAATGGAAGATGGTTAGATTCTGCCAATCAATTAGAGTTTAATAGAGAATTTATTCAAGAAGAAGCACTTGGATATGTTAAAGATAAATATCCCAATTTATCTTGGGGAAATCTTAGTTCTAAATGTGCTAGAGACATTGGATTCATTATAGATTCGCTTGCACATGATTTGAGATTTGGAGGCAATGAAAAATCTGTGTTGTCAGCAGAAATCTACTTTAACAGTGGCGTTTTAGATTATATTGATGGCGAACTGCAAGCTACTCTTGATGCATTTAAGTATACAGTTCGCCTTTGTAAATTGGCAATGCGTAACTGGGATATTGTAGAGAGACAATCATCCTGGACTCCAGGAACAGATATTATTGAAATAACGGATACCGATAACATTGCTATTGGAATGAAAGTTAGTGCTGGAAAAGCATTCCCATCAAATACAATTGTTGAAGAGATTTTAGATTCAAGAAGAATTAGAGTAAGCAACAATTCTGTTCCACTATCAGCATCATCGGTGAACGTAATTACTGTTGATACTGCGGTGACAATTGACGAAGCAACATCTGCTTCTATTATACAAATTGCTCCTAATGTATATCTACAAGTTGGATCTGGAATTACGTATTCTGTCACACCAGCAGTTGGAAATCTGCCATCTGCAAATGCTGTGATGTCATTTATTATGAGTGGATCAAATACTGGAACATATATTGATGCAGCAGATTTGATTGAAGCAAATAAAGTAAATATTCAAAGAGAAGCAGCTCATAGAATCTACGAGCAATTCCCTGGATTTACATATCCAAGAATTCCAGAAGCATCTTATAGATTTAAAGATGCAAGAAGGTTGATCTATAAAAACCTTTCCAATATTGTATCCCAAACCCTAACAGAGTTGACATCTGTTTACGGTGCTAATTTTGCTACAAGCAAGTGTGAAAGAGATCTAAAGATCATCATTGCCGCGATTGCTGAAGATACTGCTCGTGGTGGAAATTCAGCAACCTTAGCAGTAACAAATGCATATTTTGATTCACACGATGCTTTAGATGGCGAAAGAACAGAATCTGTATACGCTTTCAATTATGCAAAGGATCTTTGTATTACTGCTGTTGCTAACCAAGGTGCGGTAACAGATCCAAATATCACCAGAGTACCAGAGTGTTCAAATGTAAATTCTGCTATCGTCTCATTATTTGGAATTTTAACATCTGCTATTGAAAATAATCAAAAACCAACCATTTCAGTAAATACTGGAATTAAAGAGTGGGTTGAGACTGAAGATCTTTGCTTTAGAGACATTGGATCATTTGTAAATGCTGTGGTGTATTCCCTACGATTTGGGGGGAATGAAAAGGTAGTAAGTTTTGCCAATTCGTATTTTGTTAATAACAAGAGAGTCCACATTGCTGGGCAACTAAATGAATCAATTTATGCCTACAATGAAGCAGCAGAATTGATGGTTGAAGCGATGCTCAATCAAATTACTGGAACAACGGTGATTGCTCCTGTAGTTGATCCACAAGTTCGTATTGATACTACTTCCCCATACTGTGCCGAAGTTAAGAGTGCTATTCTTGCGTATGCTCAAATTGTTGAAGATACACTGGAAGGTGGTCCAAACAGAATTGACATTGTACCACAAAATTTAAATTCAACTGGATATTGGACAACTTTAAGATCATATTCAAATTATAACTTAATTGTTGATGCAGAACTCAAGTATGATACATTTAAAGAATGTGAAGATGTTGCTTCTGCTCTTGACTCATTATACGAAAATATCAGAGAAACTCTGACTACTGGTCCTGGAACATCCACTATCTCAAAACCAGACTATATTGATGGTGAGAATAAGATTTTTGAATTGTATTACACGGATGGAACACCAGTAGATACAGAAGAAAGAGAAAATCTATTCATTGGTCTTAGTGGAGTTTTACAACATGATTCTGCATATTCCATTGATAGAACTTCAGTTCCCAATAAAGTAGTATTTACAACCCCTCCAATTTGGGGTCAAAATGAAAATGTTAGAACTGTAGGAGAACCACTAGCAGTTGAGAAGTTCTTTGCTCATAGCGTTGGTAACTATTATCGCTGCGAAATTGATAAGTCAGGTATTCTAGATGGTTCCAAAGGTCCATTTATAATTTTAAATTCTGAAGATAAGAAAGTCCAAAATATTGATGATAGCAGATTTGCATTAGTCTTTATTGATGGAACTTTGCAGAGAGAAGGTGATTCCTACAGCATTAATGGTCCAGCAATCAGATTTACAAGAAATATCTTTGCCGATAATAATGTTGAGATCATTCTTTTGTATGGTAGAGATGCAGAGCAAACTGTTACTCTATATGACTTTGAAAGAAACACATACTATAACGAAATTAAACTAACTTGTGATGCTGGATCTGCAAATAGTTTTATTGGATGGAAATCCTGGTATAATACTTCATACGACAAATTCCAAGTTGCATATCAGAAAATTGGTGGAGTTAAAAAGTTCATTGGTAATGTTAAGAGCTATACAACTACTTCACAAACTCTAATTGTTACTTTATCAGGAAACAATCCAGATATTGACGGTTCAAACGTCTTCTTCTCAGGAGATCCTAATTTTGTTGATGAGTATGAATTAACTGGAACAACAAATACTGTTTCTGTTGTGCGTGATGATGACTCTGATTATCGTATGCAGAGAAATTCGGCAAATTGGTTGTATGGAACAAAACAAGCAGATATATCTTTCTACGAGAGAAGAAGACTTCTTGCCAATCTAAATGCTGGTGATATCATTAAAATTGATGGTGAGGATGAATTCAGAACAATTAATGAATTACCAAGATACGTCAATCCTAAAAATTATAATCCAGGACAAGATGTTTCAAATGACTTCTTTGGATCTGTTGTAACAACAAATTATAATGGAAATATCCGTGGAGTTGGATTGAGCGTAACTTGCGGAATTGAGAATGGATCTGTTACAACCGTTGAGTGGAACAAGAAAGATCTCCAACTTCTCTATGATGAGGGTATCATCCAACCAACCACTGCTTATGGATATGATACTCCACCAATTCTCCATTTCATCCCAGTGGATCAAAATGGTGGTGGAGCGAGAGCTGAGGTGGTTGTATCACGTGGTCAGATTATTGATATTGTAATTACTGATGGTGGTAGTGGGTATACAACCGCTCCAAAGGTTATTACAGCACGTCAATATGAAATTATTAAACAGCGTGGAAGAAAGATTGATACATTCCACAGTATTGTAATTGGTTCTCAGATTCAACAACAATCACCAGTTGCTGCAAGTGTAGTATTTGAATTCTTGACTGGTATTGAGTCTCAGAGCACTTTTGGTGCTAGTGTATTGGTTCCAACTGGTTATGATGTTACTCTTATCATTGATAGGGAAATTAATCTATCTCCTCTATTGACAAGCAATTTAGAAGTTGTGAGGTTTGGACCAACATCATTTGGATCTATTCCAGCACCCACAGCACAACCAACATCATATGTTGTCAAGAGCATTGAACTTGATAGATCTATTCAATCTCAACCACTTTTAACCACAGAAATTGCTACTACATTCTTCCATGAGTTTGGATTTGCTACAAATTCAAACCTTGAAAATCTAACATTGTTTAATACTTTTGAGCAGTGGCAGAACACTACCTTTATAGATACTGGTAATCTGGTATCCGATACTGGTATTCAAATTTCAAAAGTTACTCTTGAGGAATTAGAAGCATATGAGATTACAGCAGAAGGAACCATACCTTCCGCGTTAGGATTCAATCTTGCATATCCAACAATCAACTACTACATGCAAATACTTGATGTTGCCGATCTCCCTGCCGAGGGTGGGGTTGGTTATCTTGCGACTGGTGCAGTTGTATATGTTAATGGAGATACATCCAGGTTCCCTGCTTCTGGAACCATTTTGCTAGGAAAAGAACAAATTTCTTACACAAGCAAACTCAGTGATCGTTTCTTAGACTGTACAAGAGGTGTTAATGGAACACCTATTGAAGAGCACCTCACAGGGGAGTACCTAAGAAACGCCCTATAAATAAATATAAATAACTCGGATTCAGTCTTAACTATACAGACACTAGTGCTATGGCAGCTATTATTTCAGAAAAGTTTAGAATTTTCAACGCGAAGCAATTTTTAGAGTCCTTGGGTGAAGGTGCGAATGACGCCGATGCCGCTAGAACTAGAATGTATTTCTTCGTTGGCAGATCTTCTAGATGGGACGCTTACCTTGAAATCTTCAACGTAAGTGGTACTTTCCAAGTAGGAGAAACTGTTAGTGGAGGTGGATGGAGTGGCGTAGTTGCTGCTGTATACTCAAACAGTATCTTACTAAATACAATCCTTCCAACACCAACTACAACTCCAGCATTTGGAACCACTGTAACTGGTGGAACTAGTGGCGCTACCGCTAAATCTGGTGTTTATAGATATGGAACAGAAGATGTTCCTCCTGCTCCACTAGATAACGAATCAGAAAAAAGAGCAATTTACGAAGAGTTAATCGCTGCCAAAAGAATCACCTCGCCGTTTGCTCGTCTAGTCGTTCCTCGCTACAACTGGAACACTACCCTGAATCCACAATTTGATATGTATCGCCCAAATTACTCCGCTACTCCTGGTGGCGGTGGTGCAATTGGCGTACAGACTGCACTAGGATCAACTTCATTATCATCATCTAAGTTTTATGTAATGAACTCTCAGTACGAGGTATTCAAGTGCCTCTACAACGGAGAAGTTGCTGGAACTGCTGGAAATGTAACTTATGAGCCAAAGTCTCAACCGACTTCTGGTCAAGGTACATTTGCTAATGGCATTTACACAGAACCAGCAGGAACTGCTGGATACATCTGGAAGCACATGTACACCCTTACAACAGGCGATGTACTAGCATTCCTATCATCAGACTTCATGCCCATTGCAGCGGCAGGAGAGCAGTCTAGAACTGATGTAGAAGCACTTGCTGTTGATGGTGCTATTGACGTTGCTGTCATTAAGGACATCGGAACAGGTCTTCCCCAAGGTGCAACTCTATATGCTCCTGTTTTTGGAGACGGTACTGGTGCTGGAACTAATACTGGTGCAATTGTAAAAATTGAAACTACTGCTGGTGGAGCTCTATCATCTGTTTCTATGGAGCAAGCAGGTGCTGGATACACCTATGGTAACGTCATCATCAGTACAGCGAATGTTTATACAGACGCTGCTCTAACAGCAAATCCAAGTGCTTTTGCTGGAACTGCTGCTATTGAAGTCGTCATTTCACCAAAAGGTGGTCATGGATCTCATGTAGAGGAAGAACTCTTTGGCAAGAGAGTTATGACTAATGTTCGCCTAACCTATGATGAGGGATCGGGTGACTTCCCAGTTGATAACGATTTCCGCCGTATTGGTATCATCCAAGATCCATATGAGTATGGAACAACCAATTTTGCTTCTGACAGCACTCTCCGTGGAACCAGAGTTGTTAAGGTAACTGGTGCAAGCGCAGATTATGTTGCAGACGAAGTAATCACACAAGATCAAAACGGTGTTATTGCTAAAGGCACTGTTGTTTCTTGGGATTCTGCTAATGGTATTCTCAAGTATTTCCAATCACCAGATCTTCACGCTGTTTCTGGAAAAGTAAACCCATTAATTTCTAATGGATCGTATGCTGTAGTTGGAGGAACTTCAACCGCATCTGGTGCTGTTGACACTGGAGAGAACGGAACGGTCTCTGATATTGGTTTTACAGGTGGTCTTTCAAACCCAGAAATTGAACCAAACTCTGGAGAAATCGTATACATAGAGAATAGAAGACAGATTACTAGAGCTGCTGACCAAATTGAGGACATCAAGCTAGTAATTGAGTTCTAATTTCCGTTAGATTTAGAGATCCTGCGAGATGCCCCAAAAGACGAACCTGAACGTAGCTCCATTCTACGATAACTTTGACGAGGATAAAAATTTTTACAAAGTTCTATTCCGTCCTGGGTATTCTATTCAGGCTAGGGAATTAACTCAACTACAATCTATTCTTCAGAATCAGATTGAACAATTTGGCAAGTATTCCTTTAAGCAAG
>Ga0129348_1000392_pt1 | contig 15707 bp, 11 predicted proteins | sample CPBDNA_4_FD_94424 | JGI IMG/M metagenome (GOLD analysis project Ga0129348, IMG submission 94424) | Freshwater to marine salinity gradient microbial communities from Chesapeake Bay, USA - CPBay_Sum_27_0.8_DNA | ecosystem: Environmental > Aquatic > Marine > Coastal | place: USA: Chesapeake Bay...
ACACACGTTTGGGGAGTACGACTTGAGCGTGGAGGTGCGGGATGCCGCTTTCTCATCACTGAGCGGTCCCTCGCATGGCACCGGGGGCTCCGGCTCAGGAAGTTCGACACAGACTCTCACCCGATGAGGGGTGCGATCTGTCAGTCGGTCAACTGACTAAAGCGATGCACCATTCGGTGATGGTAGGTCTGGCCTGGCTCAAGAATCACTGCCGGCCAGCCGGCCTCGCCGACATGGTGAATGGCATCAGGAAAACTCTGAGTTTCCAGACAGACACCCGAGTGCTTCTCGTAGACAGCCCCCTCCTTGCCTGTCAGGCTGCCGTCGAGATAGTTGCCCGTATACACCTGCACGCCTGGCTGATTGCTCTCGATCGAGAGCGTTCGACCACTGGCTGGATCACGTAGCACGGCAACCGGCCGCAGGGCATCACCCGGCTCCCAGCCACGCAGGCAGAGGTTGTGATCAACGCCACCTGGGTTGGTGCCATCGGCTGAGCCTGGGAGGGCGTCGATCGCATCCCCGAGCCGGGCCGTAGCGGCTCGCTCCGGACGGAAATCAAACGCTGTTTCGGCGACGGCAGCGAGTTCCCCGGTTGGGATCGAACCAGCATCAACCGGCAGGTAGCGATCAGCATTCACAGTCAGTTCATGCCCACGAATGGTGCCCGAGGCCTGCCCGGCCATGTTCCAGTAGGAGTGATGCACCATGTTGCAGACCGTGGCAGCATCGCTCTGAGCCTGCATGTCGATCACGAGCTCGCCGGCAGGAGTGAGGATGTAGGTGACCTTGATCGTCAGTTCGCCAGGGTATCCCTCTTCGCCATCCGGTGAGACGAGATGAAAGGTGACCGCTGGTCCCCGATCCGTCATCTTCGGCTCCGCTTTCCAGAGCTTTTTATCAAAGCCTTCATCACCACCATGAAGGTGGTGATCGCCGTTGTTGGTGGCCAGCTGATACTCCTTGCCTGCCAGACTGAAGCGACCATTGGCAATGCGGTTGGAACAGCGGCCACAGCTTGCACCAAAATAGGGATGGCCGGCGAGGTAGCCCTCGAGCGAGTCAAACCCGAGCACCACATCCACAGGCCCATCCTTACCCAGCGGCACTGTCATGCTCGTCAGGATCGCGCCATAGTCCGTGACCGTGGCTCGCCAGCCACCGGGCGTTTCCAACACGTAGAGGTGGGCCTCACGCCCATCGGCAAGTTTTCCAAAGGGCTTTACGGTTGGGGTGTGCATGGCGGGCTTCTCCTCAGCGGCGTGAACTGGGGCGTTGTATCCAGAATAGAGCACCGCCACCAGGGCCACGATCATGGCAGGCAGTCCAGGATGCCACACGCTACGGTGCCAGCCAGGACGGTGTGAAGTCTGCATGCTCATGCACAGGCGTCTCATTGTTCTCTCTCCTGAGGGATCTCGTTGTTTCCACGCTCACTCATCAGACGCATCTCTCGACTTGTCTTTTGCAGCTGAACGCCGCGGCTTCTGAGGTGCCCCAGCAGCCTCGGCCTCCTTCATGGCAATCCAGCCATCGACGCTCCAGGGGCCAGCACCAAAACCGACCAGCATCAGCAGACCGCCTCCGATCGCCACGTTCTTCATGAAGTGAATCAGCTGCACCTGCTGCTGAGCGTCTTGGCTTGGGTCGGCGTAGGTCCAAAAGTCGTGAAAGAAAAACGTGGCCGCGATCAGAAACACGAAGAGGAAACTGGCCCCAATCCGCGTCCAGGCTCCCGGAATCACCGACAGGCCGCCGAGAAGCAGCAGTGCGATCGCTCCAAACAAGGCAAGTCGCGGCTGCGGCACTCCTTCCGAGGCCATGTATTCAACCGTCTCACTAAACTGGGGGATCTTGTTGCCCAGTGCGCTGAGCATGAAAATCGCCACGAGCATCAGCCGAGCCAGCAGCGTGACAAACCCCTGCACTCCGGCGGCGAGCGACTCCATCGTGTCTTTCTCCCAAAGGACGGTCATCCGGGTCGTCACCCGTCTCAAGAATGTCCCGCAGCCAGAGTTCCGAGGCAAGGCCGGAGTCTTTGCCCTGCCTCCTCAGACCTCGTCCTGAGGCCACCGTGGCTGATCTCGCGTGATGCAGTGCACAGCTCCCCGTCCCCAGACAAGGTCGCGGCAGTCGACCGGCTCAATCGAACGCCCCGGAAAACAGGCCTCGAGTGTCTGAAGAGCCCGTTCATCGGCCGGATCAGAGAAAACTGGTACCAGCACCGTCGTGTTGGTTACCAAGAAGTTGAGAGAGCTTGCCGGAAGCTGCACGCCATATCGCTGGAAACGACTTGGCAGATCGACTGGCACCACCTCAAGCAGCCGTCCTGACGCATCGCGAGCCGCCCGCAGAATGCCCAGGTTTGCTTCGAGCGACGCATAGTTTGGATCGAGCGGATCAGGCTGTCGGGCTGCCAAGACACGCCCTGGAGCCACGAATCGAGCGAGCTGATCGATGTGTCCATCGGTATCGTCCCCAGCGAGTTCGCCGCCTGTCCAGATCACCCGCTTCGCTGCAAGCTGGTCCCGCAACACCTGCTCAACTTCTGCGATCGATCGCCCAGGATTGCGACGTTCATCAACGACACAGAGTCGATTGATCAGCAGCGTGCCCTCGCCATCGGTGTCGATCGCGCCCCCTTCCAGCACCATGCCCCCGGAGAACACCCGCATCCCGAGCGACTCGGCAATCCGCCGGCCGAGGGCTTCGTCATCGTTCCACGGTGGATACTTTCCACCCCAAGCATTGAAACCAAAGGCCACCGCAGCTGGTGGCAGACTGCCACAGCCTGGCTGTGCACTCAGGAACACAGGCCCCGAATCACGGAGCCAGGAATCATTCGTTGGAAGATCGATCAGTGAGACCCCGTTCACACCGGAGAGGATCTGCTGAGCCTCTGCAAGTGCTGCAGCGGTGGCCACGACGCAGACCTGTTGTCCGCTCGCCGCAATCCTCCTCGCCACATCCGCAAACAGATGCGGGATCGGCTCAAAGTGATCCGGCCAGGTCGCCCGCCGATGAGGCCATGACAGCCAGACCGCCTGCTGTGGCTCCCACTCCGCAGCAAGTCGATAGCCGAGCGAGGCTGGCGTCGAGGCTGACATGCTCACTGTCCCCATCGCGACGTGAGGCCATCGTAGGCATCGATCCTGCGATCTCGAAAGAATGGCCATCGCGTGCGAGACCATTCGATCCGGGTCAGATCACATTCCGCCACCAGCACTTCAGGAATGTCATGCGATCCCCTGACGAGCAGTTCGCCACTCGGGGCGTAGACGACACTCGCTCCCCAGAAACGCAACGCCCCCTCACGACCGGTGCGATTGACTGCCACGACAAACACGCCGTTGGCGATCGCATGGCTCCGGAGCATCGTGTCCCACGACTCGTACTGGGCCGCATGGAGTTCCTCTTCGCCATCCAGCCAGCCGATCGCCGTTGGATAGAAGAGCGCCTCAGCCCCAGCCATCGCTGTCAGCCGAGCCGCCTCGGGATACCACTGGTCCCAGCAGACGAGCGGTCCGACAGCGAGTTTGCCAGTGGGCACCGACAGGAAGCCTGTGTCGCCGGGGGTGAAAAAAAACTTCTCGTAGTAGTGCGGATCGTCTGGGATGTGCATCTTGCGGTAGGTCCCCGCAATCGCACCGTCCGCTTCAAACACTACCGCCGTGTTGTGGAACAGCCCGTGAGCTCGCCGCTCAAAGCCGCTGCCGATCAGTACCACGCGATGTTCCCGAGCCGCTGCCGACAGTCGAGCAGTCAGCGGCCCAGGCATCGCCTCTGCGTCAGCAAACCTCGCATGATCTTCTGTCTGGCAGGGGTACTCACCAGCGAAGAGTTCTTGCAGGCAGACAACGTCAGCACCAGCTTTGGCTGCCTGAGCAATGCCCACGAGAGCCTGCTCAACATTCGCCTCCCGGTCAGCAGTACAGGCTGACTGCACGAGACCGATGCGAATCACACGGCGAACCAAGGTCTGTGACGACGCCGCGACCGGTGTGGTCATCGCTCAACCGCTTCCAGACTTTGCTCAAGCCTGGCCGCCGGCACCGGGAACTGATCAGCCATTGCGACCACCTCGCTCTTGGTGGCAGCCAGCACGGCCTCATCTTCAGGAGCGGCAAGCACCGCGAGGATCCAGCGAGCGATCTGCCGCATCTCGTCAGCACCCATACCACGCGTAGTCAGGGCGGGCGTGCCAAGGCGGATACCCGAGGGATCCATCGGCTTCCGCTGATCAAACGGAATCATGTTCTTATTGCAGGTGATTCCACAGTGATCGAGTGATGCCTCGGCGAGTTTGCCACCAAGGCCTGCCGGCGTGACGTCGACGAGCACGAGATGGTTGTCGGTGCCACCACTGACAATCTTCAGGCCACCCTCAAGCAGGCTCTCTGCCAGCACTTTCGCATTGGCGACCACCTGCTCGGCATACGACCGGAACTCCGGCTTAAGCGCTTCACCAAAGGCAACGGCCTTACCAGCAATCACATGCTCCAGTGGTCCACCCTGGGTTCCCGGGAAAACCGAACGATCAAGATCCTTGGCATGCTCTTCACGACACATGGCGATGCCACCACGAGGGCCGCGCAGCGTTTTGTGCGTTGTGCTCGTCACAAAGTCTGCGACGGGCACGGGGTTGTCATGAATGCCAGCCGCCACGAGCCCTGCATAGTGAGCCATGTCGACCATCAACTTGGCACCAACCTCGCGAGCAATCTCCGCGAAGCGAGCATGCGGAATTTCGCGTGGATATGCACTGGCACCAGCCACAATCAGCTTTGGACGATGCTCACGCGCAAGCCTGGCCACCTGGTCGAAGTCGAGCAGGTTGTCGTCCTGACGAACACCGTAGTGTACAAAGTTGTAGAGGATACCCGAGGCGTTGAGTTTCATCCCATGGGTGAGATGTCCGCCATGGGCAAGGTCAAATGCCAGCACCGTGTCACCAGGCTGGATTGCCGCGAGGTAGACAGCCGAGTTGGCCTGACTCCCGGAGTGCGGCTGAACGTTTGCATGCTCGGCGCCGAAGAGCTGCTTGGCCCGATCGCGAGCGATGTTCTCCACAACGTCCACATGCTCGCAACCACCGTAATAACGGCGGCCAGGATAGCCTTCGGCATACTTATTGGTGAGCACGCTCCCGACAGCCTGCATGACAGCAGCGCTCGTGAAGTTCTCACTCGCAATCATCTCGAGACCTTCCCGCTGGCGGGTGGCCTCGGCCTCGACAGCGGCAAAGATTTCTGGATCGTCGTGTCGGAGAATATTGAGAACGCCTGTCTGCTCGGAATCCACGCTTCGGTTGCTCCAGTTGAGGAGGAACTCCGTGGCAGGGAGACCTCCAAGGGACGGCACGCAAGGGCCAGTCAATGTCTGAACTCCTGGATTGTCGAAGCCTTTGGCCGGAGCGTCAACACAGTGGTCTCAGACTCGCGTTCGCCCGCCAACCGCATGATGACAGCAATTGAAGTACCATGCGGAACTTCCGCCCGTGCCTCTATTTCTGGAAGTCGTCCATGGATCACGCCACTCACTCCTCTGCTGCCATTCGCCAAAAACTGCCCCGCATGACGCAGATCATGGGCCTGACACGCTGGTTCAGCGTCGTGGTGGTGTTGTCGTCGCTCGTGGGCGCCTTGCTGATGTTTGTCATCGGGGCGAGCAACACCGCGGAGGCCGTGCTCCAGTACCTGGAAATGATGCCCGTCCTGGAAGGGGCGGCAGACGCAACGCCAGTTGGCAAGCAGGCAAGCCCGCGTGTCGCCGCCAACCTGCAGCTGCTGGAGTCGCTCGACAACGGCCTCACCGGCCTCACGTTCCTCTACTTCGCCTACGGGATCTATTCGCTCTTTCTCACCAACACCAACACCGTCTCTGCAGCACCTCGCTGGCTGAAAGTGGAAAACATCGCCTCACTGAAGAAGACCCTGATGGAGGTGGTGGCCGTCCTGCTCGCCATCATGTTCGTGCGGGTGCTCGCTGAGAAGATTCTCCTCGGTGACCTTCACTGGGAGCTGCTGACGATTCCCATCTCGATCACCGCCATCGCTCTCGGCACCCGGCTGATGTTTTCCGAAGGCTCCGTGTCGTCATCGATCAAGTGATGGTGGTCTGATGCATCGACAGATGCCAGCTGCTCACGGCGGCGGCTCACTGCCACTCACTCACTGGCACACAGCTGCAGAAGAGGTTGCGGTCTCCATGCACGTTGTTCACTCGCCCCACGGGCGGCCAGTACTTCCGCCGCCGCAGGCTGGCCACAGGATAGACAGCCGTCTCTCGTGAGTAGGTTCGGCTCCACTCCTCTCCGGCAATGACCTCTGCTGTGTGAGGAGCGTGGACGAGCGGGTTGTTGTCCCGCGGCCAGCTGCCGTTTTCGATCGCACGGATCTCTTCACGAATGGCGATCATCGCCTCGATAAAGCGATCGATTTCTGCCAGGTCTTCACTCTCGGTCGGCTCCACCATCAACGTCCCGGGCACAGGAAAGCTGAGTGTCGGAGCATGGAAGCCGTAATCAATCAGCCGCTTCGCCACGTCCTCCGCCGTCACGCCACTCGACTTCTCCAGTGGACGGAGGTCGAGAATACACTCGTGCGCAATACGCCCACCCTCACCGGTGTAGAGCGTCGGAAAATGATCTCGCAGCTGCGTGCTGACATAGTTGGCCGACAGGATCGCCGCTGCGGTCGCATGCCGCAGGCCTTCTGCTCCCATCATGCGGATATACATCCAGCTGATCGGCAACACCGAAGCGTTCCCAAGCGGAGCTGCAGAGACCGCCCCCACACCACTGTCGCTCGAGAAGCCACCAGTGGCGTGTCCAGGCAGGAAGGGCACAAGGTCGTCGACCACGCAGACTGGGCCAACCCCTGGCCCACCACCACCGTGCGGAATGCAGAACGTCTTATGAAGATTCAGGTGGCTGACATCACCGCCAAACTCACCAGGCGACGCGACCCCCACCAGGGCATTCATGTTGGCGCCATCGACATACACCCGCCCTCCATAGCGGTGCACAATCTCACAGAGCTTGCGGACCTGTGACTCGAACACGCCGTGGGTGCTGGGGTAGGTGATCATCACCGCAGCCAGATGATCCGCATGTTCCACACACCTCGCTTCGAGCTCTGCGAGATCCACGTTGCCCGCCGCATCACATCCCGTGACGACCACCCTCATGCCGACCATCTGAGCGCTTGCTGGATTGGTGCCGTGTGCCGACGCGGGGATTAGGCAGACGTCACGATGGCCTTCGCCACGAGCCTGCTGCCAGCCGCGAATCACCAGCAGGCCTGCATACTCACCCTGACTTCCAGCATTCGGCTGCAGGCTGATACCTGCGTAGCCCGTCGCCTGACAGAGCCAGGCCTGCAGCTGGCGATCGAGGATCGCATACCCTGCTCGCTGATCCGCTGGCGCGAACGGATGCACATTCGCAAACTCTGGCCAGCTGATGGGAATCATCTCGCTAGTCGCATTCAGTTTCATCGTGCAGCTCCCCAGCGGAATCATGCTCCGGTCGAGCGCCAGGTCACGATCGGCGAGCTCTCGCAGGTAACGCAGCATCTGTGTCTCGCTGCGATGGGCATGAAACACTGGGTGCGTGAGGTAGTCGCTGGTGCGACGCAGTGCTTCTGGAAGCATCCCGTGCGGCAGCTGTGCCGCAGCCTCCGAGGAGACGACTTCCCACACTGGCAGTTCACCACCACATGCTGCAGCGAACACATCCCACAGCTGCACGACATCCACCGGCGTGGTCGTCTCATCAAGACTGATACTGAGTGTGCCCTCATTGAGCTGCCGCAGATTCATGCCCGCCGAGCAGGCCCGCTCAAGGAGTTCCTGTGTCTTTTCACCTGTTTCCAAAGACAGGGTGTCGAACGCCTGCTGATTTCGGAGCGTCACTCCCAGCCGCTTGAGCCCTTCCGCCAGCGTGCAGGTGAGCGATGCGACCCGCTCGGCAATCGCCCGCAGCCCTTCAGGGCCGTGGTAGACCGCATACATTGCCGCAACCACGGCCGGCAGCACCTGAGCGGTACAGATGTTGGAGGTCGCCTTTTCGCGTCGGATGTGCTGCTCGCGTGTCTGTAGAGCCAAGCGGTAGGCGGGCTTACCCGCGTCATCAATGCTGACCCCCACCAGCCGGCCAGGGAGCGATCGCTTAAACGCATCTTGGCAGGCGAGAAACGCCGCATGCGGCCCACCACACCCCATCGGCAGGCCAAAACGTTGGGTTGAGCCAACAACGATATCAGCCCCCCACTCACCCGGCGGCTGCAACACCGTGAGGGCTAACGGATCGGCAGTCACACACAGAACAGCCGCGGTCGCATGCAGCCGTTGTGCAAGGCCTCGCCAGTCGGGCACATCGCCGTCGGTGGCTGGATAGGGCACCAGCACACCGAAGCAGGACTGGGTCTCCACCAACGCCGTGACGTCCCCCACGACCAACTCGATTCCTAACGGCTCAGCCCGTGTGGCGAGCACCTCCAGGGTCTGCGGATGGCACCGTGAATCGACGAGGAAGGCGTTCTCCTTTGACTTAGAAACGCGGTGGGCCAGCGTCATCGCCTCTGCCGCAGACGTGGCTTCATCCAGCATCGAGGCGTTTGCGATTGGCATTCCGGTCAGATCACAGACCATCGTCTGAAAGTTGACCAACGCCTCCATCCGTCCTTGGCTGATCTCTGCTTGATAGGGCGTGTAGGCGGTGTACCAGGCCGGGTTCTCCAGAATGTTGCGCTGGATCACCGCAGGGGTGTGTGTGCCGTAGTATCCCTGGCCGAGAAAACTTTTCAGCAGGATGTTCTGCGAAGCAATCGCACGGAGCTCGTCGAGCGCTGCCGTCTCCGAGATCGCTGCCGGCATCTGCATAGCGTCATGCCGCAGAATGTTGGCTGGCACGATCTCCTCAAGGAGCGCCTGCAGAGACTCGGCTCCGATCGCCGCGAGCATCGCTGCTTCATCAGAGGAGCTCAGCCCTATGTGCCTCGAGGCAAACACCGCATCTTGCCGTGCCGCAGCAGCAGCGGCTGACGAGGTGGGGGCAGCAGGGACGTGGGCCGAGGGAGATTCCGCGATGGACATCTTCAGGCTCCTGAGCGAGGGCGGCCACCGCACAGCGGTAGCAACGACGGGAACCCTGTTGTCCTGGTACCTGAGAGATTCACCCTGAGGCTTCGGCCTCTGGGTTTGCCCCTTCGGTGGGTGTGACAGCCGCCACACCTCTCTCCAACAGCGCTAATCTGTCAGTACTTTTGCCTGAGCGTTCGGCCTTCGGCGGTCTTTCGACTCTCTCCTGACATTTAAGTAGTTTACGCAGCTCGTCAGCCGCCGACAACGTACCAGCGGCTTCCTCGCACACGCCTCCCATTGTTTGACGCTGCCCGGCAAAGCCTCGCGAGCGACCCGTCGGATATCCTTAAACGAGACACTCTCCACCGCACCACTCCACGGTAACGCAGCACCCGCCCGCAGCCCCGAGGTTGGCCGATGCTTTTTTCCCGACGCCCGTTTCTCCAGTTCTGGAGACCACGTCTCCACTCGGCTCTCCCGCGAGTTTCTCGGCTCGTGCTTTGGGCCCTGCTGGCAACGCTGCTCCCTGCCGCCATGGTGCACGCCGCAGCAGAAGACCCCATTGAGCGGGTCTCGCGGGCCACGGCGTTTGTGAAGCAGACACCAGCTGGGGAAGGCACAGCTTTCTGCATCGACCCCGCGGGCCTGTTCATCACGAACGTGCATGTGCTCAACGGTCTCAACATGCTGGCAACCGTGCCACTTGTCCTCGACTCCGGCACTCCCAACGAGCGAACGGTGATGGCCCGCAGCCTGTCGAGCAACAACGAATGGGATCTGGCACTGCTGAAAGTCGACAGCGATCAAGAACTACCCTTTCTGCCCATGCTGCCAGCCGAAGATGAGCCAGCGCTCGGCACTGAGGTGCGTGCCTTTGGCTTTCCGTTTGGCACCCTGGTTGATGCCCGGAATCCGTCGATCACGATGAACCAAGGCCGGGTGAGCTCACTCGGACGTGACGAGGCTGGAATCCTCGAGACGATCCGGTTTGACGCGGTGGTGAACTTCGGCAACTCCGGCGGACCACTCGTTGACAGTAAGGGCCGGGTGGTGGGCGTCGTCACTGCCAAGATGGCTCCGCCTGCAGACCGCACGAGTTTCGCAGTCAGCCTGCCACGCCTTCGCGAGTTCCTCTCGCAGCCGGGCCTGGGGCTTCACGTCGACCCCATCCCATGGAAGGATCGCGGCGAGGCAGCCGACTTTCATATCGGGCTTGTCACCGACTTTGGCAGCCAAAAGTATCGCCCCACCCGTCCGGACCGCATCGAACTCGATCTCTCTGCCGACAGCGGGCAGACCTGGCAGACCTCAGTGGCCGCCGTGCCCGATGATGCCAAAGAAGTGGTCATCCAGGCGGTGGCTGATCCGCGGGAAGAACTCAAACTCCTCGTTCGCCGTGGGCAAGGTCCTCAGCTCAAGCCCGGAGAACTCGTCCCCCTGACTGATCGGGTGATCGCGCCCAAGGTCAAAGGCAGGCTCTCCGATGCCGCACGCCTGATTCGCATCCCCGATGACAAGGTTCAGATCGAACTTCGCTCAGGAGGCGCGCCACGGATGTTGGCTGCAGACCTCGTCGATGGCGAGAAGTATCTCCCCGACGGCACCTGGAATGCTTCCGTGGTGCACATTGACGATCCTCACGTGGGGTTCATCCAGGCACGGATCCGCGGCCTGACTGGAGACACCGTGGTCCGCACAATCCAGCTGACGTTCCCGCTTGCCGAACGGCCCCTCTACGCGGGGTTTCCCGGCGATCCGATGCAGCTCGACAAGGAAGGGCCGGTCGATGCGATCAGCATTCAGGTTGGGCTTGAGGGGCAGGTTACCTTTGCGGTTGGCGTGATGGCACAAACCCCTGAATCACCAGCCGGCGGTGGACCGGCAGACGCGACGGACGACGAAGGACTCCCTGCGGCCCCTCAGCTTCGCGACATCACCGGGTTGATGGTTCAGTTCCCGTTTGGCCAGGTTCCTCCTGGTGAACATTCCCTTGCAGGGCCTTTCGTGAGAGTCAACGGGCGGATGTGGCACTACGCCACACCGGCGACCCAGGAACATCCTCCAAACCTACTCCCCATGGAACTTGCCGAGGGAACGTGGGACTGCGACATCGCCCGCGACTACGCGGCCGGCACCACCGAGAAAGAACTCCAGAAAAACGAGGTGCAGATCGAGAAAACCGAGCAGGGAATCGCACTCACACTCTCGACGCCTGCCGGCAAGCGAGCAAGTTACCGGCTGCGGTTTCATCCCGTGGAGCCTACGGCCGAGTCACCGTAGGGCTGATACTTGCAGAGGCTGTCCCGCCTCAGTTTGTTTCCCCCATGCTTTTCGTGCGAGCCCTGTATGGCCCCCTCTGCCACAGACCTGCTCTCAGAGCTGATTGCGATCAACAGCGTGAACCCGGCCTACGGTGGGCCTGGCGAAGCCGACCTGGCTCGCTTCATGCGTGGTCAGTTCACGAAGGCCGGTCTCGACGTGCTCATCCAGCCGGTCGAGCCTGGCCGAGACAATGTGATCGGCGTGCTCCCGGGCAGAGACCGTTCCCGGCGAGTCGTGCTCGAGGCCCACATGGATACGGTTGGCGTGGAAGGCATGACCATCGCGGCCTTCGACCCAGTCCTTGAAGATGGGCAGCTCATGGGCCGAGGCTCGTGCGACACCAAAGGCGGCCTCGCCGCGATGCTGGCTGCCGTGCTCGACCTCGCAGACACAGGGGAGTCGCCTGCGTGCGATGTCTGGCTGGCCGCAGTTGTCGATGAAGAACACGCCTACCGCGGGGTGCTTGCATTGGTTGACGGCCTCGCCACTGCTGGTGGAACGACCGCGGCGGCCATTGTCGCGGAACCGACACGGCTGGGAACAGTCTCAGCCACCAAAGGTGTGCTGCGTTTCCGCATCCGGCTCTGCGGGAAAGCGGCGCACTCCTCCAAACCCTGGCTGGGCTCCAGCGCGATCTCGGCAGCAGCCGAGGTTGTGCTCGCGCTCGACAGCCTGCACAACAACCTGCTCACCAAACCTCAGCATCCGCTGCTCGGGCCTGCCACCGGCTCCATCGGGATCATTCGCGGAGGCGTGCAGGTGAATATTGTGGCTGAGGCCTGTGAACTCGATGTCGATCGTCGGCTTCTCCCAGGTGAACTGCCAGATGTCGTGCTCGATGACTATCGTCGTGTGGTCGAGGCAACGCTTGCCAGGACCGGCGTCGGCTATAGCATCGACACGCTGCTTCTCGATGAGACCCTTGAGACGCCACATGATGCTGAGGTCGTGTCCGTTGCCCGTCGCGTGAGTCAGCAACTCGGGCTCTCGCCGGAACCGCTTGGTGTTCCCTATGGAAGCGATGCCAGCAAACTCTCACGTCGGGCCGGAGTGCCGTCGATCGTGTTCGGGCCAGGAAGCATCGACATGGCCCACGCAGCTGCCGAGTCGGTTCCTCTGGCTGAAGTGAATACAGCGACGGCGTTTTATCGTGAGTTTGTCAGGCAGTTCTCCTGACACGCCTCACAGGCCCGCGGTCCCGCGTTGCAGAACAGCTCGACGCGTTTCTACGCTAGCGGGAGTCTTCGCGATCTGCAGGGATGATCAACCAACGGGGAGCACGTCTCGCATGACCTCTCACACCAGCAGCACACGGCGATCGTTTACGGGCAACAGCCTCCGCCTTCTTGCCGCCTCCGCCTTTGCCACCGCAGGGCCTCGACTCAGTTGCAGCGATGAAGCCACCGCCGGGGTCGCTGACGGGCTTGTCGACGCTCATGTCCATGTCTGGACGCCTGACCTGAAGCGGTATCCCCTCGCTGCTGACTTTCAACGCAGCGACATGCAGCCAGCGAGCTTCACCGCGAGCGAGCTTCTCGCAGCCGCACAGCCCCTGGGCATCTCGCGGATCGTACTGATCCAGATGAGCTACTACGGCTTTGACAATCGCTACATGCTCGACTGCATGGCCGCTCACCCTGGTGTGTTTGGCGGGGTGGCCATCGTTGACCACGAGCAGCCGACGGTGGCAGACACCATGCAGACAATGGCCCAGCACGGCGTGCGCGGATTTCGCCTCTACACCGATCGCGCCAAAGCAGAAGCCTGGCAAGATTCCGATGGCATGCGACAGATGTGGCAAACTGCCTCAGAGAAGGGACTGGCGATGTGCCTTCTGGCGAACCCCGACGCCTTGCCGGCAGTACAGCGGATGTGCCAGGCGTTTCCCAAGACACCTGTGGTGATTGATCACTTCGCCCGCATCGGCATGCGCGGAGCTGTTGATCAAGGGCAGCTGGAGCTGCTGCTAGGCCTGGCCCGTTTTCCCACGGTGTTTGTGAAAATCTCAGCCTTCTACGCGCTCGGCCACAAGCAGCCTCCCTACGAAGACCTCGAGCCGATGATCCGGCAGCTCCGCGATGCCTACGGCGCCGAGCGGCTGATGTGGGCGTCGGACGGCCCCTTCCAGCTGGCCGACGGCCAGGGCTATGAGCCTTCGCTGGCTCTCATCCGCGACCGCTGCAGGTTTTTAACCACCGCCGACCGCGACGCGATCCTTCGCGGCACCGCCACGCGACTCTTCTTCAGCTGAACACTGCTGCGGAGGTCATGCCTACCCGGCCCGAGTAATGGTGGCTGGCGATCGCAGCTCCTGCTGACGAGGCTCCGGCAGCTCTCTGACGTCGCTGTCATCTTCGTAGTGTGTCCGCAGTCGCTCGAGCTCAACCTTCATCGCTGCGATCTCATCCGCGTAGTTGGGATCCTCATAGAGATTCTGCAGTTCATCAGGGTCGGTCTCGAGGTCATAGAACTCCCACTCATCAAACTGATAGAAGTGCATCAGCTTGTAGCGGTCGTTTCGAACACCGTAGTGCCGCGGCACCATATGCACACTGGGATACTCGTAGTAGTGGTAGTAGATACTCTCCCGCCAGTCGTCTGGCGTGTCGCCGGCGAGCAGCGGCACAAGTGATCTGCCCTGCATGTCATCAGGAACTGCGGCCCCTGCCATCTCCAGGAAAGTCTCTGCGTAGTCGAGATTCTGCACGAGGTCTTCGTTGACAGCGCCCGACTTCGTCACACCCGGCCACTTCACGATCAGCGGCATCTTCAGCGACTCTTCGTACATCCACCGCTTGTCGTACCAGCCGTGGTCGCCGATGTAGAAGCCTTGATCCGACGAGTAGACCACGACGGTGTTGTCTGCGAGATCGAGTTCGTCGAGCGTCTTCATCAACGTGCCCACACTCTCGTCAACGCCCCGCACACACCGCAGGTAGTTCTTCACATACCGCTGATACTTCCAGCGAACGAGTCCGTCAGCCGAAAGCTCGGCCTCATGAAACGCCTTGTCGCGAGGTCCGTAAAAACCACGCCACGCGGCCAGCTGCTCCTGAGACATCCTTTTCATGTTTTGCCAGGCGGAGCGGTCGGTGCCGCCTTCCTGCGCGTTTCCGTCAAAGTCGGGCGTGAGGTCAACAAACAGATCAAAGTTGAGATGCATATGCCGGTCGATTTCCAACTCTTGGAACCGGGCCGGTGGCGCGTTGTCATGCCACTTGTCAAAGAGTGTGTTGGGCTCTGGCATCTCAACATCATCGTAGAGAGAGAGGTGTCGCAGGGCCGGCATCCAGTTGCGATGCGGCGCCTTGTGCTGAACCATCAGCATGAACGGCTTCTCACCATCGCGTCCCTCGGTGAGCCATTCGACCGCCAGATCGGTCACCACATCCGTGCAGTGCCCCTCCACACGCACGCGTCCCTCTGGGGTAATCAGATCTGGGTTGTAGTAGAGCCCCTGGCCAGGCAACACCTTCCAGTCGTCGTAGCCTTGAGGTTCGCCCTTGAGATGCGACTTCCCAAAAATGGCCGTCGTGTAACCCGCCTGCTGAAGCAGCTTGGGAAAGGTCTGCTGATTCCAGTCAAACGAGTTGCCGTTGTTCATGAAGCCGTTCTTGTGGCTGTGCTTGCCTGTCTGAATCACAGCACGGCTTGGGCCACAGATCGAGTTCGTGCAGAAGCTGTTGCGAAACAGCATGCCGGAGGCTGCAAGTGCGTCGATGTTGGGGGTGGGGTTTACCGACTTCAGCCAGCCGTTGTAGGCGCCGATCGCGTGTGGTGCGTGGTCATCACTGAAGATGAACACGATGTTGGGCCGGCTGGCTTTCTCGGCTGCCGTCGCCACACCAGCCACGGCCACCATAACCCACACCACAGCAGCCACCAGCTCACTGAAAAGTCGCTGCTCACGCATTCCGCCACCCTGTGCTAACGGCCGCATCCCGAGTCCCCCTGTGAGCGTTTCGCTCTACCACACTTAATCCCCGCATTACTTCATCCCCGCATCAAACAAAGCCGAAGGAGCAGCCGCTCGTGACGAGCCAGCGGGCAACCAACGAACGGTAGCAGACTACCCCGATTTCCGCCTGCGTGCAGCCGAGGACAAAAGGCGTGTCACCCTCAGGCAAAGATGGCGTCAGGCAAAGATGGCGTCGTGCACCTTGCCCGCCACGTCAGTGAGACGGAAATCCCGTCCTGCATAGCGGTAGGTGAGCCGCTCATGATCGATGCCCAGCAGCGCCAGCATCGTCGCATGCACGTCATGGATATGCATCGCATTTTCGGTCGCGTAGTAGCCGTAG
>Ga0129348_1000394_pt1 | contig 15661 bp, 8 predicted proteins | sample CPBDNA_4_FD_94424 | JGI IMG/M metagenome (GOLD analysis project Ga0129348, IMG submission 94424) | Freshwater to marine salinity gradient microbial communities from Chesapeake Bay, USA - CPBay_Sum_27_0.8_DNA | ecosystem: Environmental > Aquatic > Marine > Coastal | place: USA: Chesapeake Bay...
CCTCGCGCGGCAGACCTTCTCAGACGCCGACTGGTATCAGCGGGCATGGCAGGCAGCAGAGGCAGACCCGGGGCTGCCGCAACCGGAGCGGAATGATGCGTTGGCCGCACTGGCCGCGCATGTTGCTGGCCAAGGCCTCTTCGTGGCTGACGCGGCCAACGAGCTGTTTGTGTTGCGGGCTGACAGCTTTGCCCGCGAGTTTTCGCTCAACCTGGCGATCCGTGGCTCGGGGCATGAATACAAGCGGCTCGATGCCATCAAAGCCTGCAACCGCACGGTGATTGTCCCGGTCGATTTCCCTAAGCCACCGAACGTGGCGACCGCAGAGGCGGCCTTGGCAGTCGATCTTGAAGACCTGCTGCACTGGGAGTTGGCTCCGGAGAATGCAGCTCGGCTGGTGGAGGCAGGGGTGAAGATCGCAGTCTCGACCGATGGGCTGAAGGATGTTGGTACGTTTCTCAAGGGGATGCGGACGGCGGTGAACCGCGGGCTTGATGCTGAGGCGGCACTAGCGGCGGTCACAACAACGCCGGCAACGCTGCTGGGCGTGTCAGAGCAGCTCGGCACGCTTGAGCCACAGAAGATCGCAAACCTCGTGGTGACTGACGGTGACCTGTTCGACGCATCCACCAAGGTGCTGGAAACCTGGGTCGCTGGTGAGCGGTTTGAGGTGACCACCCAGCCACGCTTTGATTTCCGCGGCCGGTGGTCCATCACGGTGGATGGCGAGGGGCCTGAGCTCACGATGTCGCTCACCGGCAAGGGGACAAAGCTCGAGGGAACCGTTCGAGCGGTCACCGACAGCCAGCCGAATGAGGCGAAGGCAGGCGACGCGACGCCAGATGAGAGCGAGACGGAGGCGAGCGATGAGTCTGCCGACGATCGCGACGCCGAGGGTGACACCAAACTCTCACGGCTCGGTGTCCAGGACCGGCAGCTTTCGGCGACGTTCTCTGCCAAGGAACTCTTTGGCGACGGTGTCGTGCGGCTGAGCGGTGTCGCCATGGAAGCCAAGCGTGGCCCACCGATGCTGGAAGGACATCTGACCCTTGCGGATGGAAGCCGCAAGACATTTTCAGCGACGCGTCTAGCCGCCGCCGACGATGGTGAAGACGAGGACGACGAGCAGGATGAGGATGCGAAGGAAAGCCAGAAAGCGACGGCGGAGGTGGTGACCTTTCCGCTGGGGGCGGCTGGGCGGAGTGCCATTCCTGAGCAGCCGCAGTCGGTGCTCTTTCGCAACGGCACCGTCTGGACATCAAGCGATGCAGGCGTGCTGGAGGATGCCTCAGTGCTTGTCATCGATGGTCAGATTCAGGCCGTTGGGAAGGATCTCAAGGCTCCGCGAAAGGCGGTGGTGATCGATCTTGATGGCCGCCATCTGACCCCCGGCATCATCGACTGCCATTCGCATATGGCCACCGACGGTGGTGTCAACGAGAGCACGCAGGCAATCACCGCTGAGGTGCGGATTGGCGACTTCATCGATGCCGACGACATCACGATTTATCGCCAGCTGGCTGGCGGCGTCACGACGGCCAACATTCTGCACGGCTCGGCAAACCCGATCGGTGGCCAGAATCAGGTCATCAAACTCCGCTGGGGGGCTCTGCCAGATGAGATGAAACTCGCCACCGCACCGGGCGGCATCAAGTTTGCTTTGGGGGAGAATGTGAAGCAGGCGAACTGGGGTGATGACTACACCACGCGGTATCCCCAGACCCGGATGGGCGTTGAACAGATTATGCGGGATGCCTTCGAGGCCGCCCGTCGCTACCGCGACGAACAGTCGGCATGGCAGCAGACCGGTCGCGGTCTACCGCCACGGCGGGACCTCGAACTGGAGGCGATCGCTGAAATTCTCGAGGGAGATCGCTGGATCCACTGCCACAGCTACCGGCAGGATGAGATCCTCGCCTTGCTGCGAACGCTTGATGACTACGAGATCACCATCGGCTCCTTTCAGCACATCCTGGAGGGATACAAGGTGGCTGACGCGATGGCTGACCATGGGGCTATGGGCTCCGCCTTTGCTGACTGGTGGGCCTACAAGTTTGAGGTGTATGACGCGATTCCTTACGCGGGTGCCCTGATGCACAACGCGGGTGTCGTCGTGTCGTTCAACTCTGATGACCGTGAGCTCGGCCGTCACCTCAACCAAGAAGCCGCCAAGGCGGTGAAGTATGGAGGCGTGGCACCGGCGGAGGCGTTGAAGTTTGTCACGCTCAATCCGGCCAAGCAGCTGCGGATCGAGAGTCGGGTCGGCTCAGTGGAAGTGGGCAAGGATGCCGACCTGGTGGTCTGGAGTGGTGATCCGCTGGCTATCACATCGCGGGTTGAGCAGACCTGGATCGACGGCCGTCGCTACTTCGACCGTGAGGATGACCTACAGGCACGTCACCGCGACGCGTCGGTGCGGAACAGGCTCGTGCAGAAGATTCTCGACTCTGGAGAGGAAATGGCTTCCGCTGAGGATCGTGAGGCAGATGAGAGCGAACTCTGGCCACGGGAAGACATCTTCTGCCATGGGCACGGCCACGGACATGGCCATGAGCATGCAGAGTGAGCGGGGAGCGGGTTGGGCTGAAGCGGCGGAAGAAATCTTTGTGAGTGAGGTGTGTTGTGATGGGACGGTGGATGACAGTTCGAGTGTGGCTGGTGCTGGTGATGACGGTCGTGATCCCGGTTGTGGCGAGCGGCCACCCGGAGATTCCCGGCGGTGACCAGGGCAGGCCGGTGGCGATCATCGCCGCGACGGTGCACACCGTCAGCGACGGAGTGCTGGAGAATGCCACGCTGGTGATGCGGAAGGGGAAGATTGTGGCCGTGGGCACCGATGTGGCCGTGCCGAAAAATGCCATTCGCATCGAAGCTGCGGGGAAGCATGTGACGCCGGGGCTGTTCTCGGCACACAGCGACATCGGCCTCGTTGAGATCAATGCCGTACGGGCCACCCTCGACAAGGCCGAAACAGGGTCGGTGAACCCGAACGTCAAGTCATGGGTCTCGGTCAATCCGGACAGTGAGATGATTCCGGTGGCCAGGAGCAATGGGGTGCTGCTCGCGCTCACCGCACCGGCCGGCGGCCTGCTCACAGGGCAGTCGGCGGTGATGCAGCTTGACGGCTGGACCTATGAAGACATGACCGTCAAGCCTGCGACGGCGATGCATCTCAACTGGCCTGCGATGTCACCGGTTCTCGACTGGGAGACCGACGAGTCAGCCAAGGAGCAGATCGCATCGCGTGACACCGCGTTGAAGAATCTGCGTGCGGCGTTTGACGACGCGCGGGCGTATGCAGCAGCCCGTGCGGCTGATGCGGAGACGCCGGTCGACGCACGCTGGGAATCCATGCAGCCAGTCCTCGCAGGAGAGATGCCACTGATCATTGACGCAGATGACCTGCAGCAGATTCAGGCAGCGGTGGCCTTTGCCGCCGAGCAGAAGCTCAAGCTGATTCTTCATGGGGGCTACGATGCCCCCCTCTGCGCGGAACTTCTCAAGAAGCATCAGGTTCCGGTGATTGTCAGCGAGGTCTACCGGCTGCCGCTGCGGCGAGGCGAGCCGTACGACACCGCCTATACCGTGCCGGCACGACTGCATGAGGCGGGTGTCGATTTCTGCATCGCCGGTGGCGGGAGATTTGGCGCGTCGATGCTCCGCAATCTGCCGTATCACGCCGCGATGGCGGTGGCGTTTGGGCTGCCTGAAGATGTGGCTCTGAAGGCGATCACGCTCGCCCCGGCTGAGATCCTGGGGGTTGCGAATCGGGTTGGATCGCTGGCTAAGGGAAAGGATGCCACGCTGATCATCACCGATGGCGATCCACTGGAGACGGCCACGCAGGTGGAGGCCGCCTTCGTCCAAGGCCGCCCGGTCGATCTTGATGACCGACACAAGCGGCTCTGGAAGAAGTACGAAGAGAAATATCGCCGGCTCGGTCGCAACTAGAGCTTGGCTGATGTGGGAGCGGCCGCGCGGCGAGGATTCTTTCCGCGGCTGGGTTTGGCCTTTTTGCCGCGGGCGTCGGCTTCCGCCTGGAGTGCATCGACCACGCTGCTGACAAACGCTGCGTCTTCGCGGCGGTCGAAAGCTTCGAGCAGGGGGTCATGTGACTCCACCATGATCCGCCGCATTTCACTGCGGAGTTCGCCAAGGATGGTGGCGTAGGCTGGGTCGTCGATCAGGTTGTGCAGGGCATTAGGGTCATTCTTGTAGTCGTAGAGCTCTTCTGGCACGCGGTGTTGAAAAAGGTCGAGCCGCGCTGCGATCGCTTCATCGTCGGCAGCGAGCTTTTGCATCGTGCGGAAGGTGGCGGTGCCTGTGGTTGCCGTGCGAAACACACGCTGTCCGTCTGACCACGGATTGAAGATGTAGCCGAACCGTTTGGTCTGCACACTCCGCATGGGGCTGCGATTGCGGCCGGAGTTTTCGTTGTGAAACGTGTAGACCAGATTGCGATGCTGCTGCGACTCGCCGCGAAGGGTTGGAGCGAAGGAACGGCCGTCGAGTTCCGCGGGCTGCTCGCGACCAAGAACCTCCAGCAGGGTCGGAACGAAGTCGACAGCAGAGACCATGTGCTGCGTGTCGACTGAGCCCGCATCCGTCACACCAGGAAGTCGCACGATCAGCGGCGTGTGGGTGCTGTGATACCAGACCGCAGTCTTGGCAAATGGCAGCGGCATGCCGTGGTCGGAAAGGAAGACGACCATCGTCTGATCAGCGAGGCCAGACTCGTCGAGAACGCCGAGAATCCTGCCCACGCAGTCGTCGGCACGACGAACCGATGAGTAGTAGAGGGCGAGTTCTTCCCGCACCTCGGGGTGATCAAACAAGAACCCCGGCACAGGGACTTCGTCGGCTGCGAAAATATGACTCGGGACGTACGGGTCGTCGACCGGCTCACCGCGGCCGTTGACGCTATAGAACGGCTTGTGGGGATCGGAGACGTTGATGTTCAGGCAGAAAGGCTTGCCCGCCTCTTGGGCGAGTTTGATTCCACGACGGGTTGACGTCTCGTACGACTCCGGATCCTTGATTGGGAACCTGGCGTTGCCGTCGACGGTGAGATCAACGTCCCAAGCGTAGGGAGAGTAAGGGGTGGAGTGGGGGACCTTTCCAAAGATGCCCACGAAGTAGCCTGCGTCTTTCATCAGGTCGACAAGATGTTTGTGCGTGGCGTTGGGCACCTGATAGAAGCCTTCCACACCGGTGTTGTGCGAGTAGAGGCCTGAGAGCAGCACGTTCCGCGACGGAAAGCAGCTGCCGGTCTGCACATGGGCATGGGTGTAGCGGCGGCCGCTCTCGGCGAGTCGATCGATGTTGGGCGTGGTGCCTGGGAGCTCGCAGCCAAAGCTGCCGACGGAGTCGCAGCTCATGTCGTCAACCGTGATCAGCAGCACGTTGAGTGCCGGCTCGGCGGCCTTCACCGCCGCGTCGCTGCTCCAGGCCAGCAGGCCGGCAAGCACGTAGCAGACATGCCGCCAGCCACGCGCCGACAGAGAACGGTGTGACGCTGGTGGACGGCTGGTGAACGTACGGCGGGGCATGGAAAGTCCTCGGGAGGTATCAGAGTCAATGGGAGCCAGGCTGCTCGGCTGCCAGGTCACGGCGAATGAGCTTCTTGTCGATCTTGCCAACGCTCGTGCGAGGCAGCGCATCGACAAAGCGAATCTCGGTCAGGATGGCTCGCTTGTGGATCAAACCGTCGTCGATAAAGCGATGGAGAAACTTGTTGAGGTCACGAGGCGTGAGGCTTTCAGGACACCCCTCGCGACGGACCACGAGAGCACAGGGGTGTTCGTCCCATTTCTTGTCACGTTTGGCCACGACCGCCACCTCACGAACATGCTCGTGCCGGCTGAGTGCGCTCTCAAGTTCTTGCGAAGAGATCCACTCTCCGCCGACTTTGATCACATCTTTGAGCCTGTCGGTGATGCGGATGTAGCCATCCGCGTCGATGTAGGCGATGTCGCCGGTGTGGAGCCAGCCGCCATGCCAGAGCTCGCGGCTCCGCTCTTCGTCACGGTAGTAGCCAGCGGTCAGCCACGGGCAGCGGAGGACCAGCTCACCGGTTTCCTCACTGCCGAGTGGGATGAGGGCATCGTCTGCACTCCAGATGCGAGCCTCGACCAGCGGAAATGAAAATCCGGTACGGCAGAGCACATCGAGCTGGATGTCCGCATCACCCGTGGCATGCTCGGGCTTCCAGTGTGGGGCGGCGACCACCGGGCATGTCTCTGACATGCCGTAGCCGCCCATGATGCGGATGCCCCGGTTCTGCGCGGCCTCAGCCAGGCCCTTGGGCAGCGGGGCGCCGCCGATCACCAGCTTCAGCCCGTGGTAGTCGAGTCCTTCCGCGGCAGGATGGTTCAGCAGCATCTGCACGAGCGTGGGGACGCAGTGCGAAAAGCTCACTGCGTGCTGCTTGATCAAGGCGGCGAGCCGGTCGGGCTCGTAGCGACCCGGATAGACCTGCTTGAGGCCGAGCATCGTTGCGAGATAGGGAATGCCCCAAGCGTGCACATGAAACATCGGCGTCAGCGGCAGGTAGACATCGGTCGCATCGATGCCGACTGGCTGGTGGTGGGCGGCAAAACCCGCACAGGTTGAGAGCGTGTGCAGCACGATCTGGCGATGGGTGAAGTAGACCCCTTTGGGATCGCCGGTGGTGCCGGTGGTGTAGAAGAGCGTTGCGACGGTGTCTTCGTCGAGATCTGGCCAGTCGAATCCTGTGGCGACCACATCCGCCTGATCCGCCAGGAGTGGCTCGTAGTCGCCGGCTGACGGGAGTGATGTGTCTGGTGGAGGGCCGCTGTCGGCGAGTGTGATCCATGACTTCACACTCGGGAGGCTCTCAGCAATCCCTTCGGCGACCGGCAGGAAGTCGGGATGCACCAACAGCACGGAGTCTTCGGCATGGCGAATCGTCCAGGCCATCTGCTCTGGGGTGAGCCGCACGTTCACGGTGTGCAGCACAGCGCCGAGCATTGGCACAGCAAAGAAGAGTTCGAGGTAGCGGTGGCTATCCCAGTCCATCACGCCAACGCGATCCCCAGCCCGCACGCCGAGCGCGGTGAGCATCGCCGCGGCGCGATCGATCCGGGCGAAGAACTCGGTGTAGTTGTGCTCGCGAAGATCGCGATAGGTAATCGTCTGATGCGGAGCCCATGAGCGAGCACGGGTGAGCAGGTCACGAATCAGGAGCTGCTGGACCGGCTTGGCGATCCATGGTGTGCCAGATGGTGCTGTCATCAGACCCTCATCGTCAACGTCGCCTCACGTGGTGGCATCGCCCCGCTCGAAAACCCGTGCCCCCGCAGGACGGTCAATGTACACACCCGCGGCGTGTGTGTCGGCCCTCGCGAAGCCGCCGACAGCGGTCGCCAGGTGGACGTGTGCGGTGTGTCTGCCGACAATCACACGCACCGATGGGGGCTGTGGTCTGACTGTGCTGGCATGCCCCGTCGTCTCCTCATGCAGAGAGCCCTATGGTCGACGTTCAAGAGACCGCCAAAAAACTGATCTCAAATGTTGAGCAGGCGATTGTTGGCAAGCGGCAGCAGCTGATCCTGGCAGTTGTGGCCTGGCTCTGCGAAGGGCATCTGCTGCTCGAAGACGTTCCCGGGGTGGCCAAGACGATGCTCGCCCGGGCGCTGGCCCGCAGCGTGGGGGGCAGTTTTAAGCGGATTCAGTGCACACCCGACCTGCTGCCGACCGATGTCACCGGCGGCTCGATCTTCAATCAGAAAACGAGTGAGTTTGAGTTTCGTTCTGGGCCGATTTTTTCACAGATCGTGCTCGCCGATGAGATCAACCGGGCCACGCCGAGAACGCAGGCGGCGCTCCTTGAAGCGATGGCCGAGAGTCGGGTGACCGTCGATGGCGAGACCCGCTTGCTGCCCGAGCCGTTTCTCGTCATCGCGACACAAAACCCGGTGGACCATGAGGGCACGTTTCCACTCCCCGAGGCCCAGCTCGACCGCTTTCTGATGCGGTTCACCCTGGGCTATCCCTCGTTTGACGACGAGCTGAAGATGCTCGGCGTGTTGGAGAGCTCGCATCCGATTGATCGGCTGAAGCCGGTGATCGCGACCAACGAGCTGATCGCCTGTCAGCGGGCGGTGCGTGAGGTGCATGTCGATCAGAAGGTGCGGGAGTATCTCTTGCAGATCGTGCATCTCTCCCGTGAGCATGAAGAGCTCAGCCTGGGCGGCAGCCCGCGAGCCTCGATCGCCCTGTTTCGCACCTCGCAGGCGATGGCGGCGGTGCGTGGTCGGTCGTATGTGCGGCCTGATGATGTGAAACGGATTGCGACGGCCGTGCTCAACCACCGCCTGATTCTCAAGCCCGAGAGCCGGCTGCGGCATGTGACGGCGGCTGAGGTGATCGACGAGATCATCGATCAGGTGACCGTGCCGACGGTGGAGTGAGCGAAAGCGGTCATGCTGCACTGGATCTTCATCGCTGCGATCGTGCTTGCCATCTCGTTGGCATCTGGGCTGACATTCTTGGCGTATGCGTTTGAGGCGGTCCTGTTGCTGCTGCTCGCAAGCCGGGTGCTCGCGCGGCAGTGGATCACCAGCCTTACGGCGGAGCGGGAGACAAGCCGTGTCGTGGCAGACGTCGGCGACACGGTGTCGGTGGTGATCCGCATCCGCAACCGCGGGATGCTGCCGATACCCTGGTGCTTGGTGGAAGATCTCTTGCCACGCGGGGCACTGATGTTCGATCCGCCAAACCTGGGGCAGAAGGGGAGGCGAACCAAACTGCTGATGCTCGCTCCCCGTGGCACGACCGAGCTACGGTATGAACTGCAGTGCAACACGCGTGGCTACTACCAGCTCGGTCCGACCGTACTTGAGACCGGTGACCTGTTTGGGCTGCATCGCCGGTATCGCGTGGCCGCGGCACCACATTTCTTGATGGTCTATCCGAAGGTGGTGCCCCTGCTGGGCTATGACGTACGGTCACGCCGGCCTCTCGGCGATGTGCGGCTGACGCATCGGCTGTTTGAAGATCCAACACGGATCGCCGGTGTGCGGCCCTATGTGGCGGGCGACTCGATTCGCCGTGTTCACTGGCAGGCATCGGCACGAACGGGCGAGCTGCATAGCAAGGTGTATGAGCCGTCGGCGATCGCTGGGCTGACGCTCCTGCTCGATTTCCATCAGCTCTCCCACGATCCACGGCATGAGCCTTTCCGCAGTGAGCTGGCGGTCACTGCCGCGGCGTCGCTTTCCCAGGCGGTCTATGAAATGGGGCAGCAGGTGGGCCTGGTGACCAACGGGCGGGATGCGGCTGATCGCATCCGTCTCCAGGGCTGGGGCTTCGATATGCGAACGCGGGATGCTGCCAGAAAGGCCGCGGAGATGCTGCCGGAGAGTCATCGTCTTCAGCCTCTCACGGTGCCTACACGCGTGGGGGCCGATCAGCTGCTGCGGATTCTGGCGACGCTCGCTCGGCTTGAGCTGACCGATGGCCTGACACTGCCACAGCTCGTTGTGGAGTGCATGCACAGGCTGCCACGAAACGCCACGGTCGTGGCGATCGTCCCTGCAGTGACTGACGAGGCGATTGTGGCGCTGACAATGCTCAAACGGCAGGGCTTCGTCGTTGCGGCGGTGGTGAACATGTTTGACGACTACGACTTTGCGCAGGCGTCGGGGCCCCTGTTGGCCGTGGGGATCGACACCTACCAGCTCAAGGATGAGGCAGGCATTGCCAGCGTGGTGGCACCGTTGGTGCATTCGGCAGCGGCGTGACCGCTCTCCTCTCATGATGAATCGACCATGAACCGACGCGTGCGAAAACGGCTGCAGCCGACGCTGGGTGACTACCTGGCGATCGCTGTTGGCCCCGTGCTGATCGGGCTGCTGGTGGGCAGCATGGTCTTCTTCCTGATTGAGGTCTTCTATCAGGGGCAGTTTGGTGGACGGCTGCAGTTCATCATGGCCTGGTTTGTGGTAGGAGCGGTTGGGATTGCCCGTATCTCGATCGAGGAGGGCCGCGAGCATGCGGCGTTGTTTGCCGCGCCGCTAGGGATTCTGGTCGCGATTGCGGCCTTGAAGTTTGTGGAGTTCAGCGGTCCGTTGCGGGCCTTGAGCCCGGTGCTCAGCGTCGGGCTGGTGGCCCTGATCTGGTGGTCGACCGACTGCCTCACCTGGGACTGCACCGTCGTTGACGATGACGAGGAGGACGACTCGCGTGGTGGGCTGCTGGAGACCGCTGGCCTGGAGGCAGGCGAGACGCCGGCGGCGGATCTTGCGGGCACGACCGAGCATGCCTCACCGCGGAAGGGACTCTGGGAACGGTTTGTGGAGTACCGCCGCAGGCCACATGCTCCTGGGGTGTGGGTGCTCTACTTTTCGCTCGCGGCCTTGCCCTTGTTTGGGTTGGGGCAGATGCTGCTGCCGGCGGACAACGAGGCTGTTCGGCGTCGAGCCTTTCTGTTGCTGGTGGTGTATGTCGCCTCAGGCTTAGGCCTGCTGCTGGTGACAAGTTTCCTGAACCTCCGTCGCTATCTTCGGCAGCGACGGCTGACGATGCCGCCAACCATGGCCGCAGCCTGGGTGGTCAGCGGTGGCGTGCTGATCGCCGGCATCCTGCTGGTCTGTCTGATCCTGGCAGGGCAGGGTGTGGGCTACTCCGTCAGCGATCTGCCTGTGGTCGCGAGCATCCGTGAGGGCCTGCAGACCTCACGCTGGGCGACCGGCGATGATGGTCCTGAGGAAGACCAGGGGCAGGTCACGCAGACTCGCGACGACGCTGAGCAGCTCCGCGAGGGTGATGCCGAGAACGAGCTCGCCAGTGGCGACGCCGAGCCAGACCGTGGCGGCAAAGGTGAGCCGGATGAGCAGACAGCCCAGCAGCGTCCCACGGCCAGGCAACAGCAGCCGGAACGTGAGAGCGACCGGAATGACACCACCCCCCAGCAGGCGGCGGCTCAGCAGCAGGAAGGAGATGGCGAGTCGCAAACAGATCGCGGTGAGCAGCGTGACGAGAATCGTGAGCAGGCCGCCGCCGCAGATGCCGAGAGACAGCAGAGAGAAGATGCGAATGAGCAATCAGCTGATGCCTCGGCAGACCCAGCGACACCGCCAGAGCTCCCCGAGATGTCGTGGAGTGGCGACTGGCTGAAGATGCTGGGCTGGCTGCTGCTGGTGATCGTGCTGGGGGTTGTCGCGTGGTGGTACCGTTCGGCGATTGCTGCTGCGTTGCGGGGCCTGCTCGAGGCACTGGCAGCGTTCTGGGCGAGGCTCTTTGGCGGCCTTCCACGTGACGCTGGAGCCGGGAGCACAGCAGCGGTGGTGGCACCGCCCCGCCGCAAGACGTTTGCCGAGTTTGCAGATCCCTTCGCGACGGGCAACGCCGAGCGGGTGTCGACCGATGAGCTGATTCGCTACAGCTTCGAGGCATTCGAAGCCTGGAGTGGTGACCGAGGGTTTCGTCGTCGACCGCAGCAGACCGCGCACGAGTTTGCCGAGGTGGTTGGAGAGCGACTCCCAGCGATGGATCGAGAGGCCCGGCAGCTGGCGGAACTGGTCAGCTTGTCTGCATTTAGTGGGGCTCGCGTGCCCCGCTCTGGCGTGAAGCCACTTGCACGACTCTGGAAGCGAATGCGAAATGAGACCCGCCGTGGCAGTGAGCCTGCTGCGTCAACTGGACCCTGAGGGAGCCTTCCTGATGAAACCGAACGTCGTGCCGTCGATGTGTTTTGTTCTGGGCATGCTGGTGGCGACTGTTGCTGGCATGTCGCCGACAGACGCGCAGGAGCCACCCTATGACGTCTTTCCTGCCGTGGAGCCTCCGGTTTGGCGAGTGCGGTATGAGGCTGCCAGTGGTCCGGACGGCCTGGCGTATCCGGTGAGCTACACGCTCTGGGTCCCACCGGGGGTGAAGACACTGCGGGGTGTCGTGGTGCATCAGCACGGCTGTGGCGAGGGCTCATGCAAATCGGGGCTCACTGCCGCCCACGACCTGCACTGGCAGGCGTTGGCTCGGGCACACGACTGCGGGCTGCTGGGGCCGTCCTATGAGCAGCCTGAGGGTGCTGACTGCCAGCTCTGGTGCGACCCGAGGAACGGCTCGGCGGCGGCCTTCCAGCAGGCACTGGTCGATCTTGGAGAAGCGTCTGGCCATCCAGAACTCGCGGAGGTGCCGTGGGCACTGTGGGGCCACAGCGGCGGTGGGCACTGGTGCGGCGGGATGGTGATGCTCTTTCCGGAGCGAGTGGCTGCGGCATGGCTGCGGTCGGGCGTGCCCCTGTTTGCAGCCGACCCGAATCGCGCAGGCATCAAGCCGCACACGCTCCCCGACGCCGCCCTCGGTGTGCCGATGATGTGCAACCCGGGCACGAAGGAGGGGGTGACGGTGAAGGATGGCCGGTTCGCTGGTGTCTGGCCAGCCAATCAACGTTTCTTCGAAACAGTCCGAGGAGCGGGGGGGCTCCTCGGCGTGGCAGTTGATCCACTCACTGCCCATGAGTGTGGCAACCAGCGGTATCTGGCGATTCCCTGGCTTGACGCCTGCCTGGAGGCTCGACTGCCTGCGTCTGCCGGAGAGCCGCTTAGGCCGATGCCAGCCGCTGCTGCCTGGCTTGGGCCGATCACCGGCGGCGCCGCTTCCCCGATCGCGACCTGGAGCGATCCGTTATCCGCCGCCTGGCTACCCAATGAAGCCGTTGCCCTGAAGTGGATGGCGTATGTGACAGACACGGCGGTTGTTGATGACACGCCTCCGCCTGCTCCGGTGAATCTGCAGGCGGCCGTTGGTGATGGTGTGGTCACGCTCAGCTGGGAGCCGTTGGCAGATCTGGAGAGTGGCGTGGAGCGGTTTGTGGTGCAGCGAGATGGCGAGAGGCTTGGCCAGGTGCCCGAGGAGCCGAAGAATCCTTTCGGCAGACCGCTGTTTCAGGGACTGCAGTACAGCGACACGCCGCTGCAGCCCTTGGCGATCCCACAGCTGATCGATGCAGACGTGTCTCCCGGCGTGGAGCATGTCTATCGGGTGCGGGCCGTCAGCACCTCAGGCCGTGCGTCGTCGTGGAGCGATCCGATCACCATCACCGTGCCTGCTGCCTGAGCGGCTGAAGCTGGCGAAGAACGTCGCGTTTTCTGGGCAAAACGGCCAGATTCTCGGCGTTGACCCAGCAGCCATGCAGGCCTACCTTTTCTGCCCTTGGAAAGGGTGGTGTGCTCACATGACGTTGCAAACTCGCTGGTCTGTTGTGGTCGGACTCGTTGTGTGTGCAGCCGGGGGAGGCTGCCAGGCGATGAGCAGCTGGAGCCATGGTGTGCAGCGACAGTTTGAGCGTGCCGCGGACGAGATCAAAGAAGATCTCTCCGTGATGGATGACGACTACGACGGGCTCGATGCCTTTGGCCCTGATGCCGCCAAGGAAATGCGGGCCGCCCGCGCTGACATGATGCGGTAGGACGTCCCGGCCACCTTTCTCGTCAGCGTTGGCGTTCTGTCTCTTTCCCTGTCGTCGCTCCGCAGGCCACGCAGGTAGGCCGCTAGCGAAGGGCCGTCCGCTCACGATACCCTCTTGTCTGTGGCGGGGAGGATGTAGACCCGCCGCCAGAGTTTCCGAGGGGGCGAAGCGATGAGTCGAGCGGGGAATGAATGTCGTCGAGTGGTGGGTGTTCTGCTGACGCTGGTGGCCTGCACGGCCGTCGCGCGAGCTGACGATGCCTGGAAGCTTCAGCCGCTCCGCTACAACAACCCCGGCCTCGAAGTCGATCTGGGGGTTGGGCTCTGGGCGTGGCCGCTGCCGATGGACTTCGACGGAGACGGTGACCTCGACCTGGTCGTGTCGTGTCCTGACAAGCCATCAAACGGTCTCTGGTTTTTTGAGAATCCGTCGCAGGACCCCGCTGTTGCCATGCCCGTGTTTCGTCCGGCGGTCCGTGTTGGACCGACGGGGCAGAACGTGCAGATGAGCATGGTGGACGGCGAGCCGAAGGTGTTGCGTGAGAACGTCGCCTACCCCAACTTCCGCGAGACGGGAGCCGCGGGCGACGGTGGCACGGAGATCTATCCCAACGCCCGCTTTCATCCAGGAAACACGCGTGCCCGGATGTGGCGGTATGTCGACTGGGAAGGAGATGGTGATCAGGACCTGGTCGTCGGTATCGGTGACTGGAGTGACTACGTCTGGGACCAGGCGTATGACGGTGAAGGCCGCTGGCGAAATGGTCCGCTGCACGGCTGGGTGTATCTCATTGAGAACGTCGATGGAACCTACGCGAAGACTCCAGAGAAGATCCTTGCGGGTGGATCACCGATTGATGTCTACGGCTGGCCGAGTCCCAACTTTGCGGACTTCGACGGTGATGGCGACCTTGACCTGATCTGTGGCGAGTTTCTCGACGGCTTCACCTACTTCCGCAATCTGGGCACGAGGCAGAAGCCGCACTACGGCTCCGGCTTCAAGCTCATAGCTGATGACGGGCAGCCACTCTCGATGCATCTGCAGATGATCACACCGACGGCGATCGACTGGGATGCCGACGGCGACATCGATCTGATTGTGGGGGACGAGGACGGCCGTGTGGCCTTTGTGGAGAACGTGACCTCAGAGGGCCAGGAGACGCCACTGTTTCGTCAGCCTGTGTACTTCCGGCAGCAGGCCGATGAGCTGAAGTTTGGAGCCCTCTCCACTCCGTACGCTCATGACTGGGATGGTGATGGTGATGAGGATCTCCTCTGCGGTAATACGGCCGGCAACATTGCGGTGTTTACTAATCTCGATGGGATGGGCACGAAGTGGTCTGCCCCGGAACTGCTTCAGGCCGATGGCCGCACGTTTCGCGTGATGGCTGGGCCGTCTGGGTCCATCCAGGGACCAGCAGAAGCGAAGTGGGGCTACACCACGCTCTCGGTGGCTGACTGGGACGGCGATGGACGCGACGACATTCTCTACAACTCGATCTGGCCGCGGATCCAGCTGCTTCGCAACACGGCTGAGGGACTGCGGGAGGAGCCGCTCCCGTTTTGGACGCGTGAGCGACCACCGGTCTGGTACTGGTGGCAGACAGAGGCGGCCAACCTGCAGACACAGTGGAGGACCACACCGCTGGCTACCGACTTCGACGGTGACGGCCAGCTCGACCTCGTGATCCTCGATCAAGAGGGCTATCTCACCTGCCAGAGCCGAGCCAGTGAGGAAACCCGCATCTTCGTCGACGAGGATGGCGAGCTCGTTCGGCTCAACGCTCGCAGTGCTGGCCGCAGCGGCCGGGTGAAACTCGACGTGGTCGACTGGGACGGCGACGGCAGGCTCGATCTACTGGTGAACTCGGAGAACGCAGCCTGGTATCGCAACGTGGCAGACCGCGATGGCAAGGTGGTGCTCAAGAAGATCGGTAACCTTGCCCGTCGGAATGTCTCCAGCCACACGACAAGCCCCACCGCCTGCGACTTCGATCGGGATGGCAAGCCAGACCTCGTGCTGGGGGCGGAGAACGGTCTGCTCTATTTCATCAAGCATGACGACTGCATCCGGTATGCCGCCGACGACCTGCAGGCGGGCTCGCCAAAGATGGCTGTCGATCCGAGATTTGCGGGGCTGGTGCGGGAGGATTTTGTATTTGAGAAGGCCAGCTTTCCGCAGTGTCACGCATCGACACTCTGCGAGACGCCGCGAGGGCTCGTGGCA
>Ga0129348_1000401_pt1 | contig 15587 bp, 14 predicted proteins | sample CPBDNA_4_FD_94424 | JGI IMG/M metagenome (GOLD analysis project Ga0129348, IMG submission 94424) | Freshwater to marine salinity gradient microbial communities from Chesapeake Bay, USA - CPBay_Sum_27_0.8_DNA | ecosystem: Environmental > Aquatic > Marine > Coastal | place: USA: Chesapeake Bay...
AGCGGCCAGGGAACGAAGCAGCAGTCAAAACGAAGAGACAAAAGAAAACCCCGCCAAAGGCAGGGTTTCTCGACTTCTTAACAGGCGTGTTGCCTTGTTTCCACTCCGCGAAGAAGTCCTCCTCACACCGACATGGTGAATGAAGAAGAGCAGCGTGCAAGACACGTCTTGTCACTTGTTGGATTGCCACAAAGCCTGAGCCTTGACCTATAAAGAACGTGTCAACTCCTGACAAAGGATTGACTCCTCACACCCCCCAAAGAAGGCATCAAACACCTTCTTTTTTTATGCGGTGAGCATCCATCTCTTGAGCCCTTGCCGCCGTAGGCCAGGCCCGCATGGCTTGAAAACTCCAAAAGAGTGCTCTTCGCGAGCAAAGCCCCACAGACATCGAAACAAACAAGTCTCTACGTGTCAGTTAGTTGACTGAGTGGGACCTTCTTCATAAAGATGGACACGGCCATCTCCTCACAAGATTTGGCTCCTCACACCCCCCAAAGAAGGCTTCATCGCCTTCTTTTTTTTTGCCAGTCATTGCAACGAGGCGCCCCCCTGTGTGCTCTTGCAATCCATCATTGGCGCGCCGCGATCAAGCACGGTCGCTTCCTCAAGCTCAAGACGGGTGGTTGACTTGTCAGATGACTGTCCCCAGGTCATGCCCACAGAAGCCTCGATGGGGCCATTGAAAGAACTCGCATGATCGGCTGGCTACAAGGAGAATGCATCGAACACTGGAGTCAGGGCGGACGTCAGGGATTGGTTATTGCCTGCGCAGGTGTGGGCTATGAGGTTCAACTGGCTTCGAGGTACCTACAACCTCTCTCCGCAGGGACAACTTGCACCGTCTGGATTCATCAGGTGCAAAGGGACGATGGCTCGAGCTTGTTTGGCTTCCCAGATCGCAGAGAAAGAGATCTGTTTCGCGTTCTGATCAGCGTGAATGGGGTCGGTCCTCAAGTGGGGCTGGCGTTGTTGGAGAGCTGCAGCGCTGCCGAGTTGATTGAAGCGATCATCGATGGAGACCTGCGACGCCTCACCCAAGCGCAGGGCGTAGGCAAACGCACAGCAGAACGCCTTGCGGTGGAACTTCGCGATCGGCTGGGTGCATGGAGTGCAAATCAAGACAATGATCGTTCCGACCTCTCCCTTGTGGACAGAAGTGATCTCAAATCGCTGCCGATTGATCCCGACCCCCTGCAGGACTTACAGCTCACCCTCAGCACACTCGGATATGAGGATTTAGAGATCCGCAGCGCGATGCGCGCTGTGACCAATGGAGAAGACGTCCCGGCATCGGATGACGGGGATGGGTGGTTACGCGCAAGCCTGCGTTGGTTGAACCGCCCTTCGTCGTAATCGTGACCATGAAGAGGTAAATTAGTTGTTTGCACAAATAGGGCCGGACGCTTCGCATGTCGCTCGATACAACGGAAAAGCAGCAACTCATCAACAGCCACCAAACCCACGCCACCGACACCGGATCGGCAGAAGTTCAGGTCGCCATGCTGAGCGAGCGCATCTCGAAGCTCAGCAGCCATCTTCAGCAAAACATCCACGATTATTCGTCCCGCCAGGGGCTGCTCAAGATGATTGGTCGTCGCAAGCGTCTGCTTGGCTACGTCCGAGGCAAGAGTGAGCAGCGCTACAGCGATCTCATTTCTAAGCTTGGAATCCGCGGCTAAGCAAGCTGCACAGGATTTCACGGACCTCATGGCTGATCGACGCAACTCTCTGCCCTTCGAGCCGCGCCGGTCAGCAGAAGGATCGAAAGCACAATCCAAATCCAAACGGTCTGCCTCTCAATCAGGAAGCAGTCAACCCATTCCCAAGTCTGTTGCCAACCGAATGGCACGACGCGTGGCGATCGCCACAGGCATCCCTTCAATCATGGGAATGGGTGTTTTCGTTGGAAGTTATTTCCTGGTCTCACGTCAGATCATGGAAGTTCCTCCTGGGATCACCTTGCTGGCCTCTGGTGGTTTCTTTTTGTTGGGACTAGGGGGTCTCAGCTATGGCGTTTTATCAGCCAGTTGGGAACCGAATGCAGGGACCTTGCTGGGACTCGAGCACATCAAGCCCAACATCCAGAGAATGCGCGAATCCATTCGTGCTCAAAAACAGACCTAAATCAACGCTTTAATTCAGAAGAGGTTCGCTGCATGTCACGTTGAAGGACTTCTCTTGAAGATGAAGAGCAGCTTCAGAGGCATCGCGAACACAAAATTGTGGTCCAAGACGCACATAGCGAACCGTATTTCCCTGGCGCACTGCGGCAACAACCGGGACTCTGACGCCTAACTGTTCCTGATCTGGGCGGTAGGCCTGAAGGCATTCGCGCAATTTGTGTTGAACAGCCACATCGCTGGCCTGTTCTGGATCAAGTTCCACCATCAGTAAACGCAGATCATCAATCGCTCGACAGTCATCCACGATCAATTGGACCCGCTCGTCGCGGCGATCCACGGCGGCCCAAACCAACAAACGAGCCTCAGCCATCAGGTGATCAGCCAAACGGGCATAGCTTTTAGGGAAGACCACCGCTTCACAGGATCCAGTGAGGTCTTCCAAGGTCAACACCGCCATTCGATCCCCTTTGCGAGTGGTGACCTGACGCATCTCACTCACCATCGCAATCGCACTGACCTTGGCTTTGTCGGCTTGTTCTTCCAAACTGCCGAGGCCGATAGGAGCCAAAAGTTTCGCCGGAGCAGTGAGCTGTTTTAACGGGTGATCGGAGAGATAGAAACCAACAAGGTCCTTCTCAAGCCTGAGCTTTTCAGTGGGGTGGTAATCCTTCACCGGAGGAGCCTTGGGCGCCAAGCTGAGGTCAGTTCCTGCCTCATCAGCGCCCTCACTGGACGCTGCCATCAAATCAAACAAGTTGCCCTGTCCGCTGGCGCGATCTTTGGCCCTGGACGTAGCCCAATCAAGAAGAAGGTCTAAATCAGCCATCAGTTGAGCCCGATTCGCCTCGGGCTCAAGAGCATCCATCGCTCCGCAATGGATCAGCGACTCCATACTTCTGCGATTAAGCACCGCAGAGGGAAGACGATCACAGAGATCAGCAAGGGATTGGAATGGCCCCTCTGATTCCCTAGAGCCAATCACGGCGCGAATCGCGCCATCACCAAGATTGCGAACAGCTGACAACCCAAACAGGATGCGATCACCCTTAGGAGTGAAATCAATCCCAGATGCATTGATATCTGGAGGCATCACTTCGATGCCCATTGCGTTGCAATTGGAGATGTAGCGTTGAACTTTGTCGCTGGCTCCAGCATTCACTGTGAGCAAGGCGGCCATGTAAGCCACCGGATAATGCGCTTTTAGATACGCAGTTTGATAAGTAACAGCTCCGTAGGCCGTGGAGTGGCTTTTATTAAAACAGTATTCAGCAAAGAGAACCATTTGGTCAAAGAGTTCGTCAGCGATTTTCTTATCCACACCACGATCGGAAGCACCTTGCACAAAGATTCCACGATGTTTCTGCATTTCCGACACCTTTTTCTTACCCATGGCGCGACGAAGTAAATCCGCTTCACCCAATGAATAGCCAGCCATATCCTGAGCAATTTTCATAATTTGCTCTTGATAAACCATGATCCCGTAGGTTTCTTGAAGGATCGGCTCAATCGAGTGATGCGCGAAATCAATCACCTCACGACCATGCTTGCGATTAATAAATTTTGGAATCAGTCCTGCGTCTAAAGGACCAGGACGATAAAGAGCCAAAATCGAGGAAATATCCTCTAAAGATGAGGGCTTGAGATCGCGAACGATTTGACGCATCCCCGTTGATTCCAGCTGAAAAATGCCTTCTAAGTCGCCACGAGCAAGCAAGGCATACGTTTCAGGATCTTCAAGAGGAAGCTTATCCGGATCAACTCTTTCTCCAATCGTGGTAGCAACAAGCTCCAGAGTTTTGTCAATCATCGTGAGATTTTTCAGACCCAGGAAGTCCATCTTCAGAAGCCCCATCGACTCCACATCTTCCATGAAGTATTGAGTAATAACCTGTCCATCATTATTTCTCTGAAGGGGAACAAGTTCATCTAGAGGATCCGCTGCAATCACAACTCCAGCAGCATGCACTCCGTAGGTTTTATTCGTCCCTTCAATGCGCATCGCCATGTCGACCCAACGCTTAACGACAGGATCTTTCTTGTACTTTTCGCGAAATTCAGGATTGGGAGATTCCTCACCGATCATGGCTGCCAATTTTGCTGGTTTGCCGCGTACGACCGGAATCAACTTTGCAAGTCGGTCAGCATCGCCATAGGGAATATCAAGAACCCTTGCCACATCTTTTAGAACCGCCTTGGACGTCATGCGGTTAAAAGTAATGATCTGAGCCACCTTGTCTTCGCCATAACGGCGGGTGACATAGTCAATCACTTCTCCCCGACGTTCGATACAGAAGTCGGTGTCAATATCAGGCATCGACTTCCGTTCTGGATTCAGGAATCGCTCAAACAACAGGCCATTCTTCACGGGATCGATATTGGTAATTCCAAGCGCATAGGCCACCAATGACCCCGCCGCTGATCCACGCCCCGGTCCAACGGGAATTCCCTGCTCTCGTGCAAAGCGGATGTAATCCCACACCACAAGGAAATAGGTGGGGAATCCCATCTGTTCCATGATCTTTAATTCATGGGAAAGACGATCTCCATAGATCGGATCAATGGCTGTTTCGGAATCAATCTCCAATCGGTTGCGTAAACCCTGCTCCGTCACTTCATGGAGATAACTCACAGGAGTGTGTGGCTCTGGGATTGGGAAACGCGGCATCTGATACCGGCCAAGGATGTCGTAATCCTCAACTTTTTCTGCAACTTGTACAGTGTTGCCAATTGCTTCCAACACCACATCTGGCTCAAGATGGTCAGCAAAGAGCCGTGACATCTCCTCTTCACTTTTAAGATATTCAGTGCCGGTGTAACGCAACCTTTTAACATCACTAATCAGCTTGCCGGTGAGAACACACAGCAAAGCGTCATGCGCTTCTACATCGTTGCGCGTGAGGTAATGAGCATCGTTGGTAGCGATCAAACGAATTCCAAGTTCCTTGGCAATCTGAACAATGCCTACATTGACGATGCGATCTTCAGGTGAGCCGTGGTCTTGAATTTCCAGGAAAAAATTATCGCCAAAGACGTCCTGATACCAACGGGCCACATCACGGGCTACATCCAGACGATCACGCATAATCGCCTGAGGAATTTCACCACCAAGGCAAGCGGTGGCAACGATTAAACCTTCGCCATATTGCTTCAGCAATTGTTTATCAACACAGGCACGGGAAAAGATTCCTCGCCCTCGCATTCCACGCAGGTGGCTGATGCTGGTGAGCTTCACCAAGTTGCGATAACCAGTGGCATTCTTCGCCAGCACCACGAGGTGATATCGGCGCTCCTTCTTAGGTTGAGGGTCATCAATGGAACCGTTGATGACGTACATCTCATTGCCGATAATTGGCTTGATGCCCGCTCCTTTGCACAACTTGAGCAGCTCTACGGCTCCGTACATCACTCCGTGATCCGTGAGTGCCAGTGCCGGCATCCCTAACTCTTTGGCACGTTCAACCATCTGAGGAAGCTGCGAGGCCCCGTCCAAAAGGCTGTAATCGCTGTGGTTGTGAAGGGGAACAAATGCCATACCCCTAGCGTAAACGCATGCGCAAGATATGGGGGCATCACCCCCTGCACGCACCACATGCAGGGGGTGATGCCCCTTTGCTATGGATCAAGCAGGGATCAAGCTGCCCTCGGGGCGTCGGGCCATCACATCTGCACTCTGCTCGTACTGGTGGGCCACTTGGAGAAGCAAAGGTTCCTCGAGCACATTGCCAATCAGTTGAACCCCGATCGGCAGCCCCTCGCTGTCGAATCCACAAGGCACGTTGATGGCCGGTAGACCCGCCAAATTGGCAGGAATCGTCAGTAGATCCGCTAGGTACATCGCCAAGGGATCATCTGCATGGGCACCAGCGGCAAAGGCTGTGGACGGAGCCGTGGGGGTTAACAACACATCCACGGAGGCAAAGGCCGTCTCGAAGTCCCGACGGATCAAGGTACGAACCTGCTGGGCCTTGCGGTAGTAAGCGTCCACATACCCAGCGGAAAGGGCATAGGTGCCAATCAAGATGCGCCGTTGCACTTCACTACCAAAGCCTTCGGCTCGGCTTTGCGCCGTCATCGCAGCAAGGCTGGAGGCATCCTCAGCTCGGAAGCCGTATTTCACGCCGTCGTAGCGAGCCAAATTGGCCGAGGCTTCGGATGGGGCGATGACGTAATACGTGGCGATGCCGTCGTTAAAGCGAGGGCAGCTCACATCCACGAGCTCGGCTCCTAGAGACTGCAAGAGGTCGGCGGCGGCAAGCACCGACGCTTTGACCTGCGGGTCGAGTCCTTCCTGGTCAAAGCACTCGCGCACCACTCCGATACGAAGCCCACTCACGGAGCGTCCTAGACGATCGCGGTAATTGGGCACAGGAGCCTTGAGGCAGGTGGAGTCTCGAGGATCTTCCCCAGCGATCGCTTGCAGCAGTTCAGCTGCATCCGAGACGGATGTCGCAAAGGGACCCACTTGGTCAAGCGAGCTGGCAAAGGCCACCAGCCCATAACGACTCACACGACCATAGGTGGGTTTTAAACCCACCACGCCACAGAAGGATGCTGGCTGTCGGATGGATCCACCTGTATCGGACCCCAGGGAGGCCATGCATTCGCCTGCGGCAACGGCTGCTGCACTTCCCCCAGAACTCCCTCCAGGCACGTGGCCCGTATTCCAAGGATTGGCGGTTGGTCCAAAGGCGGATGTTTCGGTTGAGCCGCCCATGGCGAACTCATCCAGATTGGTCTTTCCGATCAGAACCGCTCCTGAACGCCAGAGGCGATCAGTCACGGTGGATTCATAGGGCGGGACAAAGAACTCCAGCATCCGGCTGGAGCAGGTTGTGCGAATTCCTTTTGTACAGAGGTTGTCCTTGATGGCGATTGGCACACCCGCTAAAGGAGGCAGGTCCTCTCCTGCCGCCCGCGCTTCATCCAAGCGATCCGCATCAGCGCGAGCTCGATCGGCTGTGACCTCCAAAAAGGCATGGACACTTGGATCAACTGCCTCGATTCGGGCCAGATGATGATCAGTTAGCTCCCTGGCGGAGACTTCACCGCGTTCAAGTTGCTGACGCCACTCGGCAATCGCCATCGACAGGATTTGGGTTCCAACAGCGACGCTATCAGCCGCAGGATCAGCCTTGAACGTTGATTGTTAGCGGTTCCGATCTACGGCAACGCAGAACCGAATGATCGATTGACGAAGGTGCTTCTGAAGAAAGGTCATCGAGAAAGGCTGGGAGCACTTGCTCGAGACCATTCTTGGTGACAAAGGGACCGAACCAATAGGTGACATCAGGCCCATGGGTCTGGACACGAGCCCACCATGCAAAGCCGAGGCCATTGGCGAGACTGCGCAGGGGCCTGATCAAGGGGCTCATGGAAGAGCTGTCGAGGTAAACGTATTTTGCCCCGGTTCAAGACATTTGCTCGAAATTAGAGATCAATACTCACTGCAAAAGCATCAGCTCCTGACATTTCGGACTCATGCCCTAAATCGAGATTGACCACGGAACCCTCTTTACCCTCCTCAGAAGACTGCTCTGAAGACTGCTCAGACAGCTGATCTGAGATCTGGACAGAGGTTTGTTGAGATGCAGGTTGTTGAGAAGTTGGTTGTTGAGAAGTTGGTTGTTGAGAAGCCGGTTGTTCTGGGGACGGATCCGAGATGGGGGCGTCGCCGGGCTCTGCGCTGGCAGGGGCCGTTGCAAGAGCGGATCCAGCCAATTGGGGCCGGGTGATTCGTGGAGATGGGTTCTGTCCCTTGAGACCCTTCATCCAGCCGCGCCGAGCCACCTCATACACACAAAGGGCTGTGGCAACAGATGCATTCAGGCTGGGGGTGACGCCTCGCAAGGGAATGCGGATCAACTGATCGCAATGACGACGCGTCAACATCGACAGCCCTTGCCCTTCAGAGCCGGTCACAATCACCAGCGGGCCATCCAGATCCACCTCCTCAAGGGTGAGGTCACCTTCCTCAGCCAAGCCGATCACCCGATAACCAGACGATTTCAGGGTTTCAAGGGATCGATTGAGATTGACGACCCGAGCAACGGGTAAGTGCTCAAGGGCACCGGCAGCAACCTTGGCGACAGACCCTGTCAAGCCAGCACTTCTTCGCTGAGGGAGGACCACGCCATGCGCTCCGAGCGCTTCAGCTGAACGCACAATGGCGCCCAAATTATGGGGATCGGTCAGACCATCGAGGGCTAACAACAACGGGGCCTCGTCCAAGGCGCTGCATCCCTTCACCAAATCCCCGAGGTCGAAGGTTTCAGCTGCGGCCGTTTGCAAAACAATGCCCTGATGCACAGCGCCACCGGTGAGCTGGCCAAGCCTGGCCCAGGTGACCTCCTCCACCAACACTCCGGACGATTTGGCATCTCTGAGCAGCTGAAGGAATTTCGAAGCACTGCGCAGCTCAGAGGTGCACCAAATGCGATGAATGGGCCTGCCTGCCCCTAGCGCCGCCTGAGTTGCATGACGCCCCCAGAGCAAATCATCGGCCACTGCCTCTGGGGCATGAGGACTGGACTCCCCACGGGGCTTGTCATCCAAACGTGGGGAAAATCTTTTACCGCCACTCCCACTCTGACCACTCCCAGCCTGGCCACGACGCTCAGCAAAACGTGCTCGACGCTCGCCGTAAGAACGGTCAGAGGAGCGACGATCAAAAGACGGACGGCGATCCGTTGAGCCCGAATCCTTGAAGCGACGATTGGAAAAACGCTGATCGCTGAAAGAGCCTTCAGGCGGACGACTGTCAGAAAACTGGTCTGAGGAGGAGCGATCCGTCAACGACCGATCCCCGCTAGGACGATCAGAGGAACGATCGAAGGAAGTGCGGCGGTCACTGGCGCTTGAATCTTTAAAGCGACGCTCTGAAAAACGATTTCCTGAAGAGCGCCCCTCAGAGGAGCGACCCTCAGGCGAGCGACGCTCGAAGGAAGGCCGGCGATCAGGGGATCCCGAATCCCCAAACCGACGCTCTGAAAAACGGCGATCGGAAGACTGTCTGTCAGAAGGCTTTCGGTCGGAAAACTGTCGGTCCGAGGGTCTTCGATCGGAGGAGCGGCGATCAAAAGCCGGTCGACGGTCCTTTCCATACGCGTCGCCAGAACGACGTTCGGAGAAGCGCCGATCCGAGGGGCGACGGTCACTGGAACGTCGCTCGCTGTTTCCGTTTTCAAGACGTCCCCCCCAGCTGTCATCGCGACGGATGGGTGGTGATCCATCACGAAACGGACGTCGACCGCGTGAACCTGAGCCGCTGCCAGAGCCAGAGGGGGGGCGGCGATCGGATCGTGAGCTCATAGCAGGGGTGGTTATGACAGGGCGGTGTCGGTCTCCTCAAGTCGATCCAAGAGCTGCGCAAGCCGCGCCGGATTCTGCAAAAAGAGCCAGCCAATCATTGTCTCAAATCCCGTTGCTCTGCCATACACGCCGGCATCAGCTCGCTTGGGTCCACGGCCAGCCCGATTGCGTCCACGCCTTACATAATCGCGTTCCTGATCTGTTAAAAACGGATCCAGCTTCTCTAATGCAGCCGCCTGAGCATCAGCCCTGACGAGAGAAACGACCGCTTGGTGAAGATCCTGAGATCGTCCTGGAGTTTTGCAAAACCTCAGTCTTTGATGCAATTCCCAAACAGCATCTCCAAGCCAAGCAAGCTGTAACGATCCAAGATCACGCTCAGGCTCTTGTGGCAACTGAGAACGAATCCAGTCACTCAAGTTGCCAATTGGCTAACAGCCTTATCGAGATCTTCCGATAGGTGGAGAAACTCCTCAAGTTTCACCAATTTGACGGTTTGAACAACGCGGGCATTGCCAACAATCGCAAAGCGTCGCTTGGAGTCTTTGCATTGTTTGGCAAATTGCACAAGAACACCCACGCCAGACGAGTCAAGAAAATCAATTTTGATGAGATCAATCACGGCCGGTGACTTATTCGGTTTCAAAACATCAGTCACGTAGGTCAGAAACTGACTCTCGGAATAGGCATCAAGCTGACCGGTGAAATGAAACACCACACAGCCACCCTTTTGCTCGAAGCCACCCCGAAGCGAAACGGTTAATCGCTGCAGTTCAGTAATGGGACTCATCCCCCGAAATTCTGTTGGACAAAATTCTAGGGAGATTGGCTGCTTCTCACCACGATCTGATCAAGATTCAACGGCAATCTGCCATCAAGCCCGTAAAGCGGGCGAAATGATGATCTGCATCATGGGGGCCTGGACTTGCTTCAGGGTGATATTGAACGCCAAACACCGGTTGATTCCGATGGGCAAATGCCGCCACTGTGCGGTCGTTCAAGTTGAAATGAGTCACCTCTACTTTGTCCTCGGGCAATGAACCAGCGTCAAGAGCAAAGCCATGGTTTTGGCTTGTAATTTCCACCTGACCCGTGCTGCCACAGGGATGATTAAGGCCTCGATGGCCATAGGCCAACTTGAACGTTGTGCCCCCGAGGGCCAACCCCAGAATTTGATGCCCCAAACAGATCCCAAACATCGGCAGCTGCCGATGTTCCAGCAAACGTTGGGCCAGCGTGATGCCTGATTGCACAGCCGCTGGATCACCAGGACCGTTGGAGAGGAAAACACCTTCCGGCTCTTGAGAGAGCACGGTATCGAGGTCTGTATTTGCGGGCAAAACAGTTAGGTCACAGCCGTGGCTAACCAATCGATCAAGAATGGCTCGCTTAATCCCGAAATCGATAGCGACAACCCGATAAGGACGCTCAGGGCGCGTTTGAAACCGTTGGTCAAAAGCAACGCTGCAGGACTTGGTCCAGCGGTACGCGGTTGGGGTGGTCACCTGATCAGCCAGGTTGAGCCCTTCCATCGAGGGGGCTTGCTTGAGATCCTCTAAAAGCTCAAGAGGCGGGCGACCGTCGCTGCTGATCACACCATTCATGGGGCCCAATTCGCGCAGATGCCTCACCAGAGCACGGGTATCCACACCATGAATTCCGATCACACCGTTTTGCTCTAGCCATTCAGGAAGAGACTGTTTGCTCCGCCAATTGCTCGCCTGAGGAGCCATCTGCCTCACGATCAATCCACGGGCATGAGGCTGATCCGCCTCTTGATCATCTGGATTAACACCGGTATTTCCGATTTCTGGGTACGTAAAAGTGATGAGCTGACCGGAATAACTCGGATCCGTTAGGACCTCTTGGTATCCCGTCATTCCGGTGTTGAACACCACCTCGCCGATCACGCTGCCGCGCCGACCGCAGGCAAAGCCCTCGAGAACCGTGCCGTCCTGCAGGACCAGACGCGCTGTGAATGGGTTAGGAGCGGTCATTAGCAGAAGCGAGTGTCAGCCATGGCCTCCTCATTCTTCCTTGCGACCTTCCAGGGCATCCCGCAGAGACACAAGTCGATGCCACGGCTGACCTTCCCCCAAGCTTGTCAAAGCCTGCTTCACTCCTTCAGACAAATCAGACTGAAGGCCTGCAGCCCAAAGGACCAGCGCGGTGTTCAAGGCAACGGCATCCCGTTGCGCAGCAGGAGCTTCACCCTTCAAGACCGCCTCAAGAATCTGCTGATTGGTCACCAAATCCCCACCCTTTAAGGCCTCCAGGGGCGCAGAGGTCAAGCCAACATCAGAGGCGCTGAGTTGATCGGAACGAATCGTTCCGTTCTCAAGAATGCGTACTTGATTGGCTCCCTCTAGCGAAGCCTCATCCAGCCCTCCCGCGCCATGCACCACCACGGCGCGCTTGAGCCCCAGTTGTTGCAAGGCCTCCGCCATCGGATCCAACAGGTCCGATTTGGCAACACCGAGAACTTGCGCCTCCGGGGTGAGTGGGTTCACCAGAGGGCCGAGCAGATTGAAGACCGTTCGCACCCCCAAACTGCGGCGAAGCGGAGCAAGATTCACGAGTGCTGGATGCCATGCAGGAGCAAATAGGAACGTCACTCCCGAGGCAGATAAGGCTCCAACCACTGTTTCCAATGGAGCCTTGAGTTGCAATCCCAATCCCTCAAGGACATCGGCGGAGCCGACCTTGCCACTGGCGCTGCGGTTGCCATGTTTGGCGACATTGGCCCCACAGGCCGCCGCTGTGAAGGCAACAGCCGTTGAGATGTTAAAAGTGTTAGCCCCATCTCCACCTGTGCCACAGGTGTCGACCAGAGCAAGGTTTGGTGTCGCGTTTGGAAGCGCACACGCCTTGCGCAAAACATGGGCCATCGCAGCGAGTTCAGTGCCTTGAACGTCGCGTGCGCGCAAAGCTGCAAGAAATGCACCGGTCTGAACGGGCGTGAGCTCTTCCGCCAGCCAAGCCTCCATCAGAGCAGAAGCATCCTCCTTGGACAAAACGTTCCCTCCCAACAACTGCTCAAGGAGTTGGGGCCAGGACGCTGATGCAGTGACCATGAGAGAAACGCGATTGAAGTGTCTGCTCAAAAAAAAAACCCGGTATGCAGATGCACGCCGGGCCGGATGATGGGGACATCTCCACTATCACCCACAAACCAGGGAATTGACCATATAAAGAAGTAACTATCTATGACTCTCGAAGTCAGCGGTTGCGGACCAACTTTTAACCAAGACGAATGCCTAGGTTGATAGCTGTTCTGCACCAGGCATGGCCGCCTTCCGTCTCGATTTAATCGGTCGCTATCTGCGTCCGCACCGTCGCACGGTTGTGGTGGGAGCCCTAACGCTGGTGGTGGTGAATATTCTCAGCGTCACCATCCCTCTTGAGGTGAGACGGGTCATTGATGACCTGCAAGACGGGTTCGCAATTTCCGACGTGCTCCGTCAAGCCGGCTTCATCGTGTTGCTGGCCACAAGCATGGGGATTGCGCGGCTGATTTCGCGTCAGTTGGTGTTTGGGGTTGGGCGGCAAGTTGAAGTGGAATTGCGCCAAAAGTTATTTGATCAAATGCTGCTGCAGGAACCCGGCTGGGTGCAACAAACCGGCAGCGGCGAAATTATTAGCCGTGCCACAAGCGATGTTGAAAACGTTAGAAGGCTTCTTGGCTTTGCCGTCCTCAGCCTGACCAACACCGTCTTGGCTTACGCCTTCACGCTCCCAGCGATGTTGGCCATTGATCCAGGACTAACCGTGGCAGCGATCGCCTTGTATCCGGTCATGCTCGGATCTGTGCGTTTGTTTGGCGGCCGGATGATGCGCCAACAGCGACGCCAACAGGAAGATTTGTCGGGTCTCAGTGAACTCATTCAAGAAGATCTTTCCGGCATTGCAGCGATCAAGATTTACGGACAAGAGTCTCAGGAACTGGATGCCTTTGGCACACGAAATCAAAATTACCGGGATTCGGCCATTCGATTGGCTCGAACCCGCAGCACGCTTTTTCCACTTTTAGAGGGGATTTCTTCCATCTCCTTGCTGCTCTTGATTGCCCTTGGCAGTGGGCAGTTGGAGCGAGGAGCACTCACCATCGGCAGCTTGGTTGCTCTCATCCTTTACGTCGAACGACTGGTCTTTCCAACGGCCTTATTGGGCTTCACACTCAACACCTTTCAGACGGGTCAGGTCAGCCTTGAACGAGTCGAGGAGCTCCTTTCGCGCCGTCCCCGTGTTGCAGATCCATTGGAGCCTGTCGCTGTTAACGAACAGATGCTGGGCGAATTAGAAGCAAGGAATTTGCATATTCGTTATGACGGAAGCGATCAAGACACCTTGAGAGGGCTCTCATTCCGGATTGCCCCAGGCGAATTGGTGGCGGTTGTGGGTCCTGTTGGTTGCGGAAAAACCACCCTTGCCCGAGCCCTGGGTCGCATGGTGGAAGTCCCGGAAGGACAGCTGTTTTTGGATGGCTGCGATCTCACCCAATTCCGGCTTCAGGACCTCAGAGAGCAAATTGCACTCGTGCCCCAGGAGGGCTACCTGTTTACAAGCAGCCTGGCCGACAACCTTCGCTATGGAGATCCAGAAGCAGGCATGGATCGGGTGGAAGCAGCAGCTGATCAAGCCCGACTTCTGGATGATGTAAAGGGTTTCCCCGATGGTTTTGACACCTTGGTAGGGGAAAGAGGCATCACGCTCAGTGGAGGCCAACGGCAACGGACGGCTCTTGGTAGAGCGTTGTTAATGACCTCACCGTTGCTCGTGCTGGATGACGCTTTAGCCAGCGTTGACAACAACACCGCCGCTGAAATTCTCGCGTCTGTCCGTCGTCAAACGCAACGCACCATTGTGATGATCAGCCACCAGCTGTCGGCAGCGGCGGCTTGCGATCGGATTCTTGTTCTGGAGCAGGGACGCCTCGTCCAGCAAGGTCATCACAACGAACTCATCACGGTGAAGGGCCCCTACCGCAGCCTTTGGGAGCGGGAGCAGGCTGCCGAACGCTTGGATGCTGTGGCTTGAAACATGAAACGCTTATCCATAAAGCCACGACAAATGTGGCGTTCGGGGCTTAGCTAGTTCAAAAGGTTTTAGCGATGTCTTCCAGCTCTCCCTTCGCGGTGCGCTGCACCCTCACCTTCGGCGACATCTACGGCCAGATTTTGGCCTGGATGGCAGTGATTTTTGTGAGTTTGGCCTCTGGCCTGGCTCTGATGGGGTCATCCAAGCCGTTGTTCGCGCTTGTGGGTGTAGGGCTGATTCTTGTGTTGAGCTTGCCCTTTCTTCTATTCGCCTTTGTCACGACGTTGCTGAACCACATTCAACTGGAACCCAAATCAGGTGCCTAGGGTTTCGGCACTTACTTCATCGCGATGCTGCCCTCCTGGCTTACCGGACAGACAACACCGTCACAGCCGTCCAGCAATCAAGGGCGGCATGTCGTGCTTGGCACTGCCCTGAATGCGCCTTTGATGGACGATCAGGATGAGGCCCTGTTTGGTTGCGGCTGCTTCTGGGGGGCTGAGAAAGGCTTTTGGAGACTGCCTGGTGTGGTGTCAACAGCGGTTGGTTATGCAGGCGGAAAAGTCGAGAATCCAAGCTACGAACTGGTTTGCAGTGGACGCACAGGCCATTCGGAAGTGGTGCGAGTGGTCTGGAGCACGTCGGCGATTGATTTCAGTGATCTCCTCAAGCTGTTTTGGGAATGCCACAACCCAACCCAAGGCGATCAACAGGGGAACGACCGAGGCAGCCAGTATCGATCAGCGATCTACACCAGCACGGAACAGCAAGCAGAGCTGGCAATCGCAAGCCGTGATTGGTACCAGGCAGCCTTAAACAATCAAGGTGATGCTGCCATCACAACGGAAATCGCTTCCGATCAAGTGTTTTTTAGAGCCGAGGAGTACCACCAGCAATATTTGGCCAGGCCGGGCAGCAGGCCGTATTGCTCTGCCATGCCAAGCGGTGTCTTGCTTGGTGACTTCCCTGGTGCCAATTACAAACTCCCAAGCACTGTTTGGAGCCACTACGACTGGTCCATCAGTCACTGTGTTTTGCGCGGTGACAACAGCCCCATTTCTCTGAAGGCCTAAACCCATGAACAACGCCTTGCCAGACAGGGTCGTCATGGCAGCC
>Ga0129348_1000403_pt1 | contig 15578 bp, 16 predicted proteins | sample CPBDNA_4_FD_94424 | JGI IMG/M metagenome (GOLD analysis project Ga0129348, IMG submission 94424) | Freshwater to marine salinity gradient microbial communities from Chesapeake Bay, USA - CPBay_Sum_27_0.8_DNA | ecosystem: Environmental > Aquatic > Marine > Coastal | place: USA: Chesapeake Bay...
CCGTCTGGTTTCCCGGTTGCCGTAGCTGAGTGGCGCAAGCGCGCAAGACGCATTCGCACACACGTCGGGCAAACGCTGTGGTGTCCGAAGGTCTTTGACGACACTGACCAGCTTGATGGCAGCGCCATGCGCAAGACCGTCCCGCCCACGTTCATTCACAGCTTTGAGGCAGCGTTCTTGGCCCGTGTTGTCAACTACGCGCAGCACCTTAACGACCCCATAAAAGACGTAGCGCTCATTCACGACAGCATTGGTGTCCACTGCACCGCCTTGCCTGACCTGCTGGCAGACGATGGGCCAGTGAAGCAGGCGTGGATTGACCAGTACACCCCCGATCATCTGGCAGCGATAGCTGACTGCTTCCAAGAGCAGCTAGCCGAAGACCTGCCACCCTTGCCGCAGTACGGCACCCACGAAGCAAGCGAGGTTCGGACCAGTGGCCGATTCTTTAACGTGTAGCACCTGCAAGTTTGCGCACCCGCGCCAGCTAGCAGGCAAGATCGAGTGCCGTCGTTTCCCGACAGCGCTGGACGTTTACCCAACTTACAAGTGTGGCGAGTATGCACCTTTACCAGCTAAGCGACGAACTCGCCGTAGGTCTAACGACTAGCGGCACGCTCTGTCTGTACGACATCGGCGTCATTGATGACCTAGACGAGTGCGAGACGGTGGACGAGGTGTCTGCCCTGCTCGATGGGGCCAGCATCTGTGAGCTTGATGAAGAAGAAACAGACTCACTCTTTAACATTCTTAAACTTCACTTTACGGAGACCTCAAATGAAACCATTCAGTAAAGCATCCGAAGAACGCAACTTCACGCTTGGCCGTTGCCGTCTACTGCGCAATCGAGCGGACACGTTTTGGTACAGCGTCGAAGCACCAGACGCCACGACCGGAAAGTACGAGCTAACCATTGCGATTCCGCAACCAGTTTGGGCTGAGATTGAAGACGACTGGAACAGCTTGCACGAAAGTTGGGGCGTCAATCCAAGCCAGCGCACGAAAGAGATTGAAGTCTTTGACGAGACGATGGTGCTGTTGCGAACGGCACGGGACCAGCGCTTTAAAGACGGCGTGGACTTTAGCCAGCCTAAAATCTTTGATTGGAACGCCAAGTTAGCTAGCCCCGACCTTGCAGTGGGTCATGGTTCTGTCATCCGCCCGACGATCAAACTGCGCACGACGCAGTACGGTGGCAAGAACTACATGCAGGTGCAGCCGGTGAGCTTCCAAGTCATTCAGATGGTTGAGCATGTCGAACAAGCTGGTGGCGGTGCTGCCGGTGGCGGTGCCGACAATCCTTACGGCGTTGAAGACGACGGTGGCGTTCTTGAGAGCGCGGCGTAGTAACAACCCGGCTGGGCTATGCGATCAGCAGGGCGTCATCAAAGCCTTTCGGTCACAGTTTGAAGACCGGATTGCGCGTGACCTCTGCGCTCGCAAGATACCGTTCCGCTACGAGCGTGAACAAGACCGACTGCAATGGACACGGCCTGCGACGCATCACGTCTACTCACCAGACTTTGTGCTGATACGCCCTGATGGACACCTAATTTACCTAGAGGCCAAAGGGCGTCTAACGGGTGAGGACATGGCGAAGATGCTGCACGTTTGCAGGCAGCACAGTGAGTTGGACATTCGGTTTTTATTCTCAAATGCCAAAACCAGCGCAGGCCGACAGAAAAAGAACGCTGGGCAATGGGCAGATAAGCACGGCTTCAAGTGGGCGGAGGCTCGCGTGCCTGACTCTTGGGTGAAGATATGACAACAGATGACTATGAAGGTGCGACCGCAACACATTTACCATGCGAGGCGTGTGGGTCGAGTGATGCACTGGCCGAATACACTGACCACACGTTCTGCTTCTCTTGCCGTACACATACGTGGACAGTAGAGCGGGAAGGTGGACCAGAAGCAGCACCAAGCGAGGCACGACCGCACGGCAAGGTGCAGAAGATAGCATCACGGCAGCTTAATCATCTTGGCACGTTGCAGCGCTACGTTGTTGAGACTGACGCCAGCGGTGCTACTTTGTTTCACTACTTCAGCAGTCCCGCTGTCTGGCAGGCAACTAAGGTGCGGCCTAGCCCTGACAGCAAAGACAACATTCATTGGGTCGGCAACGCTAGCAAGCCGCCAATGTACGGCGCGTACTTGCAGAAGCCGACAGCACGCAAGGCGTTGGTCATAGCGGAAGGCGAGTATGATGCTTTGACGCTTGCTGATAAGCTACCGCTTGACCGTTACCATTGTGTCAGCTTGCCCGGTGGTACAGCGAGCGTGGCCGGTGTCTTGCGGGATCATTGGGATTATTTGCAAGGCTGGCGGGAAGTCATACTTGCTGGCGACAATGACGAGCCGGGTCGCGAGGCGGTGGACGCATTGGCGAATGCCCTAGTGGACTCGGTGCCGGTGGCTATTGTGCAGTGGCCGAGCGACGTCAAGGATGCAAACGAGGCTGACCTAAAGAAGCACGACATTGCTGCCTTAGTCGAAGGCGCTGCACCGTTCCGGCCTAGCAACATTCACGACATGCACGACCTGATTCCGTCATTGGCGAAGCCGATTGACTACGGGCTACCCATCATGTTCGAGCGGTTGTCTGACAGACTAGGTGGCTACCGAAAAAAAGAGCTATGGACAATCGTGGCAGGCACTGGTGTCGGTAAGTCAACGCTTGTCGGCCACATGACGCTGGACCTGCTAGTCAATCACGGCAAGCGACCGGGCATCATGTTCTTGGAAGAGAACAGTGAGCATGCGTTGCGGCGTCTTCTCAGCATCCATATGGGTACGAACTTGCTGCGCCCTAACGTCAGCGTCAGCGTGACTGAACAGATAGCGGAAGCTGAAGCGCTGTTTCCGCCCGGCACTTGCTACACCTATGACCACTTTGGCAACGTGTCAGCCGAAGCGCTGTTGCAACGCATGAGCTACATGGCGAAGGCTGTTGGCTGCGACTACATCATCCTTGACCACATCACGATGGCGTCAACGCTACCGATTGGCGGGGGCAATGGGCAGCTTAACGAGCGACAGGGCATTGACGCACTCACCACAGAAATCCGCTCGCGTATCGTTGAGGGCTGTGGTGTTGGTGTCATTATGGTCAGTCACACGCGCAAGCCACAGAACGGCGACCACAGCGACGGGTCAGCGCCTGTCAAACTGTCAGACATTAGGGGCAGTGGCTCAATCGCCCAACTTTCAGATGCAGTTATTTCAATAAGCAAAGCAAAGGATACGGCTGGCGACGTCGTGAAGAACGCTGTGGACCTAGCCGTGCTGAAGAACCGGCACAGCGGCAACGTCGGTTCGGCAGGCACTTTAATGTATGACGATATTCAAGGCAGGCTCAGCGACAGTACCGGCTTATGACGCGCTCTATGACGTCCATGATTGGGCGGTTGAGCGTGCAATCCGCGACCCAAAGTTTGGTGCGGTACGGGATAGGCTTGCCGCTGAGATACGCAAGGTCGAGCAAGGGCCGGATAGCATCGAAGCTGTCATTGAATTGTTACGCTTGGGAATTGGTTTGCACGTCACTGACTTGCGGACAATGGGGTTCTGGTGGCGCAAGCCGGGGAACCTTTGGTGGAAGATAAGACAACGAGGACATCAGCTTGTCGGCATCCCAACAGGGCGTGCGGGTAAGCGCTACTATTTGGAGGAATATGCGCCATGCCTCTCGCATGTGACATTGAAACAGACGGACTAGACGCCACTGTCATCACGGCCCTGTGCTGGATAGACATAGAGACAGGCGAAGAACATGATTGTGGCCCTGACATTGAAGCCGGGTTGCGCACGCTGATGGACTACGACGGTGAGCTTGTCTTTCACAACGGCGTGGACTTTGACCTGCCTGTCATCCAAGAACTTTACGACTGGTTTGAGCCGAAGCACCCGATAGTTGACACCCTTGTCCTGAGTCGGCTGGCCTATCAAGACATGCTAGGTCACGACATGGGCCTATGGGACAACAAGACCATGAAGTTGCTGGACCGGCGCGCTCGAATTGGCAGTCATGGGCTTGCAACGTGGGGCGTTCGGTTGCGTATGGCAAAGCACGTCTATGTTGACGACAATGACGAATGGCCTGACCACTACACCAAGCGCCTTGGCGAATACTGCCTGCAAGATTGCCGGGTAACGCGCAGGCTGTACGGCCACCTAATGCAGCAGCCACTGTCGCCTGTGGCCGTTGAGCTAGAGCATGCGTTTAGTGCGGCCATGCGAGCAGTGCGCGTGCGCGGCTTTGCCTTTGACGTCGAGGCAGCGGAGGACTTGTGGCAAACACTGAGCGACAAGGTAGCCATGATTGAGCATGAGCTAGTCGGTACGTTTGGTGGCTGGTACGCACCGGTCGGTGAGCCAGTCGTGCCAAAGCGCAGCGTGAAGTACAAAGACAAGCCGCACGTTACGGAAGGCGTGCCGTATCAAAAGGTGGCTTATACTGTCTTCAACCCGCAATCCCGTGCGCACATCGATAAAGTTTTGCAGGACCGGGGCTGGGAGCCTGACGTCTTTACCCCTACTGGACAGGCCAAGGTGGATGAAGACACGCTGCGCAAAATTGCAGACAGGTGGCCGGAAGCTGGCTTGTTGGCTGACCACTTCATGCTTCAGAAGCGCCGTGCCTTGTTGCTGTCGTGGCGTGAGGCGCAGCAGTACGGCAGGGTCAACGCACAGATAATTCCTAATGCCACGATCACCGGCCGCACTAGCAGTAGAGCGCCAAATTTTCAGCAAGTGCCGCGCGTCGGTTCACCTTACGGTAAAGAGTGTCGCGCATTGTTCACTGCCAGCCCCGGTCGCGTCTTGCTAGCCAGTGACCTTGACCGCGCTGAGTTGACCATGCTCGCCCACTACCTAGATGACGACGGGGCATACGGCGAGTTGCTACAGACAGCCGACATTCATCAAGTCAACGCTGACCGAATGGGTATCACGCGCAATCAGATGAAGGGCGTGCAGTTCGGCTTTATCTATGGTGCCGGTGACGCCAAGCTAGGTGAAATGACAGGACTACCCGGTGCCGAAGTGCGCGAACGTCTTTACGCTGCAATCCCCGGCCTGTCAGACTTGATTGCAAAGGTGCAGAAAGACAGTGAGCAGGGCTATATTGTCAGCATTGACGGGCGGCATATCCCGGTAGCTAAGAAGCACACGGCGCTGAACTATTTGATTCAGTCGGCCACCAGTTCTGTCGCTAAGCGCTGGGCGGTCAACTGTTGGCAAGCCATGCTCGACATGCGGTGCGACCTGTGCCTCTACGTGCATGACGAATTGCAGTTCGACTGCGACCCGGCGCTGACTGAACGGGCTGGTGAAATTGTGCGTGAGTCATTGCGCGAGAGTAACGATTACTTTAAAGTCACAACCCCGCTCACCTGCGATTTGCAGCAAGGCGCTAACTGGTCGGAGAGCCACTAATGTCACTCTACAAGAACATGAACGCGCGGAAAAAGGCAGGCACCAGCCGCCCGAAATCCAAGAGTACGATCAGCAGCAAGACCTACTCGGACATGAAGAACAAGAGGGGCGGGTTCGCGTCGAAGAAGAAATGAAGCGGCTACTTGCAGCACTTGCTTTGTGTCTTAGCGTACCGGCAGCAGCGGACAGCCAGCAGCTAGCCCTGTCTGAGCCAGCGGTCTTCCTGCCGATGCTGACACGCGGCGTTGAGAACGGCATTGCTGACCCTATCTGGTTTTACATTGCGTCTATTATCAACGGTGCAAACACCTATGCCGTGCTGACAGCCGGACAGCCCGTTATCTGTGGCGCACCTGTCGGTGACGACATGGGCCTGACGACTGACACGATCATGCGGTTCGTTGTGGTCAACGATTTAGTTGCAGATAAGAATGCGTTGTTCGAGATCGTCATAGTGCTGAGCCACGCTGAAGCCTTTCCTTGCAACACAGACTGGAATGTTTGATGCGAGCAGTCATTGACGCTGACGTCATTGTCTACCAAGCGTGCATTGCCGCTACTGTCACAGCCGAAGTGGAGCTAGGCGGCGACCTTGTACTGCACGACCATATGAGCGTGGCACACGGCGAAGACACGTTCGATGCTATGGTGCAGAGCGTCAAAGATCAGGTTGAGACAGAAGACGTGATGCTTGTCTTGAGCGCTGACACAAACTTCCGCAAAGACATATACGAGCGTTACAAACATAACCGCAAAGGCATCCGGCCTATCGGCTGGTCGAGCATGCGACAGCACGCGCAGGACGCTTACGGTGCCTTTTACGTCTCGCCGCTGGAAGGTGACGACCTTGTTGGCATCCACGGTGGGCAACCGGGCAGTGTCATTGTGTCAATCGACAAGGATTTACGCACCATTCCCGGCATGCACTTGGATAACGAGACGGGCGAAGTGTACGAGATTGACGAGCAGGCGGCTGACCGTTTTTGGATGACACAGACGCTAACCGGCGACAGCGTTGACGGCTACCCCGGCTGTCCCGGTATTGGGAAGGTTCGCGCTGAGCGGATGCTTGAAGAATGCGAGCCGGTACTTGCCGACATGTGGCCGGTGGTTGTGGCGGCATACCAGAAGGCAGGACTGACCGAAGATGACGCACTCGTGCAGGCGCGTCTTGCTCGAATCTTACGACCAGATGATTACGATGGAGGAACAATTAAGCTATGGCAACCGACCTAGTGAACTTTCCGCCCCACTACACGCAAGGCATTGAGTGTTTCGATTACATCAGTAGTCACAACATGTCTTACGCAGAAGGGGCAATATGTAAGTACATCACAAGGTACAAGCATAAAGGAACACCACTACAGGACTTGAGAAAAGCTGAGTGGTACTTGAAGAAACTAATTATTGAACAAGAAGCGCGCGAGGAATTACTTGATGACGTTCAGAAATGAGTTCGGGGCGACGATTTTTCGTCAGAAATACTCGCATGAGGGTGCGGAAACGTGGGAAAAGCTGGCCCGTGCGCTGGTCGAAAACGTGGTTCAGCATCGTCTCCCCAAAGACACCAAGGCGGAAATAGCGCAGCTTATCATTGAGCAGAAATTCCTGCCCGGTGGCCGCTACCTTGCCAACGCCAACCGACCAGAAGACGCACGGTTCTTTAACAACTGCTTTTTGCTCAAGGCAGAGGAAGATACCAGAGAGGATTGGGCTGATTTATCTAAGCGGGTAGAGCTATGTTTAACCTCGGGTGGCGGTATCGGCGTGGATTACTCGGTCTACCGGGAGAAGGGCGCACCGCTTGGCCGCACAGGTGGCGTGGCGTCTGGCCCTGTGTCCAAGATGATAATGATAAACGACATCGGGCGCGCTATCCGGCAGGGTGGTGACAGACGGTCGGCAATCTACGGCAGCTTGAGCGCTGAACACCCTGACGCTGAAATGCTTTTGTACGTCAAGGATTGGGACAAGATAGAGATTGCTGGCACTGGCAAGTCTCTGGCTGACGTCAAGGAACTGGACTTCAACTTCCCCGCACCGCTCGACGGCACGAACATCAGCCTCAACTACGGTGACAAGTGGATGAGCCGTTACAAGCGCACGGGCGACCCCGGCTCAGTGTTCCGGCAGAACGTGCGGCAAGCGATGAAGTCTAGCGAGCCCGGTTTCAGCTTCAACTTTGGCGCTAAGTCAGACGAGACACTGCGCAATGCGTGCTGTGAAATCACGTCAGCGGATGACAGTGACGTCTGCAACCTCGGCTCGCTGAACATGTCACGGTTCGACAACCTTGAGGACTTCCGTGATGCAGTTGAGCTAGCGACGGCGTTCCTGTTGTGCGGCACAATGAGCAGCGCAGTGCCTTTTGAGAAGGTAGAGCGTGTTCGCAGCCGCAACAGACGTTTAGGGTTGGGGCTTATGGGCGTTCACGAATGGCTGATTAGCCGTGGCGCACGCTACGAAATGACGGACGAGCTAAGCGACTGGATGCGTGTCTATCAAGCGGCGTCCGACAGCACAGCTAAACAGCTTGCCAACACGCTCAGCGTCAGCGAACCAGTGGGCAAGCGCGCTATTGCGCCGACAGGTTCCATTGGCATTCTGGCTGGCACGACCACAGGCATCGAGCCACTATTCAGCGTAGCATACAAGCGCCGTTGGCTTGGCCCTGACGATACGTGGCAGTATCAATACGTGGTCGATTCAGCCGCGCAGTCAGTTATTGACATGTACGGTGTGGACCCTGAGAGCATTGAGTCTGCCTTGGACTTGGCGGCTGACCCTGAGCGCCGCATCAAGTTCCAGTTTGAAATGCAGAAGTTTGTCGATCACGCCATTAGCTCAACGATCAACCTGCCTGCGTGGGGTAGCGACCTTAACAACGAAGACACAGTTGATAGCTATGTTGACTTGATTGCTAAGTACGCGCATGGCCTGCGTGGTCTTACATTCTATGCCGACGGTAGCCGTGGCGGTCAGCCTTTGACAAGCGTGCCGTACAGTGAGGCTAGCAATCAGCAGGGCATCACGTTCGTGGAGACCCATGACATGTGTGACATCAGCGGAGGTGGCACCTGTGGCAGTTGAGCAGCCCATCATTAAGCCTGAGTTGCTGGAATACTTAGCAGAAATGTTCCCTGACCAAGTACCAGCACCGGAGGCAACAGAGCGTGAAATCTGGATGGCGGTAGGCGCAGTTCGCGTTTGTCGTCATCTTGCGTTATTATACGAGCAACAAAATGAAAACATTCTCAACCGAAAGGTGACTTAAAGATGTGCTTATTCGGTGGCAACCGCGCCCCGGCCCCACGGCCAGCGCCTATGCCCATGCTCCCCCCATCACCGCCTATCATTGTGCGTGCGCCAGAGCCGACACCTGCCCCGATAGAAGAAGCAGGACCGGAACAATCAGCACCAGCAATGGCTGGCGGCAACAAAGCCAATAAGTCCTTAGCGCTCCGCATTAGACGGCCAAGTAACGCGCAGGTGTCTTCTCCTATTAACTTGGGTGCAGCGAAAGTTGGACTCAACAGTGGAACAAAGTAACTGCGCGTCTCGGTTTGAAGCGCTAGGCACCCTGCGCGAAACCTTCCTACAGCGAGCGCGCGAGTGCGCTAAGCTGACACTACCCACCCTGATACCGGAGAGCGGCCACAGTAGTGCCAGCCGGTTTTACACCCCGTACCAAGGCATTGGTAGCCGTGGCGTCAACAATCTAGCGGCGCGTCTGCTGCTAAGCCTGCTGCCACCTAACACCCCGTTCTTTCGTCTGACACTCACTGACGCTGAAGCAGCACAGCTTGCAGAAGAACAGCAACTTTACGGCGCAGTCGAAGCTGAGTTGTCTGGCATCGAGCGTGCCGTGATGGGCGAGATTGAACGCGAGGGCTTGCGCGCTCCCGTGTTTGAAATGCTGAAGCACCTTATCATTGGCGGGAATGCGTTGCTGTATCTACCTCGTTCCGGTGGCGCAAAGGTTTACGGCATAGACAAGTTCGTTTGCGTAAGGGATTCGGTCGGCAATCTGCTTGAGGTCATCATAAAAGAACAAGTGTCACCTGCTGTCCTAGACAGTGAGACCGCTGCGATGATTGACGGGCAGAAAGACGACGTGGACCTGTTCACCAAGTTCTACATTGAGGACGGGCGTTGGCGTGTCTATCAGGACTTAGGTGGTCAGGTAGTTCCCGGCTCTGAAGGTAGCTGGCCACTCGACAAGCCGCCTATGATGGCCTTGCGGTGGAACCGTGTTGACGGTGAGGACTATGGCCGGGGGTTCGTTGAGGAATACTTGGGCGACCTGATTAGCCTTGAAGGTCTCAGCCAAGCTATCCTTGAGGCGAGCGCTGCCAGTAGCAAAGTCGTCTTCCTTGTGGCACCGAACGGAACGACGCGCGTTCAAGACTTGGCCGAAGCTAACAGTGGCGACTTCCGCAGCGGCAACGCAGCCGAAGTGTCAACGGTACAGGTGAACAAGCAGGCTGACATGTCAGTCGCCAGTGCTGTCGCGCAGTCTATCGAGCAACGGCTAGGCCAAGCGTTCATGCTGTACGACAGTGTGGTTCGCAACAGTGAGCGCACTACAGCCTTTGAAGTACGCGCGCAGATCAATGCGTTGGAGACAGCGCTAGGCGGCACGTACTCCATGCTGAGCAATGAGTTCCAGCTTGTGTTTGTCAGACGCCTAATGGAACGCATGCAGCAGCAGCAACGCCTGCCGAAACTGCAAGACGGGCTGGTTGAACCTAGCATCGTCACGGGTACGGCAGCACTTGGTCGCGCAAACGACCTTCAAAACCTTCAGACATTCTTCCAGTTCATTGGTCAGCTAGGGCCAGAAATCCTGCAAGGCTACTTGAACATGGACGAGTTTGTGAAGCGTACCGGTGCCGCCCTTGGCATCGAAATGGACGGGCTAGTCAAGACGGCTGAGCAAAGACAGCAGGAAGAAATGGCCCGTCAGCAAGCAATCCAGCAACAGCAAGCCGCAGAGATTGCCAAGAGCGCAGCACCGCAAGCCGTGGCCGCAGCGCAAGAGCAATACATGCAAGCGGAAGGTGAAACCGTACAATGACAACCGAACAACTAAACCTACCCATGCCTGACCAAGAGCAAGCCGCGCCGCAATCCCTTGAGGAACAGGTTGCGGCAATGGAGGCAGCACAAAATCCAGAAGCTGCACCGGAGCCAGCGCCGTCAGAACCAACGCGCCCTGAGTGGCTGCCGGAAAAGTTCAAGACACCCGAAGACCTAGCCAAGTCATACAGTGAGCTTGAGAAGAAACTCGGTAGCCGCGAGCAATCGCCACAGATGGACGGTCTCATTACTTCTGCTGAGCAAGAGTTCATGGAGAACGGCGGCGAGCTTAGCGAGGAAACGATTGAGAACTTTGAGAAGATGGGCATACCGCGCGCCTTTGTCGAACAAGTGCGAGACATGCGCGTGCGCGAGGCAGAACAGAATCGCCAAGCTATCATCAATGAATTTGGTGGAGACGAAATGGTGTCTCAAATGCAGGCGTGGGCTGGGCAGTCTTACGATGAGCCAATGATCGAGCGCCTTAACGACATGCTGAACAGTAACGACGTGACGACTGTGAAGATGGCAATGAACCAAATCCGCACAGACTTTGCGTCAGCCACTGGCGCGCAAGAGCCAAGGCAGACAGTGAGCGGTCGCGGTCAAGCAGCGCCAGAAGGCTTCCGCTCGACAGCCGAAATGGTGGCGGCAATGCAAGACCCGCGTTACCGTAAAGACCCGGCATTCCGTCAGGAAGTCGAGCGCAAAGTAGCGGCGATGTAGCATGGCAATCGGACGTCTGAGCGAGCGCGGCATCGCGCTGATAGCATACTATGAGGCTGGGGTGTCGTTGGAGCTGACTGACGGCACGACCCCGTATCCCGGTGGCCCACGCGAGACACCGCTGAAATACCGTAAGGTTTACATGGATAACCTTGCGTCTACCCCTGTGCTGACTGTGGGCTACGGCACGACAAGCTACGACGTTGACTACTTGAGCGAAGGTGACACCTACACGCACGGCAAAGTGGTCGAAATGTTCTTGAAGACGATTACGCGCTATGAGGACGCCGTGCGTGCTGCCGTCCTAGTGGACATCAACCAGAATCAGTTCGACGCCTTAGTGTCATTTACCTACAACGTCGGCATTCACGGCCTGACAGGAAGCACGCTGCTGCAATGTCTGAACCGTGGGCAGTTCCATGCGGCAAGCCAAGAGTTTCACAAATGGGTGTACGCTGGCGGCAAGCAGTACGCTGGGCTTATCAAGCGCCGTGCTGCTGAAAGTGCGCTGTTTCTGACACCCATCAAAAAGGTACGTCAAAGCCTGACGGAAAGCCGCACGATCAAGGCCGCTGTGCCTGCTGCTGTGGTGTCAGGACTGACTGCCGTTGCGCCTGTCATTGAGCCTGCACGCGAAGTTGCATCCTTTGTCGAGAATTACACTTGGGTTGTATTCGTTGCGCTAGCGTTAGCATTTTGTTATATACTCTGGCTGCGCGTTGACGATTGGCGCAAGGGCAGACGATGAAGAACCTACTGAGTTGGCTGTCTGCGTTCGCGGCGGGAGTCGCTGTGACGGGCTACCTGTTGAAGACGCGCAAGACACAACAAGGCTTCCAAGATGCAGCCGAAGCAAGCAATGAAGTTAATCGCCTTGACAGTGATGATGCTGTTCGTCGCGAGTTGCGAGCAAAAGGCTGGTATCGCGGACCTTAAAGAACAAACCTGCACAATCTGGCTCCCCGTGTTTGTCTCCCCGGCAGACACTATCGAGACACAGACGCAGGTGCTGAGAAGCAACCTAGCGCGACAGGCATACTGCCACTAGCGCTGACATAAGCGGCCCATACGGACAACCGCGCGAGAAATCCACGTAGTTACTATTTACGAAAGGGCCAAACAAATGGCTAACGCTACTGTTTCCCGCCTAGGTATTGGGTCGGGTTCAACTTACACTCAACCGCCCACCAACCAAACGCAGTGGGACACTAACAACGAATTGTTTCTTCGCCTTTGGAGCGGAGAGGTCCAAGCGGCCTTTGATGCAAACACCGTACTGCGCGAGCGGACACGGGTACGCACCATCCAGTCTGGCAAATCTGCTCAGTTCCCGGCTATCGGTAAGACCATTGCGGAATACCACTCTAGCGGGACGGAATTAACTGGTTATTCAATCAAGCAAGACGAGCGAGTGATTCACATTGACGACATGTTAGTGAGCCACACGTTCATTGCGGACATTGACGAGGCTAAAAACCACTACGACGTGCGCGGTGAGTTCACTAACCAGATGGGTCGCGCCTTGGCACTGACCTATGACCGCAACCTGTTTGCTGCCGCTGGTAAGGAAATCTTGGCTCCGACCGGTTCACTGGCAGATCAAGGTGTCGCTGAAGCAATCAACATTAACGCTGCCGTAACTGGTGTCGTGGATGCTGATGGTTCCGCTGGCGACCAGACCACCAACACTGTTGCCGAACTGATTGACGCAATCTATCTGGCAGCACAGAAGCTGGACGAGAAGTTCGTGCCAGAATCTGACCGTTTCGTGTACGTGTCCCCGGCTGTGTACTATGGCCTCGTACAGAACGATAAGATTCTGAACCGTGACTTTGTGTCTAACAACGGCGACTACGCTGACGCTTCCGTTCTGCGTGTTGCTGGGATGCAAGTTGTCAAGACGACCAACATGGCAATCAATCACGGCTCGCTGGGCAGTGCAGATCAGATTGGTGGCAATGACCGCTTCCCTGACTTCCGCACTAAGTACAACGCGGACATGTCGAACTTCCTCGCGCTCATTATGCACCCCGAAGCCCTTGGTACGGTGCAGCTTTTGGGCCTTGGTTCTGAGAGCAGCTATGACCCTAGACGACTTGGAACCTTGATGGTGTCGAAGCTCGCAGTGGGCCACGGAGTCCTCCGCCCTGAGTGCATGATTGGCATTACCGGTAACGCTCCGACCGACCTTTAAGGTCTAGCTTTTAGGGGTGGCTTCCGGGCTACCCCTATTCCCTTTTGCAGCAGCGGAGACACCACACATGGGCAATCCAGTCGTAGCCACTACAGAACTTGAAGCGGTCAATACGTGTCTGATGAACATTGGCGAGACGCCAGTGCAGAGCCTTGAGGATGACACCGTTGTTGACGCCACCATTGCACTCGACATCGTGCGCAACGTCACGCGCGAACTGCAAACTCAGTCGTGGCATTGGAACACTGACGTCCAGATCAAACTCGCTCGCAACCTTGAAGGCCGCATCGTGCTTGCGCCGAACGTCATGCGAGTGAAGCCAAGCGGTAACGACAGCCACCTGCCCATCGTGCAGCGAGGCGTCTATTTGTATAACCGGCTGACCCATAGCTATCAATTTGACCATGACATCACTGTCGATCAGACGATTGGTCTCCCTTACGACGAACTGCCAGAGACTGCGCGCCGCTTCATTGCCTTGCGTGCTGCGCGGATTTTCCAAGAGCGTACCATTAGCAGCGAGACGCTGGCGCAGAGCGACCGCTTTGACGAGCAGACGGCGTACACGCAACTGGTCAACGAGGAAACCAACGTGGCCGGTTACAACATGATTGCCGACAACATTAGCACCGCACGCATCGTTCACCGCACGGGATTGTTCCGCTAATGCCCCTGATTAGTGACACCATTCGCGACCTTGTTGGTGGCGTCTCGCAGCAGTCAGAGAACTTGCGGTTCAGCAACACGGCCAGCGAGATTGAAAACGCCTACTTGTCACCAGTTGTCGGCATGCAGAAGCGTCAAGCGACTGAGTGGCTAGGCGAACTGTACGACTACGGTACGACGAACGCGCCGACGTTCAGCGACAAGGCGGCAACGCACTTTATCAACCGTGACGCCACAGAACACTACTGTCTTGTCGTGGATGCTGACGGGCTGCGTGCCTTTGATGCTGACACCGGGCAGGCGTTGCGGGTCGAAGTGGACGACAGCGCCTCAACCGACTACCTGACGAGCGGCACGGCCAACTATGCTCAAAGCCTACGGTTCGCAACCGTGGCCGACACGACGTTTGTGGTCAACCGGAACGTGACTGTTTCTGGTGGCGAAAACCGTAACTTCGAAGCTCACCATTTTGCTACCTATCCGCAACTAGCTTATGACACGGAACGCGGCGGTGGCGGTGGGGATGACGGTAGCTCTAGCCCAAACTACACGGCGCAGCGTAGTACGCTAGGCGGGCCGGTCTTCCGCATTCAGATAAGTAATTCAGTCCTAAACCAAAGCAGCGGTCAATATTGGGGTTTTCAAGTTGACAATCGTAATATTGCAATCGGTTCTGTCTCTAGTAATACAACGTCGTTAAGCAGCTTTTTTACCTCGCTTTCCGGGACGTTCACTGACCGCGCTAACGCGGATGCAACTCGACCCGATACAGGTGCGGCAGCTAACGTCAACCAATACACTTACTTTATTATTCCAACTGTAGGGTCATACACAAGCGCACCACAAACTCTTGCGCAAATGCTGCAAAGAAGTATTACGTTTGCAGCTTCATACAGTTTGTCGCCGAATGACTTGCTTGCAGGGCCGTTCTTTTCAACCACGTATGTCGATCACCAACAAAATTCTTACATTGATTATACTATTAAGTCGCGCACCGCTGGCGCTTACGGGCCATCTTCAAGCAGGCCAACAGTAAACGGGCGCACGTTGACCTATGATTTAAACATTAACGCAACAACGGGTAAGTTACAAATATCCGACGACAATGGCGCAACGTATCGGCCTTTGCGCGTAAACGATCACCCTACGTTCCACAGTTATGCTGGCGATGCTATCCGGCCTCATGCTAATCCTGACATTGATTTTGGTAACATCACGTCCGCGTCTGCCTTCGGCTTGCTCACAATAGTTGGCAGCGTATTTAGTAACAATGGAATCGCTAGTGGGTCAGGGCTGACGACTGCTGAAGAAACGCTGCTAAACGATATTATCTTTGTTGTCGCAGGGGAACATTCCGCTAGCGATTGGCTTGGCCCTAATGTCTTCCCCGATGTGCAGCCTTGGTCGTCCGCTACCATTACACACACCGTCGTAAACACAGGTAACAACTTTCCGTCAGTCGGCACATTCCAAGACC
>Ga0129348_1000406_pt1 | contig 15524 bp, 20 predicted proteins | sample CPBDNA_4_FD_94424 | JGI IMG/M metagenome (GOLD analysis project Ga0129348, IMG submission 94424) | Freshwater to marine salinity gradient microbial communities from Chesapeake Bay, USA - CPBay_Sum_27_0.8_DNA | ecosystem: Environmental > Aquatic > Marine > Coastal | place: USA: Chesapeake Bay...
CTAGCAGTTCAATTGAAGGTAGTAATTCCAGAAGAAATGCGTCCCCGTAAAGTAAAAATCAGTAACGGGGGAAACACACGTGACACAAGCAGTACTGGTAGCTCACAGCTACTTAACGAAAGCGATTGAGGTAGTAATTGAATCAATCGTTGGATTCTTCAAAAGCGTTGGTAAAGCAATCATTTTAGCGAGACAAGCAGAAGCTAATCGCAGAGTAGCGCATTATCTTCGATGTGAATATCCTAAGAAAACATACGAAGAGATCGTAATGATGCTTAACCAGCAAACCATTGATAGGATCTACAAATGAGGTATGTATTCAGGACATTGTCAGGCATTTGGAACTCGGTAAGACCGAAGACTGAAGTCGAAAGAATAGAAGAATACCTATCTAAATCAACTGACCTAGTCGACCTTGAGCGTCGGCAAAAGCAGTTGAAATGGTCTGCCAATCCTAATCTTAGGGGTTGGGTCTAAAGGGTCGTTACTTAATAAACGCGCGAGGGACCACGGTTAGTCCCTCATACATAAACACACAACACAGGAGACAAAATATGTCAAATAAAAATCCTTTCGAAATCCGCACTGATATGCTAGCAATGGCTAAAGATTATATGGACCAACAATACCATATGAACATCGCTTTTGCAGAAAAAGCATTGGAACTTAATAAGAAATCTATTGAAGAAGTACAGGATATGTACAAGATGTATTCGATTGATGAGCTTATGGAAAAGGCAAAAGAAATGTATTCTTTTGTTTCGAAAAAAGACTAAAAGTTTAGAGGGGTCTTAGGGCCCCTCTCCCTTTATTATGGAGACGAATATGTCAAATATTAAAATTGTAAGAATCGCAACTGGTGAAGAACTAATCTGCGAAGTTAAAAGACAGGACGGCAAATACAACCTTAGTGATGTAGCTATCCTAATTCCCACCGAAGCCAATCAACTTGGTCTAGCGCCGTTCATGGCGTATTCCGATGCCAGTGGTGGTTTCAATATCGACCCAACATTCATTATGTTTATGGTCGATCCCGTTGAACAGCTGAAGAACCAATATCAGCAAATGTTCGGCAAAGTAATGACCCCCGATAAGAAAATAATTCTATAAAATGGTTTACATCCTAGCGGATCTATGGTATAATAGTATCTATTGATGATGGAGGTAAACCTTGAAATTCTATACAAGCGTCAATCGCTACGGCAACAATCTGCTCTATGCAGGTTATGAGAATGGTGAGCGAGTTCTTCGCAAGATCCCATTCTCACCGACACTTTACGTAAGATCAAACAAAGACAGTGGATATAAGTCCATTGACGGTACACGAGTTGAACCTCGTGTGTTTGATACTATGCGTGACGCCAAAGACTTTATCGCAACGTACAAAGACGTTGATAACTTTAAGATCTATGGTACAACCAACTACATTAGTCAATTCATCTACGACAAGTTCCCAGGTGACATCAAGTTTGACCGTGATAAGATCAATGTAACAACGATCGATATCGAGGTTGCATCTGATGATGGCTTTCCTCTTCCTGAGGAGGCGGCTCACCCAGTCATCTCTATCACTGTTAAGAACAACATCGACAACACATACTATGTCTGGGGTCTGTATGACTACGATGCGTCTGCTTCGTATATGCAGGATCACAGAGTCATATACAAAAAGTGTGACGATGAGATCAAACTCCTTTTGGCCTTTCTTGACCACTGGAGTAGTTCATCGCATTGTCCTGATGTCGTAACGGGTTGGAACACTCGCCTTTTTGATATTCCTTATCTTGTCAATCGTATCGGTCGCATCATGGGCGATGATATGGTCAAAAAACTATCACCTTGGGGTGTGGTTCAATATCGTAAGATTGCGGTCAAAGGCAAGGAACTTGATACGTATGAAATGTATGGTATCTCTCAACTTGACTACTATGACCTGTTTCAAAAGTTTGGTTACTCGTATGGTGCGCAAGAATCATACAAGCTTGACCATATTGCACACGTTGTACTAGGCGAGCGTAAGTTGTCCTATGAGGAACACAGCTCACTTCATGCCTTGTACAAACACGATTTCCAAAAGTTCATTGATTATAACATCAAGGACGTTGAGTTGGTGGACCGTCTTGAGGATAAGATGGGTCTGATTACTCTGGCACTTACTATGGCCTACAAGGCTGGTGTTAACTATCAGGATACTTTTGGAACAACAATGATTTGGGATACGATCATCTATCGTGATCTTGCAGCTAAGAACATTGTTCCACCTCCATCAATCGACAAGTTCAAAGCTGACTATCCAGGTGGTTACGTGAAGGAACCTCAAGTAGGTCTTCATGAGTGGGTTTGTTCGTTCGATCTAAACTCGCTGTATCCCAACATCATTGTGCAGTGGAACATGAGTCCAGAAACAATCGTTGAGGGTAAGACTGAACCAGGGATCAATCCTGATACCTGTCTTAACGGCGCAAGCAATCCTAATACGAATATGGCACTGGCCGCAAACGGAGTTTACTTCTCCAAAGAACGTCAGGGTATCATTCCTGCTATCATTGTTCAGTACTATGATGAGCGTAGGCTCGTTAAGAACAAAATGCTTGAGGCAAAACAAATTCTTGAGCAGACTGATAAGACTGATAAGCAAAGGGTCTATGAGATCGAACGTGACATTAGCCATTACGAAAACCAGCAAATGTCAATTAAGATTCTTATGAACTCCTTGTATGGCGCACTTGGCAATCGTTACTTCCGATACTTTGATCTTCGTGTTGCCGAAGCAATCACGCTGTCAGGTCAACTTGCTGTTCGTTGGGCAGAGAAGACGGTTAACCTTCGTATGAACCAACTTCTTAAGACTGACAACTTTGATTATGTTATCGCCATTGATACTGACTCGTTGTACATCAACTTCGGTCCTATGGTCGATAAGTTTGAGCCAAAGGATCCAGTCAACTTTCTTGATGAGGTATGTAAGGGTGAGTTTGAAAAGGTACTTGCTGAATCGTATGATGGTCTGTTCAATCAGTTTGCTTGCTACACCAATCGTATGGAGATGGGTCGTGAAGTAATCGCTGATCGTGGCATCTGGACCGCTAAGAAACGCTACATTCTCAATGTACACAACAACGAAGGTGTTCAATACGCTGAACCCAAACTTAAGATCATGGGTATTGAGGCAATCAAGTCGTCAACACCATCGGCTTGTCGTGATGCACTCAAGGAACTGTTCAAGGTTATCGTAAGTGGATCAGAGAGTAAAACTCAGCAAGCCATTCAATCGTTCAAAGAATACTTCTCAACCCTTAAGCCTGAAGAGGTATCGTTTCCTCGTGGCGTGTCTGACATTGCTAAGTGGCAAGACAATAAGACCATCTATAAGAAGGGTTGTCCAATTCACGTTCGCGGTGCATTGCTATATAATATGGCGGTCAAGGACAAAGGCCTTGATAAAAAATACACCACGATTCAAAACGGTGAGAAGATTAAGTTCTGCTATATGAAGGTTCCAAACCCTCTTCGTGAGAACGTAATCTCCTTCCCAGACTATCTGCCTACGGAGTTACAACTCGAAAAGTACATTGACTACGATAAGCAGTTTGAAAAAACATTCTTGGATCCAATCATTCCTATACTTGATGCTGTAGGATGGAATCCTGAGGATACACAAACACTAGAAGACTTTTTTGCATAGGAGAATATTATGAGCAAAGATTGGGTAAAAGATATCGACGAAATGCACGCTAAGTATGGCGTACATAAGTGGATGCAAGCACAGATGCAAGCTGACGTTGATTGGAAGGTTCTTGATGAGTTCCTTAAGTTTCGTCTACAGTTTCTTGACGAGGAGCTAAACGAAACTAAGAAAGCAGTCGTTGAGCGAGATCCTGAGGAGATCGTTGATGGTTTGATCGATCTGTGTGTTGTTGCGATTGGTACACTAAACGCTTTTGGGGTCGACGCGCATAAGGCATGGGACGAGGTTCATCGAGCCAATATGTCCAAAGTGCCAGGTGTCAAAGAAAGCCGTCCTAACCCATTGGGTCTACCTGACCTAATTAAACCAGAAGGTTGGACTGCCCCAAGTCATGAGGATAATCATGGAAATCTCGCTGACGCTGTTTAACAGCATATTTGATAACAAGACGGATAAGCGCATGGATCTCGATTCCTGGGAGGGTTTCGAGAATCTTTTGTATGGATTATCCGCAATTGAAAGAGAGGGTAAAAAAGATGCGCAACTTATATCACCAGCTACTTATATATCTGGGACAACTCGGGCAAACGCGAATGTGGTTGATTGGGGAGGTTGGGCTGCTGTTGATGTTGATGACCATAACTTTAATGGGAACCTAGAAGATGAACTACATAGTAGGTTTGGTAATTATTATTACGTTTGTTATAGCACTGCAAGCAGCAAGGACGATTTCCCGAAGTTTCGTCTCGTCTTCCCACTTACAGCTAAGATTGGACAGCATCAAATCAAACATTTCTGGTTTGCCCTCAACGAAGAACTTGGACGCATCGGAGATGGGCAGACTAAGGACTTATCACGAATGTATTACATCCCTGCAAGTTACGCTGGTGCTAACAACTTTATCTTTACTAATCGTACTGGCATTTGGATTAATCCTCTGGAACTTATGAATAAGTATCCTATGGTCGAGAAGCAAGGTAAGACCTTTCTTGACAGACTACCTGAGTCAATTCAAAAGGAAGTCATTAACCATCGCAAGTCAAAGATGGAGAACACTGGTGTAACGTGGCAGAGCTACAACGATTGTCCTTTCGTTAATAAGAAGATCGTTGATGAGTATAAGGCAATCAGTGGCACTGGTTGGTATCATACAATGTATCGTCTGATGGTATCCATTGCCGCAAACGCAGTTCGTCGTGAGTATCCTATCACTGCTCATGAGGTTGCCGTTCTTTGTCGTGAACTTGATTCTGAGACAGGTAATTGGTACAAGGGTCGTTCGTTTGAGGTGGAAGCGGATCGTGCTATTGAGTTCGTCTATAAAAATATGTAAAAATATGCATTTTTTCTATTTACATTCCCTTCGATCTATAGTATAATAGTAGCTATCAGATGGAAGGAGAACTACTGATGGCTTATTATGACAAGGTGAATACTGATATCAAGCTAAAACTTTATGTTGAACTAATACTTAAAAATCATCCAAACTTTGCTGAAGGAACCCCGTTTCGTGAAGCATTAGTTCAAAAACCACAAGTCTTTAATATTGAACATCTTATTGAGGATATGATGGCCATCAACTCAGGCGGTCAATATAATTTCATTGATGGAATACACGAAGACTTTGATGATGGTTCAGAATGTAAGACTGGTACACTTCATCTTAATGGTATTTCATCAGCAGAAATCACAAATGTTAAATCTCAGAACGGTGTACTTAAGAAAGGTGCTGTTCGCTGTGTTGTACTTAATCCTCGTTTGGAAAAATTACATTTTGTCTTTATCCCTAAAAAGGCACTACTTGACTTGATGACTACTAAAAAAGGTACCATTAAGAAATCAAAATCAGCTTGGTTAAAGTACACTGATAAGAAAGACTCTTTTGATCGTTGCTTTCAGAAATATGGTATCACTGAGTTTGATACATTCAAAGAACTCGCTATGGAGAAAAACCGCTAATGAAATATGATGAAGGTAAACCAAAGATCCATCTAGTACCACCCGAGGCAATCATCGAGGCTGCTCGGGTTTTTGGCTTTGGTGCAGAAAAGTATGGTGAGAATAACTGGCGCAAGGACATACACAAGTTTCCTGTCTCGCGACATTATTCATCCATTCAGCGCCACTTGATGGCGTATATGATGGGAGAGAACGATGATCCTGAAAGTGGTCTTCCTCATCTGTCTCACGCTCTGACTCAAATGATGATTCTTATCATGACGACTCAGGAAGGCAATCCCGAAACAACTGATGACCGTTTTAAGGAGAGTGAATAATGTTGCTATACAGTGTAAAAGATATTCGTCAGTTCTTTATTGATGAACTTAATGACGAAGCATATACGATCGACAAGACCGGTGCAAAAACAATTGAGATGATTGGCGCATCCTTCCTTGCGACTGAACCGTCCATCTTTGGCAAACCAAGTGAGTCGTATATTGATGCAGAGATTAAGTGGTACGAATCTGAGTCCACAAACATCAATGATATTCATCCTAATAAGGAACCACCTGCTGCTTGGAAATACTCTGCCGATCCGCACGGTAACATCAACTCGAACTATGGTCATTTGATTTACTCGGATAAGTATTATAGTCAGTTTGATAACGTAGTCGATGAGTTGGTTCTAAACCCTGATGGTCGTAGGGCAACTATGATATACACTCGTCCGTCAATCTGGGTTGAGTATGATGAAGGCGGTAAATCAGATTTCATTTGCACGAATGCTGTTACTTACTACATTCGTAACAATGAACTGCAGTCAGTCGTTCAGATGAGATCCAATGATGTAGTCTTTGGATATAAGAATGATTACGCATGGCAAAGATATGTTATGGATAGGATCTGTGAAGCTATGAACGATCATGATGACCGCATCTTCGAGGAGGATATTCTTCCAGGCTTTATGCATTGGCAGGTTCAGAATCTTCACGTATACGAACGCCACTTTGATCTGGTGAAATGATATGATACGTCTTATTAATGAAACCGCAGATATTCATAAGCCTTACACAGGAATCAGCAGGATTGAGTTTATCGTAGAGGATGAAGCATCGTTAGAAGAACTACTAGAAGCTTTTGAGAAATTTGCTTTAGCGTCTGGTTATTCTTTTAAGGGCAATTTGGATTTTGTTCAAGATGAGTGCTAATTGGAACAACAGATACCTTTCACTCGCTAGAGAAATCTCAGCTTGGTCAAAGGATCCGTCAAGAAAGATTGGTGCCATAGCAGTTGGATCCAAAGGTCAAGTTTTGGCTCAAGGATACAATGGATTCCCTCGTGGAATAGCCGATACGAAAGAACGATATAACGATCGTCCTACTAAATACAAGTATGTTGTTCATGCTGAAATGAACTGCATATATAATGCTACTTATAATGGTGTATCTCTCGATGGCTCAGATATGTACGTATGGGGATTACCTATGTGTTCAGACTGTGCCAAAGGTGTGATACAGGTTGGTGTGAAACATGTCTTCTGGGGTACGGATCAATTAGTTCCTAGAACCTGGGTGGACTCTTTGGATGATACCACGTCTATGTTTAATGAAGCAGGTATTAAAATTACCTGTTTACATTCTCCTGGAAGTGTGGTATAATAGCTATGTTATGGAAAATTGTACTGACGTGATATTCATAGGCATGCAGCCATCAAAAGCGCGGTTTCGTAAGAACTGCGCCCTTGATCGTTTTAGCATATGGATGGAAAAGCTAGGCATAAACTGCGTTACCTTTCAGAACGCAATCACTGATGAGGATCTTCCACAAAAGGTTACATCAGCCGATTTTCAAATGCTATATAGATGCATACAGGGTTACAGCAAGGTTGTTGCTCTTGGTGCATTATCGTCTCAGATACTAAAGTCAATGGGTGTGCCGCATTTTCGTATGCCACATCCATCGCCTAGGAATCGTTTGCTGAACGATAAGGCATATGAAGAAATGATGTTAATTGAACTTAGGAGTTATATAAATGGTGAACCTAGTGATTCCGGCAGCTGGAGCAGCTACGAGGCTGCGTCCACTTTCGACAAATACTTCAAAGGTAATGGTGCGGGTCAACGGCAAACCTTGCCTTGATTACATAATTGAACATGCCAATAAGATGGCAAAGATCGATGAGATCGTTGTCGTTGATGGTCAGTTTAATGATATTCGTGAGTACTGCTCACGCCGACATCCGACCGTTAAAGTTGTAAATCAACCTTCTTTGGATGGACCTCGTGATGCCATATCCATTGGTATGAATGCACTTAATGATACTAATAAACCCGTTGTTGTTTGGTTAGGCGACGCAATCATTCTTGATGAAACTATGAAACTCGGCCAAGACTTTTTACTATGTAAAGACGTAAGAAACCACTCAGATTGGTGTATGTGGGACGGCGATGAGTTTTACAACAAACCTTCACACAAGATCAAGGACGGTGTTGCACTGGTTGGTTTGTATTCATTTGAGAACGGTGAACAGGCTGCTTGGGCATTTTCGTCAACTGATGAATATGATATCTCTCATGCTTTATCGTTATACGGTAAGTTTGATAAAGTACTAACTGATAAGTGGTATGACATTGGCGATCTACCTACGTATTACCAAACTTGTGCAACTCTACTTGATATGAAATCACGTGAGTTCAATCGTATGATATACGACCACGATCTAGGTACACTAACAAAGACACCTGACTATCATAACAACGAATCAGTAATTACTTTACAGTGTGAACGGTTGTGGTATAAAGGACTAACCTTTGAACAAAAATGTTTTGTCCCTCGTATATTTGATAATGATAGCGAAAGTGAAATCACCATGTCGTTTGAGTCAGGTACACTGTTATCTGACATAATGTTATACGAAAATCTTAGCGCATCGGCGTGGGAATATATCATTGATAAACTGTTTAGGATTAAACTAAACTACTTCAGTGATCGTTGTACCAACAAAAGTTTCATGGTTAAGTTTGCCGAACAGGCTCATGAAATCTGGGATAGTAAAACAAGGTCTAGGCTCGACGATACTAGGTTAAGTAAAAAGGTTAAAGTAGATCTTTGGAACATGGCGTGTCTTATTGCTAAAAAGACGTATCCAATTCAGTGTATGCATGGCGATCTTCATTTCGGAAACGTGCTATATAATCAGCAAACGGATCAAATGAAATTGATCGATCCTCGTGGTCGCTACGGTAACTGCGTTGGTACTGAAGGGGATAATATGTACGACTGGGCTAAACTTGCTCACGATCTTTATCATGGATACAACGCTATGGTTGCCGACGTTGATCATAACGAACTGGTAAAGCAAATCTTTGTTGATAAACTTCGCCAGTACAACCTTCCTGTTAAAGATATCCTTGATGGTGGTTTGGTTCTACTCGCAACTTGCATTCCACTTCATTATGACGATAAGGCAAGACAAGACAGATTTACCAAGTATGTGGAGAAATACAACTATGAATAAGTCAATCGTATTCGATCTTGATGACACTATCTGTTTTCCTAATTTGGAATACACAGATACGAAACAGCGATACGGTAATGCACAACCAAACGGTCGCGTGATTGCCATTATGAAAAAACTAAAGGATGATGGTTACCATATCATTATCCATAGTGCACGAAGAATGGTCACTCATAATGGTGATATAGATAAAATTAAGAACGATGTTGGTGAGCTTACTTCTGATTGGCTCAAGTTCTTTGGAGTACCATACGATGAACTAATCTTTGGTAAGCCATACGCGTCAACATACTACGTTGACGATAAAGCAATGAACCTAAAGCAACTATATGAATGGGCTGACAATGAAGATAGCGATAGGTAAAGTCGGAAAGTCAATTCTCTTTGACTCAAACAAATGGGGTGCAATCGGCGGAGACAATGAAGCACCCATCTTTTACGAAAATCTGTTTCACAACAACCCTGACGTAGATTTCTATCTCGTTGGGGTATCTGACTTTACACGGTTGGATCGTAAGGAACAGGAACGTATCAATAAGCATGGTAATGTTCACGACGTATGGGAACATTTTAATGAATGGCGTAAAGGATACGATAATGATGAACGCGGTGAACGTATCTTTTATATGCAGGATTGGATGAAGAACGCTGCACCTAAGTTTGATGCAGGCCTTTTCTTTATGGGTCCGACCGCAACATCAAACGTATGGGGTAAGGCACGCAAGGTAACCGAACCTGATAAACTTGCTTCTCCTCTTATGATGCAATGTAAGTATGCAGGTCCTGTGGTTGATTTCATTAATGAAACCGGAATGCCATACGCAATTATTCTAAACGATCCACGATTCTTTCCGGCACAAATGAGGGATCTATTCCACAGACCAAAGGTTATCCTAAGTCAGTACAACGAAGTAATTAATCATCGTGCGTGGAAAGCATACACTGATATGGAGATGACGCATGTTAAGATCCCTGCTGAATACAAAGCAATGGAAACAATCTTCCTTATTGGAAAGGAAAGAGGCAAAGCTATTGTTGATACTCCATCTACTCTGGATTCATTCTTTACTGATGCGGTAGAACGTAAGGAGGGTGAGAAGGACATTAACTTTATGATCGTATGTAACGAGGGTAGACCATCACGGTATAACGATCTTAAGAAGTACATCCTTGATCACGTAGAGGAAGTGGATATCTATGGTAAGTGGGACGAGCGCACGATTGGTGATGATGTAAGATTCAAAGGTCCTAAGAAGTTTAACGATCTACAAGAAATGCTTCCACGAGTTAAGTACACGTTCTGTATTCCAATTAAGAAGGGTTGGGTAACCGCTAAGTTCTGGGAAATGGCTCACTATGGTATCATTCCTTTCCTACATCCAACATATGATGAACAAGACAATCTTAAGTGTCCTGAGTTTTTACGAGTAAAGGATTCGGCTGACTTGTTCAAAAAGATTCAGTTCCTTGAGGACAATCCTGATGCATACGAAACATTAAAAGGCAACATCGAAAGTATGCTCAAGGATGAATACTACGATGGGTCGTATCTCAACGATCTTGCCATGAAAACGCTGAAGGAGATTACAGCATATGAATGATATTACGTATGGTTCGATCGTACCACTTATTGGTGGAGAGAACCTTGGAATTATGAAATCACTTAAGGGTCAATTACCAGAGTGGGTGTTATCATATACCGACTTTGCTAAGAACGATGCTCACTTTATTAACTACTTAAAAGAAAAGGACTGGAAAGGTGAATACGTTTTTCTCAATGAAGAAGGCAACGAAGGGTATAAAGCTAAAACCGTTGATGTTGTTAATACTGTTTGCCCTTGTGCTGGACTTAGTTCTCTCTCCGTTTCATCTTCTGCAGACTCTGCAGTAAACGAATGGATGTATACGACTTCAGAGTACGTACTTGGTCAAGTTCAGCCAAAGGTGTTCTGGGGTGAGAATGCACCTCGGCTTTATACAAAGGCTGGTGAAAAGGTTGCCAATCGCCTGTATGAAATCGGTAAGCAGTATGGTTACTCACTTAACTTGTATTACACGGAGTCTAGGTTGCACGGTTTGGCTCAAAAGCGACCACGTACGTTTTACTTTTTTACGAAGGGTACCGACAGCGCACCTCTGTTTAGATACATACGTCGACCACTTGAAAACATTGAGGATATTCTTAAGGCCGACCTTTCGCCTGACGATCCTATGAATGTTTTGATCAACTCAGATAACCCTATGGATAATCCTTGGGTTGCTTACTGTGTTCATAAGTCAGGCTCAAAGACTCTTGCTGAGTATTACGAAAAGATCGAAAAGACAACTAACTGTATCGTATCGTCTGATAACATTTCCAATAGTCTAAATGAAGTTGCTGATTGGATGGAACAACAAGGGTTCGATCAAAAGTTTGCTGACCGTGCTCGAGCAATGCAAGATAAGGTTAACGAAGGTAAAGGCTATTGGGCACACGGTGTTACGATGCCTAAAGGAGAGATTCCGTCGTTGATCGGTGCTATGCCTCATTCGTTAATCAATCCGTTCAAGGAACAATTCTTAACTCTTCGTGATGCACTTCGTATCATGAAGATGCCTGATGATTTCAATATGATTGGCGACAATCCACAATCACCAGGAAACGCGAATGCTATCTGTCAGAACGTCCCCGTGACTACTGCTTCTGATATGATGGACTTCGTCGTCGAATACTTAAAGGGTATGACCGACACAGTATCAAGCGATTATGTTAGGCAAAATAATGCTAGCATGAAACATGAACTCGTCAACGAGGATCTTGTTGAACTTGACCAATTCTTTGTATAAAATGGTTTACAAAGTGACCATTATATGGTATAATGGTAGTTATATTAAACACAATAGGAGACACTATGTCTGTAATGGATAAACTTAGAAAGAACTCAAAAATCAAGGAGACTGCTGTTCTCTCTGACTCAAAGTTCTTTTCTGAAAAAGATCAAACGCCAACCGAGGTTCCAATGGTTAACGTTGCCTTGTCAGGGAATCCTGATGGCGGCCTTGCTTCTGGACTAACCGTCTTGGCTGGTCCATCTAAACACTTTAAGACTTCGTTCGCATTGCTTATGGCTGGAGCGTATCTTAAAAAGTATCCTGATGCTGTCATGTTGTTCTATGATTCTGAGTTTGGCTCACCGCAGTCCTACTTTGAAACATTTGGAATTGACACCTCACGGGTACTACACACACCAATCACTGATGTTGAGAAACTCAAGTTTGATGTGGTTGGACAACTCGACCAACTATCACGAGGCGATCGCGTGATCGTTGTTATTGATTCGGTCGGTAACCTTGCGTCTAAGAAAGAACTAGAAGACGCAATCAATGAAAAGTCAGTTGCTGATATGTCTCGAGCAAAAGCACTTAAGGGTCTGTTCCGTATGGTTACACCATACCTTGCTATGAAGAACATTCCTATGCTTGCGGTCAATCATACTTATCAAGAGATTGGTTTATTTCCTAAGGCTATCGTTTCTGGTGGTACGGGTATTTACTACTCAGCTGATAACATCTGGATTCTTGGCCGTCGTCAGAACAAGACAGGCACCGAGGTTACAGGATATGACTTTGTAATTAACGTGGAGAAATCACGATATGTTAAAGAAAAGTCAAAGATTCCTATTTCGGTTTCTTGGGATGGTGGCATCGAGCGCTATAGCGGTCTTATGGACGTTGCTCTTGCTGGTGGGTATGTTGCTAAGCCTTCTAATGGTTGGTATGCACATGTTGATCGATCTAATGGAACGTTTGAAGGAAAAAAATACCGAATGGCAGAATCCATGACTCAAGAGTTCTGGGATCCTATCTTTAAGAATACTGACTTCAAGGAGTTCTTGATTAAGTCTTATACGATTGGTCATAAATCAATGTTTGATAGTATTGCACTGGAGATGGATGATGCAGCATCTGATTGATGAAATCTCAAAACTTCATTATAAGTATATCACAAATGACGATGATCCCGACGCAACGGTTTGCGTCGGTCTGACTCAACCACCTTATGAGGGTGTTATCGTTCAGTATGGTAACATGGATATATCCGAAGATGAAGATAACGATGAGGCTCGACTAAGCTTTACGTATAAGGTGGTCGAATCTCCTATTGAGGAAGGTTTACTCGACGATGCATTCAACGATTACTTAGGAGCGATCCTACATCATATCGTTGAGGATGCTGTAAAAAGAGCTAGCGAAAGCGGAGAAAAAATAATTGGAACAAAAGATTCAAACAACGATACTGCGGAATCTGATCAATAACGATGAGTTTACTCGTAAGGTAATTCCGTTCATTCGGAAAGAATACTTCGAGTCGGATCATCGTTTAATATTTGATCAGGTTATTTCTTTCGTTGACAAGTACAACAAACTACCAACACCGGAAGCTTTGGAGATTGAGCTTTCGTCCTTGGATGTAAATGATGCATTACTTGTTGACGCATCAACAGTGCTTAATGGTATCCGTGCAACCAAGGACAACGCGGTGGATACTGATTGGCTTGTTGATGAAACTGAACGCTGGTGTCAGGATCGTGCGATACATCTTGCGATCATGGAATCTATAAATATAATTGAAGGCAAGCATAATTCACTAAAGAAGGACGCACTACCAAAACTCTTATCAGACGCACTTGGTGTAACATTTGACTCAAGCGTAGGTCACGATTACATCAACGATGCAGAAAAGCGATTTGATTTCTATCATACGATAGAGGATCGCATCCCATTTGATCTAGAGTACTTCAACTCCATCACCAAAGGCGGATTACCTCGTAAAACATTAAACATCGCACTCGCTGGCACAGGCGTAGGTAAATCCTTATTCATGTGTCATGTTGCAGCAAACGCTTTGACCCAAGGAAAGAACGTATTGTACATTACTTTGGAGATGGCTGAGGAACGTATCGCAGAACGTATTGATGCTAACTTAATGAACTTGCCTATCGATCAACTAGAAACCTTGCCTAAGGAAATGTTTGATAATAAGATCTCTAAGATCGCTCAAAAGAACATCGGCAAACTAATCATAAAGGAGTATCCGACTGGTGCTGCTCACACGGGACACTTTAGAGCCCTACTGAATGAACTGAAGCTGAAGAAAAACTTCATGCCTGATATGATCTTTATTGATTATTTGAATATTTGTAGTAGTAGTCGGATGAAAGGCCTTGGCGGATCAATCAATACCTACTCACTCATTAAGTCAATCGCAGAAGAAATCAGAGGACTCGCTGTTGAGTTCAATGTTCCAATTATCTCAGCGACTCAGACAACTCGAAGCGGATTTGGAAACAGCGATGTCGGTCTCGAAGACACGTCTGAATCATTTGGACTACCTGCTACAGCTGACTTCATGTTTGCGCTCGTCTCAACCGAAGAACTCGAAAAGCTTGGACAGATAATGGTCAAGCAGTTAAAGAATCGTTACAATGATCCCACGGTAAACAAACGATTTGTCATTGGGGTCGATAGATCTCGTATGAAATTATATGATGTAGAAGAAGATGCCCAAACACTGATTGACGATGGCCCTGCCTTTGATAAGTCAACGAGTGGTGAGAGGGTCAAAAGTGAGAAGAGAAACTTTAATGATTTTAAGATATGATGAAAGCTATCCTATAACCGAAGGCGCAGGACAGCGGGCAATCGCTGATATGATTGAGAACATCTTTGTCGAGGACATCGTTGATCAAGGCGGTGTTAAACCAAAGTCAGTTAGAACCATTGAGGATGTATCACTCAATAATGTTCTTATAGATATTAAAACAAGAGATGTTAATCGTAGCTTCTCTATGCCTAATCTTATTTCGATTGATAGGCTAAGAAAGAACAAAGATAGGACTATAAGGTATGTCTTTGTTGATTATGAGGTTAAGGATAACGAAGCAAGGATCGTTAAAGTTACCACAAAAGACATTCATGAGATTCCTTGGGATTGTCTAGCGATCCAAAACCTTGGATTGGGCCAACTGCAGTTAGCAAAAGATATTGGGTCTGCGGTATATAACGGATCCAAAGCAGAATGGTTTGATCAGCTTAAAGCTGAATCATACTCGTTTTATGAGAGGCAAATCGCTAAGTTTGAAAAAAAGAAGAAGGAATTGTTATGAGTGAAGAGCAACCTAAAAAATGGCAATGCAATGTCATAACGGACTCTGATGGCGAATACATGGTAGAGTTCAATGACGAAATTATGGAGCACCTTGGGATCAAGGATGGTGATACAATTGAGTGGATTGATAATAAGGACGGAACATGGTCGATACAAAAGAAGCAGTAAGGCACACGTTTAAGAATCGCTACGGTGACACTATGTCTATCGTAGAAATAGATAAATCAAC
>Ga0129348_1000407_pt1 | contig 15520 bp, 20 predicted proteins | sample CPBDNA_4_FD_94424 | JGI IMG/M metagenome (GOLD analysis project Ga0129348, IMG submission 94424) | Freshwater to marine salinity gradient microbial communities from Chesapeake Bay, USA - CPBay_Sum_27_0.8_DNA | ecosystem: Environmental > Aquatic > Marine > Coastal | place: USA: Chesapeake Bay...
GCAGCAGGATTATCTGCAAAGTCTCCAGCAACTGCAGCAGTGACATAAAGAGGAGCAATACATTCTGACTTATGGCGAGTCGATCCAGAAGCATCAGTATATGTTTTATAGATCCACCAACCAGGACCCGTCAATCCTCTAACTTTATTTTCATTTAATTCAGCTTCAGTAGAATCTAGAAATACAAGTGACCCTGTATTGCTATCAGCACCACCTACAACATATTGGGCAACTTGCTTTGGTGCAGTTCTTCTAATAGCATTTGCTGCTGTGATAGTTGCAGTGCTTCCAGCATAAGCCTTATGTAATTCAAGAGTAGTTGCAGAAGTAACTGCTTTTACTACATATTGAACATCACTTAGCGAAAGAATATCACCAGCTACAATATAATTTGCGGTTGCTTTATTAAAAAAGCTTCCTGAAGCCAGTGTTACAGTAGCGTCGCCATTAACAACACCTACATTATTAGCCAATGCTTTAGCATCTAGTTTTCCGAGAATTGCCATCGGTTTCCTCTTCTAATTATCTTTTATTATCTAAAACATATTTATAAAAAAAGGGGAGTTACCTCCCCTAATATAAAAATTTTAACTTATATCAGCAACCTTTCATTAAAGCTGTTCTAACACTACCCGCTATTAAATCATCAATATCATTGTCAGTAGTCTTAACGTAACGATCTAATAAATCGCAAACGAGTCTTTTTGTATGACAACTATTAAGTGCCATAACAAGAACTGGTTTTACAAGTTCTACGATTGGACCCATGACATACCTCCTTAAATTATGATGGTTTCCCTGTAATATTTATCTTATCAGAAGCTTGACTTTTTAATGCTTTGCCAACATACTTATTATGTCTTTTTTTATTTTCAATGTACTCTGGACTATTTTTAGTTGGTATTTCAGGCATCACTTCAACAGTGGATGCCTTCACATCTTTTTTTCGGTCATCATCTCCTTCTCAAGGCTAATCATTTCATTGACTTTTTTCTTAGCAGCAATAATTTTACTTAGTTTTTGACGACGACCTTTCAAAAATTTATCTTGCTTATTGACTTCACCATCATTATTAACATCAGAATCTTCTTTACCAACAGGATCCATTTTTTCAGATAAATCTAAATCTTCTTTTTTCATATCATGCTTTTTATCTGCGTCAGATTTTTCCCAATCTTTCATAGACATTTTATTTTTCTTATCCTGTTTTTTATCTTCTTCTTTGTCTTCTTTGCTTCCTTCCCATTCTTCTTTCTGTTGTTTATTTTTTTCTTTCCACGAAGTAGCATATGCAATTCCTTTTTCTTTGTCAGTTAAACCACCTTTAGAATAACTTTTCTTAATATGTTTAACCATTCTTTCAAACTTAGCACCGGGAGGAGCTTTTTCATCTAACATCACATCACCAATAGGTTCATAACTAGCTTTCACGCAATTATTAACTTCTTTATCTCCTTTCATTTTAGTGCCAACTTTCTTATAACCTTTCCAGCAAGAAGTAAAACCATTATCATCTTTGCCATCCATTTTTTTCTCAAATATATAAAGTTCTCCTCCAAATTCAAGCTCAAAAGTTTCTTTCATTTTTTCTTTATTTTCTTCTGCTTTCTCATGCTTTTCTTTAGCATACTTATTCATCTTCTTTTCTTTATTTTCTTCAGCTTTACTTTCATCTTCTTTTTCTACTTCTTCACGCTGAACATTTTTAGTACGAACAGTAGTATATTCAATCTCTGCTCCATGTGATTGTTTTACTCCAGTTCCTGCAGCAATATTAATTGCTGGATCTGCGATAGCCGCTTTTTCTTTAGGGTCTTTTTTAGAAAAATCGTCTTCATTATTTTTCTTTTTTAATGAAGGGATTTCATCTTCACCAAGATATTTAACTGCCGACGCAATCAATGCTTTTGAAAAGTCATCATAATGTGCAATTTGTGTCGTTGCTCTTTGTCTTTCCATTTGTAAAAAATGTATTTTTCCTTTCTTTATTTATGTTTTCAACAATATTAATAGAACGGATATCTTTAACCCAGGCACGAAACATTTGTTGAGACTCTGTAACAGCAATTACATAATTAACTCCAGAACGAATAATTTTTCCTTTTTGTCCGGTGTTAACATTCATTACATAATCACCTTCCTGAAAAATTTCTTTTTGAATATAAAGTTCTTGCGTTACTTCTTGTTTTAATTGTTTGAAACTTTTCATTTATGTTTGATGGTAAACGGAGGAAGGGAGAGTCGAACTCCCAAGGGCTTTAATACCTCAACGCTTTTCAAGAGCGGTTCCGTCGCCAATCGGATTGTCCCTCCAGATGGTTCAAGTGTGTTATATTTCAAAAATATAACAGGGACTTAAACTCTATTAATTTTATTTAGCGGTCGTCTTCTGCTCGATTTTCTGAATAGTAAACATCAAATTCACCACCAGGATAACGCTTCATTAATTTATTAACATTAGTAGTAACAACTTCATCCATGGTAATTCCAAGTGCGTTACATGCCTGAGCAACATACCACATAATATCACCAAGTTCAATAATAAGATGTTCACGATTATCAGTATTCCAAGGTTTTCCTTGGAAAACCATTTTCTTAATGATTTCAAGAAACTCACCGCCTTCAGCATTAATGCCAACCCCAGCAGTAAGCAGTCGTTCAATATTGGCACCTTTAGCATCCAGATCAACAAGACGCTCAGAAAGTGCAATAAAATCTTTAGAGGCATCTGAAGTTACTACATCTACAAATTCAATATACCGTTCAAAATCTACATGTTTAGTCATAAGTTATATTATAAAAGAGGAAAATTTATTAATGCGAGTTTGGCGATCAGATAAATCATCAAAACTTTCTGTTGGATTATCATCAGAATCAATAATAGATCCATCTGCATCATCAACATTATACAACTTCATTTTTGCTCTGTCAATACCAACTGTAAATCTTTTAAAATAAGTAGGATCATTATATCTATTCTTAAGTTGTTTAACCATAATTCTACCTGATTGTTCAAGTTCTTCGGTAGCAATAAGAGCAAACATAAAATCAGCAGTAGCAGGAAGACCAAAAGATTCACTAGTATCAGTAAGATCTATATCACTATTACCAAAACCACTTCTAGTAGTCTGAGTAGCAGAAACAATTGGTACATCATGTTCAACTGCAAGACCTCTAAGTTCTTCAGCAATTGCCTTAACGTAAGTATATGAATTAACAATATGCCCTTTGTATCTAGCCGAAGCACAAATGTTTAAATAATCAACAAAAATAATATCTGGTTTAAAATCTTTTTTTAATTTAAGATCACTTAACAAAGCTTTAAAATGTCCTGTATGTGCAGATGCAGTTGGATACTCTTTGATAATAAGTTTGCCTTGAGTTTTTTGACCTATGTTTTTAATTCGAGAAGTAAAAATTGTTTCGGAAAGATTGCAAATATCTTTAATATTTACATTAAGAAGATTAGCATCAATACGTTCAGCAATTTTTTCCTCAGCCATTTCGAGAGTAATGTAAAGAACATTTTTACCTTGGGATAAACAATTCGATGCACAATGACACATAAACAATGATTTACCTACTCCAGTACCAGCAAGAGCAACATTCAATGTTTTATTTGGAAGTCCACCTTTAGTAATAAGATTAAATTTTTCTATATCAAAAGGTATTTTTAATTCGTTTTTATGATAATATTCGTAACGCAATTCTACGTTATCAACATAATCATGCCCAATATATTCATCAAAAGATACTGATAAAGCTTCTTGAAGAATTGATGGAATAGCATCTCTTGATAATTTTTCATCACCACCATCAGCAATTTTAATAGATTGCAATAAAGCATTATATATTGCTTTATCTTTACACCACTTTTCTGTAGTGTTTACAAGCCAATCTTTATCAATCCATTCAGTATTAAATTCATTTATTTTTGTAACACTTTGATTATAAATTTCTTCGGTAATATTATTTCTATTTTGTAAATTGATAATTAGTACTTCTTTAGTGGGAAGTTTATCATATTTAACAGAAAAATCTTGTATCTCTTCAAAAATTATACGTTCATCGTATTCTTGAAAGTATTCTGGTTTAATAAAAGGAACAACTTTTCTATAATATTCTTCATTACATATTAAATTTCTAAGTATAGATTGTTCAATCTTCTCCTTCATTATTTACTCCGTAAAGAAATTCTATGTTTGCTTGTTTATTTAACAACTGCATTATTTCATCAGTAAAATATTCAGCAGAATTTTTTAAAATTTCTTTTCCATAAATTTTTTTACCATTTATTTCATAACGACCAGCAACGTTCTTCCAAATGCCTGCACGTTCTCCAAGCTCTAACAGCCCATAATGCTGTTCTAAGCCCCTCTCGTCGAAGAACAACCGAGTTTCTACCTTAGAGCCTTCCCGTGTCAAACGGGACTTTTTCGCCTCACATTTAATAATGTTTCCAATAAGGTCTGTTCCGTCTTTTTCTTTTTTCTTTGAGAGGTATATGATTGTAGAAGCAGAGTACTTAAGGCCACTGCCACCACCCATTTCTTTCTGAGGAACATACGAACCAACAACGTCATAAGTATGATTAGTAACTATCATGGGTATATTTGCTTTGCCTAGCTTTAACGTAAGAATTCTGAACACAGATTTAACAAGTTGTGCTTTCGTCATATCACGAACATTCTTATCATTAGTGGCATCCTCAACTTCTTTATTAGTGGCAAGCATTCCAAGAGAATCCAAAACAAACATAAGAGGTTTACGTTCTTCTTTTGGTTGTTCCATATACTTATCAATAATACGAATTGTTTGAGTTCTAAACTCTTCAATTGTATTAACAGGAAAAATAACTAAACGTTTAGAATCTATATTTCTACTTTCAATTATTTGTTTGCTGAGTGCAGACTCGGTTTCAAAATAAATTACACCTGCTTCAGGATCAGTATTTAAAAAATGCCGAACAACACTTAAACAAAAAAAAGTTTTTCCTGTGCCAGGATCACCAGCAATTGCCGTAATTTTATTTGAAGGTATTCCTCCAAACAAGGATCCAGAAATCAAAGCATTAAATATATAACTACCGGTATCAATATAAGATTCTATATCTCCTGCTGCAATTCCATCTGAAGCCATTGATACAAAATCATTTTTACTATCTTTTATTACTTGTTGTAAAAATTCCATAATTCTTTTAACCGAAAAAACTCATAAGGGATACTTTTTTTTCTGCCTTCCATCCAATGCATTCTAGCACATTTTTTAGTGGTTCGTAAAAAGATTTTTCAAACTGTGTCCTATAATCAACGTACTTATCCAAATTTAATTCTGTTGGTATTACATTAAAAAATGAAATCACATTTTCTTGAATCGGGTTTGGCATTTTGAGATAAAGAAATTTAATTTTTTCACCTTCTTGAATAAGAGGGTATTTACGAGTAAGATTATTACTTCGTACATAGTGATTATACAATAATGCACCTCGGACTTGAATAGGCGTCCTCTCTCTATAAATTGTTGCACGACTAGAATATTTTTGTAATCCATTGCATCCTCTTGGAAAAGCAATATTTAAATAATTTTGTTTTTTGGTGTCTTCTTTTATTTTATCAATAAAATCAATAACATCATCATTGGTTTTATTAATAATAATAGTATAAGCTTGATAAAGTTTATCTCTAAAATATGCTGGAGTAGAAGAGCGGGCAGTTTCCATTCCACAAATTTTCATCTTAGGTTCTTTATAACGAACTCCTTCGCTGTCCCAAACATTTAAAACATACCGTTTTTTTGCTGTCCAAAATCCACGATTAGCAATATTTTCTCGTTTCATTTTCATCATCTGAGCATATGTATTCAAATAATTTGCTAGCTCTTGATAAGAATTTTCAATATATTTTTCCAACTCCATTGAACAAATTTTATCAAGAAATGAAACAATGTTTTCGTCTGTTTTTTGTTTTCCTTTAAATATGGTTTCAACTAAAGGTCCTAAATTAAGATACATCGAATCTGTATCACAAGCAATTACATAATCAATATCTTTAGATTTAAGAATTTTATTTAAATACATGTTCATTTTCTTTTCTATCCAACGAATAGAAAGCTGTCCTGAAAGAGTAATTGCTTCAGCAATCTCAAGTTTGTAATACCGAAAATGCTCGTTACCGATAGCACCGTAAGCAGAATTGAGCTGAATCTTACGTGCCATCTGAATATTATTACATCGAGCAACTTCTTTTTTCAACTCAATCGTTGGATTATTTTCATACTCTTGCTTAGCAGTTAGCATTTTCTTTTTATAGATTGTACGTTCTTTATAGATTTTTTCCATGAGCTTTGGCAAGAATCCTTGATACTCAGTTGTATAAAAAGTGCCATTAGCACAGAGAGTTTTTCCTGACAAGTCACTCAAATCAATCTCCTGATTTAATAATCTATCTACGTTGGCGTGAGGATGTCTTTCATTCAAAAGAGTTTCTGGAGAAAGATTGTACTGCATAATTAAGTGAGGATACAAACTATTTAAGTCAAAGTTCACAATCCAATCATACATTCCAGGAACAGGTTCTTTTACAAAAGCCCCAGCATATTTGTTGTCTTTACTACTTTCCTTTTTAGGAGGAATAGTAATTTTTTGTTTAGCCAAATATACATAAATGATATTATCCCACATACGAACTTGAGAATATACATCTTCAAAATTTACTTTGGCATCATATGCCATAGTAAAAGCAAGTTCCAGTAGTTTCATTTTATCTTCTAAACGATCTACAAGACGTACATCGTGTATATTATAAAGAACAAATTTACCCCAATTTTTTGTATAAAATTCTTTAAACGTATCATACTCAGAGTGATCAAGTTTCTTTTCATCTAATTCTACATAGGCAATATGATCAAGACGATATGATTCTTGATTAGTATAAGTAAATTTTTTATACAATTCTAGGTAATCAAGAGTAGCAATGCCCATAAGATCATAAGCAAAGTTTTTACGACCTTGAATAAAAATTTCCCTAGCCCTTGTATTTTTCCACGGTGAAAGAAAACGTGCTTCAGTTTCTCCTAATATACGTTCAATTCTTCTGTAAATATAGGGAATATCAAATAACTGCACATTCCAGCCAGTAATTACATCTGGATAGTTTTGAATCCACCAATGCAAAAATCCTTTAAGAAGACCATGTTCGGTTTCGAAATGAAGATAATTTACTTCCTTATCTTTATTGTCATATGGTCGTGAACCAAAGACAATTATTTTACGCATTTCACTATCTTTAATACTAATCAAAAGAATTTCTTGATCTGCTGATTCTATATCAGGAAATCCATTTTCTGCCCCAGTTTCAATATCCAAAGTAAAAACTCGAATTTTACTTGTATCATATTTCATTTCATCATCAGGATATTGTTCGAAAATATATTGATTTAAGAATCTTGTCTGACCATAGATTTTAAAATCATCAATATCTTTATGATCTTCAATAAATTTTTTTGCATCCCAAATAGTACCTTGCTTTACTGGACGCACATTTTTATTATCTAATGTTTTCCATTCTTCATTTTTTGCTGAAGGCAAAAATAACGTTGGATTAAATTGTACTTTTTCTTCAAATTTTTTACCGTGATCATAACCACGAACTAAAATGTTATTTCCTGATTGTTCAACGCTGGTGTAAAATTTCATTCTTCAAATTGTTCGTCAACAGAAATAAGTTTCTCTTTAGTAATCAATTCCATATATTGATTATACACAAAAACCGAAGGTGCTGTAATTAAACTAATATTAGAAGATCTAATTACAAATTCTCTTTCCGATGAATTTAATGGAAACATTCCTAAGCAATTTCCTTCTATTTCATAAGGAAATTTTAAAATACAATCAGGATCACCAAATTCAACATCAGGTATTTGTTCAATTTCAGAAATAATCCACAACCCATCAAATCTTATTAATTGAATATTCTCATTCATTTGTTTCTTCTATATTATTTGATACTTGTATCTTTGACAAATAAGCTTCCTTTAGTGAAGGATCACATTCACCTGTAGCTAGTACAGAATCATAAGGGATTTTATATTGAGTATCTATGCTATATGGACACCATCTATCAAATCTAATATGAAAATTGTCTGTTCCATCTCCAACTAAACTTAGTTTATACGGGTTTGTCATTAATAAACAAATGCCCTTTTTATTTTCATCAGTTATTTCTTGTAGTTTACATATTAAATGGGTTTCAGTTTTTAAAACTACAATTACTATTGTATCCATAAAAAATTTATCGATGTTAAAGATACTATAGCATAGACAAGAAAAAAAATCAAGAGCTGTAGTATTCAGCTCTTGATTCTAAAATTAAATTATTTTTTCCAAGGAAATTTTAATTTAAATTTTCTACTAAAAACTTTGGGTCGGGTTTAGACTCTCCAATTTTATAAACTGTTTTCTTTTGATGATCTGGAATAATTTTTTCCAAAGAAATAATCAAAAGTCCTTCCGAAAATTCTACAGATTTTATTTGAACGTCGTTGGCCAATTGCCAAGAATTTGAGAAGGAACGTTTGGAAAGACCTTTGTGTAAGTATGTTCTTTCAGAATCTCGTTTCGTAGATTTTGCGGCAACTTTGAGAATGTTTTGTTCTGTAGATACTTCAATCTCATCTGATTTAAATCCAGCAAGAGCGATTTCGATTTCGTAATTAGATTCATCATTTTTGATGATGTTATATGGAGGATAGTTTACATTATAGTTAGACATAGATTCTAACCTAGTAAAAATGTCTTCCAATCCTACTCCAAATGGGGAATAAACGTCCCAGTTATATTTTACAGTGTGCATTGTTTTTCTCCTTAAATAAGCGAGTTTAATTAGGACCCCAAAGGCATCCCTGATATATGGAAAAGATACTTTTGTTTCTCTTCCAACAATATTAATTTAGCACAAAAATAAAAAAATGCTAGTGGTGATTTCCCTACTGCATTTGTTCGGTCATTAGTATAGTATACCCGTGATTACGATACCAATCTAAATGATGTTTTCCCCAAGGTATTATAACCCAAATTACTTTACTATCTGGAGTTAAAAATTGAACCCGGATTAATTTCACGTAGTTTTTTTTCTACCAATGTTATATTTACTTTCTAAAGTCCACTCGTCTTTTTCTTTAAATGAAAGAACTTTGATTTGATTGAGAGGAGCTACATCTTCAATTTTTTCTAAGTGTACAACATTGACTAATCCCCAATCACAAAGTAATTGAATAATTCTATTGCGTCGTTGAATATCATTCAAAGAAAGATTAGTATGCTTTCCATCAAGAGCAAATAGTTCTTTGAAATGAACAATGTAATACCTACCTTGCTTATGTAAAATATGACAAGATTGATATATTTTCTTTTCTTTTCTAGAAGCTACACCAATTCGGGTTAAAGTTTCTCTTACTTTTAAAAAATCATCTGGTTCAGAAAGAGAAACTTCCACCATATCAGACTGTTGCCATTTAATCTCAATATCGTTTGTCATATTGATCCACCTTTATCTAAAGCTTTTTTAATTTGTTCAAGTTGTTGAACTGTAAGAATCCTCAATGCTTCTAGAGCTTTGTTATGGCTATAGCCATAATACTCTTTTACCAATTCAAGATGCTCAAGTGTTTGTTTTTTAATCCAAGGAGAAAATCTTTTCCTAGGTTTCAAACTATTTATAAAAAAATCATATTGCATCTTTTTTGGTAAATGAGCATTTTTATTCATCTCATTTGCATAAAGAATGGAGTCTGTAAATGATGACAAGCACTTATTAATAATAAATGGAGGATAAGCTTTTTCAGCTTCTTTATCATTTTCTATAATATTCTTTTTTGTTTGATTAATAGAATTTAAATAATCTTTTAATTCTGGTTTCATACAGTAGTAACACCCATTACTCTTGCATTTGGGTTTCTAGCTAAAGCAATTTCTTTTGCTTCTTGATAATTAGTTGCTTGGACTTCTTCATAGAACACTTTACCACCAACAAACAGTTGAACACGACAAGTCATAATCAAAATTCTCCTTGAGTTTCATCAATTATACAATGGTATCGAGCACTGTGGTCTAGCTCAGTGCCAGTTTCTGTAGTGGCATAGTCAGGTGGATTATATTTAAGAAATTCTAAAAATGTCATTTTCATTTCTTTATTTGTCATTCCACAATGCTCTGCTGCTTTAGGAAGATTCATCGTAGCACGAAATAATGCTTCATTTGCTTCACGAACATTTTGAGGAGTAGTTTTTACCTTCATTTAAATTCGCACCCCATCATAATTTCAGTAAGACAAGCCAAGAGATTAATTTCTTGATCAGCAACAACTGTAATATCTCTCATGTATTTTGCAATGATTAAAACAGCTTCTGGGATAGAAGGGCCTTTAAGATTATCATAAAGAACATCATATATTTTTCTCATTACTAAAGATGGATCATTGTCAATATTATCAACAACCCATTTTTTAACTATAGTAAATTCTTTATTTTTTAACGAACGAACTAAATCATCTAAATTTATATCGGCAATATCAACAATGATAGAAGAATTAATTTGTCCATTAGCACTGTGCCTTTGTGTTTCATTTATAAGTCTTCTCCAATCCGGATAATATCTTTTAATAATTTTAATTAAAATTTTATCCTCATATTGAATATTATTTTCATCTAGTATATTTTTTAATCTAATAAAAAATTTAGCTTGAAGTTTATCTGATTCCTCCTGTTTAATTTTAAAATCAATTACTGTACATCTAGAATGCAAAGGTTCAATAATTTTATTCAAAAAATTACAAGTAAAAATAAATCTACAATTGTTATGGAACTCTTCTACAGCAGCCCTTAACGACAGTTGAACATCACTAGTGGTGTTATCTGCTTCGTCAATGATAACAACTTTATGAGCAGCTCCGGAAGTCAATGAAATAGTTGTAGCAAATTGCCTGACTTTATTTCTTACAGTATCCAAAAATCTTCCTTCGTCAGATCCATTGATTACAATATAAGATGCCCCAATTTCATCACATATTGCTTTTGCTACTGTAGTTTTTCCTATGCCAGCAGATCCAGAAAGTAAAAGATTAGGAATTTCTTTTTGATTAAGAAATCCTTTCATTGTTTCTTTGATGTTAGAAGGCAAAATACAATCATCGATAGTGTGTGGACGATATTGTTCACACCATAAAAATTTTTTATTCATCAAGGTTCAAGAGCAATATAGTATATCAAAGGAAGTTTAGTGTGTTTCCATTCTGTAATAGATTGTTTAGAAATTTTTACAGTGTAATCTCCATAAACTAAATTAACATTCTCAATTTTCATTGTCAGTTCATACTCTCCTGTATTATCTCCCAATATTTCCTGAGAGTAAATATTGCTAGTTTGATTTTCTCGATCACATAAATTTAATGATACTGTACCACCACCAAAAGATTTAAAAACAAGATCAGGAATTTCATAAACAATAGCTGCTTTACGAAGTGATTCGAATTGATCACTGGCAATAGTAAACTCTATATCAGCCCCAGGAAAACGAATAGTACGATCTGGAGCTGTTTTCAAAGTAATTTCAGGATCAGAAAAATAATACTTGGCACTACGACCATTTCCTCGAATAGTAAGATATTCTTCATTATCAAATTCTAGTACGGGATTCTGAAACAAAGATAATCCAGCAAGAAATTGATTCAAATCATAAATTGCAAATGTCTGGGGAAATACTTCTTCACAATTATATTCGGAAACAATATTTTCTCCAACATTAATTGTTTTGAGCTGAGATCCTTCACGAATTAAAATAGAACCATTAATAGTCGAATAATTTTTGAGAACGTCTTTTGTTTGTTGGGAAAGAATTACTGTTTTCATTTAAACTCCTGAAGACCATTATTAATACGAGAGTAATGTCTATCAAAATGAAGTAATAGCATAGCATAATGAATGACTTTGAGCAGGTCTCGTTTGTTAAGCCCATCCTTGTCACCATATCGACTACCATACTTAAGAATGTTTGCTTGACAAAATGGAGCCGCAAGACCTTTAGCTGCCATTAAATCAATAGTTTGAATATCAGTATATCCATCTTCACCACCACAATAGTGACCATGATAAGTACTAATTACATATTCTTCAAGTTCTTTAAGGATTTTATCCTCGTTATATTTCCAGTTCATAAATTATTCTTGCATTACATACTGTAGATCATCATGATAGCATTCTTTGATTATTCCGTCAAGTGTTTTCACAATAAGTTTTTGATTATAACCACCAAGTATTTTAACGGAATTGCCATTCCGAAGAACGGCAATATTACCTACATAACCATGAAATTCAGGCTTCTTCATTTTCTTTATTTTCAATATTTTCATTTTCTTCACTAACACTAGCATCAATTTTATCGTAGAGTTCCATAAAGCTAGACTTAGTTTCATCATCAAAACGATTCACACAAACTTGAATTGCCTTCATACGTTTCCCGAAGATGCTATATGCACGAATAATATGAGTCAGTCGTCGAGTACTAATTACTTCATCCACTCCACCATCCTTGAAAGTTTTACGAATGATGTCTGCCCAAGAAGCAAGTTTTTCGCAAAATTCTTCGTCAAGACAACCCAATTTTGTAGAAAGCTTTTCAAGAATTTTTTGTTCAGTTTTAGATGAAGGATAATCTTGTTCGAAAGTAAGAGCAAATCTTTCAAGAAATGCTTCATTCAAAACATTAGTGCCAATAAAACGACCGTCATCAGAACCTTTGCCTTTAGTATTAGCAGTAGCAACAATAGTAAAGCCGTCAGCTGGTTTTACATAACGACCGGTTTTTTTCAAGAATACACCTTTACCTTCAAGAATTGATTGAAGACACAAGATCTTATTAGAAGCAAGGTCAATTTCATCAAGCAGCAAAACAGCACCACGCTCAAGTGCTTCAATCACAGGACCATTATGCCACACGGTTTCTCCATTGATCAGACGGAAACCACCAATCAGATCGTCTTCGTCGGTCTCGATGGTGATGTTGACACGAATCAGTTCACGCTTCAGTTGGGCACAAGCTTGCTCCACACTAAACGTTTTACCATTTCCAGACATACCTGTGATGAATACAGGATAAAAAATACCAGACGAAAGAATTTTTTTAACATCACTGAAATTACCAAAGCTAACAAAGTTAGTATCTTTTTCGGGAATAAGATTTTCACGTTGAATAATTACACGTTCTACTGCTTGCTCAGCAATAGGTTCAGCAGCAGAAGCATGGTAAGTTTTTTCGATTTCTTGAACAGTCAGATTCCATCGACCATGACCAGTTTTATATTGTTCAAGACGTTTGGTAATTGTAGGATAAGAAGCACCAAACTCTTCGGAAGCAGCAATGATTGCATTACTACCAAAATCTTCACCAAAATGAGTAGAAATAAAAGCGATAAGAGCTTCTTGCTCAATGTTTGCTTTTCGAGCCATGATAAATAATCTCCTTTGTGGATAAATTAATTGTAGCAGATGAATTGAGAACGTTGCCGTTCCCAGTGTGCAGATTGTCAACTGGTTAAGCAACCAAATTAACAAATGAAGATAGAAGTTTTTTATTAGTTGATTTCTTTTTAAGCATAGTACGAAATGCCCGTCCAATGTCGATAGTAGTAGCCTCTTCGTCAACTGTCATATCAGAATCAACTGATAAATCATGAGAAGAAATCATATACAAAGCATCGTATCCTATAGAATTAATTTCGTATGTTTTTTCTTTACGCCAAACTTTCATGGCATTTTCTGGTTCAACTCCACCAATAATTTCGTAAATAGAACGATAAAGATAAGAAAACGTACTTCCACTACAAATTCTAAAGCCAATTAGATTTACTTCAGGAAAATTATCTTTTAAATTTTCCAAAAGAATGGTAGGAAGATTATTTTTAATATTATTGATAACAAAATTACGATATACATGACCAATCTTACGATCACGAAGAGCATTATTATTATTGATGTAATTCTGACCGAGGACATCACGTGATCCACGTCGAATATCCAAATTAAAATTCAAATGATTACCTTCACCATCAGTAAGAATAACAACATTAACTTTTTGAAGTTTATTTTGAGATTTGAATTGAGGAATAATTTGATGAAGAGCGATAATTGATTCATTGAGAGGAGTCCCACTCAAATGCAAACCATTAGGAACATGATAATCATAGCCAGTAGCACCAATATAAGAAGAATCTTCACGAGCAGCAAGACGCCAAAGATTAAGAATACACTCATCCAAAACTTTATTATTACAACGAGAACTAATAAAATTCAACAATCGAAAACGATGATGGACATCAATAATACTTTCTTGCTTTTTATATAATGATTTTGGAGAACTGTAACTAGAATCAATATAAGAATTACTCCACTCATAAGTAAAAGCATATACTTCAAAAGGAATTTGAACTTTCTTACAGAACCACACAAGATTCAACAATTGCTTTACAGTATCTAAAAGATAATCATTCATCGAGCCAGACCAATCAAGCATGAATATTAAGCCATGATTTTTACCATCAGGAATTACAGAAACTTTACGAAATAAATCTTCGTTATATTTGTAAGTATGAAGTTTAGTAGTATCAAGAGTACCAGTACGAGCAGTAGTCATACGTTGATAAGAATCTGCCGACTTTTTCATTTCAAACTCTTTAACAAGATAATTTACTTCTTTCTGTGCTTTAATACGATATTTGTGGTAATCGGCATCAACTCGTTGAAAACATTCGGACACAGTTTGATTATATCCTTTAAAGTGATTTGAAACATAATCTTTGATAATTTTATAGTCAGCTATGACTTCATCGATTTTTAACTCAGGACGCTCAATATAAAATGTTTCACTAGTAAAAGTATTAGTTAATTTTTTTGTTTGTTCATCAAAAGATTTTTGAGTTTTCGAAACTTCTTCACTTTGTTGTTCGGTGGGACCTCCACCACCAGAACCATCAGAAATTTTTTGTTCTGGAGAATTATCACTATTATTACTATTATCGGATTGTTTTTTCTCAGAAGAATCAACAGAATCAGTAATAGATTCCTCACCAGTATTCATTTGTTGATCAACATTCATTTGTTGAGCAGATTGACCAGCAGAATTTCCTGAGCCTAATTGATTTTCATTAGACAAAACATTAATATTAAGTTCTTCTTGTTTCTTTTCTTTTACATAATTGTGAATAAGTTCACAAATAGTCAACACTTGTTGAAAAGTTTCAGCACTTTCAATCATCTCAATAAACTGCTGCTCATTTTCATTAAATGGAATTTGAGCATATGCACCGATTTTAAAATGAAGATTGATACGGTCTATCAATGTAAACTGATTTAAATTTTCATCAGCAATAGAAAAAAAATCATCTTTATTCAGTTCACTATATCCATTGTAAAAAGTACGTGCCAAACCAGGAAACTTACGCTTCATAAGTTTCTCAATACGAGCATCTTCAAC
>Ga0129348_1000410_pt1 | contig 15406 bp, 9 predicted proteins | sample CPBDNA_4_FD_94424 | JGI IMG/M metagenome (GOLD analysis project Ga0129348, IMG submission 94424) | Freshwater to marine salinity gradient microbial communities from Chesapeake Bay, USA - CPBay_Sum_27_0.8_DNA | ecosystem: Environmental > Aquatic > Marine > Coastal | place: USA: Chesapeake Bay...
CAATGATTATTCAGTGGCTAGCACATATAAAGTCGATACCAGAATTACAGGTAGATTTGCTAATTATCGAATTGATGACGCTAATCAAGACCCTACAGTAGCCTCTAATGAGTATGCTTGGGGCATCCCTAGTATTCAATTTGAAATTAACAAAGCAGGTGAACGCTAATGCCACAAAATAAACCTCCTGTAGTTGAAGATAATACATTATCATCTTGGCACTTTGAAGCAACTGAAAACATTAATAAGAATGAATTAAAGCTAAATACTTTACTTACTTTTATTAAAGAATCAGCCACGCTAACAGAGCTAAAAGAAAAGATTAATAAGCTATAAAACAAAGGCGAACACTGGGAAACTGGTGTTTGCCCTTTTGAGGACAACATGATACGAACTATTAAAGATAATGATGTCTTAGAGGCTATTAAGCTTATGGACAAGTCAACTAGAGACAATGAATACTTTGGATATAGCAGAAATGAATCTGTTTGGATACAATATTTTCTTAGTCTAGTTGAAAGACAAGCTAAAGGAGACCCACACGTTCTTGTTATAGGTAGCTATAAAGACGAAGAGCTTAGGGGTTTTCTTTCAGCAGAAACATTTACTAATTATTACACAAAAGAATGGGTGATGGATGTTAAAGATTGTATAGTGGATCATGACCACAATAATACATTTGTTGTCTATCGTTTATTCGATGCCATGATAGCCCATGTTAAACAACATGGAGGTAAACATTGGCGAGCCGACTCAATCAGAAGTGAGCAAGAAGCTTTTGATTATGGTCGTTTCTTGCAACACCGCTATGATGCGGCAATACACGTCTCTGTAAGGGGCGTTATTAAGGAGAATTAAATGCTTTTAATAAAGTATATGACTGGCGATGCCTACTCTAAATTTGGTGGACGTGCAGTCTTTAAAGGAGGAGGCGGTGGTACTCAAACTACTACTTCAGGTATTGACCCTGAATTTAAGCCTTATTTAGAAAGAGTACTTTCAGACGTTACTACTAAGTATGAAGCTGATGTTGCAGCTGGTCCTGATGCACTTGTTGCTAAGATGACCCCTGAACAGCAAGCTGCAATGGCTGCTCAAAAAGGACAGGCAGAAGAAATGATGGCTGGCACTGGTATCTTTGATACACAGGCAGAAACACAAAGACAACTTGCAAATCTTGCTGGTCGTAGTATGGTTGGTCAAGCAGGAGCTGGTGCATTAGGCTCTGCAAGAGCGCAACGTGCGCAACAAGCAGCATTAGCTGACATGGGTTCTCAGTTTGCACAACAACGTCAACAGCAAGCATTGGCAGGTGGCGAAATGCTAGGTCAAGTAGGTTCTGCTAAACAACAGTATGAGCAAGCCCGTATGGATGCACCTCACACTGCTGCAAGTCGTTACTTTGGATACCTGACTAATGCACCCCAAACAACTACAACAACACAAAGTGGTGGAGGTAAGTAATGGCGTTAAGTCTTGTAGCAAATAAAAGCACACCCGAAGATGAACAACAGTTAATGCTTCAACAGCTTAATCAAGCTAAAGCTAAACAAGGACAACCACAAGTACAACTCCCACAACAGCAAGGACCTCTTTCTCAGTTTAGTGAGATGGCTCAACAAAAAATAATGGGTGATGCATTAGGTGCTGGTACAGAGGCTCTTTATAGTAAAGGTGCAGAGATGTTTGCTAGTAAAGCAGCACCTCAGTTAGCCGCTTCATTACCAGCAGGGGTAGCTCCTGCAGGCTATATGGGAGCAGGCACAGCTGCTACAGCAGCAGGCGCACCAGCATTAACAGGTGCTGCTACAGGAGCCGCTACTACGGGTGCAATGGCTGGTCTTGGTGCTGCAGTACCTTATATTGGTGCTGGACTTCTTGCTGGTAAAGCATTTGGTCTGTTTAATAAAGGCGGTAAGGTAGATCTTATGAAAGACCCATTAGCTGAGTATAAAGCAGAAGGTGGAGACATTCCTACACCTGCTAATCTTCGTGAAGAAATGAATAAAAAAGCAAGAGATTATGCTAGCTTTAATTATGGGATTATGGACGATGGTTCTTTTGAAGGAAAGAAAGCAGCGCGAAAAGAAACTATTAAAGATTTAAAAACAAATCATCCTAAAGCAATTAAACGACTAATGTCAGAACATAAAGAAGAAGGTGGGCTGATTGGTCCTCTTGCTTTGCGTAAAATTAAATACAAACAAGATGGTGGTAAGGTAGAATTAGAACTATCAGGAGAGTAATATGCATTTAAAAAGTTTTATGCGGAAAGATCGCTACGGTAATGAAATGTCCGTAGAATTCTATGATGTGCCTCCTATGCAGACACCTGAATACGATCATCCAGGAGAACCTAAAGGTCCAGACACAGTACCTGCTTGGTTAACTCCAGGAGAATTTGTTATCAATGCAGAAGCTACTCGAAAGTATGAACCATTACTTGAAGAAATAAACAATGAAGGACGAGCCATACAACAGGCACAAGGTGGTACTATTCCTGAATATAAAGGTGAAGGCGGTATTACTGGGTTTTTCCAAGATGCTTTAGACAGTATAACTATGCCACAAGCACCTCCAGGAATTGAGTATCGAAGAATGCCCGATGGTAGCATTGGTCAATTCACTAAGCGTGTTGGAACAGGTGGTGGCCGTAGATATCTTGGTAAGTTAGAAAGTAGCAAACCAACTAAACAAGACAGAGATACGTTTGACTTTAGTTCTTTGTATAACTCAAAAGGTGGACCCATCTATGCCCAAGAAGGTACAAACGTTCCTTCATGGTTGACAGATGATTTATTGGATAGTCTTAAAATGGTTGAATCAGGAGGTGACGTTGATGCAACATCTGAAGCTGGTGCTATGGGCGCTTATCAAATTATGCCTTCTACTGCCGCAAAACCTGGAATGGGTGTTACTCCACTTGCTATCGAAGACATTAGAGATCCTGATAAGTCTCGTCAATTTGCTAAAGATTATCTTACAGCAATTGCTAGAGAAAATCCAGACTTTACTCAAGAAGAGGTCTTGACAGCGTATCATTCAGGGGCTGGTAATGTTCGTAAAGCAAAAGAAGGTACAGAAGCACTTGGTGAAAGAGGTCAATCTTATGCTGGTAAAATACTATCTGCATTAAACCCTATTTCAGCGGCAGAAGCATCTGTTCCTAAAATGCAAGCAGCATCAGTTCCAAAGCCTGATGAAGAAGGTTTTCTTTCTCCACAAATGAAAAGATTCCTTATGTATCCACTAGAGTCATTCGGAGTACCTGTACCTGAAGACGCTCCTGGAGAACCAGTAGGGAATAAACTATTTGGAACAGAGTCTACTATTATTAAGGACGAACAAGCTGAACGTGCGCTTAAATATCCTGGTGAGTTTATTGGCTTACCAGTACCTGTAGATGCTCCTGGAGTCCCTAACCCTAATGTATTGGACTTATTACCTGACCAAGATAAAGTCATAGCAAATCTCAATGAAAATAGAGTTACTGACCGTCAAGCAAAGGTTGATACGCTAGCAAACAGGATTAATGAAAACCAAAGTAAGGGTATTCCTGTATCTCCAGAGCTAGTTGCTGCACATCAAGAAGCAACTCAAAGCTTAAAAGAAGCACAGCAAATACAACAACAACATGCTTCAGAAGTAAGTGCTAAAGTAACAGAAGCAGCAGAAGCAACTGCAAAGGCACAAACCTATAATACTGAAACAGGTAAGTTTGATAAACCAGAGGCTATTCCAGAATATGAGATAGATACGGTAGATTTAGAGTCACAAAAGAAAGCAGCAGAAGGTGTTATTAAACAGCTTGGTCCTGTTAATGAGATAACTCCTGAAGGCGATGCTTCTATCAATAATTATCTTGCTAGTCTTGATGATAATTCTGAAGAGAAATCTAAGTTTGATGAACAACTAAATACTGCTAAAGGTTGGTTTGCTGAAGCATTTAAAGATATGTTTAGTGGACCTGAATTAGCACGTATGGTTATTAACTATGTTGGTTCTCGTGCATTGGGTTACGATCATGGTAGCTCTCTTAACTATTCAATGAAACAATATGTAACTAGAGTAGACCAAGCAGCTAAAGATAAAAAAGCAGCAGAAGCTAAACTAGAAGAACGTAGATTTGATTTGGCTAAGAGTAATCTTGATAACTACACTGCAGCGTCTGCTCAGAAGTTTATGGAGACTTTAGATCCAAATGATCTTGTACCTAAATCAACTAAAGGGACAGTTATTAAAGAAGTTTCTGGAAGTGTAAACTTTATTGGTAAAGGTAGAGTTAATACTTATAAAGATGATGATGGCATTGAATATGTTAAATTAAATGAAGCCGAACAATTAGGTTATCCTAATGGTTATGTTCCTGTTTCAGTACTAGGTAAATATATTCAACCCTGGGATGAAAAGACTATGGGAGCTGCTGCTAATCGTTCTTATTTTTCAGATATGCTAGAAAGATCTAGAAAGAATTTTAGCACTGATGAATTTCAAATAGATCCATTACCTGTTAAGCTAGCTACTCAACTTAATGCCGAGTTTAATGATTATGTACGCAAACATGGTGTCGGTATTAACGAAGCAGAGCGTACCAGAATTCAATTTGCAGAAGTAGTAGATAAGTTTATGGCAGATGTTGCAAAAGCAAAACGAGAAGGTACACCTGTGCCTACAGATATTGCAGCATACGTACAATCTGAAATGGTAATTCCATTAACGGGGATTAATAGTGCTTTCCTTAATGGTATTAGTACTAAATCAATGGCTAAACTAGATAAAAAGATTAGTCAAAGCACTAATATGAATCCATATGAAGATGGCTATGACGTAGCTTATCAAGAAAATTGGAAGATTGTTGAAGAAGTCTTTAACAGAGTACCTGTAGATAAAGTTGCTGCAGATGCTTTAGCTGAAAGTATTGGTATTAAAAAGATCGTACCAAGAGAAGATTGGACTAATCGTGCTGAAGGAAAAGATGAAACTGCTTTTTCTCTTTGGTTAGCAAATACTTCCCTTGATGAAATTCAAAAATTATCTGATCACTTTAAGCTATAACTAATATTCCCTAGAGATTAAAACACCCTTATAGGGGAGTGATCTCTAGGGATTTTTTATTTAACAGGAGGTTCAATATGGCTGGACTATTAGGCGGTGATAACGAAGCCGTAGAAAGCACTTTTAAAGGTGCAGATGGTAAGTCTTATCGTTGGATAGACGCTGATACGTTTACTGATGGTGATAAATCTTATCGTATTCAGGGTTATAACGCTCCTGAAACACAAAAAGTATTTAAAGATGATGAAGATCTACCTCGATTTAAAGCAGGACAACTCGGTGGTGAAGAAACCCAGCGTGCAGTTGAAAAAATTGTAGCAGAAGGCGGATTTAATAATATTGAATTTTCAGGTTATACTGATTCATTTGGTCGTGAGCGAGTAAAGCTCCTTGATAAAGACGGTAATGACCTTACTAATGCTCTTTATAAATCTGGTGCAGTTGATATTAATCTTTTTACAGATAAAGAAGGATTGCAAGCGGCTGAACGTGGTAAGTTCCTTAAAGAAATAGGGGCTAAAGGTGAGTTTGATCATATTATTGCTGATGAGCTTTCTGAAATACAAAATCAACCACTTCAATTTAAAGATAATGCAATTAATGAACAAGAATATCTTGATGGTGTAGTTCAAACAATTGCATTGCAACAAGGTCTTGATTTAGCAAACGAAAAAGATTATCGTACTGCAATGAGTTATGCACTAGACGCTAACTATGACATGCGAAGTATTCCTTTTTCAGGGATTGACTTTAGAGCGCAAGACAGAACTAAAGAAGGTGTTGCTTATAATCAAACTACTGAAGCTTGGAATCAAGGTTGGCGTGGCATGGGAGCTGGCCTTGCAGGTTTTGCAGAGTTGATTGGCGTTACTCTAGGTAGCGAACAAATAGAAACATGGGGTCGCAATAAAGTAGATGATGCTAAAGCTGATTTGCTTTCTGCTCCTATTATTCGTAACCTTGATTATCGGGATGTTGATAGCATCTGGGATGGTCTCGACTTTATGATTAATAACACTGCTATGTCTGCGCCTTATATGACTACTCTTGTTGCTGGTGGTTTACTTGCACCTGTAACTGGTGGTGCATCTGCAGTTATTGCTTATAGCTCTACTGGTGCATCTTATGCAGGTCAAGTTTGGAATGACATTGAAGGGAAAAAAGGTCGTGCTGAAGCAGTAGGTTCGATCATGGCAGGTACAGCAATGGCTGTTCTTGATCGTCTTGCCATGAGTACTTTTATGAAGCCTTCTGACTTGCTTACAAAAGCAGGTAGAGAGGAATTAATAAAAGGTATTGTTGCTACAAAAGGCGTAACAGAAACACAAGCAAGAAAGCTGGTATTAGAGGCTACAAAAGCAGAAACAAAAGCTCTAATTAGTGGGCTTAACAATTTTGCAGCAGATAATATTAATAATAGCCAAATTATGCGTGAGCTTCTTAAAGCTTCAGGAAGAGGTTTTCTTGCAGAAGGCATAACTGAAATGGCACAGGAAGGGCTTGGTTATTCTGCGTCTGCAGCTATGTCAGAAGGTCGATTTAAAGAAAACTTTAATCCTAATGAATTTACTAATTTACTGCTACAAGCTGGTATTGCAGGAGGCACTATTGGTGGTGGATTAGGGGTAGCTGGTGCTACTGTTGAAGCTGGTGATCGCTATGCTATGCAGAAAGGCTATATGCTAGGCGATATTAGTAAAGTAAATCCTTATGATAAAATAATGATTGACTTTAATGATCAACGAACTTCTGTTGCAGATATTGTCGTAGAAACAAGTGTAAATACTGAAGGGTATGAGATGACTTCCTCTCAAAGCATTACTAAACAAAGAGCTGGAGCAGGTAAAACTGCTAGAGGCACTTTTATGGATAAGCTTAAAGACCCAACTAAGTATCCTGAGTTAACTCGAACAGCTGCAACTTCTGCTTTTCGTCCTGAAGATCTCAGACTTTCTTCTGCATTAAGAAAACTTTATGCGTTGGTTGGTCAACCATTTGGTAAGCTTTATAATGGTAGAGATGTTCAAGCTGAAGAGTCAGCAATTAAAGGTGAGTTATCTGCTATTTTTGATCCTATTGGTGTATTCAAACGATTTGGATTTAAAGATAACCTTACTAATTCTAATCGTATATCGGATATGATTAGGCGAGCATATCCTAAACTTCAATTTACTAGAGATCAAAGTACAGGTGAAATTGTATCTTATACTATTCCAAAAGGTACTCAGTTAGACAACGATTTAGTAACTTATATGGATGCCATTGTTGAAACTATTAAAGAACTTGATATGCTAAACGAAAAAGAGTTTGAATATCGTAATATGGCATATACTAATCAAGATGCAAGCCGTTTAGAACGAGGTAAAGGTCTTGATTTTGATAGAGCAGGTTGGCTTAATCGTGGTGTTTTTGATTGGAAAAAAGTAAGAAACAATCGTGAAGCTTGGTACAAGTGGATGCAAGAAAATACTGATTATGGTAAGCCTGAAAACAAAGTAGCATTAGATGACTTATATAATAGAGTAAGCAATAATGAAAATGCTACAGACTTTTCTATAGTAGAAGGAGTTGAGTATGTTCCTGGACGTACTAAAGAAGGTCTTGACTTAGCTTCTGTTCCTGGGTTTGAAGAGTTTGCTAATACTGATATAATTCAGAATGCATTAAACTCAGTAGGTGAAACAGCTAAGTATTATGCTTATACAACTTACTTTGGTGCAGGCGGTAAACATATTGATTATCTTCTTAACGAAGCTAGGAAAGATGGGGTTAGTGATGAAACATTAAACCATGTTGCTTACTTTACTAAAAATATTATTGATGCTGGTACAGGGAATTATAATCCTATTAAAAACAGAAAGCTTGCGTTTATGCAGCGTCAAGCGGCCTTTTATTCTGCAATGGTTGGTCTTCCATTAGCTATGATTAGTTCAGTCCCTGAATTTGTGATGGCAGTGTGGCAAGCTAAAGATATGCGAGATGTTCGTAATGCTGTAGTTGCTGCTACGGGTGAGCTTAAAAACATTATGCAAAATGTTAGTGCTATGGAAATACATGGCTCATTGTTTAATGTTCCTCGTGCGCATATTGATAACAAAGCACAAAAACGTTTGACTAAAATAGGTCATCTAAGAGACTCAGCAGGAGTTGCAACTCGTCTTGGTATGGGTGAAACAGATATCACTACTGCGTGGTGGCAAAAGAACTTTTATAAATGGGTAGGTATTGCTGGCATTACTAATTTTCAACGTTGTATATCTGCAGCATTAGCTACTAGCTTTATTAGTGACAGAATTCGTATGCTTGCCGCTAACCTCGATGAAAACGGTAATATTGATATTAACTCGTTAAGCCAAGAAAAACTTGATGTATATTTACAATTAAGAAATCTTGGTATGGACGTTGAAGGTGTTGTCGGTGTATTTAATAAATATAATGGCAATCAAAAAATGTTTGATGCATACATGGATGACGACTACGATGGTGATATTAATGCAGATTCACGGTTTATTGATGATCAATTAAACACTGCTATTTGGTATTTTGTTAACGATCGTGTTCAAAACCCCCAAGCATACAACAGACCTTTGTTCTTTCAAGATCCTCGTTTTCAGCTTATAGTACAGTTTAATGGCTTTTTGTCTACCTTTACAGCTAATATTATTCCTCGTTTATGGAAAGATTATGTTGCTAAAGGTAGTCCTCGTATGCAGTATAACACGTTTGCAATGGTAGTAACTTTAATGGCATTTGCAGGTGCATCTCAATGGCTTAAAGATTTTATTAAGTTTGGTGGTTCTACACCCTATCTTAATGACTATCAATTGCTTCAAAGGGCAATACAATCAGCAGGTCTATTAGGTACAGGTGAACGTGTTCTTCAGATGGGTTTGCCGATGTACGAAAGCAGAGATCAAGGTCTTGTTGAGCGTCTCTTTGGTGAAACAGTAGGCGGTTCACCAACACTTAGAAACATAGGGACAGGTGTTAAAGCAATCCAAGCATTAGGCCAAGGTGAAACTGAAAGAGCTGTTAACCATACTCTGAAGCTTATCCCTGGAGTAGGTACAACACCAGTAGGAAGAAACTGGATTAACGATAAATTACATAGTATGGGAGATTAATATGGCAGGGAAACTATCAGCCACAAATATAGCCTCTACTTTGCGGCAAGAAACTTTTGCAAAAATACAAGCAGAAAAAAGAAAACAAGCAGGGCTTTCTGAAGAAGGAAAACAAAAAGCAATAAATCTTGGTGATGAGTTATCAGAAAGAAGCTCTATTTCTCTTCCAGCAGAAGAACTGCAACGCAGAGTACCAATGGCTCCGACAGGGGATGAATTTGCAGTACAACCAGAAGCTGAGCTAGCTGAGCTTGCAGGTCAACAAGTTAACTTACCTGAATCAGATCAACCTGCAATAAAAGGTCTTGCTGTTCCTGGAGAAGAAAGAGTTCTTGGTACAGTAGCAGACCGTCCAAGGCAAAGGACAGTAGAGGGATTTGATAGCATGTCGCCTGAAGAGGCGGCATTAGCTCTTGATCCGACTGACCCTACAACTTTTAGCCTTACTCAAGAAACTGCTAATAGACTTCGTCAAGAACAACTAGCAAAGCTAGACAAAAGAGGTCAGTACTTAGGTACAATGACCGAAGAAGAAGCACTTGAGGCAGGGCAACAAGAGCTTCAGCAAGGCTACTTTCAAAAAACAGGTGCTTTCCTAGATGAAGAAGGCGCAAAAAACTTTGGTAACTATATTGATAATAAGCTTATGCAATCGCATTATCGTGATCTTAGTATTGCTGATGGTGCTGATATTATCAAAATTGAAAAAGACTTAGAGAATGCAGGTAAAGCATTTAGATTTGATGGTGGTAAATCAAATATTTTTGCGGTTCAAATACCTAATTCTTTTATGAAGCCAGATGAAATTGGTAATGTAGCACGAGCGCAAGATATCATTAGACAAAATGCAGATACCTTTCAGTATATTGTTAAGTCAACAGATAAACTAGGTATGGCTGAAAATGATGCTGATCCTAACTCAGAAATTAAATCAGCATTTGGAGCAACTGCCTACCTTGCTGTATTAATGGAGCTAGGTAATCGTCTTAACTTACAGTCTACTGAAATTGATAAAGTAGCATCTGAAAGGTTACATGATAATGCTATGGATCGGACTGTTTTTGGTCGTGCAGTAGCTGACCGTATTGAACAGATGTTATTTCATTCAGGCGACATTGATGCAAGTTCTTTTACAGGAGAAATTAAAGGTCCAGGATATAAGTCTCGATTAACTTCAGATGAAAAAGATGTTCTTGGTCAAGTGATCCTTCAAGGGTTTGCTGATAGTCCAATGTTTAATTGGATTAATACTATTGCTGTACCTGATCCGTCAGGTAATAAAAAGCCTAAGTACACTTATGTAGTTAGCGATGCAGGTGCGCATCAAGTGCCTCGGTTAAGGCGAGCTTTGCTTAAAGAGCTTGGCCTAAAAGGGCATGAGCGTCCTGTTTCTCTTGTTCCAACTGCAGAAGGTATTTTAATTAGCGAATCTGGTTATACTCAAAATGAAATTACTAGACAAGTAGTACCTAATCGCCTTACTAAAAAAGTAAAAGAAGGTATATCTGCGTTATCTAAAGTAGCACACACTATTTCTCCGCATAAAGTAACTCTTTTTGCAGGGGTTATGGCTAGTGCCACTATGAATAACACAGGATTGTTTGCTAAATACACTAAGCAAGACCCTAAATATCTTGAAGATAAAACTAATGAATTGTATGAGCGTTTTCTTTTTGATTTTGATAACGGTGTTTTATCTCTTGGAAAGTTTTTTCCACAGGGATATCGGCCTACTCGTCAAGAAGTAGAAAAGAAACTTAGAGATGAGGCATTTAATCAAGCAAGAAGAATTCAACAGATTCATTATAATTTGCGTGCAGAAACATTAGCGGATGGTGCTAATCGTATTGGTACTTCTTTCTACTATGGTTATACAGCTATTAATAATTCATCTCGTATGATGATTAGTAATACTGAGCTTAATTATCAAGCAGACAAAGTAGCTCGTTTCCTTGTTGATGGAGCGCAACCTGTTAAGTTTAGAAAAGGCTCTGGCTCTACTTTAGAAAAAGGTTTCTTTGGAGTTCTTGCAAGATCACTTGTTGAAAAGGCAGACAAGAAACTTCCTGCAGATCAAATTGCTTTATTTAATTCGCAAAGAGCAATGTTTGACAACATGGCTGCAGATGTAATGAACTACATGGATCGTGTAGGTGGTGTTGCTAAACAAATGGATTTACCAGATGATCCTGCTTCTGCACTTCAAACTGCAATTCAGCAAGGTCTTGTCCCTTCTCTTGAAGAATCATTAAGTACTACAACCCTTAATCATCTAGATAAAATGGGTAAAGATGGTTTTTATTTTGCATTAGATGCTTTATATGAGCTAGGAAGATATAACCGCATAGATCCTACAAGCCCTAATCAAGAGTTTATTACTCGTGTTAAAGCAGAAGTTGACGGTAACTCTAATGGTGCTGTTATTCAAGCTATGCAAATGGGTTTGATTAATATTCTTAGTCGAGGTGGTGTTATTTACTCTAGCGCAGATGACCTTGAGCAAGATATTCGAGATGAAGTGTTTGACTCTATCGAACAAAATGTTATGGCAGGATACGGTCAGAAGGAGCAAGAGCTAGTTGCAAACATTAAGGCTGCAGGCAAGCGCAAAGAATTGTTAAAGATTCCTATTATGACTAGTATCTATGGTAAAGACCCTAACTTGCACGAAGATACTGCTGAAGAGTTTTATGTTACTAATAGAACTATGTTTGCTAATTTTGAAAGAGATGAGGCAGTTAAATTCTTACAAGATCAAATAGCTTTTGGTCTTAAACATAGGCTTGGTGGTGCGTTTGAGCATGGTAAAATTATGTCTCGTGTAGGATATGCTTTTAATTTTGCTAATCAAATTAACCAAACAGAAGGAGCTAACGGCTATCTGATTCAATCAGGTGGATGGGAGCGAGTAGAAACTGGTGCAGAAATTATTCAGCTTGCAGAAGACTTTAGGAAACAACCTGGAGTTCAAAGAGCAGGCGAACCATTACGTCAAAGTACAATGACTGTAGGACTTGCACGTAATATTCCTTCAGCCCAAGCAAAAGCAGATGCTCGTAGACTAAGAGATAACTCAAGAAGCAATCCAGGAACAGGAAGTAAACTACGAAATCAAATGGCTGTTAATGCTACTCAAAATATTGACGCTACAATTGCCCAGGCTACAGTAGCTGAAGTAGGTAAGCGCAGAAATGGACAGCTAATGATGCAAGTTTATGATGCATTCATGGGAGATGCAGCTACTTTTGCTGATCTTAGAGATACAGCCAATAAGCAATTTAAAATTGTTAATAAGAAGTATAATATGGTTCGTAAAGAAGTTGAAGCGTTTAATGATCTTATTAAATCAGTTAAAAAAGAAGTTGAGCGTAAAACTAAAAACGGAACAGGCTTTGACATTGGAATGCAAGGTGAGTACCGTATGATCGGTGAGTTTATTACTAAACCTAGAACAGCCATTGAAAATAGTTTTACTATTATTGGTGATGAAAGGTTTGGTACTGCAGCAGAAGGTTCTGCTCAAAAAGAAATGGATGATAAAAAGAAAAATGCGTATGATAAAGTTGCTACTATAGCGCAATATGATACTAGCTTTAATCTTAGATTTCCACCTCAACATCATATTGTTTCACCAAAAGTATTTCTTAAAATGTTTTTAGACTCAATTGAAGCCTTGCAAATACGTCAAGACTTAGAGAAGTTTGAAAAGAAAGTACGGAATAACAAAGCAGTTGCTGAAGAAATGATGAATGAGTTTATCAATCAATTCTCATAAAAAAAAAAAAAATACCCCACAGGGAATCCTATATGGAAACCTTGTGGGGTTTTTTATTTACATTTTAAGACCATTAGCCTTTGCTGCTTTAATTGCCTGACTTCTTTGCTTGTCTGCTTTAAGCCTTGCTGCTTTTTCAGACATACCTTGCTTCATGTAGCCAGCCATGTTTTGCTGATGAACAAGGTCTAACATTTCACGATTAAAATTGCCATTAGCAATGGTATCTTCGCTAATACCTAATGCTTTATAATCATTATCGTTAATATCATGCCCTCTTTGGGCAAGCCAGTTTTTATTTTCTGCCATAGTAACCTCCTAACAGAAGAAGTAATTTGAGTTAACAACCTGTTTAACATCGAGGTTGCCTATAGTTGGTTGAGTTCCATTAAAGCCTTTGCCAAATGGAATTGACTCATAGAAGTTTTCTTTGTCGTACATATCAACAAAGGTGGTGCGAGTGACTTCCATAAGCGGCTCTACATCAGTAGCATAAGTACTAAATGAATCATGCACAGCACCAAAGTCTTCATGCCAATTAGCAATTACAAGTGCCATGTGACTAGCATCCATGCTATGAACAAAGTTAGGGCTGATACCGCACATAAAGCCACGCCTATCAGGGATATCTGTTTGTTCTCTGATGACATGCTTAAAGCGTATCTCACCATCAGGGGTATTAAACCCGTAGCAGTCTACCTTCGCAGGTCTAGTACGGTAGCACTCATAGATAACAGGAAAGCCTGAAGGGGTTGTCCATTCAATGCCATGTCCTCTATCAGTACCATACAAGCCCATCCAATTAGTTATCTCTTGGTCAGCAAGACGCTGGAGATATTTCATTGTTGTTAATGGACCTGGACAGACTTCTTCAATGGCTTTGATTATCTGACCGCTGAGATCAATACAGTCGTACTCGCTAATGTCATAGTCTTTGGTATAACCATACTGGTAACAGTCAGAATACATTGACTCAGCCATTTTCTTTTGACCACAGCTATAAGCTCTAGTCATAGCAGCACGCTTAGCAATACCCTTCCTAATATGCTTCATGGGTATATCTCTCTCAGAGAACCATTCAGGCATACGCTCAGTAAGCCTTTTAGCTATCTGAACATAGAAGTCATTCTGTATCTCAGTAGGTACAAGACCGACTAAGCTACCTGTCTTATTATCTTTAGACATAGCACCAAGATGTTGCCATCCATTGTTAGCACCGTCAATAGGCACAGGTAAGTGAGTATAGTAGTCACCTTCTGCTGTTGAATAGTTATACCATTCAATACAGCAAGCCAGTAATGAGATACTCTTTTCAGCTTCTTCAAATAAGAAACCTGTTCTACCTGCTTCAATAAGGGTATCGATGTTCTGCTGAGTCCACATAGCTCTGTCTTCAAGCGTCATCTTGTCTACTGAAATAGTATCAAGACCTTCTTCTTCAAGTACAGAACGATAATCAGCAGTGACCCATTCAGGTATCTCATCAATGGTATAAGACTGATTATAACAACAAGCAGTATGAACAGCTAACCAGAAGCTAGCTTGTTCATCAAATAGTTTACCTTTGGCAAACAAGAGTTGTCCTCGTGCTATATCAGACCCTTGAAAGTTAAAGAAGGGTTCGCTATAGTAAAGCCTACCACGATAATCTGCGTCAATGTAGAAATAAAACTCTTTATGTAGCCACTTACCTGCAGTAGCCATTATCTCTTTTACTTCTCTATTCTTTGAGGCTTGACGCTGATATAGCTTATCGTTCTCTTTCTTGTCTTCACCTTTGAATGTCTCAGTCTTGATAAACATATCCCAGTTATCTAGGATAGCTTGGTGTACTGCTTGATTTACTTTAAAGCGAGTTGATTGTAGCTTATCAATTGCCTTGACAAAGGGTGCATCCTTGTGTTTAAGAAATAAGTATTCCTTAGACTTATCCCAAGTCTTGATAACGCTTTTACCGTTATTTTGAATAAGACTTGTGATAGGCGGTATTGCATCTTCGCTGATACAAACAGTTTTACCAGCTACAATTTCCATTTCACCCCATTTAGAGGTGGCATGAATAGTAACTGGCTTACGGCTTTTCATATGCCCTACACTGATAGTCAGGTAGCTACACATAACAAAGCCTTCGATAACGAGATCACCAACTCTAATATGATCTCTGAAGTTTACATTACTACTATCCCAGCCTTCGACAATGTATTTACCAATTGCCATTGAAGCCTGAGTAATAGGTGTTTCGCCTTCAACTTTACTTCGTTTAAAGCAACGCTGAATATACTTTCGAGCATAGATAATCATGTCTTCAATTAAGAAGTCAAGCATATCTACACCATCAGTATCAATCATACGCATAAGCTGAAGGTTACGTCTAGGTTTTACGCCAAGATCCTCACTACGAATCTTTGTTAGTAGGTATTGTCGTATATCTTCCATCAGTCCTCTTTCTTAC
>Ga0129348_1000413_pt1 | contig 15386 bp, 9 predicted proteins | sample CPBDNA_4_FD_94424 | JGI IMG/M metagenome (GOLD analysis project Ga0129348, IMG submission 94424) | Freshwater to marine salinity gradient microbial communities from Chesapeake Bay, USA - CPBay_Sum_27_0.8_DNA | ecosystem: Environmental > Aquatic > Marine > Coastal | place: USA: Chesapeake Bay...
ATGGCCACAGGGCTCGCCGCGATCGCCCTGGGCGCCAAAGGTCCAAGTTCCGCCGTGGCCACCGCCTGTGCCGCCGGCTCCAATGCCATCGGCGATGCCTTCCAGCTCTTGCAGTTGGGCAAGGCGGACGTGATGATCTGCGGCGGTGCCGAATCAGCGATCACGCCGCTGGGGGTTGCCGGATTTGCCAGTGCCAAGGCGCTCTCGTTCCGGAACGACGATCCCGCCAGTGCGAGTCGACCTTTCGACAAAACCAGGGATGGCTTCGTGATCGGAGAAGGTTCAGGGATTTTGGTCCTTGAAACCCTGGCCCATGCCGAGGCACGGGGTGCCACGATTTTGGCCGAAATCGTGGGTTACGGCACCACCTGCGATGCGCACCACATCACCTCGCCCACGCCAGGCGGCGTCGGTGGCGCCGCTGCCATGCGCCTCGCTCTTGAAGATGGCGGAATCTCAGCTGACAGCGTGGACTACGTCAACGCCCACGGCACCAGCACACCTGCCAACGACAGCAACGAAACCGCAGCGATCAAAAGTGCTCTTGGCAGTCGTGCCAAGGACATTCCGGTGAGTTCCACCAAGTCGATGACGGGCCACCTGCTTGGAGGCTCAGGCGGCATCGAAGCTGTGGCCTGTGTGCTAGCCCTGCGCAACGGCGTCGTGCCCCCCACCATCAACTACAACAATCCGGACCCCGATTGTGACCTAGATGTTGTGCCGAACACAGCCCGTGAACTAACACTAGGAACAGTGCTGTCCAACTCCTTCGGCTTCGGCGGTCACAACGTCTGCCTCGCCTTCCGACGCATGAGCTAACACCAAGCTCAGCCCAATCCCCCCTCGTCCCCCTTCTCTTCACTCCATGGCCGCCGCAACCGCTTCTCTCGACACGCTCTGCGTCAACAGCATCCGCATGCTGGCCGTTGATGCCGTCAACAAATCCAATAGCGGTCACCCCGGTTTGCCCATGGGCTGCGCACCGATGGGGTACGCCTTGTGGGACAAATTTTTGAAGCACAACCCCAAAAACCCCAAGTGGTTTAACCGCGACCGTTTTGTGCTGTCAGCAGGCCATGGCTGCATGCTGCAATACGCCCTCCTGCACCTCACCGGCTACGACTCGGTGAGCATCGACGACATCAAGCAATTCCGGCAGTGGGGCTCGAAAACACCAGGCCACCCAGAAACATTTGAAACCCCTGGCATTGAAGTCACCACTGGCCCGCTTGGAGCAGGCATCTCGAATGCCGTGGGCCTGGCGATCGCCGAATCCCACCTAGGCGCCAAATTCAACAAGGCCGACGCCAAGGTTGTGGACCACTTCACCTACGTGATCATGGGTGATGGCTGCAATCAGGAAGGCGTGGCCTCAGAAGCTGCCTCCCTGGCCGGTCACCTCAAGCTGGGCAAATTGATTGCCCTCTACGACGACAATCACATCACCATCGACGGACGCACCGATGTGTCGTTCACCGAGGACGTTCTCAAGCGCTACGAGGCCTACGGCTGGCACGTGCAACACGTGGCCGACGGCGACACCGACGTGAACGCCATTGCCAAGGCCATTGAGGCGGCAAAAGCCGTGAGCGACAAACCATCGATCATCAAGGTGACCACCACCATCGGCTTCGGCTCACCCAATAAGAGTGATACGGCTGGAGTCCATGGCGCCCCTCTTGGCGAAGAAGAAGCGGAGCTCACCCGCAAACAGCTGGGCTGGACCCATGGACCCTTCGAAATTCCTCAAGAGGCCTACGACCAATACCGCCAAGCGGTCGAGCGTGGCGCGTCACAGGAGGCCGAGTGGAATCAAGCCTTGGCGAACTACCGCAGCAAGTACCCCACAGAAGCGGCTGAATTTGAACGGATGCTGCGCGGTGAGCTCCCCCAGGGTTGGGACAAGAACCTCCCCACCTACACCGCAGACGACAAAGGTCTGGCCACCCGCAAACATTCCCAGATCTGCCTCGGAGCCCTGGGCGCCACAATCCCCGAACTTATTGGTGGATCAGCTGACCTCACCCACTCCAACTACACCGACATCGCCGGAGAAACAGGCTCTTATCAGCCCGAAAGCCCTGAAAAGCGCTACCTCCACTTCGGTGTGCGCGAGCATGCAATGGCGGCTGTCCTCAATGGCATCGCTTATCACAACAGCGGCTTAATCCCCTACGGCGGCACCTTCCTGGTGTTTGCCGATTACATGCGTGGCTCCATGCGCTTGTCGGCCCTGAGCATGCTGGGGGTGATTTACGTGCTCACCCACGATTCCATCGGTGTGGGAGAAGACGGCCCAACCCATCAGCCAATCGAGACCATCCCCTCACTGCGAGCCATGCCAGGGATGCTGGTGTTCCGTCCTGGTGATGGCAACGAAACCAGTGGCGCCTACAAAGTTGCGATCGAGAATCGCAACCGCCCCAGCGCCATGTGCCTCAGCCGCCAAGGAATGGCAAACCAGGCAAACTCCTCCATCGACAAGGTGGCTTTAGGTGGCTACGTCCTTGAAGACTGTGCAGGCACACCCGATCTGATCTTGATCGGAACAGGCACCGAACTCGACCTCTGCGTGCAAGCTGCCAAGCAGCTGACCGCTGATGGCAAAAAAGTCCGCGTTGTCTCGATGCCTTGCGTGGAGCTCTACGACGAGCAAAGCGAAACCTACAAAGAAGAGGTGCTTCCGAACGCCGTTCGCAAGCGGATCGTGGTAGAAGCTGCTGAAACATTCGGCTGGCACCGCTTCATCGGACTCGATGGCGACAGCGTGACCATGAATCGCTTCGGCGCATCCGCACCTGGCGGGACCTGCATGGAGAAATTCGGCTTCACCGTGGAGAATGTCGTCAACAAGGCAAAGGCCCTTCTGAACTGAATCCCAACAGACAGCAAAAGATTCAACCAAAGCCTGCAAAATAATTGCAGGCTTTTTATTGACAATTCATAAAGACAAGTCAGGCATACAGCAAGGACTATCGACAAATCAATAACGCATATCACCACCAAGTCCAATAATGATTCATTCAGAAATGAGTACGTCCTCTGGCCACACTCGAAACAGCAAGCGAATGATCCAGTGCCTACTTGGAATCAACGGGGCAAACAGTCAACCACAGGACACAAAGACGCTAAAAAAGGTTGATACTTTGTGTCTAATCCTGATATGCATAGGCGCTGGATACTTGACAACCCTTCAAGGGTTTGACTCCTTGCCTATGAACGCAGACTCTCTAGCTCCTTTTGAAGAAGCAAAAAGCCTGATCAGCAACCCTGAAACTCATCTATTCAATATTCATGTCTCAAGAATACCCAGCATCTTTCCAGACCTAACACTCAATGTCCTACTACAACTGATTCTCCCAAAAGCGGGGTTTCTTGAGATCTTCAGCTGGTACTCGTGGTGCACATCGTCAATATTTTTACTACTCACAACCATACTAATCAACAAGATAAACTGGAAAGAACAAACCCTAACAGCAGCATCGATCAAAGCAAGCCTAGTCACGATTGGCCTGCTTAACATCAGCCATCAATTCAATATTGCATACGCGCATATCCTTACTCCCGTACACCATGGAGGAAATGCTCTCAATACGCTGCTTTTGTTGATCCTAGCCTTACAACTACTAAAAACACCTAAAAAATCAACTTTAACAGCCATAGTCCTTGGCATGGCAACTTTGGCAACGCTGTCAAATAAACTATCCATCTTCACTGCGGTACTACCAACGGGAATTCTCTTCCTCACCTATACAAAAGGACAGGCGCGAAAAAAGCTAATTCTGAGGCTGATTTTAAGCGCAGGCGCAGGATTGATCATTGGAAGACTATTGAATGAGCAATGCGCAACTCCAAAATTTAACCTATCGGAGACCTTCTTCGCATTAAAACAATACTTCCAACTCAGCTGGATAACCTCAGCAAGCACACTCGCTTCAATAGGATCGCTGCTCTACGTCATAAAGGCCAAAAATCTACCGACACAAATCAGTGCGGGACTTACGGCCGTCTCGATAAGCAGTTTATCCTATTTAATTTATCTACCGGCACTGACAGGCAGCGGCGAGGCGCCACTTAGGTACATTTGTGTTAGCTACAGCCTAATCATTATTTTCATAGTTCATTACATCAACAGAATCAACGGAAGACGCAGCAGAAGCACTCTTTTAACTCTGATCATCGTGACAATATTATCCTTTCAATCACCTGTTGGACCCTATCTAAACATAACAGCTCATCGATCCTTAAAACATGAGCTAGTAGACCGAAGCGAACGAATTGAACCGTTCAAGAATGATGCTGCAGATTTTATACATACAATGGGCTACAGCTCATATCTTGGCATTGGTCAATACTGGATGACAGCAGTCACATTATTATCAAACTCAAAAATACAGCTTATACCAATGCTCAAGACGGGTAAACCAGATTTTTGGGGCGCCACACCTCAAGACATCAAATACCTAATAAAACCACTCGACAAACAAAAAACATATCTAATCTCTGACAGTGACAATTTCAAGAAAAGAATCGAGACACGCTATGGTGAACCAATAATCACATGGAACTACGACGACAAAAAACGACTATTCACACAGAAGAAGATTCAAACAGAAAACAGGATACTCATTTTCAATAATCCAGAAATATACAAGAAGGTAAGCAGAAGGACTAAAAACTTCAAAAGACAGTGCAACAAGGCCCTGCCCAACTACAACAAGAGATAAATAATATCCAAACCGAAAGGAATAATCACACCAACCTTATGCCAATGAACATTTCAAACAAACAATCAACAAGAGCGCTAGGATAGGTACAGCGCAAGACAATCATAGGTCCCCAGGAAAGAGCGGCGGCGGCAAAAAAGAAAGAGAAAATCAAAATCAAAATCAAAAATTTAATACAAGGGCTAAGATATCAATCCATCAATACAAGTCTTATGGTTCAGAATAAAACATCGAGAGCCGCGGGCAGTATAAAATAAATACCATCAAAGGATCAATCTCCAAGAAAATGGACAAATCCGAAGACAGGGCAAGAAGACAATTCTTTATGCAGCGTCTGCTAGGCATTGATAGGAGAGGTAGTCAACAACCAACGCCTAGAGGGCTGAAAATAGCCGATATTGTGTGCGCGATCCTGGTTAGCATCGGCCTTGGATACTTAGCCACACTGCAGGCATTTGATTCGTTACCACTAAATGCAGATGCCCTTGCACCATTTGAGGAAGCAAAAAGCCTCATCAGCAATCCAGACACCCATCTGTTTAATATTCACGTTTCAAGAATAGCGAGCATCTTTCCAGATCTCACACTCAATACACTCCTACAAGGAATCCTGCCAAAAGCAGGATTCCTTGAAATCTTCAGCTACTATGCTTGGTTCATATCATCAACATTCCTGATCCTTGCAACGCTATTAACAAACGAAATAAAACAAGGCAAGCAGCTTTTAACACCAAAATCGATCAAGCTAGGACTAATCACAGTTAGTCTACTAAATATAAGTCATGAATTCAATATAATCTACGCACATTTGATTACACCTGTCCATCATGGCGGGAACATCATTAATACATTACTCATCCTTACTCTAGCCATTCGCTCCATAAGATTACAACGCAGCTCAGGTATTCAAGCATTATTAATAGGCATGATAGTGCTCGCCACATTGTCCAACAAAATGGTGATCTTTACTGCAATCTTGCCATCAGCAACAATCTACATTTTGTACGAGAAAGGAGTAGAGAGGCGAAACAAATTAATCAGCATCATCATATCTACATTGATTGGCATATTCGTCAGTGGACTATTCAATCAGCAGTGCGCATCACCTGAATTCAACCTGTTAGGAACCATGTCAGCATTTCGTCAGTACTTTCAAATCAGCTGGATCACGTCAGCAAGTACTTTGCTGTCTATAGGATCAATCATTTACGTCATAAAGAAAAGAGCAAGAGAGTCTGAACTGCCCCAACAAACAGCAGCAGGACTTGTCGCCATATCAATAAGTAGCTTGTCGTACTTTATTTATCTGCCAATGTTAACAAGCAGCGGAGAGGCGCCACTGCGATATCTTTGTGTTGCATATGCCTTGATAACTGTTTTCATATGTTTTTATATCATCCAAATCGAGAAGGAAAACCGCGCGATGATAGTTCTTTCGTTACTAGTAGTTCTCACGATAGTATCTTTTCAGTACCCAGATCGACCAGCGATCAATATCGGCAAACATCAATCATTAAAGCAACAAATATTAGACAGAAGCGATCTTATTGAACCATTTAAGAATGATGCTGCAACCTTTATCAATAAAATGGGATACAACTCATATCTAGGTCTCGGTGATTACTGGATGTCCGGTGCGACACTAGCAACCAACTCGAAAATGCACATCGTCCCGATACACTACACGGGAATACCTGACTTTTGGGGAGCGACGCCACAAGATATACGTCGACAAATCAAATATTTGAACAACACTAAAGCTTACCTTCTCACTGAAGACGATACATTCAAAAAAGAGTTTGAAAAGAAATATGGAGATCCCAGCACAACATGGAATTACAGCAGTGAAGACAGAAAATTCACAAAAGAGCCAATCAAAACGAGCAATAGACTACAAATCTACGACAATCCGGAAATTTATAACCAAGTAAGAAAATACTCAAAAAGATTTAAACGACAGTGTGATCCGTCAAAACCAAAGTATAAAGTGAGATAAAGTAGTGGTTTAGCTTTAAATCATCAACAAACGAGCCTATCACTATAGTAAAAATCAGTAAGGGATAGAGTTACTCAAAAAAAGCGATACTAACAAGCGAAAGAACAATTACAAAGATCGTTATCATGAAAAGTCAAGCAGAGTAGGGGAGAGGCGAAGACACCTAAAGAAACTAGAAGCACCATCAGACTTATACGTTACTACCATTGACAAACGAAACGAGTGGAGGAAGAGAGTATAATAAGGAGGCTCAAAACAACAAATCCAAAACGCTACATTTTCAAAAAACAATGAATCAAATCACATCAAAAATAAACTTAATATGCTATCAATCATCCTTCCAACCTACAACGAGTCTTCTAATATTGAAAGAGTAATCAATGAACTCTTGACTCTAAACACTAGACACAAAATAGAGATTATCGTTGTTGATGATGACTCCCCAGATGGGACATCAGAAATCGTCAGGGAGAAAGCGCAGGTTGAACAAAGAATTAAACTTATAAGACGGGTAGGCCGATCAGGACTAGCAAGTGCGATCAAAGAAGGATTATTTGATGCCTCTGGAGAATACGCAGTCGTGATGGATAGTGATGGTCAACATGAAACCAAAGCCATCATTAATACAATCACTTATTTAGAAAAAGATATAGATATTGTAGTAGGAAGCCGGTTCCATCATGATGCACAAATAAAAGGCCTGAGTAAAAAACGAACACGAGGCTCAATCCTGGCTAATCGGGCAGCACGAATTAGCTTGGGTGGACATTACACAGACCTTACAGATTATATGAGCGGATTTTTCGCAATCAAGCATGATAAATTACTCCCATACATACGGAAAGTAGATGTAGAAGGGTTCAAGTTTCTATTTGAACTTCTTGCTGTAAGCAAAGGTAATTTAAAGACCAAAGAAATTCCACTCTCATTCCAGGAGAGGAACTTTGGTGATTCCAAACTTGATATAGCAATCTTCTGGGACTTTTTAATATCCGTTCTTCATACAATTACTCTAAGAATCCTTCCTAGAAGGGCTATTAGCTTTGGCCTGGTTGGCTGTACGGGTATATTCGTTCAGCTATCAGTTACATTTTTAATCATGAACCTTGGTCGGCAGGCTTTTACAACAGCCCTACCTGCCGCTGTAACACTAGCCGCTTGTTCCAATTACCTGATTAATAATGCACTCACCTTTCGACACAGGAGACTGAAAGGAAAACAACTGATCAACGGGTTAGGGAAATTTCTAATAGTCTCGTCGCTACCAATCATTGCGAACATCGGCTTAGCAAGTGCAGCATATCCCTACCTTTCTAATAATTCCAACTTGGCTCAAATCGTAGGAATATTAGTGGCATTTATATGGAATTACGCTGCAAGCAGCAAACTCGTATGGAACACACCATGAAGAGATTATTGTGCAGTCGGAAAGTAAGGATTCATATTGGATATTTAATTGCAAGCATTATAGGTGGCTATCTAATAGCACACTTCCTAATACCCTTTATCCCTGTCAACTCGGACTCCTATGCACCTATACAACAGGCTCAAACTCTCATCCAAGCCCATGCAACCAACCTTTTTAGTATACATTTAGCCAGAATACCAAGCTTATTTCCCGATTTAATAATACTTTCTGGGCTAAAAATTCTCCTACCCTTGAAGGGCGGTCTTGATCTTCTCAGTATCTACGCCTGGATCTATTCATCCTTATTTATTTTTATATGTTCTTACTTAATCAAAGAAGTCATAGCCCCTGAAAAACTGAACATTCTTGAGCCACTGAGCTTCAGCATCATCTGCATTGGACTCATCGCGATTAGCCCAACCGCCCGTCATGCCTACGGACACCTTCTGACTCCCGTTCATCATGGTGGAAACATACTTAACACATTAATAATATTTGTACTTGCCATAAAGCTTACAAAAAACCAACACAGCAGATCATTATTAATACTTTTTACTTTAATAGCGACTCTGGCCATTGCTTCTAACAAGCTATTCTTATTTACGGCACTAATTCCTTGCATCTATCTCCTACGAAACAGACTTAAAAGCAAATGGGTCTTGGGCTGGACCGCGATGATGATTACTCTTGGATGGGGTCTTGGTGCTGCATTCAATGCTCAATGTTCACCTGAGATTTCGGTTAACATCTCAACAGGCTTAAACATTATTAATCAATACTGGATTGACTACACACCTATTATCGTTGCAAGTATTTTAAGCATAGCGAGCCTAGCTATTATATTTGTGAATAATTCGAAGAAGGGAAAGTTGAACATTATTGTCACCCATGAGCTAGAGGATGCATTGACAGCGATCTCTCTAAGCTGCCTAACATTTTACATCTATATATTTTTCCTCTCTAGCAGCGGTGAAGCAACAGTTCGCTACGCATTAATATTTTTTATCAGCATTCCCCTTTTTATCAGCCTTCTTATCCACTCAATCACAAAGACACAAAAAGACTATTGGTTGATTTGCCTAATAGGTCTAATCGTCTCAATTGCCCACAGGCCTGGATATATTGCCAGAAAGATTAACAGAGTTAAAGAGAGACCGATCAACGAAATGATGCTGTTTCGCTATAGAGATCCCAACAGCGAGTTAAATACAACTCTAGGTTTTCTTGGGACAAAGAATTTAAAAAAAGCAACAGGATTAAGCGAATACTGGGGAGCAGGAATGGCTCTTGAATCCAATACACAGTTATCAATTTTTCCAGTGCATTCATCAGGCGTGCCAGACTATTGGTCAATGAGTCCTGAAGCATTAATCAAAGGAATCAACAGCGCTCAACAAAAGTTCTATGTGATATCAAAAAACACAGATTTTATCACAAACATCAAATCAAGCTTCGGGCAACCACTAGAACATTGGAGCCTCAATTCAAAAACAAAGACTTATCAGTTACAAGAAGATATAGTTCACCAAACTCCAGAAAGCACTCAACTGCTAATCTATAAAGATGACGTGAACTTAAAACGGATACGCAATCATGCGAAACTCTTTAAAAGAGACTGCGATATAAACTCACCACTACATAAAGTTAGATAGACTAGAACTGGTTAGCGCTTGGAAGAAAACAGAATCAGCCACACAGCTTTTTAAAAAGCAACTGAACAGGATGAACCTCTGACCTCTAAACTTGAAAAAAATGGTTCGAATTCTAGAGTGAGAAATCTCGTAACTGGTGGTGCAGGATTCCTAGGATCTCATCTTGTAGACAGGCTGATGCAAGCTAACGAGGAAGTGATCTGCCTGGATAATTACTTTACTGGTAGGAAGATCAATATTCAGGACTGGGTTGGCCATCCTAATTTCGAGCTGATTCGCCACGATGTGACTGAGCCAATAAAACTAGAAATTGATCGGATCTGGCATCTCGCTTGCCCAGCCTCACCCATCCATTATCAATTTAATCCAGTAAAGACAGCAAAGACCAGCTTTTTAGGAACATACAACATGCTTGGCTTAGCTCGTCGCACAAAAGCACGCTTTCTTCTCGCAAGCACGAGTGAAGTGTATGGTGATCCAGAAGTGCATCCGCAACCAGAAAGCTACCGGGGCTCAGTGAGCACAATTGGTGTAAGGAGCTGTTATGACGAAGGCAAGCGCATTGCAGAAACACTCTGCATGGATTATGAACGAATGCACGGAACTGAAATACGAATCACCCGTATTTTCAATACCTATGGCCCAAGAATGCTGCCAGATGATGGGCGCGTTGTAAGTAATTTCATTGTACAGGCACTGCGTGGTGAAGCATTGACAATTTACGGAGATGGCAAACAAACACGTTCATTTTGCTATGTGGACGACTTAATTGAAGGACTTATTAGACTTATGAATAGCAACTACGCACGCCCTATCAATATTGGCAATCCAAATGAATTTACAATCCTGCAGCTTGCTGAACTTATCAGAGAAAAGATTAACCCATCGCTTCCCATCATTCATAGAGAATTACCCGAGGATGATCCCATGCAACGGCAACCCATCATCAAATTAGCAAAGAGTGAATTAAACTGGGAACCAACAATTGAACTTGAGCGGGGATTAGAGCATACAATTAATTACTTCAAAAAAAAACTAGCAAAGCAATAAGCCAGTCATTGCTATTCAATTAACAGAACAGTGATCAATAGACAAGGCTTAGCAGAAGAGATAAGCCTCAGCCATTGAGTATCATTAAGCAGCAAATTCACCATAACAATGCTCTGCAATCATTTAAGTTCTCAAGCAATACAGCGAATCAGAATGGCGAAATATTCTCGAAAAATATTTTATCTGGAATAGATTTTCAACAGCAATGGTTTGTAAAGACAAGCAATAAGTGATTGGATTGGGATCATCATCGCTGTCAGCTAAAGTAAGCATAATATCGAAGCCTATGGAAGATTGTTCTCGTTCGCGTTGACAGCACAGTCGTTAGCAAAAGAATTCCAATGTGGCAACACAAGAACGAGCATGGATTGAAAGCACTTCCAAAAGAATCGACACCAAATTAATCTACTAAGGATGAACACGGTCAATTAATCATCCTCTAAAATCAAAACAAAAAAGTAGATGCCAAACATACACTCAGCCTATCGAAACGTATCGGGACTCCTGATGCTGCTGCTACTGACGATCTTCTTAGGTCTGATCTTGATTAGCTCCTTCACAAATTTAGGGCCCGTCTATCTGAGTGATGAAATACATTACGCCGCAAAAGCGGCGCACCTTGCAGGGCACAGTAATCTTCTCTCAAGTTCGTGGCATGCAGGCTATTCACTCACACTCGTACCAATCTTCAAACTCCTTGGAATACAACGAACAACCTGGATCACCATCACAGCATTCAATTTTCTTTTGCTTGTGGGATCAATAAGCTTCTGGTTTTCAACACTTCAACACCTTGGAATCAGCAGAACCAAATCATTACTGCTTAGCGTCTCTTCACTCGTCTGCTTCAGCGTGTGGGGGTTCACTGCATGGATGTTTGTGAATCCGTGGATGCAACTCATCATTGCGATGATGAGTCGCTGGCTCCTAATTAAACACTATGACAGACAACTCTTTGCAATCACATTGACATCTGCATGGGCGTATTGGCTGCATCCAACAGGATTATTGATCGCGGCTTGTGCATGGCTGGTAGTCATTGCTGACCTCGCTATCAACAGACATAAACAACAACTGCAATTCCTAGCAATAACGTTCCTTGGAGTCCTCACTACAGGATCATTAATCGTTCTCTATCAAATAATCCATAGCCATATCAACATCAGCATGGGAGGTGATGGCGGTCATTATGGCAAACAAATTAGCAGCTATCTTTTCGAATTCCATAAGGACACTTTACAAACAATTGCAGAGGTGAGTACAGCCCTGATAAATGGAATTGCCAATCTAAGCATTGCTACATATGGTTACGCCATTTTATTTTTTACTGGGGTGGCAAACTTTAAATACAGCAAATCAGCGCAAGCAAGAAATAATCCATTCAAGATATTTACCTTTATCGCTATCACTACCATAGCTCTCCTTTTATTTAGTTCGCTTCTTGCCATCAACGAGCCGAATCAGTATCAGCATATGCTTCATCAAAGATACGTTGCGCCGATGGTCCAAGCACTTTGGATCTTAGGCCTCAGCCAATGGCTGCATAAAGAAAGTCGAAATAACTTACCGCTAAGACTTTGCCTGGCAATGAGCCCAGTTCTCCTAGCCCTTATGATCGGAACCACCTTTTGGGAATACAACAAACGCTTCAGTATTATCGACGCGATGAGCTCGGGCGCGAGCCTTTTTTCGAATGCCTTGCAAAGTGAACATGAAGCGCTTGCTGGCCTAGCGATTGGAAGTTTGTTGATCGTCATGATTCAGATCATGACCTGGCGACCCAAACTCGTGATGGCTGGCATTATCTCTAGTCTGGCTGGTTGGACCATGAGCCAAACTCGAGCAAACGTACTCTCAGAAGGCTCCCGTCGTCCGGCACTGATTGATGAGGTCAAGCGAATTAGCAAAGAGAATCACGTCTGCCTTGCTGCCATCCCCACTCGCCTTATCTCTGAACAATCAAATAATTTGTATGAGTTCTATCTCTCCGCTCCAAACATCCAACGACTTCTGCACAAGCGAGAAGCTTATCAAGAATACAATCACTTCTACAATCCAGATATCAATCAGTGTGAGTACATTATTGCTCCCCTAGACCTCCATCTGACTGCAGACCGCAAAGACCTAAAAGCGATCAACAGCCAACTCGACCAATGTCAATTGAAGCGTGTAGATGATCGCTATGGATGGGGCATCTACCAATGCTTTAAACATGCAAAATCGAGCCACCAATTAAGAGCAATAGGCTTTAGCATCGCCAACACAGGCAGCAGGGTACAAAAACTCCCTGAAGGAACCAAGCCCCTCCGAATCTTCAGCGATCAAGCCTTGAGCCGAGAGAAGGACTGGATCAACTATGGAACATTAATCAACAAAGATGGAAGAGTTAGAATCAAGCCTTGTCAATCACTGCGAAGGCCATATTCAAGAAACAAGTGCAATCAAAACAAAGACATAAAAATCGCAAAAGTAGCGAATACTCCGTTGTTTTGGGGGCTCCATCTTCACAAGCTGTATCAAGGCAATTATCAGCTATTAATTAGTGACTTCAAGGTTTATAAAGGCTCGGTCACAATCGAAATCGTCGATGAGAGCCTCAATCAAATCACAAAGAAAGACTTCAGCCCCACAAGCGTAAACGTCCCAATCACATTCCATATGCAGAGCGACGAAAAGCAAATTGAGATCCGAATTATAGCGACAGAAGGAGCACAGTTCACCCTACCCACATACTTCATCATTGCCAGATAATCACCTAAAAAGCACAACCTACTCTGCAGAACAATGACTAATTCATATCACATTTTAACCTTAGAGTTCAGAAAAGACTCCCGTCAATCACATACAACGTAAAACCACACTTTCACAGGCATATTCACAGGTTCCAAAGTTTCGCCACAATCTTACAGCAACAAATCAACATTAAAACAGTGCTATTCCAGCCAAGACAAGAAAAAGCAGCATGCCTACATCCAATCAATTTGTCAGTGATAGATAATGGAGATACCGCTGTTCATACTTTAAGTTTGCAACCTCTTTCAAAATCAGCCCCGAGAAAAACGAAACAATTGATATCGAAACGAAGATCGTGGAGGTCACTAAAGTTGGAATCTTTGTGACCAAACCGGTAGACAAGTACTCTACATAGGGAATCACAAAGAGCACAGCGGCGATAAGGGCTGAAGCCAGACTAATAGGCCAATACAGCCGAAGCGGAAACTCACGATGCAATAAGCGTAAAGCAAAGACAAGAATCTTCCAACCATCCATATACGTAGACAATTTACTTTCAGAATTAACACGTGCCTGCACTTTTGTGGGGAAATCAGCAACGGGCAAACGCATTCGTGCTGCATAAATACTCAATTCTGCTTCGATTTCGAATTCTGCACTCACCAATGGGAATGTTTTACAAGGCGGCGAGAAAAAATTCTTAAACCTGAAAATACATCTCGGGTCTGAACACCAAAAACAACACGAAAAAACGATGTAAAGAAGACATTTCCGAGACCATGTCCCCTGCGGAAATGCGAACGTCCCATCACCGCAAACCGATCACCGGTCATGAGATCAAAACGATCCCTTCGGCAGCGTTCAATGGCTTCAGATAAAAATGAAAGGTCATACGTATTATCTCCGTCCACCATCACAAATAAATCTGCTTCTACATCCCTCAACAAGCGACGAACAGCATTCCCTTTCCCCTTTGCTTGCTCAACCAACACAACTGCACCAGCCGCATGGGCCACCTGAGCTGTGCGATCCAACGATTGATTATCGCAAACATAAATACTGGCTTCAGGAAACAAATCACGAAGCTCAGCCACAACGAAACCAATCGACTCCTGTTCATTAAAACAAGGGATTACAAAGGCAATCTCTTCCATTCGATCCCTCAATCAATCACGTTTTAACTTATTGTCAGGTTGACCAAGGCCAACCTGACTTAATCTCAGGATTGCTTCTGTTGCTTTACACCAGCTAATTCACCAGCACCACCTTTAGCCTTGAGAATATCTTCTAAGCCAGCGAGATCCTCATCCGTGATCTTGGTTTGCATCGGGCAATGCTTGGGACCACACATCGAACAGAACTCCGCTTGCTTGTAGATGTCTGCTGGCAGGGTTTCGTCGTGATACTCCTTCGCCCGCTCAGGGTCTAAGGACAACTCAAACTGCTTGTTCCAGTCGAAGTTGTAACGGGCCCGGCTGAGTTCATCATCACGATCCCTCGCACCAGGACGATGACGGGCAATATCAGCGGCGTGGGCTGCAATCTTGTAAGCAATCAGCCCTTCGCGCACATCTTCTGCATTAGGAAGACCCAAGTGCTCTTTCGGCGTCACGTAGCAAAGCATCGCTGTACCGTGCCAACCGGCCATCGCCGCACCAATCGCTGAGGTGATGTGGTCATAGCCAGGGGCGATATCTGTCACCAACGGACCGAGCACATAGAAGGGCGCTTCATCGCACTCCTCCATTTGCTTTTTCACGTTGAATTCAATTTGATCCAGGGGCACATGGCCTGGACCCTCCACCATCACTTGCACGTCG
>Ga0129348_1000417_pt1 | contig 15354 bp, 34 predicted proteins | sample CPBDNA_4_FD_94424 | JGI IMG/M metagenome (GOLD analysis project Ga0129348, IMG submission 94424) | Freshwater to marine salinity gradient microbial communities from Chesapeake Bay, USA - CPBay_Sum_27_0.8_DNA | ecosystem: Environmental > Aquatic > Marine > Coastal | place: USA: Chesapeake Bay...
ACACCATCAGTATCAATCATACGCATAAGCTGAAGGTTACGTCTAGGTTTTACGCCAAGATCCTCACTACGAATCTTTGTTAGTAGGTATTGTCGTATATCTTCCATCAGTCCTCTTTCTTACATCTACGCCCCAGGTAGGGGCAGGGGGGTTATGTAGTGTATTTATATCACAAGTAAGCGGATCGTAGTTTGTTTTAATTCCGACTAAAATTTCATATTTTTCGACAGGAAATATTGTTCTTACCTCATCGAGGTCTTCAGGCTCACACTGAACCCATGCAACATGGTCAGGGTCACCTTCTATTTCTTGGAAGTGGACTTGCATAGTCTAATCATCTCCTTGTCCTTGAGGATTTTATATCCTTCCATATATCGCTCATCTGCTTTAACAATGACAACTTCACTGATCCCAGATTGCAGGATAAGTTTAGTACATTCCATACAAGGCGAGAGCGTAGTGTACAGTGTGGCATCAGATCCGTTGCCTCCAGTACGAGCCAGCTTGCAGATAGCATTAGCTTCAGCATGAATAACAGTAGATAGAGTAGCCCCAGTACTAGGATGCTTACAATCGTTATCAAAGCCAGAAGGAGTTCCGTTCCAGCCCATCGAAATAATGTTTCCATCTTTGACAATAATAGCTCCAACTTTAGTTTCTATATCATATGACATCTCACTTACTCGTTCGGCAATATCCATATACATACTGTCATAACGAGCTTGCTTTATTGAGTCCATTGTAATCTCCTATCGACCTTGTCCTCGATATTTTTTACGTGTTTTATATTTCTTTCCTGTAAAGGTAGTACGCTTCCTATCCTTTAACTGGAAGTACATTGAATCATTAGTTACTTTCTTTGCCATTACTCATAAGCCTGTTCTAGTTGTTTCTCTAATAGCTCTATTTTATTTGCACGCATAAGAGCTTGACTGCGATATTTATTACGTTCAGAGATTAATTCTGTATTTCTTTGTTTAAGAATTTGAATTTCTTGTTGAGCCATTCCCAACTTACAAATAAGTTCTGTTTCCATTACATTACCTCAAAGTCAATAGCATGTTCATCATGGTACTTTAATCGAGTTGTATCGTGGTTATACTTGGCATGTCCAGCGGGACCAGTCTTACCTGTAAACCTAGATTTAAGCACAATAAAGTTAATTGTGTTTCTGATTTCTTCGTTTTCGTTAGCCATGTCTCTAGCGAATCCAATGATATCAAATGAAATCTGTTTAATTGAACCACTACCTTTGATGTCATCCATGCTAGGAAGTTTACCTTGCTCAAAGGTCGAACCGCCCCCTTGAACTTTACGCAAGTGAGAGATGACTCCAAGCCATATGTTGTGCTTCTTAGTAAGCTTAAGAAGATCTGACATGACTTTATCAATGGCTTCGTTACCAGTGTAACCCTCTGCTCCTTCTGATACAGCAATTGTAATATGGTCAAGAATAAGGTACTTGCACCCCATGAGAGCCATATATTCAATTTTATCAATAAGAGACTCATCACCAACAGAGCCTTGATGATCGAGTAATACAAGCTGTTCTGTTCCGAATACTGCACGACTTGCTTCCTCCTGTTCTTCAAGAGACACATCATACTCTTGTAGGTTACGTTGTAACTTCATCTGAATAAACTTTTCTGCTGTATCACCAACAGATTCTTCAAGAGAAATCATGCCGACTTTATTATCAGTCTTATCTAATAAATCAAGTACAATTTCTTTAATGACTGTAGATTTACCGCTACCAGTACCACTAGTAAACAGAGTAATCTCACCGAAGCGCATACCCTTAGTCTTATCATTGATGCCTGCTAGACAATCAGGATAAGCAACAGACTCAGTAGAACGCCTAGCAAGATACTGTTCCCATACAGGCTCGTGGCCTACTACAATACCAGCAGGACTAAATGGCTGTGCATCCCAGATAACACGCATTACACCATGATGACCTGCAGCAGTATAAAGTTCGCAAGGGTCTTTAGCAGTAGTACTAACTACCTTTACTTTATCTATGCCGATAATATTTGCGGCATCTTTAACTGCTTTCTTTCCTGCTGAGTCATTGTCAAAGAACAATACGACTTCTTCGAATGATCTGATCCATTCTCTTGCTTGCAACAGACTCTTGAGGTTGCTTGCTGACGCAACAGAAATGACAGGATAGATTTTATTATAGTGATCCAACGAGGCTTGTGCAACGGACATCGCATCGAATTCACCTTCAGTGATGACGAGTCGTTTGCCCCCCATTCCAAAGCTTTGACAACCAAAAGGCCAGACATCTTTAAAGTCTCCTACAGTTTTAAATTGTTTAGGTAATGTTCTTACTTTATAGGCAACCAGTTCGTTGTCTTTATAGTAAGGATAGTTAAAAGCAGTGATGTTACGCTCGCTATCATATGTAGCTCTAACACCATAATGCTCTGAAATAGTTTTAGTAATGCCTCGTTCTTGACAACCACGATAGTCACCTAACTGAGACTCAAATAATTCTAGACTTGTAATTTGAGGTGCTGCAACAGCCATGTCCTCTTCCTCTTCTATGTTCTTTTCATAATGATTACAAACAAAACAATACCCATGCCCATCATCGTACATAGCAAAGCCATCTGACGAGGGACAAGCAGGGCATTTAGTCTTACCAATTTCTTTACTTTCCGTATAATCGCTCTTCTTTGGCATATCGATTATCCCTTCTCTTCTGCCGTGTCTTACTAGACTTAGTAATATTCTTTCGTCTTTCTTCTTTAGTAGTCAACCAATCAACTAAGTATTCATCATAGTCAGTTACCTCTGGTTCTGCTTTCTTTCCATTGATAACTTGTTGTGGTGGTACTTTATTATACATTGGATTTCGCATTATATTCCTCAATAAACGCTTTAGTTAACATCCATTTCTCACTACCAAGTGTCTTATTATAGTAAACCTTTTCACCGTTTTCATCTACGGTAGTAAGTGCCGCTAATTTAATTTGCCAAACTATTTCAAGATAGTTTAAACCAGACTTATCGGGTGCTTCAGCTAAGATAAGATAGTCAAATTCCTCAGGGTTATCCGAGACCTTCTGAGCAGTATCTACACCAGAAGAACTATATGTTTTCCAGTTAGACTGTCTTACTCGTTTACCTTTACTGTAGTTCCAATATGATTTCTTACCAATATACTTCTTTCCAGTAGCCTTTTCGGTAATCATATAGACAAACCCTTCTTTCTCATAAGGATTAATGCCTTCTAAGTTGTCTAGTAGTTCCCATTGACCATGCGGTTTTGCATCTGCCCCTGTAGCTTGCCAAGCTTTCTGGTCAAAGGCTACACACACAGTACCGCCTTTAGGATTTACCCATACAGTAAGGTCGCCTTCCCAACCCTTCTTTAACTTAAGCTTTGTTCTGATATTAGACTTACATCTAATCTCACCGTGTTCCTCAGTAAGGATGCCGACCCAACCGCCAGCATCTACTTTAGTCACTTCTTTAATGATCACATCTTCATATCGTTGATGATCTTGTGACATAGTCCTCTCCTATATCTCAAAGAAGTCATTCTCGCTACGCAAGATATGAATTCCGTTTGCTGTTTCAAGTAGCTTTTCTTTCCAGTCTACTATCCCATACTTAGCTCTGTAAGCGGCTAATACTCTTTGCTTACGTCTACCCATAGGCACACCTGCAAGCATCTTCTCTGCTTTCTTTGGTCCTACTTTAGGTAGTCCAGGAAGGTTATCCGTTGGATCACCTTTAAGCATCTGAAGCCAATACAATAAGTCTGCACTATCTATATCAATCTCATAGAACTCTTGCTTGCGAGGATTGTAGTGCTTTCCTGGAATACAATCAAGGTCTTTGTCGATATGTACAACAGTAAATTCTTTATTAAGACTTGCACATTCAGTTGCCTTGATTCTCACCATATCATCGGCTTCCATACCATGAGCTGGTATAGCTAAGCCCTCATCAATGATACGCTCCATAAGCGGTCTAAACAAGTTAGCATCTTCAGGCGGTTCTTTACGATTGGCTTTATAGTCAGGGCAAAGCTTGTATCTGAAGTTATCTTTACCTCCACAGTAAACAAAGTTTTCATCAGCCCAAATAGGGTCTATCCAGTGTTTACTAGCCACTGTTAAATAGTTCTTGTATGCTGTATCAAGGTCTGGTTGTTGCCAAGCACATTGATATATACAGCTATCTGCATCAATAATACCTATCATTGGTAGCTACTCCACTTATCATACCAAGCATCTTCAAGTAGGCATACGATATCTTCTTGTGTTTCAAGAGGAAGTTTATCTCTATGCTCTAACATAGTCTGTATAAAGTCTCCTGCATTAGCGCAAGCTCCAATTATATTATTAGCTTCAGCCCAGAACTCATCTTCGAGTCCTATAAGGTGGTTCTTTAACTTACCCATAATGTGTCCTTTCTAGTGTACGTCTGCATAGCAGTTACCAATGACACCATCGCCATCCATACACTGTACATTGAATTGTTTAGGTGCTTCACGGAATGCCTCAACGCATATTTCTTTTACCCGTTCAGCGTGTTCTTCTTTAACTACCCATGCCATTTCATCGTGATAGAATATGACAGGATATGCATCTAAGTTCTCATAAGCTATTGTTTCCATTGCATAACCAACAGCCGCCTTACAGGTAATAGCTTCAGCACTTTGCAATAGATAGTTAAGTGCTTGGTGTCCTGACTCTACATAGACTCTGCGTCCATCAAGACCAGGAATAAAGGCTTTACCATAGCCTGATTTGGTTTGATTAAATATCTCATCTAACTTAGACTTTATCTTACCCAATCCAGGAATTGCCGATTGATACTTTCGTTTACTGGTATCTCCAGCAGTAGCATCAGGTTTACCTGTTAAGATAGTACCAAGCTTCTTCGCCCCTCCACCGAATAGATAAGCATAAAGCCAGCGTTTCGCATCTCCTCTGGAAGAACCCAAGATGTTTGCGTTATAGGAATGTATATCACCACTTATTACCTCCTTAGTGAAGTCCTCGTCACCAATGTAGTGACATAATGCTCTCATCTGATTACCAGCTGAGTCAGCACCAACTACCTTGTATCCTTCCTCACAGATAAAGAGACTACGCATCTCTTTACCCCATGCGGCATCAACACTAGGTAGGTTAGTAATTACTTCGTGTCTTGCTCTGAACGTAGGTGTACCGATAACCCACATTCTTCCATGTAGCCTGTTTCCCTTACACGCCTTAAGCCAGCCTTCGAGTATAGACCTTCTCGATCTTGTTGTATAGTATCGGTCAATATCTCTTCCGACATCTCCAAGTAATTCAAGAGATGTTGTAGTGAGCTTCGGGCTTGTCTTAATGAATTCAAATCCCTGCTTCTTGTAGTTCCAATCATCGGGTTTCCATCCTATACTAAACAGATATTCTTTAACCTCTTCCATGTTACCGAGTGTAACTTGAGTAGTGTAGCTACGTTGGAACTCTTGTTGTGGATCCCAGTCGTCTACTTCAGGTTCATAACCCAGATACTCAGTAAGAAGTCTACGTGTTACAGCAGTAAAGTCACCTTTCTTAGTGTACTTAGCTAGCTTAGGTTGCTTATCAACATAGATAGTCATCTCAGGTAACTTTGGGTGTACTCTAGACTCAATAGCTTCCATTTCAATGCACATCTCTTTATGCAGCTTGTTGGCAGCTTCAACATCAAACAGCCAACCTTTCATTCTCACTTTGGCTTCGAATAATGCGGCATCATGTTCTGCTCTCAAGCCAGCGGCAATAAGAGGTTTCTTAGCTGATTGGTCTTTGAATTCTTTCATTAGGATTTCATAGACCTTTGTATTGAGTTCAACGTCTCTAACACAGTATGTTAACATCTCTTCTGAGAACTTATCCCATTCATTGAACTCTAGCTTAGAATAATTAAGGTGTTCACCCCAACCAGCCAAGCCATGCTTGTGTCCTCGTTTATAGTTGAGGACTTGACTCATAATCCATGTATCATATATCTTTTTATTCTGATATAAATCAATATCATACAACTGATTGAGTACTGCTATGTCATAACCAATTATGTTATGCCCTATCAAAGCGTCTGCTTGTTGCAGAAAAGCAAGACCAGACTGTAAATCATCTGGTCTCCACTTGTACACTTTCTTTGTGTCTACATCTTGAGCTACGATACACCACACCTTTGTGGCTTCAATACCGTCTGTCTCGATGTCAAATACGAGTTTCATTCTTCGTCCTTTCCGTTTGCACAATATGGACAGACAAACTCATCACTGAGAAAGTCCAATGCCCCCTCCTTAAAGGGCGTTTTACATTCATCACAAAGCCTAACTGTTCTATGCATATTTATGAAGCTCAGTTGGTCTATGTTTGGTAAGCCATCGCCTCCCTTCATCGGATAATCCTTCCTTATATCTAAGATACTGAGTAGCGATGTGATTGCAATTGGGATATCCACAGAATCTTTCTCCATCTTTAAATTGACTACAAGGTCTACCTAGCGAGTCTTTATTATTACATTTTACTATTGTCATCATAGTCTACCATAGCTATTACAATTTGTTTACCATCTATATGACAAGATATCCATGCACAACTAAACATAATTACTTTAAATGGCGTTGCTAGAAATGACCGTATGCTATTCATATACCTCATAGTATACATCTCCATTTTCCCTTATCTTTGTGTCCTCATAAGGGGCTACAAAGCGTCTGTAGAATTCCATGTTAGCACCTGTCAGCGCACCCATAACATCATTACAGTATTGATAGTTTAACTGGTTCTCCATCAAGAACTCATGTATAGCAAGAGCAATTACATATTGTAATTCTCCTGCTGTTCTAGGTGGGCTATTTTTAAGTGCATCATCAACCCACATAAAGCGTGTACGGTCTTCTTCTTTAATATAAGGCATCTCTATTCCTTTCTAGAGTTCGCTTGAGTCTTCATTCCAGTTTTCATTATCTAGTAGGTCAGCAACATAAGCAACTTCTTTACTATCGATGCTTCCCATCAGGTTATAGCAAGCGTTATGTTCATAGTATTGCAAGCTGATATCATCGCATTTATTAGTTGCCATAATATCATGGAATACTTTAGTTGCTTCATTAAGACTTTTAGTGTATGTATCAAAACGTAATTTCATTCTAGTTCTCCTCAATAATAGTATACAATTGCATCAAGACATTCTTCAAGAGTAAAATACTTTTCTGTATAAATACTTTCGTAGAATGGATGTATAAGGTCGTTTTCACCTGCCCATAAGATAATTATCTTATTCTTCATATGGGCAAACATAAGTTCCATAGAAGTACCTGTACCCCTACCGCTATCTCGCCTGACATCAGCAAGCACTACAGTACTATTAGCTATGTCTTGCATGTCCATCTTAAAGATGCGTCTGCAAGTACTTTGTACTGGTGTTTGTGTTTCCTCAAGATATAACTCATCATGGAAACTTACTCGTCTAGTTGGGTCTAAGCAGTTGATACCCAAGCTATCCAAAGTATTCGATGCCTGAGTCCTCCACCGTTTCATTCTTAGTTTTGTGCAGTCCTCCATCGGTCCTGCTAGGTAAACGTAATTCTTCATCACGCTCTTTCCTTTCTGCCTCTATTATAAATAGTTTTATTTGTTCTAATTGTTTGATAAGAAACAAATAATTAGTATGATCCGATACACCTCTTACAGTGGCTTCAGACCAATAATCAATTACATCTTGCAAGTCGCTAATGACTGGTTGCAAGCTCTTTCTCAACGTCTGTGACTGCACTTTCCAATTGCTCCCTTAAGCTTGATTCAATTCCTAAGTTACCATCTTCATCTACAACTAATAGCTCTGCTTCCATTGATTCAAAACAGATACCAGAGAATTGTAAGAAGAAGAACATATATGCTTCATGTTCCATCAAGTCTTTAAGCCTATGACCACCTATAGCAGTCCAAAGAGCAACTATACCCATTTCGAGTAATAGTTGCCCATTGTTTTCTAGCTCGACTTCAATTTTCTTATCAGCAAGTCTTGTACTAAAGTCGATTATCTCAGCCATTAAAAGTCTACCGCAGCACCTTCTGTTGGTGCAGAACCTTCTACAACATCGAAGTCAGTTCCGCTATTCGGTTGATATAATTTAAGATCCACTACTTGTACTTTGGATAGCATTGAGGCTACACCTTTACGTCCAGCTGTATCATATGGATACTGGAATAGCATGATATTACCTACAGATCCGTTACCAATATTGATACTACTAATTGGTTGTTTATTACCATCAACTACTTCTGGCGGTGTATTCTTTGAGCCATCACGTTTAACAACTTTACGCTTAAGGTTTGCCTTCCAGTAATCACCTTGTTCATCTTCCTCTTTCTTCATGGTGATGTAGTATTTCTCTTGCATTTCTTTTGCAGCAGCTTTATCTCGTGTTCTGATCTGCACATCCCATTGCATAGTACCAAAAGGTGACTTAGGACTTTCTGGGTTCAGGTTAGGGTAGTGTAGTTCAACATCACGGATAATGACAGTACGTGCTTCTTTAATCATCTTTATATTCCTCTAATTTAATTTCATTTTGACAACAGTAACAGTATAGCCTCCCAAGCTCTGCTAAAGCTTGAGAGACGTATTGTTTGTTCTTACAGTGTTTACAAGTTATTTCCTTTCCTGTAGGCATCAATAGCCTCCTTGACTATTTCATTTATTTCTTCGGGCTTAGCTCCTTGACCCACCATCAGGTGTGTGGTGTACCAGAGTACCTTGCCTAGCTCTTGAGTCTTGGTATCTTTCTTACCGTATCTCATAAGATACTTGTAGATCTGACCCATCAAGTGTGACTCAACGCCTACAAAGTCTTTTAGTAGATAGACCATCAAGTTCATGTATTGAAAGCCTGGAACTACATCTTTGTAGTGTTTAGGACTAACTGCTTTCTTCATCCCAATATCCTTCCTCGATACTACGTTTAATTACTGCAGTAAACCCTTCTTGTATGAGAGCTTGCTGCACTTCAGGTGAAATAGAGAGGTGTAATATAGCACCCCCATCGTCTGTATCTTCATAGCTAAGTATTGTTATTTTTTCGTTCATTGTTTAAACCTGTGCTTAAAGAATACTATTGTGTTAAGACCTGTATTGATAGTTACCATAGCAAGTAACCACCAATGAGTCCATGAGTCTAACCATTCCATTACTTTATCTCATATGCTTCCATTATCTCTTCGTTTCTTAGGTCAATCTCCTGTTCATTTGTATATGACCCTTCCCAGAAGTTATCATATGCATCTTGTTCAGTTTCACCTTCGACCTCATACTGAGTAACAAGCTCAGTTACTGTTACGACATACCATCGCTTAGTCATCGTTTAGTTCCTTTCCTTCTACTACAAATCTATCTACAGTCCACTCACCATAAGGCTCTGTTGCCAGTCCTGCATGGTAGTTTGTATGTGCCTCTTCAAGACTATTGGCTTCTACCTGTACGCAATAGCCTATTGACTCACTGATTAATAGCTCGTATGTACGCATTTACTACGTCCTTTCCGACCTTCTCGGTCATTTCAATGTATAGTTCATTCATCTTATCCGACAAAGAATTAGCCTCATCATGTAAGCTATTTATTTTCTCTTCAAATAGCTCATCGTCCTCTATAGAGTCTAGCATAGAGAAAGCATCAAGAGAACACTCCCAAGCCTCCTCTAGTCTAAGGTAGTCTCTTACCTTTACGTCTTCTACTTGGCTCTTGAACCAGTTATCGAAAGACATATAGTTCTTAGAGACACTTTCATTGTAGAGTTGTCTCAGTTGTGATAGCATAACTACTTCCACTTCTTTACTGTGTCTTTAAACTCTTCCATCATACGATACGCTGTAGGTACTGCATTGGTAAGTCTCAAGATCCTATCTCTGTGTAACTCGTAGTGCTTACTGTAGATGTTGTAGTCAATTATGTCATTTGTCATTTCAGAAGGGTTCTTGACAAAGAGAGTAACACGTCTATCCAGAGGATGATATGCCCAAATAGCACTCTTGGTCTCGTAGGCTACTCCTCCATCATCAGTAATCCTCTTTACTTCTTCATAAGTTCTGATCATGTAGTTGGCTTGCTTGTGGTTAATCACTTTACGCATTGTTTAGTTCCTTTACTGCTTCTAAAAGTTCATCGAATTCATAACTACTAGGCCACGCTCTGTCTGCTAGGTAGCCTTGCTCATTTAACACTACGATGGCTGTCCTCAAGTGTTCCTCTAGAGTATCGTCTTCCCGTGTCTCTTCTACGCTACCCTCTATTACTTCGTTCCTTATCAAGGCTCGCTTTACTTCTTTTGGTGCATCAGAGACTAGGTAGTCTACCCTCTCGTAGTCTTCGTTGTGTATCGCTTCTGTTATCTCTTTAAAGTAGAAGTGGTACATTCCAGGTATTCGCTTAGCCATCTTTGTTCCTTTCTTGACTATGTGTCCCTTTAAAAGGTCTTTTAAAGATACCTTTATATAGATATCTTACCCCCCCTATAAGGGCGTTTTATAAGCCTACTATCAAGTAGTTCTTATCGTAGCTTACAAATGTTACTCTTTTAGATAGCTTTTCGCATAGCTCATCTATCTGTAGTTTGATGGGTCTTTTATCTGCCTTGTCTCTTACATAGTATAGTCGCATTAAAGTATCTCCGCATTTGTTTCAACGTCATATGGTCCATAGTTCATGGCGGCTTCTTCGGGGTATACTTCGAGTGTTACATAAACACGCTCTGTATTCGACCAACTTTCTTTGCTGACACGTATCGGACATTCTGTACGGTCTCCGTCAATCCACACGAAGATGCTGTCTCCGAGTGCTTTGCAGGCTTTGATGATGTCTTCATCGGTGTCATGTGCAAGGACTATCTCGTCATAGTTGGTCTCCCATACAAACCAGTGAGCGTCATTGAGAGTGCCTTGAAACTTGATGTCCCAAGAGACTTCATAACAGTTTTTCATATCGAATGAGAGTTGCATAATAGTTCCTTTCAGTCAAACATAATTATTATCAGTAATAGCGGTATAGTAGTCCATAGGAATACTTTTATCCACCAGTCAAGAGGCGGTATCATTGTGTTCTCCTTGTAGGAAAGGGAAGCTATTGCTAGCTCCCCTTTAGTTTAAGTTAAAAGTCTGTAGCAGATTGTGTAGCAGAGGGTGTATCTACTAAGTCAAAGTCAACGGTCTCTGAAGGTGTGTATTCGACTAATTCAGTTATTTGTACAGCTTGCAGAATAGTTTTCTTACCATTGTAACCTCGTGGTGTATCGTAAGTTAGCACGATTAAGTTAGCAGTAGAGCCATTACCAATAGGCTTATCGAATGGTAACTTGTTAGCGTCAACCACACGAACTTTATTTGGTTCACCTTTACGGTTCTTTTCATTAAGCGTTATGTTCATGGCAAAGTTACCGTTTGGTAGTTCACGGATTTTACCGTAGCCTTTGAGTTCATCGATACGGTCTCTGGCGAATTCAAGTTGAATATCGAATTGAGTGTTACCGAATTGATTAGTTTCAGGCTTATACAGTTTAGCGTAGTTAACATTGATGTTTCTGATGATTGATGTTTGCATAATTATTTCCTTTCATATTATGCTGGTTTAGGACAGGAGTGTCCTCTAATGCACACCACTACTGATGTGCATAGGAGGCTACTCATTAGAATCCGATGTCAACTCTATCTTCAACAGGACGACTACCTTTGTAACGCATTGGTGAGAATGCATACATTGGGAATCGACCTAGTATTTTGTCAAGATAGACATAGTTCCAACCATGTGATTCGTTTAATTCGTTAATGATACGAGAGTTATATGAGTTAGCATAGAAGAAGTCACACTCGATATCACCTTCTTTATTCATCCATATTCGAGATAGACTGATTGGAAAATCTTTGATGACATCTAGTGCATTTATTTTAGTTTGGATTAGTTGTACTTTGGTGTATTCAGTGCTTTTAGCGCGAGGTGAGTATTTAGTAGCATCATACTCATGGACACTGTGTAGAAGACCATGACCATTTACACCATAGCCGTAGTTGCTGTAGTCTTCACTCAGTTTACTATATTCTTTGTCCATTTCATTAGTGACATGAAGTCTGAATTCTTCAGGCACTGAGTAGAATATGTCGATATCTCTACAACCTAAACCATGATGCCAATCTCTAGGCGCACCACCAGCTACATATGCAGTGCTACTTTCGGGTAGCTTTGATAGTAACAGATTGAGGTGTTTCTTAGCTACGGCTCGTTGTGCTATTGGGTGTAGACCAGTTGACAGAGTTTTCAGTTGGATTTTAGCCATGTTATTAGTCCTTTTCGTTTACTATTTTACACATTCGAAGACACCACGCCACAGGGCATACCACGTAAACGCTGAGTTTTACGCTAAGTAAGCCCGATTTGTGATTATTTTCGGAATATACTCTCAAAGTAGAACATTGCTACGCAGAAGAAGAATACCCCTAGAAGTATTGATTGTATCATATTATCTCCCTTCTTGTCTGTTTCTTATTCTCCGAAGTGCCTCTTCAAGGATTGCTCCTTCAATGGCACTAAACATAAAGCTAGTACTTTCGCTAGCACCATGAGTACCTACGAAGTCATTGAATTGACGCTCAGTAAAATTCATAGACCACTCTTCAAATGCGCTGTCACATGCATCATCGATCATTTCAACGAGACCTTTTATTTCTTGTTCGATATTCATAGTTACGCTCCTGTTGTTTTGCGTGATTGAATAATGTCTTCTTGGCTACAATGGTCTTCCCATGCATCCAAGATCTCAGCAGACTTAGGATGATGCGCTCCTGCACCGCTAAGCCACTCTATATACCCTTGACGATACTCAAGAGTACATTCTTGTATGAGTATACCGTGGCATATTGCGTCTTGGTAATACTCTGCGTGTTGACGTTCTTGTAACTCAACCATGGCATTATGGATGAGATCTTCGATTTGTCTGTTAGACATGTCAGTTATGTCTATTGTCTTCATTACTTAGCTCCTTTCTTAGCTGCTAAGGCTTCTTTCTGAGAGTAATACACAACACCGTCTACTACATAGTACATCATTTTAATCTCCTTTTTGGTTATGATGGACAAAAAAAAAAGAGCCGCCCCCCACCCCGAAGGGCAGGAGGCAGCACAGAAGTTAGAGGTTACAAGTACCAGACAGGTCACGAGTAATACGGCCTTGAGGCACTCGAATACCACAGAAGTAATCTGGAGCAGCACGACCACCAGGCTTTACTGCAACAGCAAGCTCGACCAATTCCGCATTCTGATAGGCTTCACGAATAGCCATCAAGAAATCTACAGGAAAGTCTGACCCACCAAAGGTCTCAGCCTTACACTTGTAGATATCACCAGAAGCAAGTTGAATACGGAGGAAAGAGCCTTGACGCTCTGCACCAACGATTTCAACAGGACCGAGCTGTGTACGGAACACAACTTCAGCTTTGCGCCCGTTGAGGTAGACCTCAGAAGGCACAAACTCACCAGCGTTACGGATTTCGGTGTTTGAGATTACAGATACGTTTTGCATAGCAGTTCCTTTCAAGAACAGTTAACGGGCAGAATTGCCCAGAGGGAAACCAAGACGGAGACCCACGAGGAGACTGGCGGAGGAAACCAGCCACCACGAGGACCCCCACCCGAAGGCGAGAGACCACAGAGATTAAGCGGCACGACGAGAAAGCTCAAGAACCACAGAACGCAGCTCGGCAAAGACAGGCTCACCAGCCCCAAGGGACACATCAGCCGCAGCACAAGCACGAGCCGAAGCAGGAGCAACGGCACAGAACCAGCGAGAACCCGACCAACCCGAACGAACACCCAAGCACACAGGCAGACGGGAGTCACGAGCAGCACGGAGAGAAGCGACCAACGCAGACACAGCCGCAGAAGGCGAACGACCCACACGACACCGCAGAGGCTCAGCAGAGAAGCCAGGCCCAGCCACCCACACCAACACGGAACGGGAAGAGGCACACCAACCAAGGCGCTCAACGAGGACAGCACCACCCCAAGAAACAGAACCAACAGGAGAAAGAGAAGAAAGAGAAGGAAGAAGAGACATAAGAACACCCCACAAAAAAGAGAAAACACACCCACGCAGACCACCCACGCAAGCAAACAACGGGAAACCCCCGAACAGCGGAAGCAACCCACCCCGACACCCACAGGGGAAACAGGGGGGACCGCAAACACAAGAAGAACCCGATAACAGCGGCACATCTTTTTTATACACAGACAAAGACTTAAACACACCCTTATAGGAAAATTTTTAGAGGACACTAAAAATATGCTATCAAATAGGCACAAACTGGAACTATTAAAGGAAAAAGCTAAAAGAGATAAGCGTCAAAAGTATATAGATGACTTCGAACTGTTCGCAAAAGAACAGATCAGGATCATCACAAAGAACGCTAGTCAAGGCTTTGTCCCCTTCGAGTTCAACGATGCACAACGTGAAATCAACAAGCAAATCGAGGAACAACGAAGTAAAACAGGAAAGGTGAGAGCAATTGTTCTCAAGGCCAGGCAGCAGGGTATCAGTACTTATTGCGCTGGCAGGGTCTTCTGGAAGACATTCTACACACCCTACACTCGCTCAGTTGTAATGGCACACGACAGTGCCACCAGTGACGCTCTCTTCAATATGTCTAGGAACATCATCGACAACATGGAAGAGCCTCCACAGTTACAAAAGAGTAATGCAAAGGAGATTTTGTTTGAACATAACAAGTCGGGCTATCGTCTCTACACAGCTGGTTCGAAGGAAGCAGGACGAGGCACTACGCCAACAATCGCTCACTTATCAGAAGTGGCTTTCTGGCAATTCGATGAGCAGATACTGGCTGGGTTATTTCAAGGAATCAGTCAAGAAGAAGGAACAGAAGTGATACTAGAGAGTACCGCCAATGGAGCCAGTGGAGAGTTTTACAGGCTCTATCAAGGTGCTATGAGAGGTGAAAATGAGTATATTCCAATCTTTTTACCTTGGTTTATTACCCAAGAGTATCGCAGACCTGCACCTCAGGGGTTTGAAAGGACAGAAGAAGAAGACGAACTAGTAGAAAAATATAAGTTAGACAACGATCAGTTATACTGGAGAAGGCTAAAGATAGGTGAGAGTGGCGAACAAAAGTTCAAGCAAGAGTATCCTGCAAGCCCCGAAGAAGCATTTCTTGTCTCTGGTAACAGTGTCTTTGATCAAGAAGCTTTGTTAAACTACGAAGTACAAGCACCAAGCTATACAAGAGTGTTTGATGAAATAAGTAGTTACTTCGAAGATAATAGAGAGGGGCATCTGGAAATATGGACACC
>Ga0129348_1000420_pt1 | contig 15297 bp, 19 predicted proteins | sample CPBDNA_4_FD_94424 | JGI IMG/M metagenome (GOLD analysis project Ga0129348, IMG submission 94424) | Freshwater to marine salinity gradient microbial communities from Chesapeake Bay, USA - CPBay_Sum_27_0.8_DNA | ecosystem: Environmental > Aquatic > Marine > Coastal | place: USA: Chesapeake Bay...
AGAAAAAGAAAGATTGGGTTAAGAATTATTTCATGCAAGAGGCTGCATATGCGGTCATGTGGGAAGAACGCACGGGTCAACCTATCACCCAAATAGTCACACTTATCAGTGTTGACGGTGAAGACAAACCACAAATCTTTGTCGAACATCGTGACAATTGGATAAATTCCTTAAAAGATACCATCAAAAAGTATAACGAAGAGCAAGATTCGACTTCCATTTTATTATAAATAGTGGTATAATACTATTTGTGTAAATGGGAAATCGATGCAAAAGTTTGACAATTTCATTACAGAAGCACTGAAGGCTGAGGACTACGAGGCAGCGATTGTCATGGGGTTCTATGAACTCACTGGCAAACCGATGACTAGTGCAGACCACGGCATCTCTGATAAAGTTTTCAAAGCAATTCAAGAAAACCCTCAAGCACAAGAGGCGGGCCGTAAGATTGCACAAGCAGTTATCAAAAAATATCCAAAACTCAAGAAGGGGAAGGCAGAACAGTATGGTCGTGCGAAAGCATCTCTAACTTCTTTTTGGAAATCTTATGGTGCAAGTGATATCACACCCAAAACAGATGTTCTCATAGGTGATATGAGATTCTCTGTTAAGATTGGTCTGGCACAATTGATGTCGGGTGGTAAAGCGGAGTCAACCGCAACATTCGAAGCCGCCATCAAAAATTCTAATCCAGACCTTGTAAAATCTCCACAATATGAAAAAACCACCGAAGTTCTTGAAGGTTTTGTAAAAAATACTCTTGCACCATCTCAACTAAGACCGATAATCAAAGCAGGGACGAATGAAGTAGTCAATCGTGCAGAGAAGGCGCATAAGGATGCAATGTCAGAACTAGGTGCGATGTTTGATGAATCCAAATCTTTCAAAGTTGAATTTGCACGAGAGGCGATGTCTGGGTTTGAAAAGTTTGGTAAAGACTCTAATGCAGCCGCAGAGTTTATGTTAGTTGCATCTGCTGATGGTAGTAAGGTTGTAATACATTCCGTCTATGATGATGACTATTGTCTCAAAATTGCGAATGCAATGAAATTGCAGGCGAGGTTCAAAACCTCATCTCGTAAGATAAAGGGAAAGAAAACTGGTGAGTATAATTTCTGGTCAGTGATATCCTTAATTGTAGATTCGATGCAAGAGGGTTATGAACATGACCAAGAAGAACTTTTGGTAGAAGTATCCATTATGAGAAAAATTGGTAACTTTGTGAGAGGGACTTGGAGTAAGGTCTCATCATATTTCAAGAAAGGTGCGAGTAAACTCTATAAGTTTCTCGGCGCAACCCCAATAATTTCAACAAAGAAAAATATTAGGTTTTAGTAATGACCACGATACTTTTTAATCCTCCGTCTTTTTATGAATCTCTTTACGAACAAAAGAATACTCACATGACCCATATCGAGGACAAGGTTCTCTATGGTGGTGTGAACGGGACTCGTCAGGCAATCAACGCATTGCGTGAACTCCGTGACATGCTTGCGGGTGAGACTAGTTCTAAACTGTCGGTCAAGTGGGACGGTGCGCCTGCAATCTTTTGTGGTCAAGACCCTCGCGATGGTGAGTTCTTTGTTGCGAAGAAAGGTATCTTCGCCAAGAACCCGAAGGTCTACAAGACTAATGCAGAAATTGACGCAGACATGTCAGGTGACCTTGCAGATAAGATGAAAGCCGCACTACGTTACCTACCTGAACTGGGCATCAAGGGTGTCATTCAGGGAGACTTCTTGTTTTCAAAAGGAGATTTAAAGAATGAAAATATTGAGGGTCAACGCTATACAACCTTCCACCCCAACACAATCATATACGCAATCCCATACGAACAGGCAGAAGCAGTTCGTAAAGCGCAAATCGGAATCGTCTGGCACACAACCTACAACGGAAAAGACTTTGAAAGCATGAAGGCATCCTACGGTGTCGATGTATCGAAGTTCAAGTCTTCAAAGAATGTATACTCCGCTGATGCAATGTTACGCGAAACTGGTGGTGCGACAATGAACGCTAAGGAAACTGCTGAGGTAACTAAGTATCTATCTACGGCTGGTAAGATATTCAATAAGATTTCTGGTTCGACCTTGCGTGAGTTGGAAGGTAATCAAGACCTTGCACGATTGATTGAACAATATAACAACACATATGTGCGTGAAGGACAGATGATTCCAAATAGTCGTAGTCATGTGACGGGTCTTATCAGATGGATTAACACCAAGTTCAAAGCAGAGATGGACAAACGCAAATCAGAGAAGGGACGCATGGTTCAACAAGCAAAGTTGGATGAAATTATGAAGTTTTTCTCTACAAAAAACAAAAAGTCGCTGGTAAACATGTTTGAACTACAGAAAAATATTGTATTAGCAAAACTAAAACTTATAAATAAACTTAATAGTATTGCAAAGTATGATGCGTTTGTGCAAACCAAAAAAGGGTATAAGGTTCGCACTGGTGCAGAAGGTTTTGTCGCTATTGATAAATTAGGTGGTGATGCGGTCAAGTTGGTTGACCGTCTTGAATTTTCGTATAACAACTTCAGTCCAGATATACTGAAGGGATGGGAAAAACCAAAGAGGTAGTAAGATGGCTAAACCAATGAGCCTGAAAACTTTTATCAATGTGGACTATACCCAAACGGGTGATGAGTTCCAAGCAACCAATGCGAAGAAAAGAAAACGCGACATAGGTGCGGGAACTGATGCTGAATACTCCTCTACAAATCCACCTAGTAAAGACGAAGCGTTAAACGTTCAACAACGACTAAAACTCGCACGGTCTCTCAAGAAAAATAAAGCAAAGATTGCAATGGGTCGCAAACGTGCTGCCCGTAAAGTCGCGTCTGTTGATAAGTTGAAAACAAGAGCGCAGAAACAAGCACGAAATACCTTCCTCAAGAAAATGACCAAAGGTGTTGACAAAGGCGAACTCTCAATGGCTCGTAGACAGGGACTTGAGAAACGCCTAGATAAACTGAAACCAAAGATTGATAAACTAGCGAGAAAACTTCTTCCGAAGGTTCGCAAGGCAGAAATCGCGAAGAAACGAGGAAGTCAACAAAGTGATTAAGAATTTCCAACAATACTTGGTCGAGGAAGAACGCGAGGCGTTTTTCACGTTTGGTCGGATGAATCCGCCAACAATCGGTCATGGTAAAGTTATTGACACAATTGTCAAGAAGTCAAAAGGGTCTGACTATAAAATCTTTTTGTCCCAGTCACAAGGGCCAAAAGACCCTCTGTCATATTCAGACAAAGTAAAACATATGCGTAAGATGTTCCCAAAACATGGTCGTAACATCATCGTAGATAAAAAAGTAAAGAATGTATTTGATGTTGCTTCCAAACTGTATGATATGGGTTACAAGAAAATCACGATGGTGGTCGGTCAAGACCGTCTTCGTGAGTTCGATACCCTATTGAACAAATACAACGGTAAGAAAGCACGACACGGATTCTATAACTTCGAGTCAATCAATATCGTATCTGCGGGTCAACGCGACCCTGACGCAGAAGGTGTAGAGGGAATGTCTGCATCTAAACAACGTGCAAACGCAAAAGAGAATGACTATCAGTCATTCAGTCAGGGTGTTCCATCAGCGATGTCTGACAAGGATACTCGTAAACTCTTCAACGATGTTCGTAAGGGTCTGGGTCTCAAAGAAGAACGTTCTTTCAAACGTCACATCGACTTGGGTAAACTGGATGACACTCGTGAGGCGTATGTCGAAGGTAAACTGTTTGAACTGGGTGACACTGTTGTTATCAAAGAAAGCGATGAAGTCGGTATCGTATCTGTTCTGGGTGCGAACTATGTAATCGTTGAATGTGGTGACAAGAGACTCCGTAAATGGTTGAACGCAATCGAACTGGTTGAGAAGAAACTGACTCCTGCCGAAATCAAGAAACGCGAAGAGATTGCAAAAGCGATGGAACGCGAGAATCCTGATATGGATATGGATAAGAAGATGGCAATCGCAACTGCGATGGCAAAGAAAGTCGCAGAGAAGAAAGCACGCCAAGACACAGAGATTGGTAAGGATGTCAAAGGGACGCAACCCGCAAAGTATTATGCGAAGGATGCTGAAGGCGATGACATGTCAAAGTCAACCAAGAAGAAACGTGCCGCACATTTCAAGAAAGGTGCTGCAAAAGACGATGATGACCCGTCTGCATACAAACCAGCGCCAGGTGACAAGGGTGCGAAGACTAAACCTTCCAAGTATACCAAAGCATTCAAGGACATGTATGAAGAGTCAGAGATTGACGAAAGAGTATTTGGTAAGACTGGCCCATTTGGTGGTAAGGGTGGTTCATCGATTTTATTCCCCGAATTGGATAAAAAACTTGACCAAATCATCAACAGAAAAGATTACAGAGATGCGGTTCGTGCATATCTAAACTTCAGAAGAAAGAATAAATCTGAACCTACCAAACAGGGTAAGAGTAGAGAAAACATTGCATTTGACTTTTTCAAAAGTTATGGACTGAGCAGTCCTAGACAAATGATTAAGTATATTGATGGTCTTGTCAAGAAGGGTAAACTGCCAAAACAATTAGCGATTGAAGAAGTAAGTGAAGATGCGGTAAAGACTGCACAAGACCGTATCAAACGAGAAAAAGAACAAGACAGAAAAAAACATGATGCGATGCTTGACCGTGCAAGAATCGCTCGTGCAAAAACCAAGAATAGAGAAACAAAATGAAGAAGTTCAGTCAGTTTGTAATAGAGAAGAACGAAGCACTTGCAAAAAAAGCTGCGAAGTCTGGTATCTCATATGGCACACTGAAGAAGGTCTTTGACCGTGGTGTTGCTGCATGGAGAACTGGACACAGGCCAGGCACTACTCCATCACAGTGGGGATATGCACGGGTCAACGCATTTATTGTCAAAAAGAAAAAAGGTGGACTTAACCACGATAAGGACTTAGCGTAATGGAAGAAGGTAAAATGAAACAGGCGATGATGCGCCGACAGGACATGGCAAAACTTGCTGGGTTATATTCCAAAGCAATGAAAGCAATGCCTGGCTCACCGAAGCAGAAGGCACTCAAGAAACAGATTGACCAGTATCGTAGAGAACTGGGTCTGAACGAATCTGTCGATGAAGGTCTCAAAGACGGTTACATTGTCTACAAGAAAATGGGTATCAGTAAAATCAAAAAACTTGCAACTCTGAAATCAATGCCGAAAGGTAAGATGCTCGACAAGGTTCTCGACAAGTATGATGCTGATGGTGTCATTGCAATGTCTAAAGTATTGAGAAACAAAATGCAAGTCGAAGCAGTCTCCCCTGCACAACAGGCTGCGATTGCTATCTCAAAGAAAGAGCGTGGCGAGAAACCAAAGACCGAATGTGCTGACGAGAAAGACTTCAAACCGCATATGATGTATGACCCGAAGACGGGTAAGGGTGTGAAAGCAAACACCTATGCAGACCATGTGAAGTATGACAAGATGGGTTACACTCATGAGAAACCTGATGTCAAGGAGTCTCGTGCATATCGTGATGCGATGCGTGGTATGAGCGCTCGCGGTGCAACCAAAGGTATGGCACGAACTAAGAAAGATAGAGATATCGAAGCAACCGATGATGACCGTAAGGCAGCATCTAAGAATATTATTATGCAGTTGCGTAAAGCGGCTGATTTACCAACAGGAGCAAACATTGAATTTGACAGAGGAAAAGGAAAAGTTACTCGCGACCAAGCGAAAGCGACACTGGCGCGTTTTAATGCATTATCAAAACCAAATGAAAAAGAGAAATTCCAAAAGAGCATCAAATCTCTTGCAGACATCAAAAAACTTTTAGGTAGATAGAGATGGCACAATGGCACAGTTTAGCACCACCTCAGGCGAGTTACTAAAAAATAACGATACACTTTACGAAGTTGTTATGACATCTGGACAGGCAGGCCCTTCCACATATGTTCCTAATGGTAATTTGAATACCTCGTCTGATGCATTTGGTAGAACGAGAATCTCGCAACCACTAACACTGTTTGATAGTTCGCACAGATATGCTGATAACGATTTGTGGGCAGAGGATACTACTGGAACTGCAAGTAGCACATTTAACTTAAATGCTGGTTTGGTTGAACTTGATGTTGGCAGTGCAAGTGGTGATGAGGTTCTCCGTGAGACAAACAAAGTTTTCTCATATCAGCCAGGCAAGTCATTGTTGATTATGAATACATTTATTTTCGCTGAACCTAAAACAAACCTAAGACAGCGTGTGGGGTATTTTGGCACAGACAATGGTATTTACTTAGAACAAGATGGAACTACTGTTAATTTTGTTGAGAGAAGTTTAGTCACTGGTTCTGTGACCGAAAGTAAAGTTCAACAATCTGATTGGAATGTTGATAAACTAGATGGAACTGGACGTTCTGGAATAACATTAGACCTAACCAAAGCACAAATCCTTTGGATGGATTTGGAGTGGTTGGGACTTGGTAGTGTGAGATTAGGATTTATTATCAATGGACAGTTTGTTTGTTGTCATGTCTTCCATCACGCAAATTTGACAGACTCAACCTATATCACAACCGCATCTCTTCCTCTAAGACAAGAGATTACGAATACTGGATTAACCTCTGGTGCAAGTCAAGCAAAACAAGTTTGTGCTACTGTTATATCTGAGGGTGGTTATGAACTGAGAGGTAGACAAGAAGCGATTGGAACTCCGATTACATCCGCCTATTCTTTGACAACGGCTGGAACATATTATCCTGTAGTTTCAATAAGATTAAAGTCTGCAAGACTAGATGCGATTGTTATTAATACCGCACTGTCTATGTTGGGTGTTGGTAATGGTGTAAACTTCTCTTGGCGACTTGTTGCGGGAGGAGTTGTTACTACCGCATCTTGGACAAGTGCTGGAGCAGATTCATCTGTTGAATATACAATATCTGGAACGGCACATGATGGTGGCGGTAGAGTTCTTGCACAAGGATACTTGAACTCATCCAATCAAGGTTCGCCAACAATTGATATTCTAAAGGAAGCCCTGTTTAAGTTTCAGTTGGAAAGGGATACATTTACATCAACTCCCGAACCACTAACATTCTTGGTCGCTGCCGCAACAGATGCCGAAGATATATTTGCATCAATGGATTGGGAAGAAGTTACAAGATAATGAAAAAATTTACAGAACATACAAAATGCGGAACACCTGAGTGCTGTGGCACTTGTTCTTCTCTTATTGAAAACAACATCTTTCGTGTTGGGTCAGAGAGATACTTCGAGTATTTCAGAGAAGCAAGAGAGAAGTATTACGCTGGTGAGTTAGAACTCGACCAAGCAGATATCGACATCATGGAATCTGACTTGGGTGAGTTTGCACAATGGCGTGGTGAGAATGTCGCATTGGACTGCATTTTTGAAGAAGAGAAACAGGAATTAAACAAACCAAAACGCGGTGGGCCAAAGAAGTATTATGTGTATGTCAAAGACCCATCGACTGGTAATATTAAGAAAGTATCTTGGGGGGATACCACAGGACTGAAGGTTAAACTCAATGACCCGAAGGCGCGTAAGTCATTCGCTGCCCGTCATAAGTGTGACCAACAGACTGATAAAACCAAGGCTGCATACTGGGCATGTCGTTTGCCTAGATATGCGAAACAACTTGGTCTGTCGGGAGGAGGCAGTTTCTTTTGGTAAAACCCTATACGGACATCTTCAGTCCTAACAAAAGTGAACGAGTCAGAACTTTTGAGGAAGATGTCAACGAAATGGATTTGATATGGCATCGTGACTCCTGTAATCGTGAGGTTACTGTTCTCGATGGTGATAACTGGAAATTGCAACTAGATAATCAGTTGCCTATGATTATGGAGAAAGGTCGATTGTATCGCATACCGAAGATGGTCTATCACAGAATCATCAAAGGTAAGGGAGACTTGAGACTGAGAATTTGGGATGAAACTAATTAATGTTCTCTATCGCGGTGGCGGTGGTGGTGAGTTTCTAGGAAGTCTTCTGACACAACACAAGGATGTTGTTACAAAGAAGGTGGAACATGATGAATCAGTTGAGAGATGGTTTTTAGAAAGAAACGATGAAATCTCTCAATATTATATGGATGGTAGTCAACCTGTATCGGGTAAAGATTGGGATGACACTCTTTGGAACATACGACTAGACCACGGGTATGGTTTTCATGTTCATAAAGAATACTATCGAGACTATCTTTGGAATGATTGGAGCGAAACAAAGACTATCTTGCTTCAGTCAAGAACGGAGAAGAGTGTTAAATACATAGACCAACTTGCAAGAGCAAAACTTGGTCTAGGACAGAATAATCCTGATGGTCACTGGTTGATTCAGAATGGATTTGATGTTGATAAGTTTTGGAATCGGCCGTGGGAGTCGTGTCAAGAACTGACCGAACTATACAAGGATATGATTCCAAAGGGACATGATTGGTTAGGGGTTGACCCATACGATTTGTTCCACAATGATGAAGAGTGGTCAGAGAATATTCTCTATACCATTATAGATTATCTGGGATTGGATGAGTCTTTATTCGATGAATGGTCTGTAAAAATAGAAAAATATCGATTAAAGAACAAACAACTTATAAATAGAACTATAGTTTAATGGGAAAAACATGGCTAAAGAAACACAGTTAGAACGACTCGCAAGGATTGAGACAGAATCCTCTGTAAGATTTGACCGTCTTGAAGATAAAATAGACAAACTTGCGGATGCAATGATTTCTCTTGCCCGTGTGGAAGAGAAACTATCTAATCTTGAACGTAATAACCAGAATAACTTCGAGCGCATGAATAAATTTTCCAAGAAACTAGACGAGATTGAGAAGAAGGTGGACGATAATGCTCGAACCGTCTCAATCATTAACAAGGTAGTATACCTCATCAGTGCAGCTGTAATCGCTGGACTGGTTAAATTTATGTGGATGTAACGGAGATAACAATGAGAACATCAGATATGAAAAGATTGGGTGAAGCGTGGGCATCCGTGACATCCAAACAAGACCTCGAAGAGGCAAAGAAACTCGACCCTGTAAATGATGCCGAGAACGATAAGAAATTCAAAGACCGCAAAGACAAAGACATCGACAACGATGGCGATGTAGATAGTTCAGACGAGTATCTACATAAGAAACGTGCGGCAACTGACGACGCAATCGATGGCGGTAAGAAACCAGCCAAGAATGTGAAGAAAGAATCTGAAGACGAGGAAGGTGAAGAGAAGAAAAAGAAACCTTTCCCACCTAAGAAAGACGGCGAAGAAAAAGACGCTGAAGACAATGGTGACGAGTCTGAAGACGAAGACGAAGAAAAAGAAGCACCTAAAGTTGCTGGTAAGAAGGATGACAAGAAGAAAGTTGCCTCTAATGCCAAGACTGCTGAAATCTCTAAGATTGGTGAAGCCGCCGAAGAACTTCTTGGTATGCTTGAGTCTGCCGCTAAACAACAGAAGTCTAATGCCACGAAACCTGAAGGTATCATGGACAAAGAGTCTCCTAAGTCTAAAGAGTTCGCAGACGCACACGCAAAGTCTGAAAAGAAATATGAAGATGACGAAGAAGACGGTCACGATAAGACTTTCAAAGCACAGGGTGGAACTAAACCAAAGTCTGGTAAACGTCCTCAAGACAATCCTGCTGGTGACACTAAAATTGTTAAATCAACCGAAGCACCAGTCAAGGCAGTCAAAGAAGAGACTACCGAAGAACTTGTTGCACAAGCACAAGACATTATCTCTGGTAAAACAATGAGTGAGATTGCAGAACTGGGTCAGAAAGAAAAGAACCCACATGACGCTCGCACAAAAGAAGCGCGTAAGTTTCTTGAACGCATGGCAAAACGCCGTGGATATATTAGTAAGGATGAGAAATAATGACTATTAAAGCCCCTGCTTGGTGTTCAAACGCCATTCCTACCGCTCGTGGTTGGGAAGACCCTGACACTGGTGAGTTATATGCATCTGGTGGTTTCACCCAAGAACAAATCGATGAGTTCTTTGGTATTGCACCAGTTGTAGAACAAGTTGAAGTCCCTGCGGAAGTTCAGACATTGACCGAAGCACCTGTTGGTGATAAGTCTCTCGAAGACATGTCAAAGATTGAACTCGAAGCATTAGGTCGCCAACATGGCGTAGAACTTGACCGCCGTAAAAAGAAGTCAACCCTTGTTGAGAAAATGACTGGCATATTGAAAGACTAGATAGAGGTAATACACCCTCTGTTTGGATTTTTAATAATGCGGTTGACAAAAGAAAATTTAATAGTATACGCTGCGAAGCATTACTACAATCCCAAGTGTATCGACAGTGAGGAGTTTTTTGAAGACTTAAAGAGATTTAAGTATATCAAAAGACTTCTCAATCGATACAAAACTACAGGTGAGTTATCTGAGAGACTCATCATTAATCATCTCATAGTAATTTTCAATGTATTTGGTCATGAGGCAGGACTAGACATCCTTGAACTCAAGATTGAACTTGACCATTGGGAAACACTCAAACCATTTCTTATCTTTCTCAAGGCAATCAAAAACGACATGTATACCAACATAGAAATGGATAAATTAGTCATTGAAAGACTTCGAAACATATAAATAGAACTATGGGTATATTAAAGTCAGCAGCAGACCTCGTATTTACGATTCGATTCCTTAAACTTCTCGTCACACCATTCGAGAAGTTAGGGGCGTATAAGGCTGGCATCATCGATGCAGATGGTAAGAAGAATCCAGACTTCAACACTTTGAAGACTGATGACCGTGAGGCATATAGAACACACTACACTCCGTTCATCAGACTTGTTATCAATCTAAAAAGAATCATGGCAAAAGCACCAGGCGGTCAATCTGTCATTGCACGTTATGGTGCAGCACTCGCACTCATACGAGAACATGGTGAATTATCAGACGATAGAGTGATGCAAATTCACGAAGAGACAGGGATTGATATTCTAGATGTTCTGGTCGAGGACTCCAAGTGGTTTGTCATTGAAAATAATGAACTATCGCCAGGCATATACCGAATGAGATACGATACACTCACTGTTCAATGTGAAGATATCGTAAAGAAAGATGATAAGATTCGTGTTGTTGAGACCGATGCATCTCCGATTGATGAAATTTTAGGTATTAACATATACAAGGGTATCCACGAAAACTCTAAACAGTGGGTATACTTTTCGACAGGGGAGATTACCCGATGAAGAGTTTTAGAGAATTTATGGGCACATCTGCGGTTGCGGGTGCGGGAGAGAATCCAGAAAAGATTGTCCCTGTCCATATGAAAAAGAAAAAGAAGAAGGATATTGAAGTCCTCAAAAGATTTATAGATAAACGTGAAGAAAGTAAAACATATTGGAGTAAATAATGTTAAGTGGATTATTAGGTAGTGTGTTAGGGTTTGGTGGTTCGGTTGTTCCTGCTATCACAGACCATTTTAAACAAAAAGGTCAACAGAAGTTTGAACTAGAAAAAATGAAAACTATGGCAGAACTGCGTAAAGCAGGGTTCGACCATGAGTTAAGGGCATGGGAAGCACAGGCCGCAGATAATGAACATGATAGGTTAATTCAACATGATATCTCTATTAATCAAGGCACAGGGTTTATTGCTGGTTTACAGAAGTCAGTTCGCCCTATTATCACATACTGTTTTTTTGGGTTGTTTGCTGTTATTGAGATAACACTCCTAATGGAGGCATTAGAGAAGGGAACAGACTTCGCTGATGCAATTAATATTCTCTGGGATGACGATACAAAAGCAATCTTTGCGGCCATCATATCGTTCTGGTTTGGTTCTCGTGCGATTGATAAGGCTCGTAGATAATGAATAAAATATTCTTAGTTTTATTAACAACACTGGTTACTGCTTGTGTTGTTTGGTCAGGGCCTGCATTCGGTAAGAACTATATCAAACTTGGTTACAAAGTAGAAGACAGTAATACCAAGAGTTTCAATCTACATCAAAAGTTTGTATGGGAGCCTGAAGGTAAAGACTTTCAGATTGAAACTGAAACCAATGTCTATAAAACTTCAGTGAATGGTGAAGACCTTACTGACCGCGCAGATGGTGAGTATGAGTTCATTCTTAATTTCACACCAAGACATTATGGTATCGCCAACTTCGGTTTCAACTATAATGCGAATCGTTTGATTGGTGAGTTCCGCCCACACACTGGTGTCGGTTGGGGTTATAAGTTCTTTCGTAACGATAGATGGAAGATGTCTCATGAGTTCACTGTCACACAGATGGGAACTGAAGACTACACAGAATTAGTCTGGCGAAACTCTACTTGGATTCGATACAAGCATCCTGACTCTCCTATCAGTATTACCAACAAGTATCTGTATGAGAATGGTGACTATCACGAACTGAACAAGAACCAGTTTAGTATTGATTATCATGTCAGTAAGAACTTGATGTTCTCTCTCAATGACTTGTATATCAGCGATGACGCCGAGGAAGAATATAGTGTAACCTATATTTCACTTGGTTACAATTTTTGATAAAAAAAGTTTGACTTTTCCACCCATTTAGGGTATAATACTACAATCTGAAAACTCGTCTGGGTATAGATATAACTATCCCCAAAAGAAAACACACACCTATGGAAGACTGAATCCAATGCCCGTTAAAATTGACCGTAAGAAAGATGACATCCTAGCAGAATACGCAGTCGGAATGTTAAAAGATTTTTACCTACTAGATTATGAAAAGACCCCCCAAGATGGATTCGCCCGTGCCGCCACTGCGTGGTCACGATACAGAGAGGAGATGGACGATGCACTCGCACAACGTCTATATGATTATGTTAGCAATAAGTATTTTATGTTTGCTTCTCCAGTATTATCTAACGCTCCCAACGGAAAGAAAAAAGACAAAGGGATGCCTATCTCTTGTTTCCTTACATATGTCCCCGATACTCTTGAGGGTCTTATTGGGCATTCTAGTGAGCTTCGTTGGCTTTCTGTTTATGGTGGCGGTGTTGGCGGACATTGGTCTAGTGTGCGAACGGTCAGTGACATTGCGCCAGGGCCAATCCCATTTCTGCATACGGTAGATGCAGATATGATTGCTTACCGTCAGGGTAAGACACGCAAGGGTTCGTATGCCGCATACATGGATATTTCACATCCCGATATTGTGGAGTTCATGAATATACGAATTCCTACAGGTGATGTGCAAAGAAAGGCCCTGAACCTTCACAATGCTATAAATATATCAGATGAGTTCATGGAGTGTGTCAGAGAAGACAAAGACTTTGACCTTCGTGACCCAAAAAATAATGAAGTAAAAGAAACAGTTAATGCTCGCAAGTTGTGGGAACGTCTCCTTGAGATTCGATTCCGAACAGGTGAACCATATCTTAATTTTATAGATACGGCAAACAATGCGTTACCGCAACCGCTAAAAGATAAAGGACTAAAGATTCACGGGTCGAACCTGTGTAATGAGATTCACCTACCAACCAGCGCAGACAGAACTGCGGTGTGTTGCCTGTCATCTCTGAATTTAGAATACTACGATGAATGGAAAGATACGACTATTGTTCGTGACCTTGTGCGGATGCTTGATAATGTCTTGCAGTTCTTTATCGACAATGCACCCGACACAATCTCAAGAGCAAAATACAGTGCAGAACGAGAACGGTCAATCGGACTCGGAGCAATGGGATTCCACAGCCTCCTCCAAAAACACGGAGTCGCATGGGAAAGCGAAGCCGCAAGAGAAATCAACCGAACCGTGTTTGACCACATTAAGTCAGAAGCAGTTGCGGAAACTGAACTCCTTGCCCAAGAGCGTGGCGAATATCCTGATGGCGATGGGTCTGGAAGGCGCAACTCACACTTGCTCGCCATCGCGCCCAACGCCTCAAGCGGAATAATTCTATCAACAAGTCCTTCTATCGAACCGATGAAGGCAAACGCATACACCCATCGAACTCGTGCGGGTTCGTTCTTGGTAAAGAACAAATACCTCGAACAACTGCTTGACGAGAGAGGTGAGAACAACGAATCCATTTGGACATCTATCATTACTAAGAAGGGTTCTGTTCAACATCTGCCGTTTCTTACCGAAGGTGAGAAGGCAGTATTCAAGACCGCAGATGAACTCGACCAGATGTGGGTAGTGCAACACTCCGCAGAACGTCAAGAGTTTATCTGTCAAGGTCAATCTGTGAACCTGTTCTTCCCGTCTGGTGCGGAGAAGTCCTATGTCAATAAGGTTCACTATAGTGCATGGTCGAAAGGATTGAAAGGTCTCTACTACCTACGCACCGAATCAAAACAAAGGGCAGAGAATGTATCGGAGAAAGTAGAACGTGTCGCATTGCAAGGTGACACTCGTTCTATCGTCTATGGTAAGTCTGATTGCCCATTCTGTTCAATGGCAAAGGAAGAACTTCGCTTGCGTGGTATTCCTTTTGATTACATCGACCTGAAAGAGATTGGTAAAACCGCTCGTGAAGTGACAGGCCGAGATGTCAAAACAGTTCCGCAGATTTATCTGGAAGGAGAATATGTGGGTGGATATGAAGAACTTATGGAACACCTAAACAAACCATTAGAAACACAAGAAGACGATGAATGTCGTGCTTGCGAAGGATAACAAATGTCACTACTAGATTTTTCAAAAACATACCGTCCGTTCCTCTACCCGTGGGCAGTGGAACTCTCAAAGAAACACGAAGAGATACACTGGATTGAAGACGAAGCAGAACTGTCCGAAGACGTTCAAGACTGGAAGACCAAACTGAGTGAACCAGAGAAGAACTTTATCACACAGGTTCTCCGTCTGTTCACACAGTCTGATGTTCAGGTTGGTGAAAACTATCATGAACTCCTGATACCTAAATTCAAGAACAATGAAGTCCGTAACATGTTGTCATCGTTTGCGGGTCGGGAAGCAGTCCACCAACGTGCATATGCATTGTTGAATGATACGCTCGGTCTGCCTGATGAGGACTTCCATATGTTCCTTGAATACAAAGAGATGTCCGACAAGATTGATTTCATGAGACAGGGTGACATCAACAGTCATACTGGTCTCGCATTGTCCCTCGCACAGTCTGTATTCAACGAGGGTCTGTCAGTGTTCGCATCGTTTGTGATGTTGTTGAACTTCCAACGCTTCGGTAAGATGAAGGGTATGGGAACAATTGTTGAGTGGTCTATTCGTGACGAGACTCTGCATGTTCAGGGTAACGCGAAACTATTCCGTGAGTTCTGTGAAGAACATCCGCGCATTGTGAATGATGAACTGAAATCTAAAATCTATCAGATGGCAAGAGATGTGGTCAAACT
>Ga0129348_1000422_pt1 | contig 15289 bp, 7 predicted proteins | sample CPBDNA_4_FD_94424 | JGI IMG/M metagenome (GOLD analysis project Ga0129348, IMG submission 94424) | Freshwater to marine salinity gradient microbial communities from Chesapeake Bay, USA - CPBay_Sum_27_0.8_DNA | ecosystem: Environmental > Aquatic > Marine > Coastal | place: USA: Chesapeake Bay...
AATACAGTGAGTTCTAGGTAATCAGTTCCATTTTGATTTACCTTTCTAGCAGACTGAATGCTGAAGGAAACCTTAGATTCTGTCTTCTCAGATCCAATAACTTTGACTTGATCAATATTATATGGATCGTATAGGAAATCAGGATCGAGTTCAGCAGCAGTTAAACCTAGTTGCTGAGCGATTGTACCACCCTGAGCAAGTTGAGTTGTTACGTTAAATAGAGCAACTGAAGGTGAACCAACGCCAACTGGTTTCAGTAAGATCTTCTGAGGTAGAAGTCTTCTGGTTTCGTCAGTTCTTGCCTTAAGAACGAATCCATTGAGAGGATCACGTACACCATCAGCATACTTAGGAATAACATAACGTAGGCGATAGATTCTGTCGAGAGCAGATCTGTCATCTTTCAGTCTCTTGTAGATCGTATTCTTCGATCTAGCATCCTTGAGATCTTGACCGATCTGATTCATTCTTGCCTGAATGTTTACGGCAGGATCGTAATCATCGGTAGTTTGAATGTACCACTGACCAGTTGTCGTCTCTTGAGAAGCAGCAGGTAAAGCACTGTCATCTCTAGTAGCGTCAAATCTTACAGGAGATACACGCTTATCAGCAAATACATAGAAGTTTTGTCCAAATCCAGGAGCAAAAATAATTCTTGGTGTACCAGAAACTGCTTCGGCGGCAGTTTCAAATACAGCGAAAGTCTTCTGAGTAACAAATCTTACATAATAATACTGATTTGGATTAACTTCAGTAGTTACACCCTGATTCGTTACCTGAGGAAGAGTTGAGTTTGTACCGAATGTTCTAAAGAAGACTCTTTGTACATGTCCAGTAGTACCAGGGACATCAAAAATGTGTGGTACATCAGTTTCGATAACGTCTGTAAGACCTGTTGGGAAATTACAAACATACTGGTGAAGATCATATGACTCATCAAGAACAAACTGGTAGAGGTCAATTTGTACGTTATAATCTACAGAGTCAGTCTCTGGAGAGTACATGTAGATACCAGCAGCGGCATTTTCCTTGGTGGATGCCAACATAATCTTAGTAGTATTATCCTTAGTGAATACGTTAGGATAAGTAGCAGCAGAAGAATAATCTTCTGGTTGAGTAGATCTACCAGGAGCAATTACATAATAGATGGTGTTTGTATCAAATCCTTTGGGAAGTCTGATAACACGCTTGTCTACAGTAGCAGCATCAACACCGTCTCTTACATTAGGAACAAGTCTTACTGGTGTTCCAGTTTCGAAGTAGTGAGGATCAGACTGAGAAAGTCCAGTGTTGACTGTGAATAGTGTAGCACGAGTAGCAAGATTTGCTGTATCGAGATTTGGTTCAACTCTGGTAACGACATTGAACGATGGTTCGGTTCTGGTGATACCAACTAGATCTCCAGGATCTGCTTCCGTACCAATTGCCTGGGTAATAATACCAGTAAAGGTAGTAATTGTTTGAGCTACACTAGCACAATCATTAGCAAAATCATAGACACCTGCTTGACTTGAAGTATCCCCAAGTACTGAGTTATCAATATACTGAGTTAAACCATGGGTTCCTTGAACCGTAATTGGTTCGTTTTTCATAACAGAGATAGCAAGATCTCTCATGGAAGTATAAACTTCGATGGATTCGTCTCTTTCTCCAGCAAGAAGATTAGGTTGAGTTACATAGAGAACGGCAGCATCATAAACTTTATCGTTTCCGCCATACTTAATGTTGTAGGCAAATGTTTCTAGGATGTCAACAACGTCATCTAAACAATCTTGTGGATTTCCTGTTGGAGTTACAAATCCAGGGTTGTTTGCCAACATTCTATCATATGCTTCGGCAGCAATGAACTCTTTGTTAGCAAGAATCAAGTTATGAGCATCAATCTCAGTACCACCAAGAGGTGTTAGACCATTGTTGAGGATTAGAGAAATATTTACAAAATACTCTTGAATGCTAGAAGCAATGCTAGCACATTCTGGATACCAATCATCGTCAACTGGATTCCAAGCAGTTGTGTCTTGTAAAACGGAACTATCTCTTACAGCAACGATATCACTGTATCCACCAACCAAACTATCTTCACTATCATTAGTCGTGGCAGTTTGTGGGAATTCAAAATGGAGATACAAACCAGAAACTCTAGTTGAAATAGCAACAACAGAATTTCCAAAAGAAGCAACTACATTACCATTAGAGTCAGTAGTTAGAACAGGAGCGCTATTTCCAATTTCAATGTTTTCTGAGTCAATTACTCGCTTGATATAAGCGCCTTGAGGGATAGCTGGGTTAGAATTGTTTGTAACGGCGACGCCTCTATTTAATCTACCATTAATAAAGTTTGCCGTTTCGATTGGATCGCCATTAGCTGTATCGGTATACACATACTCTTTAACGGTCATACCAACAAGTAGACCTTGAGTATTGCCAACGTTAATGATCGAAGATCCGCTTGTTGTTTCACAATTTCTGATGAGGTAATCAAAGTTCCTCATAGCAGCGATCATGATGTTCTTGGCATAATCAAATGCCTCGATCGATTCGTTCAATTCCTGAGAAATATATGTCAGTGCTCCACCAACATAGTATCCTTCAGCAAATTGAATTGTGCTGATGTTGCCACCAAGTTTTAAGTCGGAAATAACAGCATCAACTAGATATCCAAGATCTCTTTCACACTTACTAATAGTAATATTTGTGTTATCCTGAAGGGCAGGATACTTGGTAATAATATAGTTGTATGCTTCATTCTGGATAAATGCTTTGTTTGCCTCGATGAGGTTAGCAGCATCTTGAGCATTATTATTGATCTGTACGTTATCTGGATTTAATGTCTCCAAAGAAACTTGATACTTTTTAAATCCTGATGGAGATACAGTAGATTCGAAAACATCATTACCACCACCAACTTTAGGTAGTTTCAGGTATAACTTATCGTTTGTTAAAGCACCTAATCTGTATCCATCAATAGAAGTGGCAGGTTTGGTGAATGGCGAATATACTTCGTCACCAGAATAATATAGTTTAGTCTGGTTACCATTCGCTTTGGTTGCTTGGTTAGAAAGTGGATAATATTTTAGATCTACAGTGTTGAAGGCACTAGTATCAACGTTCTTGACAGGAACAATATCGGTGATATATCCACCCTTGTCTTGGTTGAAGGAGAATCCTTTGAAACCTACAGCATGGAGTGATGTATTACCAAAGTTGGAGTTAGAGTTGGTGATGGACATGTCACCACCAGACTCCATCAAGAAGTGATCGAAGAATCCAACAGCGAAGACCGAAACACACTGAATGAAAGCGTCATCAGAAGCACGGATGTGGAAGTTTCTCCACTCATCCTTCCAGTAAGCATCACCCTTGGTGTGGTAAGCAACGGTAGCAAAAGCATCAGTCAGTGATGCCTGGTTCCAGGTGTTAGTGAATTCATCGTAGCGGATGAAAGCACGGTCGTCTTTTTGTAGTGAAACACCCGTGTACTGGGCAACAACCATCGACTTGAATCCAGTTGCCTTGGATCCATCTGCCCACATACCACACTGACCCCAGGTGGAACGAATAGAGCAGTTAAAGACGTATGGAGAAGCAGATTCAACAGAGTCAATCTCTGCCTGTACTCTAGCATTAAGATTTAGATCTGGTACAGAATATCCATCTTCATTAATATCAAGTCCTAATTGTTGTGGTGTTAGATCTACTTGATATTCAAACTGCTTTGGATTGTCATCAAAAATAGCAGTAACTTTGAAGGTGCCGTTTAGACCATCATTAAGTCCAGTGTCAATGACAGCAACATACTGCTCTTTAAAGTATCCATGAGCAACTTTAGTGGTTGCTTTAATAATTGTCTTACCAGTTACAGTTTGACCAGTCAATCTAATATTGACAATATTTCTGGTATCGGACAGAGGACCAACAATTCTGTTTTCCTGAGGTAGTGCTTCGAAGTCACCGTCATCAATAGTTGGCTGGAATAGAGCAAATGCTGTACCAACTTTTCTATAATACAACTCAAGATCATCCTTATCAGCATAAGTCATGATGGTGATCTTATGGTGAGAATACTCAGGAATAGCGAGTTGAGAGTTATTACCCTTCTGGAAATAAACTTTACCTACTTGTGCTTGAGTATCATAAAGAGGTGAATTTTCAGACAAATCACCGTCTTTAATAGTAAACTGCCAGATGTAGCAACCACCAGTTAGATTAAAGATCGAAGTTCTTTCTTGTGTTCCATCAGCAGGATCGGGAACATACAAAGGACGAACAACAGTACGACGGAGGTCGTAACCGATTAGAGAACAACCTCTAGGAACGATACAACCACCCGTTGAAGAGTTAAATTTGTAAAGAACGTTATCTGGGTTGGAAAGATCAAGAATAGAATTATCTTGCCACTCTTGTAATGCTCTATTGTAGTTAAATACTGGAATATCGCCAGTTACTTGTACACTAGAAAGACTTGTTAGGGATCCTTCATCAATAACAGTAACAATGATACTGATAAGGGTGTCGATTGATGCCTGTACATCAATACAGGTAGCAGAGTTTCCAGATGGTAGATTAGGAACCAAAGGATCGCCATTTTCGTATCCAGCATAAGTAGCAGGACCAGGAAGAACGGTGAGATCTTTGTTGTATAGCTGATTGGTGATTGCCTTCTTCATCCACTCACCAGCAGCGGAGAAAGCAACAACAGATTGTGCCTCTTCCCCCACAAGACCATTGCTGATAGGAGTGCCATTTTTGTTGAAGTAGGACTTGGCAGCAGCAATGATATTGCCATTACCACCGTTTCCTAGGTCGGCAGCAACAGCGTCAACAATATATCCAATATCACGCTTACACTTAGTAGCACCAGAACTTTCTAATGTAGATACTGTTTCTTGTACAAAATTCTCTAGAGTTCCCTGAGTGAAATACGTTGTAGCAATATTAACCAAGGTAGAAATCATACCTTGAACATCAGCACAGGATGCTGGATTGTCGTTTGCTGTATTTGAACCAGCAGTACCATAGGCACCACCAGGATTAGGATCAGCAGTAATTGTTAGATCTCTATAAGGGAATCCACTCTGGTTGGTGATGGATGCCATCATCAAGTCTCTTGCCTTGTTGAATACGGCATTAGACTGTGCTTCCTCACCTTGTAGACCGTCATCGATCCATCCAGATCCAGTACGATCAAAATAGTTTTGAACAAACTTACGAGTATAAACGTTACCGCCACCAAGACTTACATCGAGAGAAACGGCATCGATCAAATACCCAACGTCACGACGACACTTCAATTGTCCAGCACGACCAATTTCTGTACCTTCGGGAGGAAGTGAATTGAGGTTGCCAGCAGTGATGACATCAGTAACAATAGTTACTAGGTTATCAATTTCTAACTGAATACCAGAGCAAGAAGCAGGATCGGTATTATTAGTAGTTACACCAGGAGTGCCGTATGGAGGAGGATTTCCACCAGGGTTTGGATCACCAGTAATTGTGAGATCTTTATACCAAGAAGAGAGATCAATAACTTGACCGTTAATAGTTACCGTGCTTTGGTTAGTGATCGCTGCCTTCATCAAATCTCTGGCAGCATTAAAAGCATAAACAGATTGTGCTTCTTCTCCTACAAGACCATTGCTGATAGGATTGCCGTCTTGATCAAAATAATTAAGAGTAAATTCTCTTGTCCATCTGTTAGTTTCCCAGAAAAGATCTAGAGAAAGAAGATCAACCAAGTGCCCAATATCACGCTGACACTTAGTATCGGTAGGAGCAAGAGCAACGGCGGGATAAGCAAGAACTACGTTATCATATGCTGCCTGAATAATAGCAGCTCTGTTTTCTTGAATTAGACGATATGAGTCAGAACGTCTGCTCCACTGATCTGTTTGTGGTTCATCAGGGAAATAGAAGTCTGGAAATTGAATAGCAGTTTCAGCAACTGCCTTGTCAGCAATATACTGTCTATTTTTCTGGATAAAGCGATAAGAATCACGATATCTAGAAATTTCTTCTGTTTGTGGATCGTATGGAGTGTAGAAATCTGGATATTCTACAGCAATCTGAGCAAATGACCTATCAATAATTTCTTGACGGTTTGCTGTAATTAGTTCTTTGGCGTCATAGTAGCGTGGACGCTCACCAGTATTTAATTCTACCAGACCAGGACGGTTATCGATATAGTGATCGCCAGGCATCAACATGATGCTGAACTGGTCAAAGCGATCGGGCACACTTTGTCCGTTGCTAGCAGGTAAGAATGAATACCTAGCAACCTCAATAAATGCTCTCTGGATTGTCTTAAAAGGACGTAGAGGACTATTGCCTCTATTGTCTAGTTCATCAGTAGCGTTAAAGTCGTCTGGTGATACGTATAGGTACTTACCAGTCTTACTTGAGTATAGATTATCAAGTCTTGTTAGAGCCATAATTAGCCAAACCCTGGGTTATTCTTTCTTCTTCAATGTATTTATACACAACCTTTTTGGCGATTTTACCTCGGAGAATTTTTTTCGAGTTTTATGTAACCAAAATACGAATTTTGAAATGTCGGTAAGAGGACTTGAACCTCCACGTCACAAGGACACTGGAACCTAAACCCAGCGCGTCTACCAATTCCGCCATACCGACTGGAGCCAAATGTCGGACTTGAACCGACGACCTACCGCTTACAAGGCGGTTGCTCTACCACTGAGCTAAAGTGGCATACGAGCGAACTCAAACCTACCATGCTTAGAACCCCAAATTTGGTGCTTATGAATGGCACAAAATCCTAGATCCTTTACATAATAATGGGTAGGGGTGAGTTCAATCTCATTTTGGAGATACGTATCTCTACCTCTCCATTCTACCTTACAATCACAACCTTGTAAACCACCTACAAAAGAATTTTCTTTTAATTCTAGAAATACATCACAACCCGAACGAATCTTAAGTTTAGACTTGTTTAAGGTATTGAGATTTTTAAAATTAACATAAAGATGTTGATCTAGAATTTCATAATTGATAATTCTAATCTTACCATCCTCTTCGATAGGTTCTAAGACAAATTGTCTATAGGGTTTATTAAGTTGATAATTATATGCTTGTTCTCCGTAAAACAATCCATTACCAACATCTCTGTGGGTAACACGGATGAAAGCGTATTTAGATGGATGTGAAAATGCTTGAATTTTATTTTCAAAAGCACCAACAATCAATTCATTAAAATATTCAATCATCTTGAGGTAACAAAGTTGGGTCGTCTACTTCGATATCAAACATACATGGATGACATCCTTCTTCAATCAAATAAGAAGATGCTCTATACAACTCCTCATCATCGTAATCATGGTGACCCAATGCTTGTTGTAGTACAGATGGATGATCTTGTACTAGTTGAGGAAGTTCATCGAAAGTATAAGGGATGTTTTGGATGAAATACATGCGTACCACCTGTCCCATATAAAAACGGTATCCTTGGGTTACAGAGTATTTCATCTTGATTTCCACACATAACTATTTATGTGGAATAGGACGAGAGGGACTTGAACCCTCACGAGCGTAATGCTCAACAGATTTTAAGTCTGGTGTGTCTACCATTCCACCACCGTCCCCTGATTACTCCCAAATTATATCACTGGGACCTTGTTCTGTCAACCAGTTAAAATTGATAACAATTCTGGTTGGAGAGTCTGTTTGATGTCTAGCAGAATGTTTCCAACTATTTGGAAATATAACCATTCTATTTTCAATTGATTCTACCACATCACCACGTTCAAATAACGTAGCACCATTACACGTATTAATATAGTATATTCCTGTCATCCCTTTGCCTAACACCACGTCTGGAACGTCAACGTGATAACCAGCAACAAATGGTATATGTTTACAGAAATTTAAATTTGCTTTGATTCTCAATACATTGTCTGATCTAATGTTCAAAGGTTTCAATATAGGTGTTATTAAACGAATTAAATCGGGCTCGAGGGTATTTCCAGGAGCATACAACAGTCTGACACACTGATATTCAAAAAGAGGATCCATTTGTCTAGAATTTTCTGACAAAGAAGGACCAACCCTCCAAATAAAAGCTTGATTTGTTATGGCATCTCGAACATGTTCGAATCTTTCTTGTTCTAAGAAATTATCGATAATTGTCAAGTCATTATGTTTATACAGCATCCTTAAACTGCCACAGAGTTATCCTACTGAGGTTTTTTGATTTTGTCAATCCCTTTGTCGCCAATCATCAGATTTCTCTTGACTAAACCAGTCTACGATGTCATCAGCACTATCAAAGCGTGTCTTGTGGTTGCTGGGATCGGGGTCTCCAAGGTCCATGGCGTTCATAAAATCATCTAGACTACCTTCTACCATATCAGGATTGCTGGCACGTCTTCTTGCCTGTCTTAGAATGGTTGCTGCTGATCTATTTGCCTTTGCCAATTTTTCAGCCCAAATCATGTCTTCGAGTTTAACTTCTTCACCTTTTACTATACGCTCACAAATAAACTCTAGTCTAAGACGATACTGGGTAGACAGCATAAAACCCCTGTTCACACCTGACTATTTAGGATAACCTTTTTGGCAATTTTTTGGCGGGAAATTTTTTTCGGAATTCCTGTAACTAAAATTCAATTTAGGTAAATCTTAGGACCAACAATATCAACTTGTGAAGCACCCACCTTAATGTATGATGATTTGTTCTGTTCGATCTTAATTTCTTTACTACTCAGGTTGATTTTTGTGTTGGGATTAAACTCCCACACCGCTTGCTTTTTATCAATGACAAACGATCCTAGTTTCTTTCCTGTTTCAACTTTGAACTCACCACTCTTTAGTTCTAACAGACCTGCTTGCTTAGCAATCTCAAATTTAAAACCGCCCTCTGTATTGGTAAGTTGAATTAAACTGCTCGAATTAATTTCAAATCCTGGTTGACTCTTCTTCGAGTTTGTGAGAACATCAATAAGATAGTTTGCTGTTTGACTGGATTTGGATCCAACACCATTAACTTTTGTCAAACCTTTGCCAGATACTACGTTGGCGTAGTCTCCTAAGACTTTCAAACCATAATCTTTATCTACATTCAGTGTGTATTTTCCTTCGACATCTGTGGTATACTTACCCTTCACACCTATAGTATAGTCTCCATTGACAATATATCTAACACTACCAGGAGTATTGATTGTAACTTCTGATCCTGCTTTGTCTTGATCAATCCTAACCTCGCCAGCTCCCTTCGTATATTCACCACCAGTGATGTTTTTATTGAAGGTGTTGACATTCATATCAACTACGCTACCATACATCTGAATCTTGCCGCCATTCTCTCCTGCTTGTAGAGTAATGTCTTTGTTTGATTTTAGATTCAATGTGCTGCCAGCACTAACTGTTACGTTGTCTCCCTTTACTGCCACTTCACCACCAATTGATTCAATATGAGTAGCACCATAAACTTTTAATGAATATGATGGAAGATTTTTTTCCTCCACATTGCCATCAGCATCTGTAGTTTTTTCTAATGTACCGCCTTCGTCTCTACCAGTCACTTCAACAGCAACAGATTTAGACTTCTGAATTTGCTGCTGGGTATTCATTACCAACTTACCACCACATCCAGACTGTGATGGTGGACCAGCAGATAGAATAATATTATTGTTTACATCAAAGTGTAGTGATGCCTTACCATTGTATAGAGCAGCACCATAATCATCTCCCTGTTTGTAGACAGTAAAGTTAAATCCTTCGAACGTTTGACTCCATACTGGAGATGGACCTTCGGAGAATAAATTCTTACCCAACTCTGGGTCGTAACTAAATCCATTATTAACTTTATTCTGTGTGTCCTGTGAAGGAGCTTTGTTAGTAGAATTTGCCATCACTTATACTCCTTATGGACAATCAACATAACGACCTGTGCCAATCTTGGCATAACCTTGGTTCTCATACTCATTATTATCTAGGCAGACAACAGAAGGAATAACTCTGGCACCAGATCCACCGCCACCGATGATTCTTACCTGTGGAATCTCATTCCATGTTGTTGTTCTATCGGTAGGTCTGACACTGATAACATATCCTCTATCATCGATGACTGCCTCAGCACGACCAGCAACACCGTCAACATAAACTTCTGGAGTAGATGTGTATCCAGTGCCAGGTTTAATTAAAGTATAAGAATCAATGACACACCTCAATCCAAAATCATCTGGCTTGTTGATGTTATATCCTTTACCAGATCTAGTGACTCGGATCTCGCTAACTTTGTTGTTAGCATCGAGCAGAGCAATAGCGGTGGCACCGAATCCAGGACCAGTGATGATAACTTTGGGCGGGAAGATGTAAGGACATCCACTATCAACAACAGGAATGCTGATGATAGATCCATTGCCATCGGTGATAGGTTTGCCTGCCACTGGTTTATCGAAGCATGGTTTTTTCTTTTCTGGGTCTGGTTTCTGCTGACCTGCTGGACTAGTATCTACTATGAATACACTGGCTGATGCTCCTGTACCAGTAATCAGTAGAGTAACCTGTTCGATCTCTTCGACTTCTGTGTCTTCTTTGATGGTGATATAAATTTTTGCTGTGTTATTGATGACAACAAAGGAACCGAACAATGATTCATTTACAAAATCATTTTTACTAATGCCACTACCATACAATGTGTAACCTAACTTAGTACCATCAGCAATGTTAGTAGTAGTTAATGTGAAGACAATAGTCTCCCCTTCTTTGTACTCTAACTTGTCTGAAGAAACAAAGTATGATGGTTGAGTATCCAACACTACAGGGTCTGATTCACCTAGAAGAATTACTTGAGTTTGTACACCAACTTCTTGTTGATTGCCTTGCTCATCGACATAGAAGTCAACAACAAAATTAAAGTACTCATTGGTTTCAGTCTCTCCATCTAAAGCAATTGTAATTGGAACTACACAAGTACCATTGACTATCTTTAAAGGAAGATTGTTGAAGTCTTTATTTGATTCTAGTTTGTATCCAACAATATCTGTTGCTGTGATGTCTCCAACCAATTTGTAAGTGAAGTTCGTACCATCGGGTACATTCTTAGTTGTGATTGTAAAGGTTACTGTTTCACCTTCACTTACATAAGATAAGTCACTAGTAACAGACCACAAAGCATTAACATTATCTGTGTCATCATCAGCGAGGATGTAATTAGTTACAAATGCTGGAGTGTCATCGATAGAGAATACAATACTCTCTGCTGGATCGACACCATCATCAACTACATTACCATCTTCATCTGTAATGATAGGAGCATCATCATTAGCTACTAGAGGAATAGAGACTACCGCTTCACCATTAGAATCTAGTTGGAAATTACCTGTCAATGAATTTGTGCCTAGATCATCTGCTGTTACATCACCATCAATCGTGTAGGTATATGTTGTTCCGTCGAATGGAACATTTTTTGTGGTGATATTGTAGACAATAGTTTCGCCTTCACTGTAGTAAAGTTTCTCAGTAGTAACAGAGAATACAGGAAGCGCTGGTTGAGATGGTCCAATGATACCACCAACTTGGACAGAATCAACTGCTACCTTAGATGGAGGAATGAAGGGGGTGTTGGGTGGTAGTTCTGGTTGCTGACTGTTTGATACACCGCTGATAAAATCATTGATGGTACACTTATGTACATTGCCTCCAGGATATGTCACAAAATATCCTTGGGGTGTAACATTCTCTTCGAGCTTAATGAAAAATGTTTCTGGTCCTTCAAATTCATTGTCTTTATATGTTTCGAAGACAATTTTCTTGGTCGATTGTCCAGGAGCAAATCCTATTGAGCTACCAGTAAAGATCTTATCATAGTCTACTCCTTGTGTAGCAGTGCCACCAAGCACAGTCATTGTCAAACTGGATGCTGTATTGATAGCACCACCTCTAGTAATAGTGAAGACAGCTTGCTGACCTTCTGTCACTTCGATATCTTCTGAAGAATATGTAATGAAAATATCTGCTGGTACTGTATTTTCTATAGGATCTTCTTCGCCTGTTGGTTGTGTACCTCCAATGAATACAACATCAGTTGGTGGAAGAGAGTCTAGAGCAGATGTATTCTTTGCTTCATCACAAACATAAGTTGTATTGTCTAGTGCTCCATCAGTAAGTGCAGCAATAAGATCATCCAACCAATCCTCATTCTTCTCATCTGTGCCACAATCAACACATTCTTTCTTTACTTTTTCACACTGAGCTGGAGGTCCATCACAAGAGATGCCTAAGAGAGATAGAACTTTATTAATAGCGTTGCCAATAATATCTAGAGGTGCTGCTAGTAGTGATAAGATCTCTTGGATTGGTCCCAAGACAGAAGAGATTAATTCATCTAAGAAAGATAAGATTTGATCTAAGATACCATTCACCACGTTATCAACAAGGCAAACAGCGTTAGAGTAGGCATCCATCAGATAACCTAGAAGTAGATCAGTCAACCACTGTGCCAATCTATCTGTTAGATCTGCCATCGAGCAACCAAGATCATCTAACACATCGTTGATGGTGTCAAAGATTGGTTTCAATCTACTTTCTTTCTTGGTAGCAGGTTCTTCAGGATTCTCTGCCTCTTTATCAATCTGTGACTCTTCTGCTTTTTCTGCTGCTTTCTCTGCTGTTTCTTCTACTACCTTTTCATATAGAATGAGCTCAACAAGTTGGTCTACACCTTCACGAATTAACTTAACGATCTCACCTTTAACTCTAGCAACAAAACTCTTGACAAGAAGTACTGCCTTGTTAACATACTCCATGCCATGATCAATGTAGCTGTTGAGTTCTCCATTGATCTTGCTGACATAATATGTTCCCAAATTTCCACCAGATTGTTGTGTTGCCTTGAGCATGTCACCAATAATCTTGGTAAGTCCACCCTGAAGATCATTCTCAGATCCACAGTTGGGATTGGCAATCTCCACACATACTTTATTGCCAGTAGGGTTAGTTGTTGATGCTTCGGCAAACAATCCATAGAATGCTGCTGGCATTTGGTTGGGAACCGAAGAAGCAGTTTGTCCTGCCTCTCCTGGTTTTGTTGTGCCATTAGTTTCTGCTGTTGTTGCTGCTGCTGGTTGATCTCCATTCCTTTTCTCATCCGACGCCATTGGTTTGGCAAGATTTGGATTGGATGTGTCGTCTATGTATGTGGTGAACGATTTACATGTACTACCAGGATTTGGATCTGATTCTACATTAGATTTCTGTGTGGCACCAGCAGTGTGACCAATCGATCCCATGATGATTGGTTTCTGTCTATCATTATCTACATAGAAACCTACAACCCAGTTGCCTTGTCTAAGATCTACAGTAGCGCCAGTTGTTCCTCCGTCAGTGAATGGGGAGGTGACGGGCATCATTACCTGTGCCCAAGGTAATGCTTCTGTTGGGGTAGCATCACAATCTTTTAAATGTACACCTACTATACGTACACGATATCTACCAGAATTCTTTGGGTCTGCTCCCTTTTCAGATTCAATTTGCCCGATCCACCAAGAAAAACCATCGGAACCAATCTGATTTACTGGAAATAAAGAGGATAATACTGGATCCATATCACTTTACATTGCTCGTGCCGTCTTTCATACCATAGATGTCACGAATTAATTCTAATCTAGTGGTACAGCTACTGCTATTTAGGAAGGTATTGTTATGAGATAGAGCAGAGATTAAATATGTACCACTGTTTTCTGTATCATACTTTTCAGTCTCTCTTGTTTTTTCTGCCGCCATGTTAGGTAACATGACTTTAATTTTATCACCAACTTTGAGATTCATATTTCCAGGCACCTGAATTTCCATCTTCTGATTCTCCATAAAATAATGACGGGCAATGCTTTGTCCTAACCAATGCTTTTGGTAGTCTGGAAAGCTAGATCCATTTCCGTTTGGATTATCCCTCTCGTCGGTGGATCCAGGAGTCTCATCGTCATGCCAAGTTTCGTGGTCTATTACTAATGACATAACTCTACTAGGATTAGTAGAGAGTTCACTTTGCATCGAACCTAGTTTAGATTGACTGCCTAGGTGTGCCATGTTATTATAATTCTCTTGTAAATTATATCGATACTCTTCATAGTATCCTGTTGACCAGTTATACATTACGAGTTGACTGGCGAAAGTTCCATTTCTCATTTGATCTAGAATATCTAGTTCATTTGTATACTGATACTCTTGTATGACATATCTGTCGCCTGGTTTGGTTGGCTTTGCTTCATAGGTAGCAACCTCTGCTTTTCCTTTGAAGTTATCATCTCCAGTACTGTAATAGTAATCAACTGAGTTGAAATTAAATCCATCTTTGTTTTCAAAGAAAAGATATCCAGCAGTACCAGATGATGTCTTTGTATCTCCAGACAATCCAGTCTTCCCTCCAGTTGTTGTCTTACTAGCAGACTCACTAACTTTAGATGAAGTATTTGAAACTGCTTTCTGTGCTATCGATTGAATAATTGAGTGTGCTTTCTTACCGTTGGGATAAAACTGTACATGATACTTACACGTCTCTTTATTAACTTCTTTGTCTGTGTTGAGATATTCTTTTAGAATTTTTTCAACGATAGTATCTGGTGTTCCTTTAAGAATCTCTGTTAACCTAACACCTTCATTATATAATGCTTCTTTAGATATCAGTGCTAAGTTATATGTCTGTAAACTCTTTGTGAATGATCTATTGTATACCTTCCACACATGTAAATTATAATCAAACGTCTCACCAGCAAAATCTTTTACCTCTACATATACTTGCTCGCCACCTTGAATTGGTAAAGTACCGATCAAGTTGTTACCAGAGTCAACAATGTTTGCTACAGCAGTTACAAAAGGATTTTTAATACTTTCGTAGTAAAAGAATCCAGTGATTGCTTTTGTGATATCTGTGGCGTTCCCTTTGATATCATAAATGAGTGCTTTGATTAGTTCAATTGAACTGGTAGTAGAATCGTTTGCCATCTTAATAACTCCATTGATACAAGCTACTAATACCAGTTGGATTTGTAACACTGTACAAACTACGACTAGTCATATCAGTTCGTTGCTTTTGTTGATTGGATGCTGCTGCTTGCTGTAACATCAAAGTTACGAATGGGTTTTGTGCTGGAGCTCCTGGTGGTGCTGGAGCAGCAGGGGTTAGCAATGGATTTGCTGCCTGTGCTCTTGGGTCGGATCCAGGTAGAGCAACTGGTTGTTGGTTGGCAACCTGAGGCATAGCGGCACCCTCTACTGAGTTAGCAGATCCAGCAGCACCGTGAGCAAGTCTAACGTTGGTGCCAATGATACGTGCTGT
>Ga0129348_1000424_pt1 | contig 15277 bp, 21 predicted proteins | sample CPBDNA_4_FD_94424 | JGI IMG/M metagenome (GOLD analysis project Ga0129348, IMG submission 94424) | Freshwater to marine salinity gradient microbial communities from Chesapeake Bay, USA - CPBay_Sum_27_0.8_DNA | ecosystem: Environmental > Aquatic > Marine > Coastal | place: USA: Chesapeake Bay...
AAAAGAGTCGGAACCAATAAATATTTTATTATTCCAAGAGTGTTTAGAAACTATATCGTTGACTTGTTGAAAAGTATAAATATCACCAGAACCTGATGTCCATTTTTTGCTTGATAATGGGCTCATATGTGATATCATATCATACTTCTTCTAATTTTTGCATTTTCCTTAAAATTTCTGAGCCGACTGATTGATTTTGTCCTGCAAGGTCAAGAACATCTTCAAAAAGTTCAACATCTTTTACCAATAGCTTTGCTATGGCTATTGCTCGCTCTTTGCTTTTATCTTGAACCATTTCCATGCAGAACCTTTTCCATTCTTCCACATAGTCCTCTTTTGGTTCTTCTTCATCGCCGGAACGATGACTATAAGGGTACTGGCCATAAACCTTATCAGTGAAAGCTTCTTTTATAAGTGTTCTTATATCATCATTATTCATAGTGTTTGTTTCCTTTGTTAAGCTTCTCCAAGTGTCCCTGCTAAGTTGTTTTGCATCATTCCACCAGCTTTCGAAGGCACTTTTCTTGGGCTTCTTTTTTGCTGCCATCGCTTGTCTAGCCCATTTGTTTTGCTTGATGTTAAGTTTGTTTACATTATCTGGAAGTGCAAGCGCCTCAGCTTGAGTTCTGGGAGGCTTGGTGTTCAAGAGTTTTATATACCTAAAGTGTTTTGGGTATTGGTTCTTTTTTTCTTTTATTTCCTTATAAAAATGATTTCTTATTTCAGGCAGTATCCAGCCCCAACTTCTTAGGTCAGCAAGAAATGATTTGCTTTTTCCTTTAGTTTTTTGGTTTAAAATTTTAAGGTTTCCAGTTTTTAAAAAGTAAGGTATCCACTCTTCATTAACCTCTTTTATTGTTACCTTATCCATACCCCCAGAGAATGCTCGCTCAATTGTCCCACTAGAAACCTCAATTGCTTTTTTTCCTGTATCTATTACATTTTTTACAATTTCTCCGCCGCGAGCAATAGGTCCCGGTTTTGGTGGTTTTGCCCTATTAAATTTTATATCTTTTGTAGGTGCATTATCAAGTGTCCACTCTTGTTGTTCTAATATAGACATTTATGCTGAATCTCCGTGGATTGTGCTTCTTTGGGCTACAGATATTGTACCAGCAGAGCCAATAAGATTTTCTAATGATTCTTCACTAGTGTTGCTCATAAACTCATTTAAGGCAGCTTTAAAGTTCTGCAGCATTTTTAAGTAGCTATCGACCATATCTTTACATTTTTCTAATTCTATAGGTGCATCAGAATTGTTTTCTATTTCTCCCATAGGATCTTTAATAGCTTTCAGTATTTTTGAATATTCTCTTAGCGATCCAAAGTGAAGATCAACAAGCCTATTGATTGATTGAATCGAGCTTGATGCCTTGGAGTCTACTTGAAATGTATCGGCTCTTTTTTCTGCAGGGGTTGTTATCCATTTGTTATAATTTAAGCCTTTATAATATTGAGCAACATCATGATATTCACTATCTTTATCGCCACTATACGAATATACTATCGGTTTTACCTGTCCGCCAACCTTAACCAATGAAAATCCGATAATGTTTTGTTTGTTGTATATTCCAGAATAAAACTTGAATAATTTGTCACTAAAAGAATTATCTAATACACTTTTAAGCCATGGATATTTATTTCCATAAATTTTTCCTTTTTCTTCTTCATTGTCTTTGACTGCATAAGAAGCAAGTCCGGTTTGCTTGTTTGATAAGTTCTTTTTTACTACTGCAGCAACTTCTTTAGAGTTTTGGATATATTTGCCGGCACTTGGACCATCTTCGCCTGACAAGATAGATCCTGCTAGAGATCTCCATTGCTCTCCGCCGATTGCAAGGTTGTATTTTGCATCTAAGGAGCAATAGTGAACACCCATTACAGCAAGAGCGGTTTTGTTTAAAAGCTCTTTTACGCTTCTAAAGGTTACTTGGCAATTTGCTTTTTGTTGCTTTTTGGGTTCTGGTTTTGGTGCTGGTTTTGGTGCTGGTTTTGGCTCAACTCCTGCTTTTTTCTTTAACTGTTCAAAACTTTCCTTATTTGCATATATTTTTAAAAGAGCAGCAGTTCTAGAACCAATTTTTCCATCCACTGATACTTTTTGCTCCTGCAGGTTTTTTCTAACTGGGTTTTTTACGACTTGAGTTGGTTTTTGTGGTCCAACACCGCCGGCGCGTTTTGCTATTTGTTGTTGCTTTATTGTAGGTCCTTTTTGTTGTGCAATAGCAGTAGCAGCTTGTTTTTGAAGATCAGGCGTAGGAACTTCTGGTTTATAAGCAAGCTTTTTGGTAATATCACCAGTAGGGTCAATCTTTTTTTGGTATCTTAGTTTGCCTTGTGTTGCAAGATATTGAAAGTTTCTTATCAATTCTCCCAAACCTTCACAAGGCTTTGATGGAGGAACATAATTTGCCGGCAACACACCAGAATTAATAAGGGCAGTATATATAACTTTTGGGTCATCACCAAGAACTTTTATTGCAGCTTGATTTATAAATGGGCACTCACCTGTTTCGCCCCTGTCCATACCAGCTGTTACTTGTTGATATTGTTGCTGATATTCTGATGGAATATTTATTTGCTGAAATGGTAAGTCTTCTGTAGACCTTGCATCTTTTGCCGGCATCACCTTTTCTACACTTTTTGCAGGTTGCTTTTGCTTTTTGGGCGGTGCTAATTTGGTTAAATCTATGACTGGATTACTGCTACTTGGTTTAATAGTTATTTTTTTACCCGCTGCATTAATAACAACCGGTCTTTTTGCCAATAGCTTTGGCAGCCAACTTTCAAGATCCCGATTACTAACTTGTGCTTGCCGTTTGTCTATCCAGATTCCCATTTTTAAGTTCGCGGAGGAACCGGAACCTTCAACTTTAGCTTCATATACTTTTAAGTCAATCGGACCAAGGTGAAATGTAAAATTAAGATTGCTATTATTTAATCCAACAACCATTCCGGTCTCGTGAAATTTTATAGAAAAATCAACACCTTTGTATTTAAAGGATCCGGGAGAGTTTAAAAGATCTTTACCTGCTAATTGTTGGAGAATTCCAGAGGGTTCCTCTTGTTCCTTGAATAGTTTTCTTATTTCTTGGATAATAAAGTCACGATCAGACATAAAAATAGGCACCTTTTAGAAAAATATACAAAATAAATAGTTTTCTACCTATTATATCACCTTAGTGTTGGGTCTTTCGCTGTATTTTTGAGTTTTGGAAGAAAATCTTTCTTTAGTTTTAATAATTTTTCAAATTTTACTTTTTGTTTGGCGTCAAGATAGAGAGCTTTTGGTTTTTTATACTCACCATTGATAAGAAGGTCTTCAAAATTGTAAAATTTTATTTTTTTATTTGATTTATTTTGAACTTTAATATAAACTGGCTTAAAATTATAAAATTGAACCAAATTTTCTTTTTTTTTAACAACTTTTTGCTCTGGATTAGAGTTCGGGCAGCCAAAAAGTGAAAGTCCGGATAAAAATACTAAGATTTTTGCAAATTTCATAATAACTCAATGCCTCCTGATAGTTTTTTGGTAAGTGCAAGTGCTTCTTCGTAAGAAATTTGGTCATTATACCGCAATTCTTCAAAAACTTTTTGCAAAATCTGCTTTGCGAAGGCAGAATTTCTGTTTTTGTGACCAACAGGAAGCGAAGAAACCACTTCATTGACGGCATCAAGGATAAAATCTTGCTTTTTGGTAGATTCAGCAACGTCATCAGCATTTGCATAGAGTGCTTTTACATATTTTTTGGCTTTTGCAACAGTTTTTGAGCAACCTTGCTTCTTACCTTTCCCGCCAGACTTGGTGATTTTGAAAACACACTTGCCTTTTCGTTTCCAAGGCATTGCTTAGTTCTCTCCCCAGCTGCAATCACACGGGCTGCAATCACAATATTCGCAAAATTCTTGCTCTTCTTGTAGCATTATAAGCTCAAAAACCTCTTTAAGATGGTCTTCATCAATTTGTTCAACCATTTCAGTAAGATTTCTTGTTGCTTCAAAGGGTGTTAGCAACCCTTTTTGTAGTTCTAGGCATATAATGCACATTAAAGCTCTCCAGTGCTCCTCATTTTCTTTGCGACCTGGGATGTCAGAACTTGATCCAACGTAGTAGCTCTTAGTGCAGCCAGGGTTTTTCTACCAGCTAAGCCATCTGGCTTACCAGGCTCTAAATTAGGCTTATACCTATTAGCCCAAAGTTGGAAGTTTTTAATTGCTTGCATTGTATTAAACCCATAAGAGCCATCATCTTGCGCAGAGTTTTTAATTTTTGCTGGTAAAAATTTTAATTGAATAAGTTTTCGTTGAACTCTTCTTAATGCATTAGGACTGGTTAATCTACGTTGTTTCTTTCTTTTTGCTTCAATTTCAGCTTGAATAGCTGGGTCTGCAACCATGCCTTTTATTCCTTGGGCGAGATCTTGTGATTGATCAGGAAGATTATTTGGTATTTTTCCTTTATTGATTTTTCCTATGCGCTCATGCCCCACCGCTGGGCGTCCAGCGGTAGCCTTTGCACTTTGTTGGCCACTAGGCTCACCAGTTACAAGGTCAGGAATCTCCAGACTTCCAGTTTTGCGCTGGACGCTTGCCCAAAAGCTTTGTCGCATATCATCTCCTCCTTGGAATTCTTTAGTTCCTTTTATGAATTCTAGAGCTTTCTGCCATTCCATTGCGACCGGATCTTTCATCCCTCGCCGACCGATGGCATAACCCTTATATCGGCCCGGGTCCCTTTTTTGATTCAAATAATCTAAATTTTTTTTTCGAATCCTATCATGAGCATCAGCCAGTTCAGGTTGGAGTTGATATATTTTTTCGTCTCTTGAAATCTGCGGCTCATCATATCGAAACTGCTCAGAAAGGACACTTTCTATCTCTTCCTTAATAATATTGATAAGTTTTGTTTTGTTCATAGTAGTTTTTCCTCTCTTGGATTTTTGTTCGTCCATCGATCCGGCCCAGGCCGCTGCTCGATTAAAATCTTCTTCTTGGCCATCCGGTATTCCCATAAAATTTTTGCTTGTTTTTTCTTTTGTAGTTTTTGTTATACCCATTTTTTTCAAATCTTCAATTGCTTTTTTCCATTCTTCACTATTTTCCCAGTCTTCTATTGTTTTATTCATTGATGAGATTTTCGCAAGATTAGGTCGAATCCATGCTTCTTCTCCCCAAGTGTCGTTTTTCTTGACATCCTCTGGGCTGACCTTTTGTCCTGTTACTTTCCCTACGTCGGTAGCTATTTTTTGTGCAACTTTGTCCACTTCTGCTTGCGAGACGTCTTTTTCAGCTTTCTTGTTTCCACCAGGTAATCCTTGTGGACCACGCCCAGCAACCATTGTTCCACTATTAGAGTTCTTAGGGTTTAGTCTTGAAAGGGCGTATAATTCTTTATCGTTCTCAACCATTTTAACTGCAGCAAGTGTTGCAGGGCCAAAAAGACCATCTGGCGTTAGCTTTTTAGCCTTTATCTTTTTCGCAGCAACGTATCCATTAAACTCATTTTGAAAATCTTTAATGGCTTGTTCTGTTTCGCCACCATACTTCCCGTCAGGCTCTCCTACTGTGCCTTTATTTTCTTCTAGGGAAAATGTATTACTTCCCTTTTTAAAGTAATTCATTAATTTCTTTTGAATGTCTTTAATAGTCATTCCTAATCCTTGAGCTAACTTTCTTTGCTTGGCAGCTTTGCTGCTTCCGCCTCCACCGGGAATTGGTTTTGGCTTCTTGCCAGCAACTTCGCCACCATATTGGTCACTACCAGCTGTCGCACCAGCTAATGCGCCTATTTGTTGTGGGCTAAGTGACTTATTTTGGTCTTTTAGTCTAGCATATGCTTGTTCAAATCTACGATTTCTTTGGATATCTCCAATTTCTTTATCTAGTTCAACAGCTCTTTTATAGTCAGCTGCACTTAATCTTCTTTTCATCTCTGCAAAAATATCTTTTTTAGATTTTCCACGCATTTTCCGTATTGCAGAATAATCATCACCATCAGAACTTAAATCAAAATCAAAAAAGCTGGATTCTTTTTTCTTGACAAAAGCTTTTTTCATTAGTTGGTTTAACTCTTCAGCTTGTTCAGATGAATCTAATCCGGCGCCTTCCAAGGTTGCCTTGGCAACACCACCCACTCCATCATCAAAGTATAGTATAATTGCCATAACGACCGCGCCAATAGCAATCGCGGCTAAAACAGCAGTCGCTATTGCCGCGAGCCCACCCGCCGCCAAGATTCCTCCTAGCCAGCTAAAAAAAGTAGTTACACTAGTCCACGCCATGGCGGCGAGTTGACCGGCGCGTCCAGTCCAAGTTGCTATTCTGCCGCCTTGCACAGCGACATCCGCTGCAACTTTGGGACCTGAAGAGAAAAATCTCTGTTTTAATCCAGAGGGTATCTTTTCGCCTATTTTCTTAAAAGCATCCTTAACCAAATTCCATAGTCTTTTGAGGAATGAATTAGACGCTTGAGGATTCTTAATCTTACTAGCAATTTCAGCAGCTTTTTTGATGGCTTTACTGCCTGCATCACCAGTTAATTGCCGCTGAACCGCTGGACTGGACAAGTCCGGGCCGCCGATTAGCGAACTATACATTGGATTGAACTCATTTAAAAGCTTTTCAAGTTCTTCTTTTATTATTGTTTTGGTTTGGCTATTGGTATTTTGAGCAATATACTTTTCTAGCATCGTTTTAGATACTTTTGATTCTTTTTGCATTTGCCGAGCAGCCTGCTGGGCCACGAATTTTTCACCTTCCTGTTCTGCAGTGTCGAATGAGACTCTTTCATTTCTCTTGGCATTGAATGCCTTTATAGTATTTTTACCAACAATGCCATCTGGAACTTTGAAGCCTAGATCTTTTTGCATAGCCTTTATTGCATTAAAGGTGTTTTTACCATATTTACCATCGGCGCCATATTTGCCCAACATTTCTCCGTAGCCGTGCTTTATAACCATTTGTTGCGCAGCTCGGGTTGCTTGTTCCATCCCTGCAGGTGTTTGTGGTTTCCCAAGCGCTTTTGCTTGCCTTTTTTTATAGGGCAGCCATGGCGAGGCCTTTTTTGGTTGTTCAATAAATTTATCAACTTTATCCCCTAGGTATTTTCCTAATTCGGAGCCTATTCTTTCAGATTCCGGTGTACTGAGCTTTCTTATTTCTTTGTCTAGTGAAACAAGTTGTTGTTTCATTTTTTCAAGTTCTTTTTCGTTTGTACCAATTCTTTGGGGCATTGCATCATTTGCTTTTAAAACAGAGATGTGCTTTTCAAGTTTTTTGGCTTTTGCTTCGAGTTCTTGTGATTTTTTTATTAGCTCAACCCGTTTTTTTCTAGCAACTTGTTTATCGGCGGCCGTATCAAGCTTAGATTTAAGTTGTTTGGCTTTTTCTTTAGCGTCTTTCCCAAAAAAATCTAAAATACTTGGTTCTTCTTGCTCTTGCAAAACCTTCTTTGTTTCTTCTTTAATATAATCTAAAAGTTCAGAATCAAATGTTGTAGTTGACATAAATAAACGGCTCCTATAAAAAAATATTATACCTTAAATAGTTAGCAAATTTCATAAAATGAGGTTTTTTAAGTTGTGGTTATTTATCTAGACTGTTTAAAACAAAAGCCAGTTCTTCTTGAATTATGGCCATTAATTTCTTTTTAGACATTTTTAGTTTATTTTCGTCTAAATCCATTATTGATAATGCCCCTCTATCACCAAGATCTGCTATTGAAAGTCCACCTGCTGCAGCCTGGGAAATTTCACCTTGAGCTTTTTTTAAGGTGTCATCTAATGCCCCCGTTCTTACAAGTCTATATTTTATTGCTCTTGTCGCGGCGTTTTCATTATGAGAGCTGAGCCTTTCTGCATTTTTTGTTAAATAGTTGGCGACAGCCTCGATTGATTTTGGGTCTTCCGGGTTGAGTCTTTCTTCACACACTTCAAGTTGAAATATTATTTTTTTACGAAGTTCTCGTGACTCTTCTCGAAACAATCTGTCTGTATCGGCAAAACTTCTACCAGCCCCGGGCACTATAAAGGTTCGCCCACCAGGAAATGGGGTTTCGTTTTTTACTAAGTGTTGCCATATATGTCTTGGTATATCACAAGAATTAACCAATCCATTATATACATCTTTAGATGTAATTTCTTTCATTTGAGTAATAGCATCAACAGGGTTCATGTCCATGTATTTATCAAATATATCATTACAAGCATTATTGTATGAGTCTAGTGCGTTTTCTAGTGCTTCCATTGTTATAAGCTAACTCCTGCCCATTCTGCAAACTGCTCCAGTCCATATTCTGTTAGTGGACCTGCGGTAACTGGTAACTCATAGGCGCCGGGTCTAATTCTCTTTCTCCCATCACGATCCAGCCGCGGGATATATAAGGAATCCGAGGATAACGAAGCTAAGATACGTGGATTTTCCCAATTTTTTACCATCCTTCCCAATTCAGATAGCATTGTTTCTGGTGTTGGACCAGACGAACTTAATTTGTCATAATCAGAAAGGTTTTTTTCATATTGCTTTAACCAATCTTGATGGTGTTTAAATAACTTGTTTAATATTCTAAGGTGTTCGTGTCCATCAGCTCTTTTATCTAGTCCGCTTCCTGCGGGAATTCTTTTAACCACTTCTTCAAATTTAGGCATTGTTTCGTCTCGAAACTCTCTGTGCAACCTAGACAATGTTGAAAACATGTTTTCAATTTCATAAAGCTGGTTAATGCCCTCTTCAATATCGTAATGCTGCAGATTGTTCCATCTTTCCACTTTAATTATTTGAAATGCAGATTCCAAATCATCACCCTCTATGTATTGAATGACTTTCTTACCTTCGGAATCAGAAATCAAAGAAGATAATTTCTTAAGATAGTCTGCATCATCGCCGTGCCAAAAGTCAACAAACGCTTTAAAAATCGCCGGCCGACTCTTATAGTTAAAAGCATTTCCGTTTTGAACGGCATTCTTCATCCAGTCATATTTCATATAAGGCTTGTAGAGTGAGTCATCTTCCTTCTTACCAAACCAGTTAGCGGGATTCAACATACTTAACTTGAGTTCTTCTAATTTTTTTAACTCAGCATTAATTGGTGTGTCGGCATCTTGAATAAAGTTTTTCCACTTTTTGGTAGCAAGCTTTATATCTTTGCTCATTTTATTCCTCCGGTAGGATTATAACATAAATAGTCAAACTTACACAGCAAGTTCCCGAAAATTTTTGCCGGCATTTTTTACCCAAACCAATACCCACGCACCAAAAAAGTTTAAACTGCCCTTAAACGGCAATTCTACTACTTTAAAACGCGAATTTTTATTGCACCAGGAATAGCAACACTATCACCAACCTTAATACTATTATCATCAAACCAGCCCAAATTAACTTCAAGGGCCCATTGTGCTGGCTGTTTGGATTTAACTGAAGCCATACTGTAGGGCTTGAGTGATTCGATTTGTGTGATGCGCTTATCTGCTCCGATAAATGCAATTTGCAGTGGGATTGAGGTGTCTTTCATCCAAAACGATAACAATTGTTCTCTAGGGTACACAAATAACATGCCATGATCTTTAGGAAGGCTGGAGATATTCATTAACCCGCGGCTTTGCTCTTCAGGGGTTCTAGCTAATTTAACCCGAAGTGGTTTATTGTTGATTGTTATTTGCATATATACTCTTAAACTGCTTTTGTTACGCCCTTGTTTAACATCTCAACTGCAGTTGTTAAAGCTTCAATGGCGCGACTGTTCTTTTTTATCGCTGCAGCGAGTTCGCTTTGTTTCTTTAAACTAGCGCGAAGCACCCTTTTTAGTTTTTCAACATCATCACCGGGCTCTTGCTGTTCTTTTAAAGTCTTTATCAGTTCTTCTCTTATTAGCCTTTTCAATTCTGATTCTTTCACATTATTCTCCTATTATTCGCAGCAATTGCTCTTAGTAAATAGTGTTAGTATTTTAGCCCCCACGCCAAAAACCAAAAATCTCAAAATTTTTCTTGGTGGGGAGAGAGCGCGTGTATCTAGCCCATGTAGGATACTTACCTACATAGACTTACATTCGGCTACATGTAGGTGTAGGGGGGAGGGGGTGGTAGCCCCACCTACATGTAAGTTTTTTGTTTACATTTAAATACATTTGTTTACCTTTGTTTACAATTGAATACATTTACTTACATCTACCTACACTTACTTACCTTAACCTACATGCACCTACATCTACTTACATCTGAATACCTGTACCCACACTTGCCTACACTTACCTACACTTGCCTACATCTACTTACCTTTGTATACGATGTACTACATCTACTTACACTGGAATACATTTGAATACTTTATATTACTTGTCCCCACATTAACCTACGACAGGCTACACTTGTTTACTTTTTCCTACAGTGTGGTCGAGTTGCCTACATGTAGTATAATATATTCTTTTGTATTCCTCAGTCCTACATCATCCTACATTGAAAAAAAAAGAAAAAAAAATTAAATTTTTTTTATTTTTCTTCAGATACATGTCGGTTTTTGTCATGAAAGGTAGGACATTTGCCTACACTTACCTACATGTGGGTGCTCTAAGTAGTTGATTTTGTTTAAGTTTTCGCGGTCACGTTTTTAAAATGGAGAAAATAGAAAAATGCTGTTCTAAGTATTTGATTTTACTAGGCTTTTGTTGCAGCCATTTGAGATTTCAAAATCCTTATGGTATAATATACACATAGCGAGGGGGACGACGCCCCGAGCAACTTGGACCGCACGCATAGGGCGTGCATTTTATAACCCGCGTTAGTAAACGCACATATGAAAGGTGTCTATCATGGCATTCAAGAAAGTAGCATCCAATATCGTAAACTTGGCCTTCACCGTTGTCACCGAGGACGGCAAACAGGGCGTGCAGCTCCAGCAAGCCATCGTAAACGGGCGTTCTGAGGGAGTCGGTCTGCGCACCATCAACGGAGCGAAGAAGTCAGCTCAAATCATGCTAGACCGCGAGGCTCTACAAGACCTACACGCGGCACTGGCTGAGTGCTTGGCTAACGAATAGCCAATTGGACCTAGGCACGTCGTAAAACTGCCGTTAACATTTTAACACTTACTATCGACCGATTAGGGGTTTAGTATGCTTTGGCTTATTGTGCCTGTTCTTATTTGTTATGTTTCCGAGCATGTTGCTCTGTCCTATGATTGGAATGATTGGATTTAATTTGTATTACACACACTACTTTAATGGTTTTGATTATCCTGTTGTTAATGGTTCCAAGCGCGACAAGCTGATGCGTAAAGCTATCATCGCCCAGCGACTCGGCTATGATTGCATTGCGCATCACTGGCACCTAGAAGCTATTCAAGCTCCTGGCTGTGCTCACGCTCACAAAATGGGGGTGCGTCATGGCTAGTCGTACAAAAGTGAGCCGTGCATGGTCTAAAACAAAGAAAAAATCCTGAACCATTAATGTTAGTTTATTAACAACTATTTTACTCTTAAACCTTATAGGAATATAATATTATGTCAAACGTAGTCAAACTATTCGATTCAGCTGAGAATTTCAATACTGTCACCTATCGTGATAATAACTGGAGCTATAACTTTCACTCTCCAGGTTACCGACGCTACCAAAAGCCAGTAGACCGCGACGATATTGGTGTATTTGGTTCTCACTCCGATGGTAAGGAACCATTCTACTCTGTGAAACTGCGAATTCACGTCGACGGGCGCTCGGGCACTGAAAACCTCACGCTGTATCGTAAAGACTGCATCGCTCTGAGCGAAATGTTTTCAGCAATTGCCGCTGATATGTGCGACGACCTCTCAGACGATTAATCCCACCTAGCCCTAGTGTGAGCTACCCCAGCTTGCCTAGGGCATCTTTATATCCATCACACCTACATTTCCTTACATTTTCCCAAAAATACCCATTTTTAAAACTATAATGATTTCAATAGGTTAGTTTAACTCTCCCTAGGGCGAGATAAAACTAATCCTAGCCTAGGCCTATGTGGGAGTGCATGGAGCCCATCCATCCCTTCCCTTGTCCGTTTCTCAACCACATAGACCTATATTTCCCCTGCTGCGCGTTAATACTTTAACGCTATGCGGGCATGACACATTTCAAGTACAACAGTATCATTTCGGTTGTTTCTATTACTTGCCCTGTGTCTAAAAGGTAAATAATATCAAGTATATAGCCACACGTTAGCATTTTAACGCTCCGTTAGTAAATTAACATTCTAGTTATGGTGTATTAAATCTCCCCCACTATATAACACTAATCAACCCCTGCATAACACTTAGCTACACCCTTAAGATTGTTATTTATATAATAGGGGAGAATACTTTAATACCCTACTAGGTTTCTATCGACTTTTCTTTGTTTTTTGCCAAAGCTTTCTTACATTTACTTTTTTAGCCATTAGTTTAATTGTTCCCCAATCGAATAGTTCCTTTTAGGGAATCGGTCTTTACCCATTGTTGAATACCTGAAGCCCAGGCTACAAGTGTTTCTTGCTTATTTCTACGCTGTTCTAGTGCTACGCCGTTCTTGATATCTTGGCTTGTGCTTTCTTTTGATTCTACAAACATTTTATTTATTATCCTCTTGGATTTGGTTTATTGGTTGTTGTATAACTTGCATTAACTCGTTTGTAGGGATACTATGTATCTTTTGCTTTTGATACCTTCTATCCGCGATATGTGAGTAATGCCGCATTCTATTGATTGCTGGAGTTTTAAACATTATTTAATTTACTCTCCGGCTTTGAGCACTTCGGTTACTGCTGCGTGCAAGTCCCTAATAGCTTCCATGTCTAGTTGGATTTGTGCTGACTTTGTGGAGCCGTTGATTGTTCTAATTCCCACACCTTGCGATTGTCCATTTACAATAGCTTGGTTTAACTCGATTCCGCATTGCTTTAATGCTCTACCCTTTGTGTCCTCTTTCTTTGCGTTAAGAATGGTGAAAGCCAAGTTTTGAATGTTTGATACTACGCGCTGCATTTGTTTACCCTTTCAAGGTATGTTGTTTGTTGAGAATAAGAGCCCATCTCTCATTCTCAATATATATATTATCTCAAATTTTGGTAGAAAAGTCAAGAACTATTTTAATGTTCTTGGTCGATTTATTTTAGTGTCCCGACCGACACCATATCAAGCCAAATTGAAGCGTTTTAATAAGGCTTGGACATCATCAAATGAAGCTGGTACGTCGTGAATAGTCTTGGCTACTCGCTTTTGACGCTTTGGCTTTGAACGCTCGCATGTCTCCGCTCTGATTTCGTCGGCAGTCCATGACCCACGCTCTAACTCTTGACGTGATACGATTAAGGTTTGTGGTTCAAGTCGTTTAGTGTTTAGCTTTTTAGCTAATAGCACTCTCGCTTGTGTCTTGCTAATATTATGCTGCGTGCTAAACGAGCCCGACCAAAGAGCTAAATCACTGTTACAATCACTTGGTAATCTGTAGTAAAACTGCTGAGCCATTTTAAAGCCTTTCTATAGGTTTGGTTTTTTAAGAGTGTGGGAACCCTTCCCTTATTCTCAATATATATATTGTCTCAAATTTTCAACCAAAAGTCAAGAACTATTTTACCCCTCAATGTCGTTTTTTTTATTACTTGCAACTACGGCAGATATGTCCGCCCCATTCGGGTTTGCGTGCATTCGGGTAATACTCCATACAATACATACACTCAACACCATATTGATAAGTGCCGCGATGATAACTTTCTTCTCTGTTAAGGTTTAAACGATTGGTTCTCTGCTGAAATTTAATCCTTGAACGCATTCCCATTTTTATTTCCTTTCACAAACAGTCTTTTCAAAACAATGCTGATAGTTGATATAAGTGCAAGCTGTAACTGTTACTTTGTCGCCTGAATTATTAGTTGATGTTGTAGGCTCATCACATATCATTTCTAAATCGTCTTCACAATCAACAGAATTAGTACACTTTTCTTCTTCGCTCTCGCAAGCTAAAGTGAATAATAAAATAATAGCTAATATATACTTCATTTTCCAACACCTAATGCGGCTTGCTTTGTTCCAACATATTGATAAGCTCCCTTGTTATAAGCTGGTGCTGAACACTTAGCTTTTCTTTTTATTTCCTTAAGTGCCCGCGTTGAACCACAATCAAGGCAAGTGCGGTATCCTAACTCTAATCGTTTCGGGTTGAACTCGGTTAAGCAATCGATACATAATGGCTTCATAGGTTTTTTTGCCTTTCTTAATTGTTGTATATATATTTTAGCTTATCTTGACCGCTAGGTCAAGAGAAAAAATACCGCGAAACAAAAAAAATCGGGGCGAATGGGTGTCGGCAATACACCCACACACACCTACATCGTCAACTAAAATCCGCTATACTCATCTTCAAACTCTTCTAAGGCACACTCCCTGAGAAGCTCGGTTGATTCGTCGTCATAACAAGCTGTGCCGCGTAGTTCCAAAAATTCAATAAGCTGGTGGCGACGTGCCGTTTCAATGTATTCTCGCGAGACATCAATAAAATTACCTGAATAAGTTTCCATATACATTTTTATTTCCCTTTTTTCAATCAATGATAGTTGCGTGCATACGAGCACGACCGACATGACAGCTTGTGGTCATAGACTGAAAGCCATGGCGACCTCCGGCAGTGTAGTCACGAAGCACTTTTGCTCCGGTCTTCTCGCAAGTATCACCGATTAGAAGGTTATAAGAATATAACTTCTCTCCATCGGTTGTGAATGAGCCATTGTGATTGCTAACTGCTTTACCTTTTGCCCAGTACGATGGAACAAGGTGATTTCTAACTCTTTTACTCATTTTTTATGTCCTTTCACGAACAAAGGTGCGACATAGACAGCCGCGATTAGTGCGGCACCTGCCGCGATACAAATAATATCAAGAACTTTTTTTCTTATCATTCTTGATTCTCTCAATCTCTTCTAATATCTTTATTCTATCATCACTTGGTATAGAAGTCAAGATTTTTGTTGTCCTCGCATCAGGAAAATTTATAAGATGACGAGCAAGGCGACGAATAGCTGCATTAGTTCTAATGTCCATCATCCATTGCCTGTTAAAGTAAGAACAAATTGCTTTAATCCAGCGATGCCGATAAAGTCCCCGGCGAGGAATAGGGCAGCAATAAAAAACAATTTACCAATAAAGTCAAACATTTAAGCCCACTTTCTTTTTATTGAGTCAATCTTCCAAGTGTGACCCAAAATGTTACGATGACGATATGCCCACGATGCCGCTTCGGCAAAGCTGGCTTTACTGATTGTTCTTAATGAAAGCTTTTTTG
>Ga0129348_1000426_pt1 | contig 15271 bp, 27 predicted proteins | sample CPBDNA_4_FD_94424 | JGI IMG/M metagenome (GOLD analysis project Ga0129348, IMG submission 94424) | Freshwater to marine salinity gradient microbial communities from Chesapeake Bay, USA - CPBay_Sum_27_0.8_DNA | ecosystem: Environmental > Aquatic > Marine > Coastal | place: USA: Chesapeake Bay...
ATCACCTTGTCTTGGAGGAGCATGATTCCACTCTACATCATTATGTTTGTCAATGAAATCTTTTACATAATTTAAAGAAAAAGATTTACCATATCCAACATTATAGAAATCATCATTCATATCGTCATTATTCATCGCTACTATATTTGCCGAAACAATATCTTCAACATGAACAAAATCTCTAGTTTGTTCGCCATCTCCATCAAGCCTCAATGGTTTATTTTGACGAATCATTTCCATCCATGCAGAAATTGCAGTATCGTATGCTCCACCAAAAGGCTGATCTTCAGAATAAGCATTGAAGTAGCGTAAACATACACAATGTATTCCATACAACTCTTTGTATAATTTACACTCCATTTCCGACATCAATTTATGCAAGCCATAAGGAGATTTTGGCACTCCATCACCATCACCCATGATGGCAGAAGAGGAAGAAAACACAAATTTTTTAACCCCATGATTTCTACTCCAATCTAAAAGTTTTGAAGTAACTAATACATTTTGTTGTAATGTATAGCTTGGATTTAAGACTGAATATTCTACTCTTGGATAAGCGCAAAAATGAAACACAACATCAAATTTTTCATCGGGCAAACAATATAAAACGTCGTCTCCATCTTTTAAATCTATACCATGTACTTCATGCGAAGAATCTTTTTTTATTTCAGCATATAGATGTGAACCAATATACCCTTTATGACCTGTTACTAATATTTTCATTTAAATTCAAATTTAAAGCAATTCATTTCGTGATAATCTTTTGAAATGGTACATTCTACCGAAGGATTGGAAAAAAGCATTTTTCTTAAAAGTAAATTTACATCATCTTCGCAAACATAAAATCCTGTTACACCTTGACTTTTAAGGTCTGAAAAAGATGATAACGATGTAATGTTTACCCATTGTTCGTCTACTTTTATTTTTACATTATTCATTTCCTGTCAATATATACCATATTTGTAGAGATAGCAAGACAAAAAACACCCCCATGAAACAAAATAATTCTTTAATTGCTTTTAGTTTGTTTGTCATTTTCTGCTTGTTGTATCCTTTGCCTTAATTCTGTACTAGAGAAATTATGTGAACGATGATTATAATATATTTCAATACCTTTTGTCAAGCAAATATCTTTGCCCGAAAACTCAACATCTTTATAATCTGCCCCGATAATTCTAATGTCAATAGGGTAAGTCAATAAAATATCATGCAAATCTTTTTCAAGATTATATGGAATTATTTCATCAACATATTGTACGGAAGATAATTGAATATAACGTTCAACAATGCTTTGTATAGGTTTGTTTTTATTTGGTCGCTCAATTCGTGGATCAACATGAAGTCCACATATTAAATAATCACAAACAGATTTAGCTTCGGCTAACATGGCAATATGCCCTGCATGAAGCAAGTCGAATGTACTAAATGTAATGCCTGTTTTCATCTATGACTAGCAGTTTTTTTTATACACTCTATATTTGATTGATACATCTCTCGTTGACACTTCAACTCTTGAGAGTCTTGTTGTAACAAGCGAATTGCTTTATCGTCTGTCATTCTACCATTAAGAATTTCTCCGACAACTAATTGTATATTGCGAGTTGTTACACGATAAGGATGACTCCGACAAATAAACTTGTAAAGTTTGCCACTTATTTTGCCGTGCTTTAATTTTTTATGCAAGAATCTTCTGTACTTGCAATTATTGTAAGTGTGAAGTGTTTTCATTATTTAAGGTTTTCTATTATTGTTCCAAAGATTAAAAATTGAGATAGAAAAGCAAACTATTATTATAACCCCTGCAATTGCTCCATCCCATTTTATATTATATTGTGTTAATAAGTCAATCATTTTTATTGAATAATAACTCCCTAACTTTTCTGAAACCATACTCGTCTTGTAGTCTGCAATTTTCAATCATTTCATCTAATTGTTCTGATAAAATTCTATGACAATCTTTTATACCTTGATCGTAACCTGCATCACAATCATCCATAATAACTTTACTCATTTTACGAGATAAACTTTCTTGAGCATCAGAGTAACCTTTGTTGTAGCCTCTAATAAAATATACATCTTGTGTGATTTCTTCATTCATCGTTTACATTTTTCCATATTGCGCCGTCTTTGTCAAGCTCAGAACTCCAAATCATTAATTTTTTATAAACAGGATATAAAATTATCCCCATCCATTTAAAGTATAATAAATTACTAATTGTATCACCGCAATAAAACAACAACCGACTGAATAAAAGTTTCAATGTCTACCTAGTTTAAGTGATGCAATAATAGACATAGCACCTTGTTCATTAGATGTCATTAATGCTTCACCATTAACCATCATAATTTTCCACATTTTTTTGCCTAAATGATCACGTTCTTTTACATATACCACAAGGTGAGGGTTGATGTGGTACTTTTCTTCGTTAGCATCTTCTATTAGGATCATGATTTAATATCTTCTATTTTTTCTTGTTCTAGTTGTTGGTGATATTCGTATGCTCTTGAGTTTTCACTAAGATGACCTTGCAAGTTTTCTTCTAGTTCTTTTTCAGTAAACCATTGATAATCTAAATTAAAAAGACTATCAACATTGGATGGGTGATACCCTGCATTGACGAGCAAGCCTTTAAATTGTTCCGCAAGCTCATAAACATCTGAACCATCAAAGGAATCATCTGATTCAACACTATAAATTTTGCCATGTAATGTAAGTGATAGTTTCATAATTAATTCCAATCAAAGTCTATATTATAACCTACTGCACGACGTTTGTCAATCTTTTTTGATGGACAAGTTACTTCTATGCAAATATCTCTACCTAAATGATCATCTTCTATGATTGGCGCACCTTCTTTATCCATTTCTTCTACCCAATCGATATTTAGGTCATCAGATGGAAAAAGATCATCTTCTGAGCGATCATCTAGCCACATGATCGGAGCAGACATTATATCTTCATCATCTTCTTGTCTAATCGTGAGCCAACTATTTATTTTTGTATTCATTGTATTTAATATATTGTTAATTCAATAAAATGTCAATCTAAATCCGAAAAATAATCTCCCAAGCATTGAATTTGATGTGATTTTGATGGCAAGATGGTTTTGATTTCATTTGTAAGTAAATCGAGGATAACTACCAACTCTGAATTGCCATAATTAACCAAATAATAACCACAACATTGTTGTCGAGACTCCTTACTGACATCTGTATAACTAGCTTCTCTTGCTACACCCATAGAAATTAGGTTGGGAATATGGATGGAGATGTCTTTCGGTCTAATATCAATTCCGTATCGACTTCGCACACGATTAGCAACATGAGTTACCCTTTGGAACTTGCGACATCTTTTTTTCTTTCTTAATGATTTCTCGGATTTCATAATACACTAGCATAACGCACCCAAATCCAAAAGAAAAGTAAAAAAATCACATTCCTAAAAATAATAAGATGCCGATACCTAATATAAATAAAAACTCTAAAAGAAAAGCAAAATTATAATTCATTCATAGCAACTTACACTTAACTCATTAAAATGAGTAACCAAATTACTATTGTTAAAATTAATAAATATTTAATAAAAAAACTCATTCTATCTATCTATTTCTAGCTTATCTTCTTCGGGGTGATAAAAAGCTAACAACAATGTATGCTCCATATTTATAGAATGATATTCATTATCTTCTGTTGGTGGATCGACAGAGTAAACTTCACAAGTCCAACTTCGGTCGGGATCATCCCATTCCGACATCATGTGAAAATTAAAATCAACAAAACTACCATCATCTAATTGCAACGCATTCCAATAATCAGTATTATCAGCATCAGTTTTTACATCGTGATCTGCTTCGACTTTTTTAGCATGATCTAAAAACTTTTCTAGTATTTGATCTTTATATTTTTGCTCTAACTCTGTACACACTTGCATATTTATTCCCCTTTCTTTTCGTTATTTAAGTAATTTTGATCAAAAATGTCGTCTTCATCGAAGGCTCGATTTTCTCGCTTGAAGTTTTCGTACTCAACCCATAACTTGTCGTACCAAGTTTGGTGAAGTTGACTCATTCCCATCAACATATTTAGCAACTCGTCTTCTGTATATTGTTGAGGGGAATCTCCGATTGCATAGATGAGTGCATCAATGTTTTCTTGAATGTTATTTAAGTTGCCTATCGCTTTTTCTAAGTTATTCATGATACCTAATAATAAATGTTTTGAATGGTCTGTCAACTAAAATTTCACGAATCATAGAGTTTATTATTCTTGGACTGCCCCCTGCAAGACCACAAGAAATGCCGTAAGGTAAGCCAAAAACAGAAGTTTTACCATCGTGTTTATCTTGCCATTCAATGTTATTTGCGACTTTAGTTAATGCTACATAAAATGCTTCGTAATTAACTGCTCTTTCGCCCCCAATCTTGTCTTGAGTGTACATATTATATATACCTTTGCTTTGAGTAGCATCAGTCCATGCAAAGCTATAATCACCCAAAACATTTTCGCCTTCCATCATTGCATGGCAATCAGCAACGTATGCTTCGGGGTAAGTGTGCTTAATGTCTCGCGCAATACCTGCGCCCATCACATTATGTGTGTTGCAAGAATGAGCAATGTAATCCAAACCATGAAAATGCATCTTTAGTAGGTTGCCGTCAAGAATCTCTATGTTATCTGTTAATGTATCCATAATCAAACAACTTAAACTAAGGGTGATGAATTGTCAAGAGTTAATGCTTAAAAAATCATCCCAACTTTTCCAAGTACCTAATCTTTCAAAAACCTTTTGAGGGTCTTTAGGGATAAAAGAAGGGAAATTACTTTTATCAAGAGTACGCTTCCAATAATTACCACTAGGACATTTTAATGGAGCAACCCAAATTTTGCATTCTGCGTAAGAAGCAAATTCTTTTCCTAGATAATATTGCCAACCTTTCCATTCATTCTTATAAACGGATTCGGGATTTTTAGGTATACCAAGAGGTAATTCTACACTTCTGTATTCCTTATTAGATTTAATTTTCATTGCTCTGACTTTTTTAACGGCAACTGAAAAAGGAAACCAATCTTGGTTTCTATTGACATAACCCAAAAAATGCCCCCAATTTTGCCAACAGCCTTGGCTTTTGTAAACACCTTCGGGACTTTTGGGAAAATTATGTGGAGGAGCAGGTAAATCTGACATTTTACCTCTCACCCATTGTGAGAATTGCTTATTACTTGTAAAATTTAAAGGTTGAACTATCTTCATTGCCTCTTCCATACTCATTATTTCTCGCAAATGACTTTCTGTTTTAAGAAAAACATTCCAACCTTGCCATTCTTTTTTATATGTAGAATAAGGAAAGTTGGGTACATTATCGGGCTTCACAGGAAAATCTTTAAGTTCACCTTTTTTCCATTTTTCAAATTGAGAACTGCTAGTAATGCCAATACTAATTAAATAATTTTGACATTCCGAATAAGATAAATATACAATATTATTACCTAAGAAATCAGTCCAACCTTGCCAACCTTTGTTTTTGTAGTATTGGTCGGGATTCTTAGGTAAATTTTGAGGTTTAGCCTCAAGGTGAGGCATATCTCCATTATGATAAGACTTATATTCAGTCCTAGAATTGAGATTTAATTTTTGGGTAAAAAATCTAGCTTCGTCAAAATCCATCCATTTTTGAAGTCTATTTTGGTATCCTAGCAAATCTCCCCAATTTTTCCAATCTTGATATACCATATGAGGATTCTTAGGTATATTGTTTGGTTTTGGAGGTAAATTAGGAAGATTTCCTTCACACCATGCTTTATATTCAGTTGAACTTTTAAAATTTAAAGGTTTGACGAAAGATCGAAGTTCATCAAGTTCCATCCAATCTTGTCGTATCCCAATATAACCAAAAAAATCAGGTACACCTTTCCAATCTTTATGCCAAGGATGAGTTTCAGACTTTGGGTTCTCTATATGTTTAGGTAAACCTTTGGGGTAATTTTCGTCATAATAATCGTACCATTCTTTAAGGCTTTTAATATTTAAAGGAGCAACATATTCTTTAGCTAAATGAAAAGGCATGATGCTACTCGATCTATCAAGGGTCAATTTAATCAAACCATCTTGAAGAAATTGAGGTAAGGCTTGAAAAGAGATCGCTTGACGAACTCTATCGAAGGCATCAACATCATCCATAAAAACATATTGATTAATGTTTTCCGCAATTCTTTCGTCATGACTCATCACTGCACTAATGACATTCATAACTGACTTGTAACGCTTTTCGTCAACAAGTTCATCTACTAATTGATTATCAGATTGTAATAAAGGAATCATGATCTGACTAACTTTTTCTCCGCCTCGCAATGCTCTACCAATGGCTTGAACAATATCAACAACTGATTGCTTGGGATCGTTGAAAATTACACAATCAATGCCTGGGACATCAACACCTTCAGTTAAACATCTAGCATTAGTGATAATTGCTTTTGGAGCATCTTCAAATCTCTTTAAAATATCACTTTTATTAGGTATATTTCCATTTATATGGAAGATTTCATAGTCCTCTAAATCAATATTATTTGAGAAAAATTTAGCTCTTTCAATACTTTGACAAAAAACAAGAACATGAGAGCAATCACTTTCATGAATAAAACGTTCTGCGATTTTAATTTTAGCATTTTGCTCGTCTTGATCTCCTTGTAAACTAATTGCTTCTTTATGACCACAAATTTGTACTTGAAAATCAGAAAGAAAACCGCTATCAATACCTTGGTTGAAAGACATATAGGTGAATTCTTCACCATAGATTGCAGGGTCATTCATAGAAGCAAAATCATCATCGTATAATCGACTCATTTTTGGGGTCGCAGTCATATATAACCTGCGTTGACATCTAATTTTAGCATCAAAGTGAATATCGGTTGATTGCTTGTCTATTTTTCCTGCGGTTCTATGCGCTTCATCGCAAATAGCTAAATTGAATTGAAAGTTTTTACCTAAATAACTGAACGCTTCTGTTATACGAGGCGAACTTTGGTAAGTGGAAATAATAACAAGTTTTTGATGACGAAACATATAGCCCGATTTGCCCCTCTTTTTTTCCATGCCTTGTCTCGGAGATTTTATAAAATCAGCAATTTGTTTTGGGTCGGTTGTAGGATTTAGATCAGCGATAAATTCTTTAGGATTCCATTGGTCAATGCCATTTTCTAAATTATCTTTTGCAGAACACACACATAAAACCCTAATGTTTTTAGGTAAATTTTTAGCAAAAAATTTATAAATTTGATCCACCAAAAACAAACTAGGACATAACACTAATGTAGATTTTGATTGAAGCGCTTCGATTGCCCAAAGAGCAATAGCTGTTTTTCCTGCACCACAAGGCAAAATTGCTTGACCTCGATCAGCTTTATCAACTATAAATCCACGAACAATTTCATCCAAAGCTTTACGTTGATATGGTCGTGGAAAATACTTTTTTGCATCTTCTCCAAAACTAAGTTTACGCAAGCGATACTGAGGAGTTTTTTTGCTCTTTTGTTTTTGTGTCATCTGATCAAAAATTTGATAAAACTAATTATCCACCAAATAATACATAAATTTCTTTTGGAGCTTCCTCAAAATATTTATACAATGCAGGACAAAGCCAACCTTCGTATCCTAATTCATCACATTTGTACCAATTACCGCCCCCATCAAAGCGATCCCAAGTGAGAACAAAATGATGATTGGGTATATACGAACTAGAAAAATAAATAGAAAATCCATCGGGATTTAATGATAACTCTGCAACCGCAAAGGAAATCATTGAATCAATGCCTAAGACAAAGGGTTCTTTGACTAAGCCTTTATCGGCATCATCAAAAACCCAACTGCCTTGATCTAAATAAGGGTGGACAACCATAATACTATTACTCATAATAGAAGCATACTAAATGAAGCAGATTGATTTGTCAATACCTTAATTATACAAGTTTGAAACTTGTTTGATAATTTCCATTTTCATCAACATCGAGAACCATTACGGATTTGCATAAATTTGCAGGAGCAACGAATTTTTTAGGAGTACCATTGCCATGCAGAATACGAGGCAATCCCCTGCGAGGCTCAACTTCTATACATTCTAGCAAATCTTTGCCATTGTGATGACCTATATCATAAGAATGAGGATACAGACCTTCTTCTTCATTAAGATAACCTATAATCATTCCGTATTTTTTACGAGCCGAATGTTTTTTGCGAGAAAACTCAACGTAAGTACCTAAGTCAAAAGCATTTTTTCGCAAAAGTTCTTTGGCAGGAGTGAATTTTTTAACTGCATCTTTTTTTGCCTTGAATCTTTTTGGTTCTAAGCGTAGATCAAAAATAACTTCAAGTGTTTTTGGGTGAACTTGAATACACTCAAAAAAATTATCATTTATTGAGATAATTTCGCCAACTCTTCGCTTTCGCATGATCGAAAATTTATCTCTAACTAAATCACCTATTTCAAAATTTGTATATTTTCTTTTCATAATATTTAAACTCCAACCATTTGTTTTTGTAATAACTTGATAGCTTTATCTTTTTGTTTAACTTCACATTCCCATATGGCAGGTTTATCGGTTTCAATGGCAATATATGGTGGAATATTACCAAGAGCGAAATAATCTGCATGGGAGCGAGGTTTTTCGGGGCAACCTTCTGACCAATGGAAGACAGGAGAGAGAAAATTATTCTCGCCATATCCTTGATTGACCCATGTGTGCGCACAACGCTCTGCTTGAAATGCAATGTTGCGATCTTCTGATGGATTACAAAAGTCATGCAAATTGTCATAGCAGACAGGAATATTTACTCCAAAAACTGCGAATAAATATTCGCTAAATTTAATACAATTATCTACATTGAAGAAACCTTTGTCTTCGTTCTCGATAGTAAGACGATTGTAAACACCTTTGTCGCACATAGAGAGATTACGAAAGAATCTAGTAGCTACAACTTCTAAAGTTTCATCTGCTTTAGGGGTATAGTTAATATGAATATTCATAGGAGCAGTATGATCTTTCGGTAGTCCAATTTTATCAAAAATGCTCGCTTGCATATTTAACTCTCTGATGGTTCTTTTTACTGCGTCAGCATTACAAGATGCGAGAACATTAAACTGATCGGGGTGAGAACCGATACTGATACCTAAACTCATGGATAGGATACCAATGTACCTAAGTTCTGAATTTATATTCTCGATGTCGGGCAATTCTTCAAGAGTAATACCCAAGGTTTCATCAGTAACGAGAGGAAAAAGAGCAGAACTAAGACGATAATGAGAAATGTCTGCACTACGACAATGGTGCAAAATGTGCTGAGTGACAACAATATTATGCAAAATCCTAGTAGATAATTCTTTAACTGCTTCACGTCTACCTTGTAGTACACACAAATCAGCAAATCGTTTCCGCGTCATTGTGCGAAACGAATAACGTTTTTTATCTTTATCTTTTAGCTCTTCGCTAATGCAAGTTAATCCTAGTTTTATACTCATAATAACAATATTGACATAAAAAGATTAACAAGTCAAATGCAAAAAATTATTTCTTGCAGATTTTTTTATAAAGAGAGATTAACGGATCAATCAATAAATAATACCAAAGAGCAAAAAACATAATGATATAATCATACCACTCATATTTCACATAATGTCTTACACACATCCAAACCCCTAGATGTAATTTTTCTTTTTCCATCTATTTCTATAAGACTTTTGCTTAGAAGGTAAAGTTCATGATCTTTCTGTAATGCAGTCTTGCTCATGCCAATTTTAGCTGCGAGCCCTGTCAAAGTAGCTGAACCACAATCATTTAGAACTTGTAGAATTTGCTTTTCTGTATGAGTGATACCATAAGGAAGGATGCTCACTTGGTCGCAGAGGTCAGCAAATTGCTTTAATCCGAAAGTATTGCAATTTTTTGCACCACAATATAACTGAATTTCTTTAGCTCTTTTAACGGCACTACGAGCATTGTCCCGAATGGTAGTGGCGATTTTTTTCTCAACATTATCAATAAATGTCACTTCGGGCGCGCAAAGTTTTAATATGTCAGCTAAATCATCAGAGCTATATTTCTCAAAGTCAACGGCAGTCAAGCGATCTTTAAGTGGTGGAAAAATTTTATCAGTTTCCGTAGTTGCAAAAATAAATGTTTGTTGCTTAAAGTTAAACTCAAATGTCATTTCATTCCACTCAAAAGACTTGCGACTATTTTTTTCTGTATTAAAAATAGTTAAAAATGCCATAGTTAGGTCTAGTGGTAAAGCATGGCACTCGTCAAATAAAATGGTGATTTCATTATCAGAAATTAATGGTAAAAAGATTTGCTCAAAAAATTGCTCATTATTTTTAATAGTTGAACAATTTAATTCTAAAAACGATCTTTTATCACCATCTTGATTGCGAAGATTTTTCGCAAATGACTTTGCAAACTCTGTTTTGCCCAAGCCTTTTGCTCCCGACATGAGCAAAAATGGAGCTTGAGATGTTTTGTTAAATGCATCTAAATAAAAACCAAGTTTTTTCTTGACTGCTGATTGACCTACTAAATGTGGGAAATAATTATTCATCATTAAAATGGGTTAGTGTGTATTCGATTTTGGACTCTAAAGACTCATCATGGCTCTGATCTAATGATTTGTCAAGCTCTAAATCTTCAGAACTATCTAAATCAGTACCCATGAGGGTTTGAAGCCACTTTTTAGATACAGGCACAATAGTTTTGCGCCCGACCCAATCTGCCAAGTCTTCGTATTTAATTTCTATATATGGACTATATCCTTTTGGTCTACCTCTTTTCATAATACCCCCACATTAATATAGTCGGAGGGAAGAGTCAAGACCTTTTTAAGAATTATTTATTAATTAATTATTAATCCTCTTGGATGTAACGAAGAGTTAAGCGATTTAATGTGAAGCCTCTATTTAGAGAGTGGGCTTCAGTTTTAGTCATTTCAATAGGGCGAGGGGCTAAAATGGGATGCGGAGCAGGTTTCGAATAATCTACTAACCTATATTTGAATAATTTATTATTTAATTCTAAATTCATTGTATATCTTCTATATTAAAGTCTTCTATATCATAAGGTTCGATTTTATCAAGTGGATCATAATCTAGTAAAGGGTGGAATTCAATTTTCCCAAGCTCTAGTATTTCCTTGTCTTTATTAATGTGTTTATTTACATCATCAATCATTAGTTCCAAAGTGTCAAGCAAATCTTTTGGGGATTCACCAACCATTTCGGGTTTTTCGGAGTGAAAAGAAATGTCTCCATCATCATTATATATAACCTCATAAAGACCATAAGTATCTTTATCTTTAATTATTCTGTAATTCCACATTAAAGTAATTATAACATATAATGTCGGTCAATGCAAGTAAATTTCACCAAGAGTTCAAAGTTATATTTTCTCGATTATTCTCGTGATTTTTTAATTTATTAATTAAAGCTTCGAAAGCCCTTATTTGTTCCAAAAAAGTTTTGCTTTTAGTTTTTTTATATAAAGATCGTAATTTTTTAATTTCATCTTCTATTATTTGGCGATCAAACCTACCTTTATAACTCCATCCTAAGTCAAAACCTCTTCGAAGTCCCGATTGATGAGCTTTTTCAAATTCATTATTTAACCCATCATCATACATTTTAATGAAGGGGATTTAATAAATTAGCTTCTTCTATATTTGGAAGTTTTTGCCTTTGAATGGCAAACTTTTGACACTCAATTAAAAAAAGTTGTTTATGTATTGCTTCATCTTGAATTTTGACTGTATCCTCTAAATAAATAATGTGATCATGCTGTTTATTTGTAAACCACAATAAGATACATACAATAAAGAAAAATAAAATGTCTGTTCTGGAGGGTTTCACAAAAGATTTAACATTCAAATGACTAACATGTTTTACTTTTAAATGTTAGGTGTAGCGATATAATCTACTATATGCTCTGCATTAACAAGTTTTTCAAAAGAATAACCTAAGCTACTAAGTCGATCAAAAATACTATTTTCATTAAAACCATAAATTTGTAAATGAGGCAATTCAACTTCAATAAAAATGACAGGCTTGTGTTTAGCGATAGTTTCGCGCGCTCCATCTAGCACTTTAGGTTCGTAACCCTGAACATCAATTTTAAGAACCGCAACATCATTGAATTCAAAAGAATCTAAAGTTTGAACATCTACATAATTAAATCCATGATGATAAAATGCATCTAAATGAGAATTTCCTATGTTGATGGTATTAGGAGATTCATATTGAGGGTTTTCCATTTTAAGAGTTGTGTGTGTGTCGCTAAGAGCTAGATTATGACAAGTTATATTTCTATGTCCATTTAGGATAACATTACCACACAATTGATAGTAAATTAATTTTTGCGGTTCAAAAGAATGAATGGTGCCACTGGCGCCAACTAAATCGGCAAATTCTAAAGAATGAAATCCAAAATTAGCTCCAACATCTAATATAGTTTTACCTTCAACATTGAGATTGTTAGTAATCCAATCAAATATATAATGTTCGTATATGCGACCATCTCTAGCGCAATCTGTTACTCCGCAATCATTTTTAAATAAGATATATTTTCTACGTTTGTCTACATATTCAATTGGTAATTTCATAATTTATATTTAATAATAAGTTTATAATTTGTATATACACTTATTTACACGAAGTTAAACGATTAGTTATAATTTGTTTATAATAATTTTCATCCCAAAAAGTATAATAATTTGTTTGATGTAATTTTTGTGAATATTTATTTAATTCAGAAAGAGATTGAATCATTAAAATTGCATATTCTTTATTATTTGTTTCAATTCCGTTTATTTTATTTATTTGATCGGGGTGATCCCATATTAGCCAAAGGTCTTTGTCTCTTGAATATTTTTCATGTATATTGCAAAACCATTTAAGCCATTCTGTGTCATATTTATCTTTATCTCCATATATGAGATATAGCATAGGGTGTTCTTCGTTATCCATACAACGGATAGCATCAACCCAAAAATCTTCCGACTCTATTATTTGAATTTTTTTTAAAAAAGTTTTGGCAAACGGACAAATTGCATGACCCCCAAGTTCATCTCTTTTAAGAGAAATGTAATCTATGTAATCTTTAATCATTTTGAATCAACTCCCAGCGATTGTCGTAATTTAATCTGAAAGTGCCTTGGTGTTTTTCTCCCCAAGAGCATTCATGAGGAGCAAATAAACTTATAAAATACTTTTCATTATCTTTTTTATATAAATGATATATTTGTCCAATAACAGGTTTCATTCTCATTTCTGCATTAAATATTATTTCGTTCCATTTAACATCTTCAGCTAGTTCTTCAAGCTCTTTCTTTAATTCATTGAATCTCTCTTCATAATGCTTATTTGCAGAATGTACTGCGCTAACTTTCCATCCACCAAGACTATGGTCGGGTTTAATTACGGGTGCAGATAAATTACTTGCATAAGGCAAGATATAAGCGTTTGGAACATAACTATCAGGCATTTTTTTTTGATTCATTTAAAAAACTTTTCGTCATCATCCTTTTTTATTGCATCTAGTTCGCTTGTTCTAGTTATTTTTGAATCTCTTTCGCACAAAAATTTGTAACGCTCAATATCGTCTGACCATTCTTGCCCCGTCCAGAATTCAAACCCTTTGTAAGCAGATTTATAAATACAACAATTTTCGTAACCCATCCCTATATACATATAATCTTTATTATTTTTTATACAATAATCGATTTCGGCTAAATTTGCATATTTGCCTAAATATAATTTTGGTTCTGCGTAGTCCCAGGCAAATTGAGTTGAAAACACGCTGTTGCTACCTACGTCCCTCATATAAGTGAATGCTACTGGTGTATGCCAACCACCTTTTTCAGAAACAGGGGAATGGTAGACTAGAAAGAATTTACGCTCTTTTTCTAGTTTAATTAATGGAGCTAAACTCCAAGACTTGAAATTTTTATATTCTATATATTTGCTGAATATATTATTTAATAGATCTAAATCCACTTCTTCAGATCTATATGTCTTTATTTGAATTTTTTCACATTTTTTTCTAGTTTTTTTTGTGCTTTTGCTTTCTGTGAACTTTTTTAGATTGATTCTAGTCTGCCTAGCTTGATACCAATGATTTTTGTTGCCAGTTTTGGGAATAAAATAGTCATCAGGCAACCAACCTTGTTCTAGTGCAAAGTCTTCTTCTTCTAAAGGTACTTCAGCCATACAATCAAAAAACATATAATCATATTCCATAATAGCGCCAGAATAATGTTTAAAATAAATGTTCATATGCCCCACTCACTTCCCATTTGCCAACCTTTTGTGTTCTCAAGAGAGCGATCAAGATATTTGCAACCAAGTGTAATAGGAGAAAATTGCCTAAGTTCATCCAAGATAAGGTGATGACTAAAATCTTTACAGCTATAAACATCTAATTGAACTAAATTAGGATTAATTTTTTCCCAAGAATGTAAGGCGATATGGCTAGTAGTAATTAAGCAAAAAGCACTAATGCCTTCATTATTTGGTGTGTCGCAATGCACTGATACTGGATGATATAATAACTCCATATCAATTTTTGATACAATAAATTTAAGCCAATCAGAAGTGAAATCTGTAGTTTGAAAAGGACTAGATGTAAAAGTTGCATTAACTAACAAATGCTTATGTTCCATAAAGTATAATACACTGCTAAATAATTACATGTTTGAATCTTTGTTTATTTTCTATCATGTCTAACAACTCATAATCTCTGCGGTAGTATTTATTTATCCATTTTAAATTTTGACTTGAAAGTGTTTCTTTTGAAAGATCTTTTGAGATATTTGTAGCCGATAGAGTGATCGGTTTTTGCTTAATATTTAAAAAATCTAATAACTTATTAATAGGTTCCTGAAGGTCGCGTGAATATTTAATGACTATAATATTTTCTAAAAATCCAGTATACCAATAAAATTGGGGAGCAATATGCAAAGCTCGAAAAAAACCTTGTTGCAAGGTCTGAAATTGTTTGTCTTGAATGAGTCGAATAAAATCATTGATATTGTAATGTTCATATTCTCTGAGAAACTTAAGACTTCTAGGATTAGACTCAGACCCAAATTTCCAAAATTTAAAAATAGAATAAAATCTATCAATGGGGTCTCTAAAAATAATCACTGGATTATCTACGTCTCCACAATAATTATGATGAACATAACGATCTGGATTAGGACGATAAAAAAAACTTGAGTAATTTTGGGATAGAAAATCTCC
>Ga0129348_1000429_pt1 | contig 15245 bp, 30 predicted proteins | sample CPBDNA_4_FD_94424 | JGI IMG/M metagenome (GOLD analysis project Ga0129348, IMG submission 94424) | Freshwater to marine salinity gradient microbial communities from Chesapeake Bay, USA - CPBay_Sum_27_0.8_DNA | ecosystem: Environmental > Aquatic > Marine > Coastal | place: USA: Chesapeake Bay...
TGGTTCACTTGGGAAGCCTACGACTCTACGTCGTCAGGGCTTGGACGTATGGACTTGGCGAACCTGTCGGACCGCAACGCCCTCGTCCCCGCATACGCCTCTGACCTGATGGCGACCTCGCAGGCCAATGTTGATTCGGTGGCGACGTTTGACGACAAGCGTGTGTTTACCGTTTCGGGCGATGGCTTCTACGCCCAAGACACCGACCTTGTGGCAGAAGGTTCGCTGGATTCGGGTCTTATCAACTACGGGCTGGCGGAACGCAAGACGGCGGTCAATTTCAAGCTGAACGGTGACTTTGCTGACGGCGGCACCATCACGGTGATGCTTGCCGCCAACGAGGGGACGTTTGATTCGTTGGGTGCGGCTACGTCGGCAAACGACACGTCGTTCTCTGCGGACGAAACGACCGGCACCCGGCATGAGGTTCGGGTCAAGCTCGCCCGGTCCGGCACGGACAACACGAAAGGTCCGAAGCTGCTGTCGTGGACGCTTCAGGCTTACCCGAGGTCGCAGGGTTCGCAGATCGTTGTGATTCCGATTCTGCTGCGGTCTGTCATAGACGTGCCCTATCGTGAGCCTGAGCGGGTTGATATTGTCGAAGAGCGAGATGCGTTGGATTCTTTGTGGCGGCAGCGCACGTTGACGACGTTCCAAGAAGGGTCTCGGTCTCACGTCGGGATCATTGAGGATTTGATTTGGACGGCTGAGTCGCCGTCTGACCTGCAAGACGACTTTGGTCAAGCACAAGGAACCGTGACGGTACGGTTCAAGATTATTGAAGGGGCCTACTGATGGCTGCGATTGACATTGACGGCGGCGTTCCGTCCACCACTCTGAACGGTGCCATCACGTCGGGTGCCACCAGCATTACCGTGGCGGACGGTTCGTCCTACCCGGACGGCACCAACGGCAACTTTTACATTGTCATTGACTTGGGTGCTGCCGCTGAGGAAACGATTGAGTGTTCGGCGCGGTCTAGCAACACGTTTACTGTTGCGACTCGTGGCGCTGACGGCACGTCTGCGGCGTCGCACGACAACGGTGCGACGGTGCAGCATGTTGTTCCTGCGTTGACGTTGCAGGAGGCGAACACGCACGCCAACCAGACGACCGGCACTCCGCACGGGTCGGCGTATGTCACCCCGTCGGGGAACGTGGCGACTGCGACTGCGTTGGAAACGGGTCGCACGATTGTTCTGAGCGGCGACGTTTCGGGCACGTCCGGTTCGTTTGACGGCACGGCGAACGCCACGATCACGACGACGATTGCGGACGATTCGCACAATCACACCGACGCAACGATTACCGGCACGTTGTCGAACGACACGACTGGTAACGCTGCGACTGCGACTGCGTTGGCGACTGCACGTCTGATCGGCGGCGTGTCGTTTGACGGCACGGCAAACATCACCCTGCCGGGTGTGAACGCTACGGGCAATCAGGACACGACTGGGAACGCTACGACTGCGACCGCTCTTGAGACGGCGCGCACGATTGGCGGCGTGTCGTTTGACGGTACGACGAACATCAACCTTCCGGGCGTGAACACGGCGGGCAATCAGGACACGTCGGGTACGGCTGCTGTCGCTACGACTGCGACGTTGACGGACGCCGGTACGGACACGACTTGTTTCCCGGTGCTTGCAGGTGCAGCTACCGGCAACGAGGGGCTTGAGACTGATGCGTCGGCGTTGACCTACAACGCCAGCACCGGCACCCTGTCGGCCACGAACCTTGCGGGCACGTTGACGACCGCTGCTCAGACAAACATCACGTCGGTCGGCACGCTCGGGTCGCTGACTGTCACCAACTCGGTTGTTGCAGCCGATTTCAGGGCTACGGGCGGCACCGCAGCCGACCCCAGCTTCATGATCGAAGACACCGACACGGGCTTCTTCAGTTCAGGCGGCGGCACGTTTGCAGCAACCTGCAACTCCACTTCCGTCACCACTTGGACCAACACCCGTTTCAGGCCATCAAGCGACAACGCTATCCAGCTTGGCGAGAGCGGTTTGCGCTGGACTGCTGTTTACGCCGTCAACGGCACCATTCAGACCTCGGACATGACGCTCAAGGAACGCAAGGGCGACGCTCTCGGCCTTGACTTCGTAAACGATCTGAAGCCGTTCCAGGGTCGCTGGAAGGATGAGGACGACGCTGCTTGCCGCCAGTTCCTCAGCGCCCAAGACGTTCACCGTTCGCTTAAGGCTGCCGGTATTGACCCCGAAGGTTCGGGCATGTGGCACGACGGCGAGCACGAGGGTCTGAACTACTCCGAGATGGTGCCGGTGCTTGTGAAAGCTGTGCAGGAACTGACTGCCCGCCTGGAAGCCGTCGAAGGTTCTTAGAAAGGCCAAATGCGGGGCTGGGGGGCCAAACTACGCAAGTTCGCCAAGGTACTTCTGGCGAGCGTTTTCGTGCTGGCTTGGTTCGCCCCCCACGCTGTCGCCCTGTCGTCAGTTTCGCTAGACAGCGACCAGACCTACTACGATCACTCCTTCACTTTGGAGGAGGAGATGCTTCTTCACGTCACGTTCGATACCAACGTGGCGTGCCCATTAGATCATGCCACGACCGTTGATCCGTGGCTGCGCCTCTTTGACAGCACCGGCGCAGTCATCGTTGATGACGACGACGGCAACCATAACGATCAGGACAACTGCTATGGATCAAAAATCCATATGGTCCTGCAACCGGGAGATTATGTCCTTCGATTCCGCACATACCAAGAGCAGGCGGGACTTGCCGTCCCTGAAGGGTCAGGCACCGTCTCATGGTCCGACGACGGATACGCCCCTGCTCCGACGACAACGACCACTTCTACAACCACATCGTCTACTACGACGACGACTACAACGACGACTACGACTACTACCTCAACAACGACGACGACGACTACGGTCCCGGTAACGACCACGACGACGGTCCCGGTGACCACAACTACGGAGCCTCCGCCATCTACCACTTCAACGACTACGACGACGACTACGACGGTCCCGCCTACCACTACAACGACCACGACGCTGCCGCCCACGACGACAACGACAACAACGACCGCTCCCCCGGCCACGACGCTGCCGCCCACGACGACGACTACCACGTTGCCGCCGACCACAACGACAACGACGACGGTTCCGCCTACGACGACCACATCGCCGCCTACCACGACAACCTCGCTGCCCCCCACGACAACGATCCCCCCGACAACGACGACGACTCTCCTGCCGCCGCCTGACGACATCACGCCAGAAATCATTGAGGACATTGACTACGGCAAGCTTTCGGACGACCAGATTGGGCAGGTCGCAAAAGCGATTCAAGAAGCCGACGACGAAATCAAAGAAGCGTTTGAGGCTGAAGTAGACATTTTTGCTGGCGCAACCGAGACGTATGTCCCATCCGGGTCAAACGTGACTGTCTCGCAGCGCCGAACTGTGATTGCTGTAACGGCTGTCGTTACGACAGCTATGCCTGTGCCGCTCGCTGCCCGTCCGGGTCCGTCGGCACCAACCCCCGGGAGCGCAGGTGGCGCTCCCCCGTCACAAGGTGGACCGAATAGAAAGAGCAAAAAATGATCCGTCGATTGCTACGAGAAATCGCAGGGTTGTCGTGGACTGTCGGCGGAACCGGCCTAGTCCTCATCACCATGTCTGGCGGCACTCTCCGCCAAGGCATTTGGATAAGTGCAGCAGCATTATTTATGCACACGGTGGGCGTCATCATGGACTTGACCGAGAAACACGACGTAGAATAAGGACCATGTTTTCCACCGCTAACTTTAAGGATTCAGCCGAGCGCGCTATTGCGGCTGTTTGCCAGACGTTCCTTGCCCTTGTCGGTACCGACGGGGCAGGGATGCTTGACGTGGCAATCGGGGACGCTGTTAAGGCATCTCTGGTCGCCGGTCTGCTCTCCATTGTCAAGAGCTACGCCGCCATCAAGGGGCCAATCGGGGGCGCGAACCCGTCGATGGTCAACACCGAGCGTGGCACCGAGGCTGACCTGAACGACTGATGTCTTTGGACGCCAACCTTCGTGGGGTTCACCCCATTCTGGAGTTCCGCATCAGGGGGCTGTTGTCGGAGCCTGCCCTAAGACGGTACGGGACGTACCCTGCCGTGCGTCTTTACTCCAAGCAGAAGGCGCTGTACGACCGGTACAAGGCTGGTCGTGGCAACCTGGCAGCGAACCCTGACCGTGTTCTGCGTACCGGCAAGAGCTTCCCGTATCCGTGGAAACCCCGAGGGTCGTGGCACATGGAGCAGGCAGACGGCTACGGGCACGCTGTTGACCTGAAACGTCCTCTAGGCGTGAGTCGCGCCCAAGCTGACAAGGCAGTCAAGCCGTACCTCGCCAAGTGGGGCCTGAAGCAGACGGTCAGCAGCGAATGGTGGCACCTTCAGGCTCTTACAAGTTCGGGCTGGATCGACGGCCCCCTACCAGAAAGCTCCGGCATGTTTCTAACCTACGACAGCAGCAAAGACGAATACAGGGTCGGCGTCCCCGGCGAAGGCACCGCCGTCATTGACTCGCCTAATCATTGGCGAGAAGTGATCGCTAAGGGCCGAATGACCGGCTGTTATGAGTCGCCTCACATGCAGGCTCTACTCAACAAGATTCGCAAAGAAGCGAAGAAGAAGTAGACGATGACATGGACGGGCTAGACGAACGGATGGCTGTTGTGGAGACCGAGCTACAAGGTCTTTACGACGACGTTGAGCGGATCGACCGCACCGTAGAGCGAGCGCTAGAGCAGATGAGCGCACATCTGCGATGGCAGATCGGGCTTCTCGCCACGATCCTCCTGACGCTCTGCGGGATTCTGGTCTCGCTGGCCTGACCAATGCAGAAACGCTGCGTCGCTTGCAAGCGTCGCAGACGACCCTCTGCTTACACCCTTTCTCCCACGTTCGGCAGGCGCGTCCATAACCGATGCGACGACTGCCAGCGGGAATACATGAGGGACCACAACCTGAAGATGCGGTATGGCATCAGCCTCGTCCAGTACGAGGAGCTATGCGATGCCCAGCAGGGGCGGTGCCTTGTCTGCAAGGACGAAGCTGAACGGCTGGTTGTCGATCATTGCCACACGTCGGGCAAAATCCGTGGGCTGGTTTGTAGCCCCTGCAACCTCGCCCTTGGGCAAGCCAAAGATGACCCGGCACGGCTGATTGCCCTCGCTAAGTACCTTTGGCGGCGAGGGTACTAGCGGCACACCCAATGCTGCCATCCGCCCTCTGCTGCTGTCAGGGCAAGCCACGCCGAGGTGTAGATGTTCGCTTCAGGGTCGAACACGTCCGCACCGGGGTAACCGGCACGGGTAGACCGGTCGTCCCAGAAGCGGGTCAAGTGCTGCATCAGCCCTGACGCTGAAGAGTTCGGGTTCTTCGCATCGGGATCGCCACCGCTCTCGCATTGCATGATCCGCAGGAAACGATGCACGTCGTCATCGCCGCCGCCGTTCAACGCAATCGCATCAGCGACCATCGGACGCCAGCGTTCCACCGTGTCTCTAAAGACGGTGAGCGGTGGCGCAGTCGTCGTCGTGGTCGTTGTCGTCGTGGTGGTGGTCGTGGTTGTTGTGGTCGTGGTGGTTGGCACCAGCAAATCCACCCGCACCGGTTCAGGCGACCGAACAGGCGCCGCAGGCAACGGGTCGTCGGGGGCGCACGACAACGCCAAAAGAAGCAGGGGAGCTAGTCGTTTCACGAGAAGCGCGCCGCCTGTACGTCGTCCAAACCGTCAACGTCTCGTCGCAGGTAGGTTTGGGTGGTGGCGAGGTTCTTGTGGCCGAGCATCGCCTGAACGATACGCACGTTGTCGGTCGATGCGGCAATCTCCTCCGCTGCCGTGTGGCGCAGGGCGTGAGCGGACACGCCGTCAAAGGCGCCTTGCTTGACACCGGCCCGCTGCATCCACGAGGTCACGATCTCTCCGATGCGGGACACGTTCAACGGCTCGTCGCTGCTCTGCTTGCGAAGCAGGGGACCCCGTTCGCCGTGCTTACGGAGCCGCATGTAGCGGCGGGCGAACTTGGCGGTGTTGGGCGACATCGGGACGCGCCGTGAACGCTTCCCTTGGTAGCCCTTGCCCCGGACGTACAGCGAGTTGTTGTCGAAGTCAATGTCTTCCACTTGGATGGCGGCGACTTCAGCGACTCGCAGCGCCTCGCCGTGTAGCAGCGAGAACAGCAGTTGGCCTCTGACTCCGCTCATCCGTTGCGCCTCGTGGCGGACAGCTTCTACCTCGCTGGCGGTGAGTGATCGGTTCTCCCCGACGACGACTTTGGGGCGTTTGATTTTGACGCAGGGGTTCCGGTCGATCACGCCGTCGTCGCACGACCATTGCATGAAGGTGTTGAGCGCCGAGTAGCAGGCGGCGAGGGTGGAGGGGCGCACGTCCATCGACGTGAGCCAGTCCCTTACATCCTTTTCGGTTATGTCGGCAAGGGGTTTGTCGGTGTGGGCGGCGAACTTCATCAACCGCCGTCGAGCGGTGATGGCGGTCCGGTCGTTGTAGTCGCCCATCGCACTCCGGTAGGTGATGTATTCGTCCATGAGTTTGGCGAGCGAGGGGTTGGTTGCCCACGCTCGCTTCTCGGCGGAGTCGGTGGTGCGTCGCAGGTTCTCTGGTCGCAGCATCAGAACCTCGCCAGGTCTCGGTGCCAGTCGGGGTCGCATTCGACGCAGCGGCATTTGTGGGGGTGGAGTTCGCCGTCTACGTCGGTGGTCCAGACGTTAGCGGTGAGCTTGTCTGCGAGGCCCCGCTTGTAGAGGTGTGACAGCGCCGACCGGATGGTGCGCTCGGGGAGCGCAAGTCTGATCGACAGGGTGTGGACGCTGGCAGATTTGCCAAGCACTTCGTCTAGCTCGGTGTAGACGGTCTCGTATGTGGCGTTCCGAAATTCGGGCACGGTTCTCCTTGTGTTGTGAGGCTTCTGCGACGGTAGCATACCGTCATGCCGGGATCAAGCAGCAATGATGCTTGACGCCTCGCAAACGGTGTGGCAAGGTGCCATGCAGAGATGGAGGAGAAGATGGAACTCATCAGCGGCACCGCCGCCGCAGAACAAGCAGGCGTCCACCAAGCAACATGGGGACGATGGGTAGCAGCAGGCAAGGCCCCTGCGCCCGTGTTCGCCCGAGACAACATGAAGTTGTACTCGCAGGCCGACGTGACCCAGTTCCTCAGCGAAGGGACACCCGATGAAGAAGAGTGACGTTCACTTCCCGCCGAGCGACTGGTTCAAGTCGAACCGCAAGACCCGTCGCCTCCAACTGCAAGCCTCCCTTATCAGATTCCTACTCGGAAGGAAGCCATCATGAAGCAGCCAATCGGGGCGGGCGAATGGAACGGCAGGAAGGCGCCGAACGACGAAGTGTTCGTGTCGGCCTCTACTGTCGCCTCCAAAGTGCTCGCCAACCCGGTCCTAGAAAACTGGACGGTCGAAGCCACCGCCAAATGGGTCATTGAAAACATGGGCAGCCTCGCTCACATGGCGACCACCGACCCAGACGCAGCGTTCCAGCGAGTGAAGAACGCACGGTTTGAGGCGTCCGCCGAGAAGGGTCCGCTCCGGGCCACCGACCGGGGCACCAAGCTCCACGAAGTCATCGAACATTGGCTCGTTGGGGAGAACCGCCCGACCCTGACCGCCGCCGAGGACGAACAACTCGGTCCGTACATCAACGAGATTTCCACATGGTTTGTGGAAAACAAACCGGAGCCGGTCGCCATTGAACAGGCCGTGTTCAACGACTACGCCAAGGTCGGCGGACGGTTCGACATGGCACTCAAGTTCCGGGCAGGCCCCCTCGCCAGCGAACGCATCTGGCTGTGCGACACCAAGACGAAGAACTCGTCGGTCACCTCCCGAGGGTTCGACCAGAAGCCCTACGGGGACGCCGTAGCCCCGCAGCTAGCGGCGTACCGATGGGCCGAATGGTGCGCCACCTTCCCGCCGAGGGTGCAGACCCGAGGCGCCCGCAACTACCTGCTGAACGCCACCGAACGGCAACACCTCGCACCCCTGTCCGACACACTCGGAGACCCCAACGAGATCGGCACCCTCGTGCTCATGGTCACCCCTGACTGGGCACGCATGTTCCCTGTCGAAACCGGCAGGGACGTTCTGGAATGGGTCAAGGCCATCGCAGCCGCAGGCAACGGCAAAGAGAAGGCCCGCAAGTACGTTGACGAACCGGTCTGGACAAGCTGATGAACGGCGGGGGATACGTCTACAACAGCAGCCCGGTCAGGGAACGGCTCAAGGCGCACGAACACACACCCGAGTTCCTTAACGCCTTCAGCGTCTACGTCGGCGGGTCACTACACCCCGACCACGGCGGCGACTGGCAGCGCATGGAACGGGCAAACAAGTGGCTTGTCGAACGGGAACCCCAAGCTCCCAAAGCCGACGTGCGTCGCCTAGAGCAGCGCATCAAAGAGATGCCCTTTGAGCAGCGCAAGCTGGTTGAAGGGTTCGCAGCCGCCGCAGGCGTCGCACACACTTGGAACTTCCCGTCGCTCACCACCGGCGAACTGCTGTTCTACCGGCAGCTAGCCGACTGGATCGCAATGTCAGAAGCCGACGACATCGTTGAGTGCATCACGATTGCGTTCCCCGGCGCTAAAGAAATCTCCCCAGCAGGCGACCCCCCTCAGCCTGAAGGAGAACCTGAAACCTCCGCACCCCCCGGGCGGAAGGTGGTCCGTGTCGTTGAGGAAGACCTGCTGATCCCCCCGGGTTACCTTGACGACACGGACCTCTCAGGTACGGTGGCCGAAATCAAAGCCAGGATCAACGCTCACCTTCACGCTCACCTCATCGCAGAGATCGACGGGAAGAACCGCAAGAGCGTCACCGACTGGCTGATGGGCAAGCTAAAAGGGTTCAAGGTGCCCGATGAAATGAGGCCAAATGAGTGACAAGAAGCGAGGGCGACCGGTCGAATGGTCCAGCAAACAGTACGCAATTAAGCAAGATGAGGACTGCTGGACCCGAGAGCAAATCCTCAAAATGAGGGCGGAGCAAGATGCGGCAAAAGGTAAATAGTGTCGGCGGAATCGACCCGTCGTTCACCGGCACCGGCATCGCAAGGCCAGACGGAATCACCCACTCCATCCGGTTCCCGACCAAACCCGCACGGTTCGACCCGCAGCAATGGAAGCGGTACCGGGCCAAAGTCATCACCGCCGAAATCTACAGCCGCCTCTGGTCGTGCGATCTCATCGTCGTGGAAGGTTTCAGCTACGGATCACGGCAAGGTCGTGAGGACTTGGGTTACCTCGGACACCTCATCCGAGACACCCTGGACGACATGAAAACCCCCTGGATCGAAGTCGCACCCACCGCCCTAAAGAAGTTCGCTACCGGCAGCGGCGCAGCCAAGAAGGACGCCATGAAAGCCGCAGCGATACAACACCTCGGGCTTGACCACGACGCCACCGACGACGAAGCCGACGCACTCTGGCTACGAGAAGTCGGGCTACAACTACTCGGGCAGCCAACGCTGCCACACAACCCGCTACCCAAAGTGGAACTACCAAAGGAGCTATTGCAATGACATACGTCACCAGTAAGGTGGGCAACCCATGATCGTCGACTTCATCTCGGTACAGGCAAGGCGCCACCTTGAAACCCTGAACATCGAAGTCCCCGATGAGTTCACCATCGAAGAGATCATCGCCGTCGTAATCGACTCGCCCTACGTCATCTCCCATGAGGAGCACGACAAGAGGGTGGATGCGATCCTTGCCGACGATTCGTCCTACGACGACGGGTACCTAGACGGGTACAACGCAGCCCTCACAGACGTGAGAGAGCTTAAGAACTCCGCAAATGCGGATCATCAGCCAGGACCCTCCTGCGCCTGAACCCCAGCAAGAGAAAGAGAAAGAGAAGCAATGTCCATCTTTGACGACCTTCAGCCAATGGGCGGCGGGAACTACAAGAAGTTCACCGTCGCTGGCGACTCCATCGAAGGCCAGATCGTTGACCTCGCCGTCGGAAAGAACTTCGACGGTGACAAAGACGTTCCGGTCATCACCATCCGAGAAGCCAACGGTGCCGAACAGCGCGTGTCGTGCGAAAACGCCATGCTCTACAACCTTGCGTTGCAGAACAAGGACTCGCTCGTCATCGGCGGCACCGTCCGCATCGTCCACACCGGAGTCTCGCCCACCCGAGCGAAGCTCTACGAAATGACCGTCGGGGCAGCGCCCGCCGCACCACAAGCAGCGCCCGTAGCGCCGCAGGCAACGACACCTGCGCCGCAGGCAGCCCCGACCGCCGTCCCCACCGCGCCTCCGATCGCATAGGCAGGTAGGGGACCCGACAAAGGCCCCCGTCGCTACCCACGGGCGACGGGGGCCTTTCCATCTCTAAAGGAGGGATCATGACTTCACGAAACAACCGTGAGACAGTGCTGAACAAGGCGCTGGATGCGGTGACGCAAGATCGCAACAACGATTACGGGGACCCAGAGGACAACTTCGCTGACATCGCGCGACTCTGGAACGCTTACAAGCCGGGGTGCGAATTCGACCGGCTTGACGTAGCGATGATGATGGTGATGGTGAAGGTGGCTAGGGCGTACACGTCGCCCACACTTAGCGACCACTGGATCGACCTCGCCGGGTACGCAGCGTGCGCCTACGGGTGCAGCCTCGCAGATGAGGAGGACGCCGAGTGAAGGACCGTCTGTTTCCTCTGAAGCCGGGAACGAAAGAGCCAGCGATCAGCGACTGGCAAACAAAAGCAGGGAAGGTAGAGACCAACGGCAACGTCGGGATCGCTACCGGCAAGGGCCTCGTCGTCATCGACATCGACGACTATGAAGCGTGGCAAGAAGTTCGTCCCGAACTCGGAGACGTAGACTTCACGAGTTACCCGCAAGTAACAACGCCTCGGGGTGGGCGCCATATCTACATGCGGGTAGACGGATCGTTCACCAACGCCAACTCATTCCCTAAAGGGATCGACGTGCGAGGCGACGGCGGGTTCGTCGTAGCCCCACCAACCCCCGGATACGCCGGAACGATCCCGACGCTGGACTCCATCCCGCTCGCACCCGCCACCGTCCTCAACTTCCTACGTCCCCACACAAAAGCCGCACCCTCAACACCCCGGGAAGAACTCCAACAATCACCGGCAGCATGGGACCGGTTCAACGGGCACGCCACAAACGCCGACACCGCCGCCTACCTAGAACAGCTCGGATGGACCATCGGCCACACCAACCGAGACGGGGTAATCCACGTTATTCGCCCCGGCAAAACCGAAGGCACAAGCGGCACCGTCGGCGCAGTCGCCACCGGCGTGTTCTACTGCCACACCTCCAGCGACCCCGTATTCAGCGAGGAGACGCCGTATGACGCACTCCACGTCTACGCACACCTCCACCACGACGGAGACCTCGCAGCCGCAGACAGAGCCGCAGAAGCCCGCTACGGCGGATACCGCACCCACCTCACCGAACAAGAACGCGCCGCCCAATCCGTCGAACTGGCAGAATGGGTGCGAGAACAACAAGCGGCAGTCGCAGACAACGACGCCGAAGAATCAAAGACGGGATGGGAAGCGATCGCACTTGACCTAGACGCCATCTCCCGACTGCCCGACCTTGAATGGGCAGTGAAGGATGCGATCCCTGAAGGTGTGTTCTCGTCCATCTACGGGCCGACCGGCATCGGCAAGACGTTCGTGTGCATCGACCTGACCCTGACGCTGGCGTCCGGGGCCGACTGGTACGGCCAGCAGTCGAAGCGGCAGAACGTCCTCTATCTCGTCGGGGAAGGCATCCGGGGCTACAAGAAACGCATCGCAGCGTGGCTACATGAGCACCCGAACCTTGACCCTCGTCAAAACATCACGTTCAGCGACGCCTACGGGCACTCGCTCCGAGATCAGGCCACGCTAGACGGACTGACCCGCTACGTCCGAGAGAAGGGGTTCACGTTCATCGTCGTAGACACCCTGAATATGTTCAGCGGCGGCATAGATGAGAACTCGGCGCAAGAAATGTCCGAGATCACGACGGCGCTCACCGTCCTCGCTAACGACGCACCCGCCACCGTCCTCGCCGTACACCACACCGGCAAGTCGGTAGCGAACGGGCCACGCGGCTCGTCCGTCTACCAATCGACCGTCAACAGTTCGATCCTCGTGACCCGGGACGCCGAACTCCCCGAGATCACCCTCCACTTCGACAAGATGCGAGACGCCGAAGCGGGGCGCCCGATGAAGCTGGAAATGTATTCGGTCCCCGAGTATGAGTCCGCCGCCCTACGCCTATCGAACCTCCAGAACGATCAGGAACGGGGCAACCTGCGCGACCTACTGGACGCCATAGAGAAGCACGGGCCGATGACACCGGCAGAAGCGACCCACTACAGCGGGGCAGGACAAAAGCGCACCCGAGACATGCTCGCACAAGGTGTCCGAGAAGGGTTCTTAATCTACAGCGAAGGCGGTGGGCGAGGCCGACGGGCAACCTACGAACGTACCGAAAAGAGTCTCTAAACCCTGGCAATAAACCCTGGCAAACACCCTCCACGAGAAGGGGTCCGCTGCCAGGGTTTAATCCCATACAAACAAAGGGAAAACCCCGGTTTCAGAAACCTTGGCACCCCCCTAGACAAACGAACCGTTGCCAAGGTTTACGGGACATCGGGTCCCCGGCTCGCTGACGCTCGCCGGGGGGACCCTCACGGTATGTCCGGTGCCAAGCTTTATCGAAGCCCAAAAATGGGCGCAAAAATGGGCGTGGCCCCCGCACCCCAGCCCGCCCAAAGGAGAAAGGAAAAGCAGACCGGGCACGGAGGCCACGCGAACTCACCCTACCACCAGTCGGAGACAACCCCGCTGGCGGCGGCGTAAAAAGTCCGGGGAAGTCTCCGACCCACCAGTCGGAGACAACCCGCACCTTTTACTCCTCCTCTCGGCACCGTGGACAGGTAGCGGCACAAGTAGGGGCGTAGGAATCGTGATCGACAATCCACCCGTCGGCACGCGCTCTCTGCTTGGCTTGGTCGGGATAGAAGTCAGCGTCGTCGTGCTGTCGATAGCAAACGTCGCAAGTGATGGCGAACTCCACATGCATAGCCATCACGCCACCTCCTCGATTGGCACGAGACCCAAGTCTCGGGCGCTGTAATCCAGCACCGCCAACTCAAACGTCCCGCACGCCTGCTCTATCGCCCATAGGACGGTATCCAGGGCCTCCGACGAACCGCCATAGTTCTCGTATGCCACCGTCAATTTCAGCTCTTGAAACTGCATCACGCCTCCTCAGTCTGCCCAACAACGGGCGGTGCCATCGGGCGTAACGCCGTAGGTAGCGAGCGCCGTTTTGCCGGTACCCGGGAACGGGTACTCAAAATCGGCAATCCACCGATAACCCGCCTCGTGACGGTCAGCCGGGTCGGTTGACCCGAAAAGGGGGTTGGGGCGCCAGCCGGTGAGCACGGCGCTACGGTGCTCCCTGCGTGCCGTCGCCTTCGCCGCATCTCGGACGGCGTTTTCGTATTCGGCGTCGCCCTGACGGGCGGCGTCGAACAGGTTGATTCTCATTGTATTTCTCCTTGGTTTAGTTGGGACTGAACAGTCCGGAACGCCTACCCCCTCGAAGGGGGTAGGACATCCGCACGGTTCAGCGCTCGCGCCGTTCCAGTTCGGCGGTAACTTCCGCTAGTGCGATGCCGTTTTCGGCTTGTTGCTTGACGGTCAGTAGGTGCGGCTTGAGTAGTTCACCGCGCACGGTGTCGCGGATTTCCTCTAGGTACTCAATCGGGAAGTCATGCATATGGTTTTTCATGGTGTTTCTCCTTGTTAGGTGGGACTGAACAGTCCGGGATGCCTACCCCCTCAGGGAGAGGAAGGGGTAGGTCACCCGCACGGTTCAGCAGGAAGTCCAGCAGACTGCCGGGTCCGTGACGTTGTTGTAGATAACGACGACGGCGAGGACCAGGGCGGCGGTGACGCTGGCGACGAACAAGGCGTCGCAGACTCGCCGCATCATGACGCCTCACAATCGTGCCCGTGATACCAGTCCTCGGCGTCCTCGGCGTCGAGCAGATCAAACGCTCTGCCGCATTCTTTACAGAGCGCATACCCCCAGTCTTCGAGGGCGGGAGCGGTAGCCGGGTTCTTCATGGTGTTTCTCCTTGTTGGTGTCCGCCTTGTTGCGGATCGTGGCGCCTCGGGAATCGAACCCGAGAGGAACCGTTGCGCCGTTGTCTCACTTCCCCATCGCTCGGGCCACGTCCTCTAGGACGCTGGCTCGGTCGGCCAGTAGGTCGAACGCTTCCCGCTTGGTCATGCCGATATGCATACTGCCAGCCGGGGGGCGACGCTCGGACGTGTCGGGGTCGATCGTGACGACCTTGAAGCTCTGCCCGTAAGTCTTGGACCCGTACTCTAGGCCGATGCTGGCGCCCTCGGGGACAAGCCCGAGACGGTGGCACGCCTTGACGTACCGCCCGAACGCTGCCTCGACGTTGCGCTTGGTAATGGTCATGGTGTCTTTCTCCTTGTGGTGTTGTCCGCCTTGTTGCGGATCGTGGCGCCCCGGGAATCGAACCCGAGAGGAACCGTTGCGCCGTGTCTCTTAGAAGTAGAGGGTGCGGAAGTCTAGGTCCGGATCGTTGCTGGTGATGAGCCGGTAGTTTCCTTCCTCCCCGTCCCTACTCTCGGACCAGTTGTCCAGCACCCAAAGGGCCTTAGCGTGGTCCGTGGTGACGTACTGGCTGTATCCGAGCCGCTTGTTGTAAATGTGGAAGTACATGGGGTGTCTTTCTCCTTGTTGGTGTCCGCCTTGTTGCGGATCGTGGCGCCCCGGGAATCGAACCCGAGAGGAACCGTTGCGCCGTTGTCTCTCCTACTGGCAAGCGGGGCAGAAGGCGTCGGCGTAGGTCACGCCGTCGTCCTCGCCTTCGATGATCCAGCCCATCCGACTAAGGTCCCGGGCGATGTCGTCGGGGTACCGTCCGGCAAGGCCGGGGGTGCCGCAGTCGGCGCACTCGCTGTCGTATCCGTTGCCGTCTCCGTAGTTGGCGATGGTCATGATGTCTTTCTCCTTGTTGGTGTCCGCCTTGTTGCGGATCGTGGCGCCCCGGGAATCGAACCCGGGTTGAACCGTTGCGCCGTGTCACTCTTTAGGCGGCGACCGCCTCGGCATCGCTGGCCCGGTCCGTGATGAACTCGGCAGCCTTGGAAGCCTTGCCCGCCACCTTCCAGAGAA
>Ga0129348_1000431_pt1 | contig 15197 bp, 18 predicted proteins | sample CPBDNA_4_FD_94424 | JGI IMG/M metagenome (GOLD analysis project Ga0129348, IMG submission 94424) | Freshwater to marine salinity gradient microbial communities from Chesapeake Bay, USA - CPBay_Sum_27_0.8_DNA | ecosystem: Environmental > Aquatic > Marine > Coastal | place: USA: Chesapeake Bay...
AAACGGGTCTCAATATCGGGGCTTAAACAACAAGCCGAGGCGGGGGACGATATCGCCCTAAGCTATCGGCGCACCGAATCAGGGGGCTTTGTGCTGGTCGTAAATATTACCGCCGAGCTGATGGACAAAAGAACCCCGAACCAAAACACAATACAGGCAAAACGCTGGGGCCTAATATGCGAGAATTGATCAGCGACATTGCCGCTTGGCTGGTCCTGTTTATTCTTTACATAATCGCTTGGCTAATCGGCCAGAACCCCGAGACCTAACACCGGCCCCCGTCGATCAATTGGCGGGGGCTTTCAATTGCCCTATAATTGCGAATGCGTCTCAATCTCAATCAGGCCGAGCATCTCAAATCCAAAAAATCTCTATCATCCACTATCATTGTTGCCGCCAAATTTCATATGGTTATGCCTTTCTCTTCCGTAAGCCCTTGACATAGCTTACCTACGTCCCCATATTGACTAAGTAGAGTGAACGCATTACGTTCTTGCTTTGTTCTAGCTTAATAGGAGTGCATTAATGGACGAAGAAGTCTTTGTGCTAAGAGTTGGCAGCTCAATCTGCCTTGAAGTCCTTACATATGGGGTGTATATCCGTATTAGAAGATACGAAAAATTCGTACCTTTCAGTAAAGACTAAAGTCGCCTACCGACTATAACTGAGGATTGGGAGTTATGACCAAAACATCAAAAATCAAGGGGGTGCTGGAGCAGTTTTATACCTTATATCCTGCGATGCCACTTACATACATCTTAACCTTTATCTGGGTAGCAGAACACGAGGGTCAACATCAGTTTGACCTCGAGAAATACTTAGGTCTATCCAACGCAACAGCGTCTAGATGTATTAAATGGTGGGGTAGATGGAAGGACAAGCGTAAGCAGAACGCTGGCTTGGAATTCATCGAGTCCTACCCTGACCCCATGGATGAGCGTTATAGGGTTGTTAAATTAACCAAATCAGGAAGGGCATTTTATGAAAGAGTATTTACCAGCCAATGATCACGGCTTGAACACCCATGAGGCTCACAGCTTCATGGTGTTCGCCTCGAGCGAGGCAGAATGGGAAGGTGATTTTTTATTGGCTGAATCCTTACGGAAACAAGGGGCCTACTATAAAAAGACCCTGTACATATCGAACAGTGAGTATTCAGCACAGATATTTTCACCTCACTTTCGCAACAAATACTGGCAACAATGGAGACACCGTAATGGCGAGACAGCGTGGGAAGCAATGGCAAGGCGACGTAAAGAGTGGCAACCAACGCCACAGAAAGAACTTTGCAACTGAGGCCGAGGCCGAGCTGTGGGAAGCATCTATACGGCTAGCGATAGCCCGAGGTGAGCCTATCAGCTCCGAGGGTGTGGCCCCTAGCTCAGAGACCTTCACTCAGTACTACAGGCGCATCCATCCTGTGCTGTGGGGTGACACTGACCATGGGCAGAAGGTTGTGGCACAGCTCAGGGAAATCGCAGAGATCGTCAATGACATCCCTGTGTCCATGTTCACTGACCAGCACCTCGAGACCATCGTCAGTGAGCTGAAGCAACGTCGGAACGCTGACGGTACAATCAACAGGAAACTAGCAGCCCTGTCGAAGGTACTGACACAGGCCAAGAAGACAAAGGTCTTGAAGGACAAGCCTGACATCTCAGCCTACCGCCGCAAGGAAGGCGTAGGTCGGCTCAGGTTCCTCACAGATACCGAGGAAGCCCGTCTGCTCGAGAAGCTGACCTTCATGCGACCTGAGTATGGTGACTTCACTGCATTCCTGATCGACTCAGGGTTCCGTATGGGTGAGGCATTGAAGTTCACTTGGGCTGACTACAGTGACGGTAAGGTCACCCTGTGGCTAACCAAGGGCGGCAAGCCTCGTACCATCCCAATGACCCAGCGTTGTCGTAGCATCCTCGAGCGTTGCCCAAAGGACACTGACAAGCCCTTCGGTCACATCAACAGGTACACCTACCGCTCGATCTTCGAGAAGGCTAGAGGCATGGCGGGGCTGGGCAATGATGTTGTCCCTCATGTCATGCGTCACACCTGTGCTTCGAGGCTTGTGCAATCCGGTGTGGACATCAGGCGTGTACAGGTCTGGCTGGGTCATTCGACCATAGCAATGACCATGCGTTACAGTCACTTAGCACCTAGTGATCTGGATGTCTGTCTTGATGCTTTGGAACAATGATGATAGTGTGACACGACCTGTGACACACGGTGACATATATGGCACGGGGGCATGGCGAAATTGGTAAACGCAACGGGCTTAAAACCCGTAGTCAGCAATGACTTCCGAGTTCGAGTCTCGGTGTCCCCACCACCTTCACAAGAGTCTTAAAATCCTTTCAGACTCTCTTACACATACATAAACATCACTAAGGCGTTGTAATCACTGCAATGCCTTAGCTCTGGATATACGCTTACACATATGTAAGGGACTTAGAAGCGGGGTCACACTGCTTCTGTACAAACTTACCGCCACCACTAGAAGGGCAGAGGAGAATCTGAGCATGGATACTAAAGATTACTTAGAGTCAGCTTATGGCACAGACTATAGTAATAGCGTCTTGCAAGAAAAAATAGAAACAGAGATATATGATAATTCGTACTCTAGATTAACTAAAGATAACTTAAAGTCTAACTCTAGAGGGTCTTGGTCTGATTCTAAGATCGGGTCACGTTATGTCTCTTCTACCCAGCGTCGTTTTGCTGAGACTGTAATCTCGTTCCTGTCTAGGAAGAGTGGTGGTCGGGGAGCAAGGGCTGCTGAGTACCTACGTCAAACTGGTCTCGACCCAGAGGTCATCTCATACCTTTTCGTGAAACAGGTGTACAACCTGATTCCCCTATTCTCGAACAAGCCAATCAAACGCACATCGTTCTGCATCAAGGCAGTCGATGCGATTCACACTGAGTGGCGTCTGAAGCACTTCGGTTCCGTCGAGGAACGAAAGAACCTTCTGGACAAGATCACCAAGGACATGGATCGGCGCACCTACCCTCCCCATTGGCGTCTTCGGACATACCGAATGTATTTCGATGCTGAACAGGTCGAGTGGCGTGGCTGGTCGCAGCGTGAGTGCCTTCTCATAGGTTACGCCCTCATGACATTGTTCATGGAGGCTACGGGCCTCATAGAGTACGATCACACCAAAACGTACATCCTACCCACTAAGGAGCTGGTAGATCACGTTGAGGAGGCTTGTAAGCGGTCTGTGATGGACTTCACGTTGTACCTCCCGATGGTCGTCAAACCCCGCCCGTGGTCTGCTGAGTTCAACCTGTTCAAAGGTGGGTATATGAACCGAGGCAAGGTCAAGAAGTACAGCATCATCAAAGGTGCCGGTAAGCGGGACATTGAGCGCATGATGCACATGGATTGGTCTCAGACCCTTCCAGCAATCAACGCTATCCAAGAGACCCCTTGGCGGGTCAAACGCCGCATGGTGGATGCCCTCGATTATGTCTTTAACGAGCTTGGGGGTGACCGAGGGGGAATCCCAACGGTTGATGAGGTGCAGATACCACCCAAGCCTGTCGGGTACGATACTGACGAGGATGTGAAGAAAAAGCACAACCTCGAGGTCTTCCTGATTCGCTCGAGGAACCGTGAGGATATCTCAAAGCGTCTGTCGGTGATCTATACGTTACAGATCGCTCGTAAGTTTCAGCCGTTCCATGAGATATACTTTCCGCACAACCTCGATGTCAGGGGCCGAGCCTACCCGCTCCCAGCGTTCCTGAATCCACAGGCGGCTGACTTTGGTAAATCAATGCTCGAGTTCGCCAACGGCATCCAGATCAGCGACATGGAACAGGCAGCTTGGCTTGCAGTGGCCGGAGCAAATGCTTGGGGCAACGACAAGGTGTCCCTTCAGGATCGGGCTGACTGGGTTGTCGCTAATGAAGAATGGATCGTGAAGTGCGGCAGGGATTGGCGCAACAATCTCGAGTGGCTTGATGCTGATGAGCCTTTCATGTTCCTGAGCTTCGCAATGGAATGGGCAGACTTCCTCGAGACCAATGCAAACGGTGAGGTTTTCATCTCCCACTTCCCCTGCCACGTTGATGCGACTTGCAGTGGCCTCCAGCACTACTCAGCGATGCTGCGAGATGAGGTTGGTGGCCGTAGTGTAAACCTGATCCCAGGATTACCTCGGCAAGACATCTACCAAGATGTGGCTGATGTGACCAAGGAGCTGCTGCTGGCTGAAGGGTCGGCTGATGCCCACCTGTGGGTCAAGTTTGGCATCGACAGGAAGATGACCAAGCGTCAGACCATGGTCATCCCCTACGCCGGTAAGTTCTCGAGCTGTATGGAGTACACCCAAGAGGGTTACGACGACAAGCTCAAGGCCGGTCACCAGCGGATGTGGGACAAGTCGAAAGACAAAGAGATGGTCATCATGCTTGCCCGTCACATCTGGACAGCTATCGATCAGGTTGTGGTCAAAGGTAAGATCGCTATGGATTGGTTGTCTTCAGTGGCTCGAGAGTGGACTAAGTACCACAACAAGCTCGACTGCTCTGGATATGACAAGCGGATGACTTGGGTAACACCTGACGGCTTTCAGGTCGTACAGTATCGAGCTGCACAAAAGAAGCATTTGCAGGATACTTACATGAACGGAAGGGTTAGGCTTACGTATTACAATGATACGCCGAAGCTGGACTCTAAAGACATGGCGTTGTCTGTTGCCCCTAACTTCGTCCATAGCCTTGATGCAACCCACCTTCGCATGGCGGTGAACCGTGGGATCGAGGAAGGGATCAAGAGCTTCGCTATGATCCATGACAGCTTCGGAGTTCACGCAGCTCAAATGCCGACGTTCATCGAGAAGTGCGTGAAGCCGAGCTTTGTGGATATGTATGTCAAGACTGATCCGCTAGCAGAATTGTACCAGTCCCTGCCATTCGAGCATGAGCTGTACCCAGAAAAAGGTGAGCTGGATATTGATGGGGTTTTCGACAGTGAGTTTTTCTTTTCATAATACTTACATATGAGAGAGCCTTACGACTTACCGCCACCACTAGAAGGGAACCAACGGAAATGAAACATAACTTCGATCAACTACATCCTGTTGTGGAGATTATCCGCAATGCCTTCCAAACCCGTAAAGCAATTAACGGGATCACCGAAGAAACATTTGAGCGTCTGTATCCGGCATTAGCCATGTCAGACACTTACACTTGTGAACATTTTTTACAGAGGATGTTCGATGACATCTGACAACGTAATCCACTTCAAGGGCGTCACCAAAAAGCAGTCACAGAAAATCGATCTGACTGTCGCCAACATTTACGAAGTGGACGATGACACCCACGACAACACCATCCCAACACTAATGGGATACATCATTGAAGATGACAAATTCATGCTGATGCAGATCAGACAAGCCACCGACGAAGACATCGAGGCTGGCGAAAAAGTTGATGAAGATAACCTCATTCTTCAAACCGTTGTCCTTACACAAAAGCAGCTCCAGTTCATCTCGAGCTACGCAACCACGTTCTATCTAATCGAGGATTTAGATGAAATATCTGAGTGAAAAATCTGGGAACTATGTAGGCATGACGATGGTCGCCAAGGCGTTCTATCCAAGGCTTATCCGTCCCGACACTAAGTTTAACAAACTTGGTCAATATAAAGCAGACATCCGCGTTCCTGTTGAGGAAGCGAAAGAGCTGATGGAAGAGCTTGGTCAGGTCTACAAAGAGTGGACAGGCAAAGCTCCCAGTAAAAACGATAATTCCATGTGGAAAATGGAAGAGGACAAAGAGGGTAATACCACAGGTGACGTAATCTTTAAGATTCGGGTCGCTAACCGCCTCACCAAAGAAGGCGAGATGTGGAACCGCCGTCCTCGAGTTTTCTTCAGCAACGCAGAAGACCGCACAGATCAGATTGGTGGAGGCTCCTCCATCCAAGTCCAATTTGCGGTGTACTGCTGGCAAGCTGAGAAAAAAGGCGTGTCACTCCAACCGATAAGCGTACTAGTCAAGGAAGTGAAAGAGCCACAACAAGAGGCCAATCCGTTTGGCGAGGGTGAAGAAGCCAGCTTCGATACACCTTCAGTCGAGACAAATACTGGAGATTCAACCGATGCCGACGCTACGTCGCAAGAAGCAGACGGCTTCTACTAATAGCGGCGGGTGGGCATCAAAAACAGGTAATGGTTACAGATCAGGGCTTGAGGAACGTATTGCTCAAGAGCTGATCGAAAAAGGCGTCGAGTTTGAATATGAGACCCTACGCATTGACTACCTGAGACCGGCCAAGAAGGCTCGGTACACTCCAGACTTTGTACTACCCAACGGTATTATCATTGAGACCAAGGGCCGCTTCCTGACAGCAGATCGTCAGAAAATGCTCTTGGTAAAAGACCAGCATCCTGATCTCGACATCAGGTTCATCTTTTCAAACGCCAATCAAAAAATATCCAAGCAGTCGAAGACCACCTACGGAATGTGGGCCGAGCGTAATGGCTACCTGTATTCCAACAGTGTTCTTCCGCTGGAGTGGCTAAAGGAGTGACATGGAAGAGTCCCAGTTTACTAACCACGAACCGTGTCCGAGCTGTGGCTCCAAAGATAATTTAGCCCGATATGACGATGGACACGGTTATTGTTTTGGATGTGGATATCATGAGCAAGAGCAATCCGATGGCGAAAAGTCTTGGGTCGCCCCTCTATCGACCACGGAAGACGAAGGTGAAAACCAAGTATTCAAGGTCACGGGCGAAACGAGAGCTATTGCGTCAAGGCGTATCACCGAGGACACCTGTGCGAAATGGGGATATAAACTCGGTGATCACGCTGGCAAGCCAGCTCACCTAGCTTACTATTATGATCGCAAACGCCGACCTATCGCTGCAAAGGTTCGCTACCCCGACAAATCTTTTGTCTGGATCGGTGACTCCAAAAGCGTAGGTCTCTATGGCGATTGGCTGTGGCGTGATACAGGCAGGATGATAGTGGTATGCGAGGGCGAACTAGATGCCCTCTCAATATCCCAGCTCCAGAACAACAAGTATCCAGTGGTATCCGTTCCCAATGGGGCAGCGGGTGCGTCAAGGGCTATCCGAAAGAACATTAGCTTCCTCGAGAAGTTCGAGAAGTGTGTGTTCATGTTTGACAGTGACCCTGCCGGTCAGGATGCAGCACTGGAATGTGCAAAGCTCCTATCGCCAGGGAAAGCTCACATAGCCCACCTACCGCTGAAAGACGCCAGTGATATGCTTATCGCAGGGCGTGGCTCAGAGGTAATCGATGCAATTTGGGGTGCTAAACAGTACCGACCAGACGGCATTGTGAACGCTGCTGATCTCTGGGAAGAGGTCTCAGGCAGTAACGAGAGCTTCCGTGTTCCTTATCCATTCGCAGGGCTTAACACCCCCACCTATGGCTTAGGTCTCAGGGAGCTGACTACGATCACAGCGGGTACGGGCGTCGGTAAATCGGCATTCGTCCGTGAGATTGCCTACGACCTTCTCATGAACAAAGAGATGACCGTGGGCATGATGATGCTCGAGGAAGGCTTGCGTCGGACGATGCAGGGCATTCTAGGCATCCACATGAATGAAGTCCTTCACGTAAATTCAAATACGGATGAAGGCAAACTACGTGAGGCATTTGATGCCGTCACAGGCACAGACAGATTACATTTGTACGACAGCTTCGGTTCTACCGACCCCGAGGTGCTTATTGAAAAGCTCCGCTACATGGCTGTTGGTCTCAAGTGTGATTTCATTGTGTTTGACCATATCTCGATTGCTGTTGCGGGTCTCGATGTAGATGACCGTAAAGCCCTCGATATCATGGTCACCAAGCTACGCAGTCTTGTCGAAGAGACAGGCGTAGGTCTCATCATGGTGGCACACCTACGCCGCCTTGAGGGAAACAGAGGCCACGAAAATGGAGTTACGACTAGCCTTAGTCATCTCCGTGGCTCCCAAAGTATCGCCCAGACATCTGATGTTGTGATTGGTCTCGAAAGGGATCAGCAGGGAGAGAACCGTAATCAAACGACGGTTCGAGTCCTGAAGAATCGCTTCAGCGGTATGACGGGCGAGTGCTGTCAGCTCAACTACGACGAGGTGACAGGAAGACTTGTCGAGGTAACAACGGAGGCTCCCCCGAATGGAGATATCTACTGACGACACCATCTTCGAGATGGCTGACATCACTGCCGTGTGTGCGGCTAGAAATCCACAATGGGAGGCTCTCCACAGCTACTTCAACCACCTAGCACAATCTTTAGAATCCAACGGATGGAAGAAAAGGAACGGAATGACACAGCACGATAAAATTATGCGTCATCTTAAAAAGGCAGGGTCAATCACAGTGCGTGAGGCCATTGTCGAATACTCAATCCAATCGCTTACCAAAGTGATCTCTGTGCTTCGTACCAACGGTCACAAGATCAACAGCAACGTCAAGTACCACCCAGTGACAGGACAGAAGTACGTCCGTTACACGCTGGCTTCCTAATGCGGGACATCCTGCTAGAAGCCGCTGACGCTCACTTCCGAGGTCTTATCAAAAGACACGTTTCCAACGTCGAGGTTCTCCTCAATCACCCAGCGGGTATTGGTGAGCATCAAGACATACAGGAGGCGGTGGAGATCGAGCTGGGCAAGATCGCTGACTTCCACGACAAGCTGGAAGCTCTTCATAAATACTTCGAGTACTAGGAGACACGGATGCGGTTGATATTCGACCTTGAGAGTAACGGATTGCTGGACGAGCTAGACCGCATCCACTGCCTATGTCTGAAGGATATAGACACTGAAGAAACCTATAGTTTCGCACCTTCTGAGGTGGAAACTGGTGTCAAGATGCTCATGGACGCTGACCTTGTAGTAGGTCACAACGTCATAGCGTTTGACATCCCAGCCTTGAAGAAGGTGTACCCGTGGTTCCGAATCCGAAAATCACGGGTGCGTGACACTCTGATTATGTCGCTATTGCTTTACCCTGATCTCAGTGACCGAGATTGGCGTTTAGTAGCCCAAGACGAGAGCTTCCCCCGCAAACTGGTAGGGAAGCACCGTCTAGAGGCATGGGGGCATAGGCTCAAGTGTTACAAGGGTGACTATGATGGCGGTTGGTCAGAATGGTCATCCGATATGCAGTACTACTGCGAACAGGATGTGGAGGTCACTGATAGACTGTGGAAGCTCATCGAGTCTAAAGGCGTTTCTCCTGTAGCTACCGAACTTGAACATGAGGTCAAGTGGGTGATTGCAGAACAGGAGCGTTGCGGTTTTCCTTTTGACGAGGACGCTGCGTTACGACTTAAACATACGCTGGATAAGCGTAGAGCTGAACTCGAAGCAGAACTACAGGACGCATTCCCTCCTTGGGAAGAAGAGCTTGGCCTCTTTACACCCAAGGTAAACAACAAGACCCGAGGGTACGTCAAAGGCGTTCCTTTCATGAAGAAGAAGACCGTGGTGTTCAACCCAGGCTCTCGTATGCACATCGAGTCCCGCCTGAAAGCTATCCATGGTTGGAAACCCAAAGACTTTACCGAGGACGGTAGGGCGAAGGTAGACGAGAAGGTTTTGTCTAGCTTGTCATACCCCGAGGCGAAGCTACTCAGTGAATACCTGATGATACAGAAGCGGATCGGACAGGTATCTGACGGGGCCAATGGTTGGCTCAAGAAGATCAAGGACGGACGGATTCACGGTCAGGTGATAACCAATGGGGCTGTGACAGGCCGTGCAACGCACAGGTCTCCCAACACCGCCCAAACACCCAGCGTCTATGCCCCGTATGGCAAGGACTGCCGCTCCTGCTGGACTGCATCGAAAGGCCGTGTGCTGATTGGTGCTGATGTCTCGGGTCTCGAGCTGCGGATGCTTGCCAATAAAATGTGGCAGTACGACAAGGGTGCTTATGCCAAGGAGGTTGTTGATGGGGATGTCCACACAGCCAACCAAACTGCCGCTGGCTTACCGACTAGAAATGATGCGAAGACGTTTATCTACGCATTTCTCTACGGTGCTGGTGACGCTAAGATTGGCTCCATTATCGGTAAGGGTGCATCTGCTGGAAAAGAAATTAAAAAGGCTTTCTTCGAGAAAGTCCCAGCACTCAAGAAACTGGTTCAGTCTGTTAAGAAGGAAGCTGAAACGAAAGGCTACCTGACAGGACTGGACGGAAGACAGTTACACATACGTGCTGTTTTCGCTTCCCTCAACACAAGCCTACAGTCGGACGGTAGTCTGGTCTGTAAGCAGTGGCTCGTAGAGGTAGACAAAGAACTACGCTCTAGAGGGTGGCAACATAAATGCCAGCAAGTCGCATGGATACATGACGAGCTGCAATTCGACTGTGATCCCGATATCGCAGAGGAGTGTGGCAAGCTAATCGTGGATTGCATTGCTCGAGCTGGTGACCACTTCAATGTCAAAGTACCACTCACTGGTGAATACAACATCGGTGCAAACTGGGCTGAGACACACTAGGAGAACGCATGGCTAAGAACACGCTCCTCGTTGACGGGGATATCGTGGCCTTCCAAGCAGCAGCTTCTCTGGAACATCCTACTAAGTACGACGAAGACACTTGGATACTCTGGGCGTCTGAGTCCGACACAAAAGCAAAATTCGATGACATGATGGAGACCCTGACCGAAAAGTCGGGAGCTTCGGATGTCATCGTAGCTTTTACTGACAAGGTCAATTTCAGAAAAGAACTCTGCGAAACCTACAAGGCCAACCGAGCAAAGCAGCGCAAACCTATGATGCTGCCCATGCTCAGAGAATACTGCACTGCCAGATATCGAACACTTGTCTACCCTCGCCTCGAGGCTGACGATGTGCTTGGCATCTGTGGAACATACGAGCCTCTTTTTGAAGAGCCAATCATCTACAGCATCGATAAAGACCTGATGCAAATCCCTGGGCTACACCTAGTGGATGATGAGATCGTCGAAGTAACGCCTGAACAGGCCGATTACTTTTTCCTAAAACAAGTCCTCACTGGCGACCAAGCCGATAACTATGCTGGATGCAAAGGGATCGGGGAGAAGAGAGCTACTGCTATCCTAGACGATGACCCGACATGGGAAGCTGTCGTCAAGGCTTACACAAAAGCAGGGCTGTCAGAAGAGGATGCAATTTTTCAGGCCAGACTCGCTCGGATTCTCCGGCATGGCGAGTACGACATGAAGAATAGCAAAGTCAAACTGTGGAGTCCTGATGGCTGAAGATAACGTCAATCACCCTGCCCACTACACCACCGGAAACATCGAGACTTGGGACTACATAGTCGATGTCATTGGCGAATATGAATCGATTTCTGTCGCCCATGCACAAGTACTCAAATATCTCGGTTCCCGCCTCTGGAATAAGAACGACCCCCTCGAGGATGCCAAGAAAGCTCAATGGTATCTGACCGAGATGATCAGGCTTATGGAAAAAACAAAGGGGGTAAACTGGTGATGAAAGACTTAACCCGTGAGAACCGTGTAAGCGAGTTTCACAAAGCAATGGGGATGGATAGAAATACCGTCCTCAACCTAGAATTAATCGACCTCCGAATGAAGCTCATTCAGGAGGAAGTATTGGAGTTGAAAGAAGCTGCCGACAGAATTGGTGGCTTGCTCTGGTATCACAAAGCTGTGACGCCAGAACACAAAGCTCATCTCCTAAAAGAACTAGCTGACGTTCAATACGTCATCTCTGGTTTTGCCGATGCCTTCGGCCTTCCTCTGCAAGTAGCGTTCAATAGAGTTCATGAAAGCAATATGTCCAAGCTCGAGGATGGGAAGCCTGTCAAACGTGACGACGGCAAGGTCTTGAAAGGCAAGAACTACAAACCCCCTATCCTAATAGACTTGGTGCAATAAATATGGCTTTCAAATCAAACAACAATCCGATGTTCCGCTCTAAATTCAGCGAGGACATCTTCAAACACAAGTACGCCCACGATGGTTGTGAAACATGGGCAGACCTAGCGAAAACACTGGTCGAAGACGTATGTGGTGACCACATGAGTCTCGAAGACCGCTCCCAACTTCGTCAGTACATCACTGACCTCAAGTTTATTCCTGGGGGTAGGTATCTGTACTACGCTGGCCGTCCCAACAAATTCTTCAACAACTGTTATCTCCTCAAAGCAGAAGAGGACACTCGAGAAGACTGGGCAAACCTGAGCTGGAAGTCCGAGAGCTGCCTCATGACAGGCGGCGGTATTGGTGTGGACTACAGTGTCTATCGTCCTGCTGGAGCCACCATCAGCCGCACAGGCGGTGAGGCATCCGGCCCTATCCCTAAGATGAACATGATCAACGAGATTGGACGCAGGGTCATGCAAGGGGGTAGTCGCCGGTCAGCAATCTATGCGTCACTAAATTGGCAGCATGGTGATATCGAGACCTTCCTAGCCGCTAAAGACTGGCAGTCTATGCCTGTCGGTAGCACAGGGAAGACACTCTGGGATATCAAGCAAGAAGACTTCAACTTCCCTGCGCCACTAGACATGACCAACATCAGTGTGAACTACGACACTGAATGGCTGTTGAATTACTGGAAGACAGGCGAGGTCGGTAGTGTCTTTAGGCAGAACGTCCGTCAAGCGATGCAATCAGCAGAGCCAGGGTTCAGCTTTAACTTCTTCGATAAAGAGAATGAAACCCTCCGCAACGCCTGTACCGAGGTAACAAGCGCAGATGACTCTGACGTTTGTAACCTTGGCAGTATTAACTTGGGCCGTGTTGACGATCTGTCAGAGTTTACTGACATCGTAGACCTAGCCACAAAGTTTCTGATCTGCGGCACACTGCAAGCGCAGCTCCCTTATCGAGCAGTCTACAACACCCGTGAGAAGAACCGTCGCCTCGGCCTTGGCCTCATGGGTATGCACGAATGGCTGATCAAGAAAGGGTCTCGCTATGAAGTCACCCCTGAGCTTCATCAGTGGCTTTCTGTGTACAAAGGACAATCTGACACTACTAGCCGCAACTTTGCTGACAATCTCGGCGTTTCCCGTCCTGTGGCTAACAGAGCGATTGCCCCCACGGGGAGTATTGGCATCCTTGCTGGGACTAGCACTGGTCTCGAGCCTATTTTTGCTGTGGCTTACAAGCGGCGTTATCTCAAAGGCGGCAATCGTTGGCATTATCAATATGTCGTGGATTCCGCTGCCCAAGAGCTGATCGATCAGTACGGGGCCGACCCACACAACATCGAGTCTGCTCTTGATCTGGCTCAGGACTATGAACGTCGCATGAAGTTTCAGGCTGACGTTCAGGACTACGTAGATATGTCCATCAGCTCAACCATCAATCTCCCAGCGTGGGGAAGTGAGCATAACAATGAGGACACAATAGATGATTTCGCTGGCACTTTGGCATCCTATGCCCATCGGCTCCGTGGATTCACTTGCTACCCAGACGGAAGTCGGGGTGGTCAACCGTTGGTATCGGTCCCTTATTCGGAGGCTGTCGATAAGCTCGGCACCGAGTTTGAGGAACACGTAGAGACACACGACATCTGTGACATCAGTGGCACAGGAGGCTCATGTGGCATCTAGCAAACTACCAATCATTGATGAGCATCTTCTCGATTACCTCGAGAGGATGTTCCCTGATCGCTGCCCTAATATAGAGAACGACACAAAGGAAGTCTGGTTCAAAGCCGGAGCTGCATCCGTTGCTCGTCATCTAAGGGCGGTTCATGAACAACAAAACGAAAACATATTGGAGAATTATTGATGTGCTTAGGTGGATCAAAACCGCCGCCTCCTCCTCCTCCACCGCCTCCACCACCGCCGCCACCTCCTGTATTGGAGCAAGGCGCACCGACTGAGGCGATGACAGCAGAAGAGGAGCGTCGGAAGCGTAATAAAGGAAACAAGACAGGTACGGACCCGTATCGCAGTGGCAGTGATTTGTCGATTACAGGCAGCACTGGCAATAAAGGCAACACCGCTGGCGGTGTAGGCACATAGGAGTAAAAACTATGCACAACGGTAAGACCTGTGCAGGACGCTACGAGCAACTTGCCGTTGAGCGTGAGATGTTTCTCAACCGTGCTAGAGACTGCTCTGAGGTTACGATACCAACTCTCGTACCTCCGAGTGGTCATAGCTCGGCTACAGAATACAACACTCCCTATCAAGGTGTAGGTGCGAGAGGTGTAAACAACCTCGCATCTAAGTTATTGCTCTCACTCCTGCCCCCAAATTCCCCATTCTTTCGTCTTCAAGTAGACGATCAGACCCTCACCGAACTGACTGGTCAGGAAGGTGCTAGAGCCAAGGTCGAAGAAGGTCTCAACCAGATCGAGCGTTCCGTAATGACGGAGATCGAGACATCTGGCCTTCGTTCCCCAATTTTTGAAGCTCTTAAGCACCTCATCGTTGCTGGCAACGTCCTAGTCTATCTCCCCAAAAGCGGCGGTATCCGTGTATATCGCCTCGACAGCTATGTCGTAAAACGTGACCCCTATGGCAACGTCCTAGAGATCATCACCAAAGAAGAAGTATCCCCTGCCGTCCTCGAGGACAAAGAACTCGAGGCTCTTGGTGCTAACCCAGAGTCAGACATGAAGTCCGAGTACGGTAAGAAGGTTGCCCTGTACACTCATATGTACCTCGACGGTAACCGCTGGCGTATGTACCAAGAGATCAAGGGTCAAATCATCCCTGACTCTGGCGGTAGCTGGCCTATCGATAAGTCACCTATGCTGGCCCTGCGCTGGACTAGGATTGATTCAGAGGACTACGGACGGTCTTACGTCGATGAGTACCTCGGTGACCTAATCAGCCTCGAAGGGCTGTCCAAGGCCATTGTAGAGGCGTCTGCGGCGTCATCTAAGGTTCTCTTCATGGTGAACCCCAACGGCACAACCCGTATGCGTGACATCAGTCAGGCAGAGAACTGTGCAATCGTTGCTGGTAACGCCAATGAGGTGTCTGTCCTACAGACTGAAAAGTACGCTGATATGCGTGTTGCCTACGATACCGTCAGAACCATCACTGAACGTCTGTCCTACGCTTTCCTTATGAATAGCGCAGTGCAACGGTCAGGTGAGCGTGTGACCGCTGAAGAAGTGCGGTTCATGGCAAAGGAACTCGAAGATGCCCTTGGTGGCGTTTATTCGATCCTTAGTCAGGAATTCCAGCTTCCTTTGGTCAACCGGCTGATGGATCGCATGACCAAAGCCAAGCGGCTCCCA